>Ga0070708_100002364_pt1 | contig 14601 bp, 12 predicted proteins | sample KBSK5503metaG_FD_65469 | JGI IMG/M metagenome (GOLD analysis project Ga0070708, IMG submission 65469) | Corn, switchgrass and miscanthus rhizosphere microbial communities from Kellogg Biological Station, Michigan, USA - KBS K5-50-3 metaG | ecosystem: Host-associated > Plants > Roots >...
AGGACCCAATCGTCTCCCGACCTGATGAGCGGAGAGCTCGAGCTCAATCCGAAAACGACCGACTTCGCTGCCATGTAGTGCTCGCGGAGGAACAGGATGATGCCGAGGCGCACCGCTGCGAATACCGCGAGCGTCGTGAACACGGCCGGCAACGTTTTGCGCATCAAGGCACCCAGCGCCACGCCGAGCGCGACCGCGAACAGCGTGTAGGCGACCGGCACGATACCCCGCAGGTCGAAGATCCCCGGCTCGAAGGAGTTCCATCCCGTCGCGACCAGCGGGCGGCTCCACCACCACACCGCCGCGGAGAGCACGCCGGAGAACGCGAGCGTCGACGCGCCGATGATGACGAGCTTCGAGGTGATCCACCGCCCGCGCGTGACGCTTTGCGTCCACGCCAGCCGGTGCGTGCCGTGTTCGAGCTCTCGCGCCACCAGCGGCGCGCCCCAGAACATGCCGACGAGCACCGGCACCACCAGAAGGAACAGGACGAAGAACTGCATCGTGGTGTATCGCTGGCTGAACGCCGAAGAGAGGTCGAAGCACTCTTGTCCGCCGGCCGGAAGGCATCGCGCGAGCCCGGAGCTCTTGTACGCGTCGAGGATCTGCCACCCGGCGAATCCAAGGAAGACGAGCATGGCTGCGAGTGCCGCGTACCCGGCGAGAGCCTGCGATCGATACTGACGCCACGTGAGCCAGTTCATCCGTTCACCGCCTCGAGTCTCCTGCCGGGATCGGACGGTCCGTCCCCGAGATACGCCAGCACAAGATCCTCGAGCGTGACGTCCCGTATCTCCCACATCGGGTCGAGAACCACCCCATCCAAGCGAACGAGCGCGATCATCTGGCGATCGGTGCCTCGCTGCTCCACCACCTCGGCGACGCCGGAGATACGGTCGCGCCTGGGGCCCATGAGGATCTTGTGCTCACGCAGGAGCGGCTCGATGTCTCCCGCCAGCCGAAGCCGCCCGTCGCGGATCATCATCAGGTGGTCGCAGACGCGCTCGAGATCCGTAACCAGATGCGACGAGAGCACGACGGTCGTTCCGTCCATCGCCACCGCTTCCATCAACGTCTGCAGGAACTCGCGACGCGCGAGCGGATCGAGGCTGGCGAGCGGCTCGTCGAGCAAGAGCAGTTCCGGACGCTTCGCCAGTGCAAGTGCGAGCGCGACTTGGGCGCGCTGCCCACCGGAAAGGGTCCCCGTCTTGCGATCGAGGGGCACGCGCACCCGAGCCAGTCGCTCTCGCGCGGCATCGCCGTCCCAGCGCTGATTGCACCGAGCGCCGAGCTCGAACATCTCCTCCACGCTGAACGACGGGTACAGAGGCATGTCCTGCGCGACGAACCCGATTCGCGAGAGAAGATCCTCGTCCGGCTCCGGAGTCCTGCCGAGCACACGCACGTCGCCGGTCGTCGGTTCGAGCAGGCCGGCAGCGCAATGGAGCATCGTCGTCTTGCCGGCCCCGTTGGGCCCGACAAGCGCGCACACCCGGCCCTCCGGAAGCGTGAACGTGCAATCCTCGAGCGCCCACGTCTTCCCGTAACGCTTGCTCAGCCCAGATAGTTCGAGCGCGGCGCTCACGCCGTTTCCTCCTCGATCGAGTCGCGCATGGCCGACTCGAACAGCGCGGCCACACCTTCGGCATCGAGTCCCGCGTCGTTCGCGCTCTTCAGCCATCGCATGAGGCTGCGTCGCAGCGCGAGATGAGCGTTCGGCGGCGGCCCGGCGATGCCTTTGACGATGAAGGTGCCGATCCCCGGACGACCCTGGACGAGACCTTCGCGCTCCAGCTCCCGATAGGCCTTGAGAACCGTGTTGGGGTTGATGGCGATGCTTCCAACCACCTCTTTTACAGTGGGCAGCTGGTCGCCGACCTGCAGGAAGTCCAGTCGAAGTGCGTTCTTAACCTGCTGTGCGATCTGCAGGTACGGCGCCACGCCGGTCCGCGGGTCGAGCCGGAACTCGATCATCATCAAACCCCTTCATCTATATCACTAGGACCATAGATAAAGTATCGGACCGAGGCGCCCGGCGTCAAGGGTCTGAAAAGGAAAATCGTCGTTCGCCGCGAATCTGTCCGGTGACCTCCAGGGGGATGTCCGTATGAGCCAACCGCGCGCTCGTCGTTTCGCAGCTTTCGCTTTGGCGTCGTCGTTGCTCCTACTGCCTCGCGCCGCGTCGGCCGCCGAGGTGCCGTGCGCGCAGCACACCGACCCGCGCCTCGCGTCGATGAGCGACAACGGGATCGGACTCACCAGCACTCTGGGTCTGGCGTCCGGGCGGTACGCGCTCCCCGCCGCGGGTGCGCCGACCCAGCTCGTCGTGATGTTCCACGGACACGGCAACGACTCGTGCTCGTGGCGCGCACACCTTCGCCAGGCGGCCGATCGCGGAGCCGTCGCAGTCGCGATGGACTACACGGGGCAACGGCAGACCCCTTCCGAGAACTACGGCTGGTTCGTGCGCGAGGGCGCTGCGGATTCGATCGCCGCCGCGCGCTACTTCCTCGCGACGTATCCGTCGATCACGAAGGTATTCGCCTTCGGTATCAGCATGGGAGGACACGCGGCCGGGCTGGCCGTCGCCTCACCCGACGCCGTGCGCGCGGACGGCTCACCGCTGTTCGACTATCTGGTCGACGTCGAAGGCGTGAACAACCTGATCGAGGAGTATCTGATCGCCCGCGGTGTGGCGCCCGTGAACGATGGGGGCGCACTCGCGCAGCAGGAGATCGAGGAGGAGCTCGGCGGAAGTCTCGAAGAAGTTCCAGACGCTTACCTCGAGTCGACGATCGTCGCTCGCGTGCAGGACATGACGGGGTTGAAAGGTGCTGTGGTAGTCAACGCGGTCGACGACGGTCTCGTTCCGACCGATCAGAGTCAGCAGATGACCGCGGCGCTCAACGTAGTGGGCGTCCCTTCTCACCAGTTCGTGGTGCTCGGGCGCGGCGGCGCCGAGACGGGCACGACCGGAACCGGCATCGTCGGCGGCCCCGTTTTCGCGGCCGCGGGCCAAGATTACGAGAGCCCGTTCGCGGGCCACGGCTGGGAAGGTTCCGATACGCATCAGGTGATCAAGACCGGGTTCGAGCAGCTCTTCGCGTTGATGGCCGGCGCGACGGTCGAGCCCGGCGAAACCCTCGTCCCCGGCGTCTAGCCGCCTGCGTTTAAGTGCGCGTGACCGCGCCGCAGGACGGGCACTTCCACGTCGGCATCTGCAGCTTCCGATCTGAGAGGTAGAGGGCCATCCGGCAGTTCCCGCAGATCAGCGTCTGCATTGTGTCCGGCTTGTGGGGAGTTTCGGCGACGAACGACATCAACTTCGGGGAGTCTGTTTTCACGGCGGATTCCTCTCCGTTACGGGCTCAGAAGAGGGGGTCCGCATCCCTGGAGACCGATTGGTCCCCTTGATGCGTACATCCTCGGCCTTTGAAGGACCAATAGCAATGAGTCATCTGAATCAGAAATTAGCCTCATTTCTGCTCACCAGGCGGCTACCGGCCGCCCGGGCTTAACGGGAGGCTGGAAGGATCCCGGCGCCGATCGTCTTGATCGTCTCTCGCAGTGCGGCGTGATTACCGTGCGAGTCTCCGTCGACGATGGTCTGCAGCGCGATGCCGCCGAGTGCGGCGAGCGCGAGTCGCAACAGGGGCTCCGCCGACGGATTGCCGGTGATCTCGGGGAAGAGCTTCACGAAGACCGCGAACGCCGCTGCGGTGATGCGCTCGGGCCCGTCGGCAAGCACCGCGCGCAGCTCGGGATCGGTACGAGCCGCGACGATGAGTTCGAGCAGCGCCGCGAACGGCGGCCCCTCGTAGTAGGACCACAAGACGTCGAGCGCTTCGGTTATGGTCTGGCGCTCCCGCGGAAGCGCGAGGAACATCGCCTCGAACTCGGCGGCGCGCTCTTCGATGAGTCGCTCGCCGGCGGCCGTGACGAGCTCCGCCTTCGTCGGGAAGTAGTGCGCGAGCGCGCCGCGAGAGACGCCGGCGCGGCGCACGACGTCGTTGGTGGACATCTGGCTGTAGCCGAGCTCGACCAGACATTCGAGCGTCGCGTCGAGCAGCCGGGCGCGCATCGCGACGACGCGCTCCCCCTGGGTTTGGCGAGGGCGTTCGGCGGTGGACACGACGGTCATGCTAGTCAACGCTTCCCGCGACGGTGGCGGCAGGCTCGAGTGTCGAGCCCGTCCACGCCGGATACAGGTGATAGGCCGCGGGGTCGAAACGGCGGGTCGCGCGGCGGAACCGCCACGTCGACCCGGGCCACATCGTCACGTTGCGCCCGTGCTCGTCGAGGTACCAACTCTTGCATCCTCCCGATGTCCATACGGCGCCCTCGAGCCGCCGTTGCACGTCGTCGTTGAACGCGGACACCGCGTCGTCGCGGACCTCGACCGCGGCCAAGTCGTCGGCGGCCATGTGGCGAAGGGCGTCGAGGACGTAGGAGATCTGGGATTCGATCATGAAAACCAGCGAGTTGTGGCCGAGGCCGGTGTTCGGCCCGACGAGCGTGAACAGGTTCGGGAAGCCGTTGATCGTGGTGCCGAGGTAGGCCGCCGCTCCGTTGGAGCGCCACACGTCCGCGAGGACCTTCCCGTCCCGGCCCCGCAGGTGCTGCGCGCCCGGCATGTCGGTGACGTGGAAACCGGTGCCGAAGATGATCGCATCGACCGCTCGTTCGGAGCCGTCCGTTCCGATGACGGTGGTCGGCGTGATCTCGCGGAGCCCGGCGGCGATGACCTCCACGTTGGGCTTGGTAAGCGACGGGTAGTAGTCGTTGGAGAGCAAGACACGCTTGCAGCCCATCGTGTAGTCGGGCGTCAGCCGCGCGCGAAGCTTCGGGTCGCGGACCTGGCGACGGAGGTGGAGCCGCGCGAGCCGGCTGGCCGCCTTGAGCAGCTTCGGCTTCGAGAAGCCGACGACGTACGATTCGTGGGTCCAGTAGATCGCCGCGCGCGCGAGCTTGTCGAGGATCGGGATGCCCCTGAACAGCCGCTTCTCGGCTCGCGCGAAACGTCGGTCGATTTGCCGCATCACCCACGGCGGGGTGCGCTGGAAGAGATGGAGCCGCGACACATCCGGCTGGATCTGGGGAACGAACTGGATCGCCGACGCGCCCGTGCCGACGACGGCCACGCGCCTGCCTCGCAGGTCGTATTCGTGATCCCAGGTCGCGGAGTGGAAGATCCTGCCCGTGAACGAGCCGAGCCCGGGGATGTCCGGGATCAACGGTTCGCTGAGCCCTCCGACGGCGCTGACCAGGACCTGTCCCGTGAACGTTCCACGGTCGGTTTCGACGTGCCAGACGCCGGAGGCGTCGTCCCACCAGGACTCCGACACGGCGTGATCGAACAGGACGTGCGGACGCACGCCGAACGAATCCGCGCAGCCCCGGAGGTAGTCGAGGATCTCCTGCTGCGGCGAGAACGAACGGCTCCATTCGGGATTGCGCGCGAACGAGAACGAGTACAAACGCGATGGGACGTCGCACGCGGCTCCGGGATAGGTGTTGTCGCGCCAGGTGCCGCCGACCTCTCCCCCGCGCTCGAGCACGACGAAGTCGTCGATCCCCTGCTGCTTGAGGCGTATCGCCATCCCGAGTCCGGAGAAGCCGGCGCCGATGATCACCACGCGGAAGTCGCGTTGTTCGAACATCACGCGACCACCTGCTCGGTCCGACCTTCGCCGCCGCCGATCGCGCGCCACACGAAACGCGCGGTCGGATTCATGAGCCCCAGCTCGTAGGCGAGGCCGCGCGCTCGGTGCACCGAATTCGCGAGCAAGGCTCGACCGGTGGGGGTCTTGTACGCGCCTTTGATCACTTTGCGGGGAACGCGGCAGTCCTTCAGATACTTGCGGCCGGGCAGCAGCATGAGCCGTGCGCCGATCACCATGAAGATCGGGAACACGACGCTCAACACGCCGCGGCGCACCCGGTTCATCTTCGGGATCTGCCGGCGCATGTAGTGGCGTGCGAACGAGATGTGCCGCGCTTCCTCGGTGACGTGGATGCGCGTGATCTGCTCGATCAGCGGGTGCGGGATCCCCGTTCTGAGCTGCACGCGCTGGAGGTAGTCGCCGGGCTCCTCGCCGGCGAGTGCGGCGAAGAACAGGAGGATGGGCCTCCACTTCGAGGCCAGCATCAGGAAAGGCCTGATGAACATCAGCGCGATACGGGGCATGCCTCTGGCCGGCATGCTCGAGCGCTTGACGAACTCGTAGAACATCATGCTGTGCTGCGACTCTTCGACGATCTCGTGATGGAGGTAACGGAACTCCGTCGAGTCGTTCGGAAGGCGCATCGCGTAGATGAGGAGTCCGACCTGGAGGATGTTCTCGAATTGCCATGCGGTGTGAAGCGCCTGCGCCATCCGATGGAGGCCGATGCGCGAGCGCACTCCCGCAGGCTGGTTCCGGTACCACTCCGTCTTGCTGAGCTGGTCGAGGCCCCACAATTCCCAGCGAGGATCGTCGGGGTCGATCGCGAGCGCCGGATCGTCCCAGTCGATGTCGGCGTACGCATCGAAATGCTTTTCGACCGACAATCGGCTGAGGCGCACGACCATCGAGTCGAACCGCTCTTTGGTCGATGCGTCCGTGCTCATCGAGGCTTCGAGCATCGCGTTGCTGTCGAGCTGGTCGGGCAGCCGGGACATCGCAGAGCACCCCTCTCGCACAAGAAGTACCTGCTCAAGGGTAGCGCGGCAGATACCGGCAGGCAAGCCTGCCGGTATCTGCAGGTGAGCGGGGTGGGGTAGGTTCTCCCCGGTGGCGAAGCGGGGCGAGGCGATCGGGCGGCGGGCCCTCAACCGCGCTCTCCTCGGACGGCAACTGCTCCTCGAGCGGACGCGGATGCCCGCATCGAAGGCCGTCGAGCATCTGGTCGGGATGCAAGCTCAGGTGCCGCGCGATCCGTACGTCGGGTTGTGGTCGCGGCTGGACGGCTTCCGCGCCGAGGAGCTCGCGAGGATGATCGCCTCGCGCAAGGCCGTGCGTCTCGGCCTTATGCGTGCGACGCTCCATCTGGTCAGCGCTCGCGACTGCATCGCCCTACGTCCGGTGATGCAGCCGGCGATCACGCGCACACTGCACCAGAGCAGTCCGTTCGGGAAAGCCGTTTCCGGCGTCGACATGAAGAAGCTTCTCGCCGTCGGGCGGAAACTCGTCGAGGAGCGACCGCTGTCGAACGCGGAGCTCGGGCCGCTCCTGAAGGAGCGGTTCCCGGAATACGACGCGGCCTCGCTGGCTCAGGTTGTGTGTTACACGCTTCCGTTGGTGCAGGTTCCTCCGCGCGGTGTGTGGGGTTCGTCGGGACGTCCGATGCGCACGACCGCCGAGCATTGGCTCGGCCGTCCGCTCGCGCAGGAGACCGCGCCGGACAAGGCGATCCGCCGCTACCTCGCGGCGTTCGGCCCGGCGTCGCCGAGCGACGTGCGAACGTGGTCGGGGCTCCGGGGCGTGGCCGAAGTGATGGAACGCTTGCGCCCTCGCTTGCGGACGTTCCGCGACGAGAGCGGCCGCGAGCTCTTCGATGTGCCGGGAGCACCGATGCCGGATCCCGATACGCCCGCGCCGCCGCGGTTCCTTCCCGAGTACGACAACGCGCTCCTGTCCCACGCCGACCGCAGCCGCATCGCCGACGTGAACTATGCGGACGTGAGATTCCTCCGCGGCTCGTTCTTGGTGGACGGATTCCTCCGGGGAACGTGGAACGCCGAACGGGCGGGCACGGACGGCATGTCGCTGCTCGTCGTGCCGTTCGTGCGGGTACCGAAGCGGCATCGCGCGGCACTCGAGGAGGAAGCGGAGAGACTGGTCGAGTTCCTTGCGGACGGAAGGCCGGGAGCCGTTCGGTTCGGCTCGCCCTAGACGCGGTCCCCGCCTCGGGGAGCGTCGAGCAGTGCACGGGCCTTGAGGAACGCCTCGGTGTACCGCAGCGAAGCCAGGTCCTCATCGCTTTCGATCTGCGCGCGATCGCGGTACCCGTGTTCGACCGCTGCGACGAGCCATTGACCCGCTTCGTTCGGATGCCCGGCGCGCGCAAGGCTGCACGCGGCGTTGTACGCCTGAAGGCCTCGTTCGACGCGCCCGTCTTCGTAGGCCCTCGCGGACAGGCGAGCCGCTGCGTCGTAGCGGCCCGTGGAATGGAGCTGCTGCGACATCACCCACGCCGCGCGCGGACCGATCTCACCTGGACGAGCCAAGAGCGGTTCGACGACCTTGTCGAGCAGTTCCTCGTCGGCGAGGCGCACGGTGAGCAACCGGTTCGGCGGAACGGGGCGCGTTTCGAGGAATCCTTCGATGGTCGCGGCGACGGCGGCGTCGTGCAGGCCGTCGAGCAGCATCACGTACGCGGCCGAGAAGCGGCTCGGCTCGATGCCTGACGGCAGTTGAGCCAGAACGGCGGTGGCTCCCGCTCGATCTCCCGACGCGAAGTGCGTCCACGCGATGAGGTCGATCGCCGCCGCCCGCAGGTGGTCGTCGCGTGCGCGGCCGAGAACCTCCTGCCCGATCCGAGCTCCTTCCGGGAGATCTCCGGCCGCGATCGCCGCGTGCCCCTCCGCGATCCGCTTCATCTCGTCGACCTGGCGGACGGCGGTTATCTCCCGAAGGTTAAGCATGATCAGGAACCCCGGGAGGAGGATCGCGGAGTATCCGTAGTCCAGGGAGAAGAGAAAAACGCCCAGCCCGATCGCGGTCGCGATCGAGATCAGCCGGGCTGCCTTCCCCCCGGCGGCACCCCAGCGTCCTTCGAGCAGTTGTTGCATCACCCGGCCGCCGTCGAGCGGGACGACGGGGATGAGATTGAGGAGCGCCCACCCGAGACCGGCCACCGCGAGCAACGAGAAGAGCCTCGATGTCGATTCGGATGCGTCGCGGTAGTGAAGCGCGAGCAGCAGAGAGGGTATCCCGATGAGGATCGCCTGAGTGATCGGGCCTGCGAGCGAGACGACGATGCTTTGCCTGCGGGGAAGTGGCGGGCCGGTGCCTTGCGTCAGTCCGCCGAGACCCCACAACGTGATGGACGCCTCGCGTCCGTATATGCGGAACGTGTAGGCGTGGCCGAGCTCGTGGATCAGCACGGTGACGAACACCACCGCGGCCCACAGGACCGCGTCGCCGAACGATCCCAACGAGAGTCCGATGACCGCGATGAACAGGAAGCTCGGGTGGATCGTGACGGGGAAGCCCAAGACTCGGAAGGTAGCCACCAAATGCGGAGTCTAGAGCCTCCCGGATAGTATCGCGACGCCATGGCCGACCAGCTGGCTCAAGACCTCGTCGCCGCGTTCGACGCGCTGTTCGGAGACAATCCTGAGATGCGTGCGGTGCACGCCAAGGGGATGTGCTGTAGCGCAACGTTCACGGCGACGCCCGAAGCGGCGGCGCTCACTCGCGCTCCGCACATGCAGGGGACGTCGACGCCGGCGACGGTTCGGTTCTCGAATGGCAGCGGGGATCCCGCCGCGCACGACGGCGGGAGAGAACCCCGAGGGATGGCGGTAAAGTTCCATCTCGACGAACGGAAGTCGACGGACATCGTTTCGATCAATCATTCGGTGTTCATCGTGAAGACGCCGGAAGAAGTGCTCGAGTTCGCGCGGCTACGCAAGCCCGATCCGGTGACGGGGCAACTCGACATGGCGGCGCTCGGGGCGTTCGTCGCCGCGCGGCCGGAGTCGCAACGAGCGGCGACGATCCTTCTTACGGCGCCGCCGCTCGCGAGCTTCCTGCAGATGGAGTACTTCGCGATCCACGCGTTCCGTTTCGTTGCCGCGGACGGTGCCGTTCGCTACGGGCGATATCGGTGGGAACCAGCCGGAGGCGTCGCCACGCTTACGCCCGATGAGGCCGCCGAGCGCGACCCCGACTACCTGCGCGACGACCTGCTCGCGCGGCTCGCTTCGGGACCCGCGCGCTTCACGTTGCACATCAGGCTCGCCGAAGACGGTGACGATCCGACCGACCCGACAACCGAATGGGGCGACGATCACGAGACGATCGTGGCCGGCCACCTCGATATCGCCGGCCCGGTCTCCGATCCCGAGAAGGACTGCGAGCGGTTGCTGTTCGATCCGACGCGGTTGTGCGACGGGATCGAGGAGTCCGGCGACCTCGTACTCAGCGCGCGTCCTCGCGCGTACGCGGTCTCCTTCAACCGCCGCAAGAAAGCGCGAGCCTGAGGATCGCGATGGCGGAAACCGAGGTCGTCTACAACCCGTTCGAGCCCGGGTTCGTCGAGGACCCGTACTCGCGGTACGCGGCGATGCGGGCGGGCGACCCGGTTCACCACAGCCAGCTCGAGTTCTGGGCGCTCTTCGCCTACGAGGACATCCTCCGGTTCCTCCGCGATCCGAGCCTCAGCGTCGAGGATCGCAACGCAACGCCGACGCCGCTCGACGCGATGGTCGCCGAGATCCTTTCCGACCGTGTCGACCGCGGGACTCGGTCAATGCTCAGCCGGGACCCGCCCGACCACACGCGGTTGCGGAAGCTCGTCACGAAGGCGTTCACGCCTCGGGTCATCGAAAACCTTCGCCCGCGGATCCAGTCGCTGGTCGACGAGATGCTCGCCTCGGCCGCTGATCGCGGCGAGATCGACGTCATCACCGAGTTCGCGTTCCCGCTGCCGTTCGCGGTGATCTCGGAGATGCTCGGCGTGCCGGCGGCCGACGGCGGTCGGCTCAGAGAGTGGTCGGGCTTGATCGTTCGCTCGCTCGAGCCGCTCGTCGATCCCGACACGATCCGTGCGATCGCCGACGCGGCCGACCACATGTTCGCTCACGTCAGCGAGCTGATCGCACGGAAGCGGAAGGAGCCGGGCGACGATCTGCTCTCGGCGTTGATCGCGGCCGAGGAACACGGCGACGTGCTGAGCGACGAAGAGCTGGTCGAACAGGTGACGCTCCTCTACATCGCGGGGCACGAGACCACGGTGAACCTGATCGGGAATGGGGTCCTCGCGCTGCTGCGGAACCGCGACCAGCTCGCAAGGCTGCAAGCCGACCCCACGATGATGCCGGGCGCGGTCGAAGAGCTCCTTCGGTTCGACAGTCCGGTTCAGATGACGAGGCGCATCACGCTCACCGACGTGGAGATCGGTGGGAAGACGATCTCCAAGGGCGCATTCTGTGCGCTCGTGCTCGCGTCGGCGAATCGCGACGCCGCTCGATTCGGAGACGACTCCGAAGGTCTGGACGTCGCTCGTGAGCAAGCGCACCAGCATCTGTCGTTCGGTGGAGGCGCGCACTATTGCCTGGGTGCGGCGCTCGCGAGGCTCGAAGGCGAGGTTGCGATCGGGTCGCTGATCCGCAGGTTCCCCGATCTCGTCGTCGCGGACGAACCGACCTGGAACGGACGGCTGAACCTGCGCGGGCTCGAGCGCCTCCCGGTCGCGCTCTCCGGCTGAACCGAAACGGTACGATGAGCCTCGGAAACCGATGGCCGACAACGGTTCGTCCCTTCGGCGCCGCGAGGTGCCTTACGTCAAGCGTTATCGCGACTACTGGCTGAGCGAACAGTCCGCTGCGTGGCTGTATCGCAAACTCGCTGAGGCCACCGACGAAGAGGGCGCGGCGACGCTCGTGCGTCTCGCCGAGGCTGAAGAACGGCACGCCGGCCACTGGGCCGACATGCTCGCGAAGGCCGGCGTCACCGACCTCGACTACCCGGGTCCCCCGCGGCGCGAACGGTTCCTGGCCTGGCTTGCGAAGCGCTTCGGCATCGAACACGTCTTGCCGATCCTCATCCGTCTCGAGGCGGCGGACGCGAGGAAGTACATCGGCGTTCCGGAGGCGCCGACCGCGATGGGTCAGGAGGAGGTGCAGCACGGCCGCACCCTCGCGATGATAGGCAAGGGTGGGCCCGGCCGCATCGCCGACATCGAATCGCGACACCGCGTCCGTTCGGGCGGAGCCCTCCGCGCGGCGACGTTCGGGGTCAGCGACGGCTTGGTGTCGAACCTGTCGCTCGTCATCGGGGTCGCCGGCGGTACGAGTGGCAACCGTCAGTTCATCCTCCTGGCCGGGATGGCCGGCCTCCTCGCCGGTGCGTTTTCCATGGGCGCGGGGGAATGGGTCAGCGTCCGCTCGCAACGCGAGCTCTACGAGCGCGAGATCCAGATCGAACGCGAAGAGCTCGAGGCATTCCCCGAAGAGGAGGCCGCGGAGCTCGCGCTCATCTACCGTTCCAAGGGCATCGAGCCGGAGGCCGCGCAGAAGCTCGCCAGCCGCATCATGCTCCGTCCGAGTGCGGCGCTCGACACGCTCGCGCGCGAGGAGCTCGGGCTCGACCCGAGCGATCTCGTATCGCCGTGGGTCGCCGCGTTCGCCTCCTTCTTCGCCTTCGCGGTCGGGGCCTTCGTGCCGGTGATCCCGTACCTGTTCGGAACCGGAACGGCCGCGTTCGCCACCGCGGTGATCGCCTCCGCGGTCGTGCTCTCGCTGGTGGGGCTCATGATCTCGATCCTCACCGGCAGGAGCGCGTTCGTTACCGGCGGAAGGATGCTCCTGATCGGGGCCCTCGCCGCGACGGCCACCTATGTCGTCGGCCGGGCGATCGGCGTCTCGCTCTCCTAGGGTTCTTTGAAGCCGCTTCAAGACCTGCGGATCCTCGCCCTCGAGCAGTACGGCGCCGGGCCGTTCGGAAGCGTTCAGCTCGCGGACCTCGGCGCTGAGGTGATCAAGCTCGAGGATCCGCACACCGCCGGCGACGTCGGCCGTTACGTACCGCCGTACCAGGAGGGAGACGACAGCCTCTTCTTCGAGACCTTCAACCGCAACAAGCGCAGCCTCTCTCTCGACGTGACGAACCGCGCGGGTCGCGAGGTCTTTGAAGATCTCGTACGGGTGTCCGACGCTGTGTGGTCGAACCTTCGCGGGGACGTGCCCGAGCGGCTCCGCATCACCTATCGGGACCTCTCCTCGATCAACCCGCGGATCGTGTGCTGTTCGCTATCTGCGTTCGGGATGACCGGTCCGCGCAAAGGGGAGCCCGGCTACGACTACGTGCTCCAGGGGATAGCCGGTTGGATGAGCCTCACCGGTGAGCCGGGCGGGCCTCCGGCGAAATCGGGTTTGTCGCTCGTCGACTACATCGGCGGTCTCGTCGCCGCCTTGGCGCTCGTGAGCGGCGTTCACGCCGCGCGGCGCGACGGCCGCGGGATGGATTGCGACGTGTCGCTGTTCGACGCGGCGATCTCGATGCTCACGTACCCCGCCGTGTGGCATCTGAACGGCGGCTTCACGCCCGAACGGCTGGCGCGTTCCGCACATCCGTCGGTCGTTCCGTTCGGGAACTTCCCGACCGCCGACGGATGGATCGTGCTGGCGTGCGCGAAAGAGAAGTTCTTCGTCCGGCTCGCCGACGCGATCGGCAGACCCGAGCTCTCGAGCGATCCACGCTTCGGCGACTTCGGCGGCCGACACAAGAACCGCGAGTCCCTGGTCGCGATCATCGACGAAGCGCTCGCGGCGCGCACGACGGCGGAATGGCTTCGGATCCTCGGCGAGGCCGGCGTCCCCTGCGGCCCGGTGAACACGGTCGAGCAAGCGCTCGCCGATCCGCAGACGGAAGCGCGCGGCTTGATCGTCTCCACGGAGCATCCTCGGTTCGGCCGGGTGCGCCAGCCGAACAGCGCGGTCCGGGTGGGCGACGAGCCGGTCGCCTACCGGCGGGCCCCGCTGCGCGGCGAGGACGAGAGCTACGTGCTTCGCGACGTGCTCGGGTACGGCGACGAGCAGATCGATGCGTTGCGCGCGTCGGGTGCGCTCGGGCCCGCCTAAGCGGCGCTTTTTCTGACGCGGTAGCCGGTCGCCGCGAGCGCGAGCGCGACGATCCCGGCGAGTTCCCAGCGTGCGGAGTCGACACCCGTCGCCGGGAGTGGCCGTGCGTGCAAAACGGCGAGCGGCGACGTCTCGCTGCCCCTTGGATTCGCGGGCGAAGCCGTTGCTGGCCCCCACTTCGCGTCACCCACGGTGAAGGCGAGCGTCTCCGGGTTCACGTAGTCATCGGGGTCCGCGATGAAGAGCAACTGCGGCCGGTGTGCGGCGTCGATCTCTTGCAGTTCCGCTTCGACCGCCGGCCGGTAGTTGTTCGCGTTCGTCGACACCGGCGGCGCCCAGTTGTCGTGGTGCGTGGGAACGAACACCCGCGGACGCAGCGCTTCGGTATAGGTGCGCGGATCGGCGAGGCCGTTCGTGATCTGGTTGAAGCCCATGATCGCGCCGAGCTCGACGTCGACCGGGGCGAAGTCCTTGTTGATCTTCACCAGGAGCTCGGGCGCGTCCTGTTTCAACGGACCCGACGAGTCGTGCCACGCGAAGGAGAAGTTCCCGACGTCGAACCGGTACAGGAGAACGCCGGCTTCCGCGTCGCCGAGGTGATTCACGAGACGGATCGTGTCTTCGGGGGCCGGCATGTGCTCCACCACGACGCCCATGTCCGGCGGCGGCACCACGGGCGTGTGCGCGTCGCTCGAGTCGGGGGAGCGGCCGGCAGAGTGGATGTGCTTCATCACGCTCACGTGCACGTCGCTCCAGCCGAGTCTCGTCGAAAGGTTCATGTCCTCGGTTCCCGGCGCGCTCGCCTCGGGAAC
>Ga0070708_100002365_pt1 | contig 14600 bp, 13 predicted proteins | sample KBSK5503metaG_FD_65469 | JGI IMG/M metagenome (GOLD analysis project Ga0070708, IMG submission 65469) | Corn, switchgrass and miscanthus rhizosphere microbial communities from Kellogg Biological Station, Michigan, USA - KBS K5-50-3 metaG | ecosystem: Host-associated > Plants > Roots >...
GTTGCACCTCAATGGTCGGTTTGGCCGCCACACTGTTGCGGTGTGGGACGATGGTCTTGAATTGAACATGAGCGGTGGGGAGATTGCTGGTTTCTTGCGCCGTGGCGAGAGGGTTTATCACACCGAATACGAACAGCACGGCAAGGAGGATGCGAGTCAAGCAATTCATCACCGAGAGTCTCCTTAAATTGCTAACCGGGCAGCCCAATTTGCGTCACGCTTCATTGATACGGATACAGGTCGGGCCTGAATCTGGAATTTCCGATTTGACCTCTGTCTCGCACATTGTATGCTCCTCCTGCCCTAGACACAACGGATTTCCCACCAGAGCAGGCCCCAGCGGGATCAGCGGAGTCTCCGACGGCTCGTTTTTGCCCCTCTGAGGAGCCCCGCTTGCTGCCGCGTAATCGAGTTCTCAGACACTGCTCCGACCCTCCTCCCTCGGCCCCAGATTTTGCAACCGCAATCGTAGTGTTACCCGCTCGGCACCGGCAGTGCATCCATCCGCCGAAGCATCTGGCCAAACAGACGCCGGTGCAGATGCCCCTCGGCAAGCAGCAGCCAATGATAGCGGGCATGCTTGACCAGCCGTCCTCCCGTCTTCACCAACCGCTGTTGGAAGCTGGTCAGCGACCAGGCGTCAATTTTCTTCGGCAGCACCAAACGGCGCCACAGGTTGCCCAGCTTGTAAGCCAGCAGGCTCATTGGGACTAACAACCTCGCCGCCATTCAGTTGGACAGTTACCGGCTGGCTGGTGACAGGATCGGTATAGGTGAGGCTGCCGCCATTTAAGGGGTTCGCCACGTTCGGATCAAACCAGTTCTGCCGGTTGTAGCGATCTGTGCGAGGCAAGGTAACGTCATAGCGCAAGCCCAGATTCAAGGTCAGTTTGGGATTGACCTTCCAGTTGTCTTGCACGAAGAAGCCGTATTGGTAGTTTGTGGTGGCGGGCCGGAATTGAATTTCATAAGACGAGCCACAACCATTCCCGCCACAGCCCTGGGTAAGCTGGCCCATTAGGAAACTGGCCATGGAATCGCCGCCGCAGGCATCCAATCCCGAGGGGCAGGCATAGGAGCCGTCTGTATTGAAGGTGAAAAAGCCATTGGGGGCGTTGGTCTGTATGTAATTGATCTGGTGGATCCGACCGTCAAACCCGAACTTGATCTCGTGCGTGCCATGCACCTTGTCGAGCGTGGCCGAAAGTTGACCTGTGTTCTGGCCTAGCCGGTAGTTTCCGTAGGGATCGGTGCCGATGTTGGTATAGCCAGCACTGGGTACTGATCGATAAAGATCGCGGGAACGCCCTTGAATCCGTTGCTCTGCAAATACGACGGGAATCCCAATTCGCCCAGCGGGTCCGAAACTCCTTAAGGGTTGTAGGCGTCGATGTGCCATACCCCGTGAGTAAAGCCGAGCGTGGTATTCAGCAATAAGGTCGGATAAAGGTGTGGGTATCGTTGATGGCAAACAGGTGTGCGTTAGTCCAGCCCGGACCACCCTGACAGGGATCGGTGAAGTTCTTGAAACAGTCAAGCCCCTTGCCGTGACTGTATTGATACGAATACTTCACGCTCATCATCTTCTGTGCCACTGAATCAATCAGATTGCCCGCGACGCCGGGAGCCGGCTCAAGATTGGCAGGAGGACAAGAATGGCCCGTAGCGAGAAACAAGGGATTACAGCCCGGACTGATGTACTTAGAGACGTTGTTAAACGGAATAAAGTTATTCGGGGTGTTGGCTACCGCACCCCTGAATTGGGGTCATGATGGCGGAGATACGGATCCCAGATCTGTCCTGCGTCGACGGTGCAACGGCCGGTGCCATCGAACGATCCTCCCTGTGCCGCACATACCTCGCCAAAATCGCCCGCCCGCATGAGATCGGTGGGAACTGCCCCGGACGCCGTGCTTTGCCGCGAAGAGCGTAAGCGGTCGTAGTCGAAGAAGAAGAAAGTCTTGTTCTTGATGATCGGACCGCCGATGGTGAAACCGTAATTGTTTCGGCGAGACGACGGAAGGGGTTGCCCGGCCCGATTAGCGAACCAGTTGTTCGCATCGAGGCTATCGTCGCGGAGGAAGTCGCACGCGCTGCCATGAAATTTGTTCGTACCTGAGCGCGTGATCATGTTGACCACCGACGCCCCGGAAAACCCATACTCCGCGCTGAAGTTCGTCTGCTCCATTTTGAACTCTTCGATCGCCTCAGGCGATGGCACGTAGGTCGCGGCGGTGATGCCGCCATTCGGTTCGGAATTCGTTACCGAAGCTCGGTCGGTCAAAATATCGGCCGTCGATCCGCGGCTGCCGTTGGAAACAAAATTCGTGCCGGTGCAGGTGGCGTCACATTGGTCATCCATCTCGGTGACACCAGGCGCCAGAGAAGTCAATGCGATCACGTTGCGGTCAATCAACGGCAGGTCATTGATGAACCGGCGATTGACGACCTCGCCGGTCTCCGCATCTCCGTCTGGATGGTGGCCTGCGCCTCGACCATAACGATCTGGGTGGCGCCGGCCACCTTCAGAGTCAGATTCGCCGTGGCGTTTTCGTTGATGTCGACCTTGAATCTTGCGCTCAGAGTTTTTCCGAACCCCTGAGCTTCCACCGAAACCATGTACAGGCCCGGCGGGATGGAGCGGAACAGATAGCGCCCGCTGCTGTCCGAGGTCGTGTTAAACATGAATCCCTTTTGCTGATCGGTGAGGACGACCTTGGCCCCCTGCACCACAGCTCCGGTGGCGTCGGTGAGCTCTCCGCTCACGGTCCCGAAGTAGGCTTGTCCGAAAACAGCGGCAGGCAGCATGAGTACTATGACGAAGGAGCAGAGCACAAAGCAGAGATCGTGAGCAGTTGCGAAGAATTGAACGGGATGCGTGCATCGGACCCTCCTTTAGCATGCTGGAACAGAGATCGTCATGCGAGGCTTGGCGGCCATCCTACACAAACTCGGCCCCCGACGCTAGGCGTTTGTACACGCAAGAAACGATTTAATAGCGATTTCCTTCTTGAAGGATGTTGCGGATTAGTGGTATAGGTAACAGGTTTCCACCTGTTTGTTCTGCTGCAAGAAGCGACATTACAAACAAAGCCCCTTGATGCCACTGTCGGTCGGCTCGAACTCCATCTGGCGTGTTCGCTATACTGGAAATCGGGTCGAGGATTGCGCCCTTAGCTCTGGCTTCGGCCGATTTCTCTACGGTACGGAGGTTGCGGTATGCGCGATGACGGTGAGAATCCGAAAGTTCCCGATGACAATTTAGAAAGCACGGGCGTTTCCCGGCGAGACTTCCTCAAGATTTCCGGAATCTCGGTTGCGGTGCCGCTGGTCGCGGGCCCCAAAATGGTCATGGCCGCGGGCGAGGAAGTTCCGGTCTATGGACCCGGTAAGGTCCCGTTGGAGTTCGCCATCAACGGCAAGAACTATAAGGCGAATTTGGAGCCCCGGGTCACCCTGCTGGATGCTCTGCGCGATCAATTTGAGCTCACCGGGGCCAAGCGCGTCTGCGATCGTGCGGAATGCGGCGCCTGTACGGTGCTGGTGGACAACAAGCCCGTCTACGCCTGCTCCGTTCTTGCCATTGAGGCTCAGCACAAGCCGATCACTACGATCGAATCGTTGATGCAAGGTGGCAATCTGCATCCTGTGCAGCAGGCGTTCGTGGAAAACGACGCTTCGCAATGTGGCTTCTGCACGCCCGGATTTGTCGTCTCCTGCAAGGCATTTCTCGATAAGCATCCTCATCCTACGCCCGAAGACATTCGCCGCGGTCTCAGCGGCAATCTCTGCCGCTGCGGAACCTATGACGCAATTCGCAAAGCCATCGCGCAGGTCGCGCAGAAAGGGGCCTGACCTATGCCGGATTACGCATGGCCCGATGCTCAACACCGCACCTTGATCGGCACGCGTGTCACGCGCGTCGATTCTCCCGCCAAAGTTTCTGGGCAGGCAAAGTACACCTACGATGTCCATCGCGCTGGCATGCTTTATGGCAAGGTGCTGCGTTGTCCCTACGCGCACGCCAAGGTTGTAAGCATCGACACCAGCGCCGCGGAGAAGATGCCCGGAGTGAAAGCCGTTCACATCGTGCAAGGGCCAGGCTCAAACATTCACTGGGCGGGAGACGATATTGTTGCCGTCGCGGCGGTCGACGAGCCCACGGCAGAAGACGCCATCCGCGCCATCACAGTGAAATTTCAGCAACTTCCTTACCTGGTGAGCGACGCCGAGCCGCCCAAAGGCAGCGCGCAAGAAGAAGGTCCGCTGAGCATCGATGCGATCGACGACATGCTCGATAACCAGGTGCCCGCCAACCAGATGGTCAGCATCATCCAGCGAGATGGTCTCATTAAGCAGGGGAGCGAAGACGAACTGAAGATGCTCAAGGCGGATGGCGCAAGCGATGCGGTTTTGGAGGCGATCCGTGTCGCAACTATTCATCCCGAAGCCAGCAGCAAACCGCCGTCTAATTATCAAAAAGCTGCTGCACAAACAGTGGGTGATCCCGACAAGGCGTTGGCCGAGGCCGAGGTCGTCTCCGAGGGGCTGTATGGCATTCCGGTCATTACACATTGCTGTCTCGAGAGTCACGGATCAATTTCCGAGTGGATTGATCAGGAACACCTGTTCACCCACATCTCCACGCAGAATGTTTCCGGCATCCCCGGCCAGTTGGCCGAGCCGCTGAAGATACCGGCCACCAACATTCGAGTTCATCAAGACCATATTGGCGGAGGTTTCGGCAGTAAGTTCTCGCCTGATCGTTGGGGAGTGTTTACTGCGGAAGTTTCCAAGAAGGCTGGCGGCAAGCCGGTCCGCATCATGCTCGAGCGTGATACCGAACTGAAGGTCGCGGGCGCCCGGCCTTCCGCTTACGCTCGCGTGAAGGTAGCGGCGAAAAAGGATGGCACGGTGGTCGCGTGGCAATCCAACTCCTGGGGTACGGGCGGGCCCGGCGGTGGCGGTATGCCTCCGATTCCTTATGTCTTCAATATTCCGAATCAGCGGCAGGAGCACACTGCGATTCGCAACAACATCGGTCCCGCGCGCGCGTGGCGCGCACCGAACCATCCGCAGGCGGCAGTCCTCACCATGTGCGCTTTGGATGACCTTGCGGCCAAGCTGAACCTGGACCCGGTGGAATTTTTCGGCAAGAACCTCAACCTGACCAAGCAGCGCGAGCATACCTACCGCGAAGAGCTCGGCATCGCGTCAGAGCTGATGGGATGGAAACAGAAATGGCATCCACGCGGGGAGGGCGCTTCTGACGGGATGGCACGAGGCGTCGGAGTTTCTTTTCACACCTGGGGCGGACGCGGCCATGCCAGTGACTGCGATCTGACGATCCACCCTGATGGATCGGTAGACCTGAAGATGGGTACTCAGGACCTGGGGACGGGAACCCGCACCTGCATCCTCATGGTTGCAGCCGACACGCTGGGCATTCCCATGGACGCCATCCAGCTTCAGATCGGCGACACAACTTACCCGCCGTCGGGAGGCTCCGGCGGCTCAACGACCATTGGCGGCGTAAGCTCTTCTACCCGTCGCGCGGCGGTGGATGCGCGCGACGCGCTTTTTGCCAAAGTTGCGCCCGCGCTTAATGTTCAGCCGGATCAACTGGAATGTGTGAATGGCAAAGTTAGCGTGAAGGGTGATTCCAGCCGGTCATTCAGCTGGAAGGAAGCTTGCTCCAAGCTCGGAGCCATGCCGCTTACGATACGCGGTAAGAATCCGGACCGAAGCAAAGCTCTCGATCTTACCAATAGCGGTGTTGGCGGCGTGCAGATGGCGGAAGTCGAAGTGGACGCCGACACCGGCGTCGTCAAAGTTAAGAAGATGGTCGCCGTGCAGGACTGCGGCTTGGTCATCGATCTTAAGACTGCCGAGAGTCAATGCTACGGCGCTTTGATCATGGGAATCAGCTACGCGCTCTTTGAGGAGAAGGTCATGGACTCCGCAACCGGCCGCATGCTGAATGCGGATATGCAGTTCTACCGGCTGGCTGGCTTGAACGATATTCCCGAACTGGTCGTCCATATGATGACGGGCCAAGGTTATGACGAGCGTGGTGTGATTGGCCTGGGTGAGCCTCCCGTGATCTCGCCCGGCGCAGCTATCTCGAACGCCGTGGCCAATGCCATCGGCGTTCGCGTGCCCTTTCTTCCGCTCACACCCGACCGCGTGCTGACCGCGCTGGAACAGAAGGTAGGTGCGTGATGCGACCCTTTGAATATCTCAGCCCCAACCGTCGAACCCAGGCCATAAGTCTGCTCGGTGCAACCTGGGGTAACAGCGAGATTCTCGCGGGTGGAACCGATTTGCTCGCGTTGATGAAAGACGGTGTGCTCGCGCCCAAACGGCTGATCAACATTAAAGACATCAAGGACCTCCACGGAGTTTCATTCAATGCGCAAGGGTTGCGCATCGGTGCGCTGACCACGCTCGGGGACTTGGCCGACGATGAAAATGTGAAAAGGAATTATCCTGCACTGGCTGAGGCTGTGATGGAAGCCGCGAGCCCGCAGATTCGTAATATGGCCACGCTTGGCGGCAATCTGTGCCAGCGTCCGCGTTGCTGGTACTTCCGCAACGGACTTGGACTTTTGCCGAAAGACGAGGCTGGCAAGGAGTTGGTTGCAGACGGCGAGAACCGCTACCATGCCATTCTCGACAATGAGGGTCCCGCCAAGTTTGTCAGTCCTTCGACGATTGTTCCTATTCTGGTTGCCTACGGGGCCAAGGTCCGGCTGGAAGGACCGAAGGGAAAGCGCGAGCTGCCGCTGGAAAAGTTTTACGTGATCCCGAAGAGCGAAAACGAGCGCGAACATGACCTGCGGCCGAACGAGATCGTCACGGAAGTCTCGATTCCATCCGCCTCGGACCTGAAGGCCGCGCATTACGAAGTCCGCCAGAAAGAAGCGTTCGACTGGCCGCTCGCTGTAGCCGGGGTTGCTTTGAAGATGCGCGGCTCAAATGTCGAATCCGCCCGCGTCGTGCTGGGATACGTTGCCCCCGTGCCCTGGCCCTCGCCGGAAGCGGTACGGGCTTTGGTTGGGAATCCTGTTACGAAAGATACAGCGCAGAAGGCGGCTGAAGCCGCCCTGGCCAACGCCAAGCCACTCAGCCATAATGCTTACAAGGTGGTACTCGCACGGGTTGCCGTGGCGAGGGCCATCATGAAAGCTGCATTAGGAGGTGCCGCATGATTCGGGAATCGGAGCGCTTCAACACCAATCATCCGAACTTGTGTTCGGCGCTGCGCTGGAAAGGCCAATTCATTCTCGCCGAGCCCGACCCCACGGTGCCGCCTTGTAACGACGGCCTGTTCTGGTGCCTGCACACTCAGACCTGCATTGGTCCGGATGGCGAGTTGGCAGAGCCCGGAAACTGCAGTTCGAAAGGCCGCGCGTGTCATGGGACGGGAAAGTGTGGCTAGGCTAGGGGTGCAGGTTTGCGGGTCTTTTGTCCCGGCGCCGCATCTTAAACTATTAAACCCTGAGGAGTTTGGTATGCGATTTAAGCTCTCGACTGCTCTTATTTCTCTGGTAGCTTGCCTTTCCATTTCGATGGCCGCGCAAGAAATTCGCGGCGATTATCTGGAGACGCGCAGCGCCGACGTTTACACGGGTCAATGTTTTGCCAATGGTGAGGTTAATCTCGTGGGCAATGAAGCGATCCTGGCCTGGCACGTCCAGAGTGGAAGCTGGGGTGGAGTCCCGCTGCAAGGGCTGACCGTTGCCGCGGCAGTCCGTGCCAGAGGTACGTTGGGCGATCCCTACGAGAATCCCTATCCGGCGAAAGCCGTGCTGTTGGTGGATGATCAGGCAAATGCGCAACAACAGGCGGCTCTGCTAAGTTTTGCCAAACAGATGGCCGGGGAGCTGCTGAACAACGTCGAGCAGGTGATTCCCATACAGATAGAGTTGGTAGTGGATACGGAGCACCACGGCGCCGCGATGCTTCGGGCAGGACGCTTCGCCACGGTGCAGACGCGTTCCATCGGCAGTCAAGACCATCTCTGCGGGAATGAAGAGACCTTCTACCCGCCGCTGACCCAGCTAGCTCATTCCGTGCCCGCAGTGGCCCTGACCGATGCGTACGGTGGGCCGGGGCTGGGTGTCTCGTGGGATCTGCACGGAAAGCGCAGCGCCTTTGTGGGCACATTCGCCCGCTAGGGATAGACCCGGCCGGGAAAGTGGAATGCGGAAGGAAGAGAGGCGCAGAGGGTGCGTAAGCATTCGGTGGTATCGTTTGCGGTCGGTTTCGTCATCCTGCTTTCGCTGTTCTGCAGGGCGCAAACCGGCAAAGTGGAGAACATCGGTAGGTTAACGGACGGCGCAGTTCCCGAAGCAGTGCGGCAGGCACTCGACGCAAAGGGATATCGCCTGAAGCTCGATGACACGGCGTCTACTTGTGAGCTGTGGATGCGCAAGAGCGTTCCGGCACAGACAAAGAAGGATTTAGAAAGCGTGGCCTATCCACAGCTCGCCGAGTCCACGCTGGTCGGCGTCATCCATTTCTCACAAGCCGCCGCAGATTTTCGCGGGCACCGAATCCCCGCTGGCTTCTATACGCTCCGCTACGGGCTCATGCCGAACGACGGCAATCATCTTGGGGCGGCTCCCAACCGCGATTTTCTCCTTGTCGTTCCCGCCGCCTCCGATGGCGATCCAGGTGCTACTTTCAAGTTTCAGGAATTGGTGACGATGAGTGCAAGAACGACGGGTACGAAGCATCCTAGCCCGCTGAGTCTGGTTCAGGCGGGCGCTGAGCCGTCCACACCAGCAGTGTCCAGGGACGATCAGGACCATTGGACTTTTTCTGGCGGCATGAGACTCAGTTCTGGGGAGGAACTTCCCTTTGCGCTGGTTGTAAAAGGAACAGCGCAACAGTAGTCGCCGGAGTTCGACTAGCGATCAATTGTTTCCAGATTTCTTCTAAGTCGACGTCTGCAGGAACGCAGAATTCCGACTGACCAGTTGAGGCCGCAATTCACGACGAAGCATGGTGAAGTCCTTCGCCCTTCGGTGCTGGAAGTGTGCTTGCGGTTACTATAGCTTCCAGCATTTTCTAATATTGGTTGATGTCCCTCGCGTTGATGCCTGGGACTATGGTTTACTAGTCGGCGATGATTCCTGCGTTTAATCTGCATGGGTTGCTGCTTGGCTTTCTTTTGTCCACTTTCCCGGTTGTAGTCTCTGCGCAAACTCTAGCGGATCGTTTGGGATACCCTCCCGGCACAAAGCTGATTATTGTTCACGCGGACGACCTCGGTGAAACCCACGCGGTGAATGCCGCGGCCATCAAAGCTCTCCAGGGTGGGACGATCAATTCCGCGAGCCTGATGGTGCCCTGCCCCTGGTTCCCTGAGATCGCCGACTACGCCAAATCTCACCCCGACGCAGACTTTGGACTGCACCTTACGTTGACGAGCGAGCGAGTTTATTACCGTTGGGGTCCCGTGGCGCCCGCAGACAAGGTGCCGAGTCTGGTCGATGAAAACGGATACCTCTATCATGACTGGGAACACAACGAACACGTCAACGCGAAGGAGGTGGAAGTCGAACTGCGCGCCCAGATCGAGCGCGCGCTAGCGCTGGGTGTTCGCCCTACACATCTCGATTCGCACCAGTACCGGCTGATCATGAGCGGCAAGGAACTGTTCGACGTGATGCTGCGAGTGGCTCACGAATACAAGTTGCCGGTTTTCGTTACGAGAGATTGGTTCGCTAACCACCCATATCTGCAGGAGAGCCTCGGTCCGGGCGATATCGTGCTAGACCATACGGTCACGATTGAACCCGAAGTTCCACCGGAAAAATGGGCCGAGTTTTACCTTACAGCGCTGAAAAACTTGAAACCCGGCGTGAGCGAGTTCGTCATCCACCCCGGTTTCGACGATGAAGAACTGCGCGCGGCCACCAGGGAACGCTCCACCTGGGGTTCGGCCTGGAGGCAGCGCGACTACGATTTTTTTACCAGCGACCAGTTTCGCGACATTCTGGCTCAACAGAAGATTAAGCTGATCACGTGGCGGGAACTGGCCCGCATGGCCGCACCGAAATATCTCTCACGTTGTTTCGTCGACTAGAATGTCCGGCACCGATAGCGCTTGCTTCGGGCACGAAGCTCGGCCCTAGGCTTTCGCGCGAATCAGCTGTGTCCATTTTGTGTCCAACGGCATTCAATCCGCTTCGATTTCTCAAGCTTTTTCAACGGTCTTGAAGAGCCATTCGTGCGGACGTCAATTCTTCTAAGCCGCAAACAACGGTCGCTGGGCCTGGAATTTCACAAAGGCGTTCGTGAAGGGTCCTTCGACTGGACCCGGCTCTTGCGTTGGAGTATTTACGGACACGGTGTTCACTCCTGTGAAAGAGATTCAGAATGCTACGAAGTACTACGTTCCACTGATAGTTGGGGCCATGCAAGCAGCTCCCGGTGGAGCAGCTTTGTACATGTCACAACCATGGTAGCGAGCGGGGCCGCCAAGGCAGACCCTCAAGTGGCCGCAGTAGTCACGACTGCCGGAGCGGCAGCCGCAACGGTTGCACCAATTGTGAGTGCAGCAGCACCTTATGCACTGTCAGCCGGAGCGCTCGGAATTACTTCGGTCGGCCTCGGTAAGGAATTGTGGGCAGTCGATGGACAATGTACCTGGTAGCGAAGTGAAGAAGCGCGGCAAAGTGGTCGATATGCTATTGCTGCTCGGTACGGCGCTTTTAGTCGGAGGGCTGAGCACCGGTGCGGCTTTAGTATCTGAGGCTTATCACGTCAGTCCCGCATGGCTGCTGGCCTTCTGGGCAGGGGTAGGCTTTCTCATGATCATCGGGAAGACCTACGGAGTCAGAAAGCTCAAGTCAGCACGCTTCGCCGCGTTCTCAGCTGCCTGGCTGGTGATACACGTTTGCGTGTTTTTTTTTGTGTTGGGTTACTTGGGATTTCTTTACTATTTGCCATTCCTGGTGGCTGAGTTATTCCTCGGCTTCATGACGGCGATTTGGTTGTTCGGCCCACCGGCCAAGGACCGCACCTAGCCGAGCGGAACCAGGACCTTCGCGTCTGCACTTCTGGTTCAACGTAGCAGTTGGGAACACTCTTGGAATATTGCGTTGAGAAATCTCATCACTTTTTTGAAATTCCATGTAGTGTCGAGGTGTGGGTGAATAAACGCGGATTTACCGCCCCACCTGGATGAACACCACACCATCTAAGACTTTGTTTTTCTCGTAGCGTGCCATTTTTGCGTTTGAACGTAGCATTCTGCGAAAGTCTTCTTGTGCTTTTCCGGCTGGTGAGACGAGCTATGAGGTGGTCGTGGCCAGCCGCGCTAATGTGCGAACTCGGCATTTGATGCTGCGTTTTGGCCGAGCGGCCCAGCCATATATAGCCTAGCTGTCTGGGTTTGGTCCCACGATAATCATTACCCAGTCTTTCCCGACTCCGGGCTGTGGGCTGACCGCCACTTTCTTAACGTGTGCAGCGACAAAGGCCCTCCCTGCAAGGACACATGCGGGTGGCACACTGCTCCACTCTGCCATCGGGAAATCTTTCGGATTTCCATCGAAGTTAACTTGTACTCAGCGTCAGAGCAAGTACAGGTTGACGAGTGTCCTTTCCGCCGGTAACGCGTCATTGCAACAACAATCTCTGCAACGACCCCGTTGCCGCTGAGGTCTGAGCAACTTGAGACACCGGCTGTTAGGAGCTTGTGCGCTCAGACCACCCGCAGGATCACCAGCGTCATATCATCATGCTGCTTCGCGCCGGCGACGAATGTGTCGGCGGCAGTGAAGATGCGTTGCAGAACCTCTTGCGCCGGCAGACCGTTGCACCGCTTGACCGTTTCCATCATGCGATCGTCGCCCCATTCCTCGTCCGCCGCGTTCATCGCCTCGCTGATCCCGTCCGTGTAGGCGACCAGAACGTCGTCGGCAGCGAGTGAGACACAGCCCTGCTGATAAGCGTAGCTCTCGAGCAGGCCCACCACGGTGCCGCCAACATCGAGACGGCTCACCGTCCACCGTCCATCGGCACAGTGAAACAGCACGGGCGGATTGTGTCCCGCGTTGACGTAGTCGAACTTGCGCGACGCGGGATCGTACTGGCCGTAGAAGAAAGTTGCGTACCGGTCCGCAGAAGACGCTTCGTAGACCAGCCGGTTGATGTTCGCGATCGCCACGGCGAGGTTATCAGGAGCGCGCGTGGCCTCTCCGCGCAGCGACGCCTGCAGGCTGGCCATCATCAGCGCAGCCGCGATGCCTTTGCCGGAAACGTCTCCGATGGCAACACCCAGGTGTCCTTGCGGTAGCGCGAGAAAGTCGTAGTAGTCGCCACCTACTCCGAGTGCGGGTCGACAGTGGCCGGCGTAGTCGAGCCCGGCGATCACGGGAAGTTTTTGCGGGAAGAGCCGCTCTTGGACTTCACGCGCGATCTCGACCTCACGATTCAGGCGCTCGCGCTGCGCCACTTCGTCAGCGATCTCGCGCATGAGATTCGCGTTCTCGAGAGCAAGCCCGGTCTGCGCTGCCACCGACTTCAGCAGGCGCACGTCCGAGCCGGTATACGGTTCCTCGGAACGCTTGGGACCGAGACTGATGAAGCCCAGCAGTTTTTCACGCACCGCCAAGGGCAGCAGCAATTCGGAACCGAGCCTGGCCAGCTTCGCGCGCTCCTCGTCGTTGATGTTTTCTTCGCGATATGGCCAAGAATCGCGATCGTTGAGGAACACCCGAGCCGGTTCCTTTTGCTGCTGGAGCACCTTCGTCGTCCCGGTGTTCCGCGAGAAGGAGACGTCGGAGAGATCGGCGTAGCCCATGGCGAATGCCGGGCGATACATCTCTCCTCCCCCGAGCAGGACCGCCACCTGAGGCACGTGGAGTGTCTCGGAGATGCGGGCCGCGACCGTCTCGAGCAGAGACTTCGGTTCCACCATGGCGCGCACCTGTTCACCCAGTTCCGACAGTACTTGCTCGGCGTCGTAAGCTTCGCGGAAGAAGCGGCGGTCGACCCAGGTGCGCAGACGGTCGCCGAGCCGGCGTATGGTGAAGACGGCAGTGAGTCCTACTGCGATCACTGCGACCTTTTGCGGACGGTTCCGGCTGGTGTCGCCTGCCATGGTGACGGCGGCGACGATCACCGCCGTCACTGCCAGCGCCTGCAGCACGCGAATGCCGCCCTTGGCGAGCGCGTACTGCAGTCCTTGCCGCAGCGCGACGCCCACGCCCATCGCTTTCTGCCAGGGTCAAGGGAAAAAGAATGAGCGGAAGCAGCACGAGGAGGATCACCCACTGCGGAAACAAATCGGCCAGGGACTTCCCCACGAATCGGCCATAGAGCGTCACCAGCAGCCCGGGAGTCCAGGCGGCCGTGGCGCCCCAGTACAAGATGCGCAGCCGCCGCCGGGCATCGGGTGATCGGCTGATGCCATACTTTGTGCCGGTGGCGGCGAAGAAACTGCCAATCAGCAGGTAAGCGACGAACTGCATGACGCGATCCAGCGGATGGGTCGCGTGTTCGAGTGGAGCGGCGGAGCGGTAACTGCTCAGGTCGAGCACCGATTCGATCGCGCCGACCATTGCGAAGACGGCGAAAGGAACGGCCAGAACCCATTGCTGCACCTTCCAGGCCTTGTCGAGCGGCTTGCCAGACGGAAACGGTTCCGGGAAGAACCGGCCGAACAAAAACATCATGACCGGCAACATGGCTCCTAGCGAGGCGTGGTAGAGCATGGCGGCCTCGCGCCAGCCGGGAGGCCAAGCTTGCACCTTGTAGCTCTCGAAGATGTGCGGGAAGGTCAGCATGAGTGCCAGGAGCAACCATGCCATCGGATCGCGCGGGCGCTGGACTGCGACCCAAAAGCCAAGCAGAATGCAGATCCCCGGGAGCAGAAAGTACAGCGTGACGTCTCCGACGATTTGCCAAAGGTCGGCACGGTTGGCACCGACAGGGAGCACGACCGTTCGCTCGCCGGGACCGGACGGATCAGAAGAGCGCAAGACCACCGTTATGGTTCCTCCGGCGGGCGTATCGGCGAAGGCCTGGCCCCAGTCGCCCAGTCCGTGGTACGGATGCCCAGCGATGAAGAGAACCTCGTCGCCCTTGCGCACGCCCGCTTGAGCTGCGCCTTTGGTCACGAAATTCACCCGGTTGCTGGCGGTCTCCATGACAAACAAGGGATAGTCGCGCGTTTCGTCCCGCAGGATGTCGTGGAGATAGGGCACCTCGTAGGCGACGGTGATCGCAAACAAGAGTGCGAGTACTGCGTAGCGGAAGATAGGGCGCTTGATGGGCACTGGTTAGCCGCGACTTCGGCCCGAGACGAATGATTCTACTGCAAACAGCTGACCGCCGATTTTGGTATGAGTTGTGCTGATGCCCAGGCAGCGGGAGTAAGGTCTCGGAGGCGCCGGATCGGGAGATCGGCGAGTCCGGACACGCTGCATATCGAAGGTTCATTGCCGGGCGGTGACTGGAGATTTTGCGCCTCCAGCAAAGGCCTTCAGCAAAGCCAATTTCTCATCTGCGCCGGGAAGAACAAAGCCTTCCTTTGTGGCGTCTTGCAATAACCTGACCGACCCTTCGTACAGCGCGTCAGC
>Ga0070708_100002366_pt1 | contig 14596 bp, 11 predicted proteins | sample KBSK5503metaG_FD_65469 | JGI IMG/M metagenome (GOLD analysis project Ga0070708, IMG submission 65469) | Corn, switchgrass and miscanthus rhizosphere microbial communities from Kellogg Biological Station, Michigan, USA - KBS K5-50-3 metaG | ecosystem: Host-associated > Plants > Roots >...
TCATCGCAGTCATTCGCCAAGTGGAGTGCGGTCGCTACCGCTCCCGGTTCCGTAATGGGATTGACGCATAGATTTGCTCTTCAATACTTGCTACCTGTCTTCCTATTGCGCCACTAACCGCGGGCTCGCGATCTTCAAGTATCGCACCAATGAATTCGTCGATAAGTGGCTGATGGAAGTTTGCCGCAGGCGGATGCGACTCCGTGCGCTCACCCCTCTCACTTACGATTCGCATCTTCCCGTCGTTCAGCAACGGAATGTGAATCGAGCCGTGCGAACCGAATACGTCGAGGGTGTCTTGTGGCTCATGTGCGGCATGAGAGACAGTCAGCACACCGCTCGCGCCGCGCTCAAAATGAAACAAGGCCGTGGCAGTGTCTTCCACTTCACGATCGAACAAGTCATTTGTGGTTAAGGCTTTGACCTCGTCAATATCACCGAAGACGTTCAGCAAGACCTCAATGCGATGGCAACCGAAATCAAACATCGGCCCACCCCCTGCAAGTTCCTTCTTAATCAACCATGCACGCGAATGGTCGGGCTGCGGGTTGAACCATTCGAAAGCATTGATTTGAACTACAACAGCTGTCCCGATCTCACCAACCTCCACCAGTTCCTTGAGGCGACGAACCAACGGATAGAAATGTCGATAGTAGGCGATCCCGAGCTTGACGTTGTTAGCCTCAGAAGCGGCAAGCATTCCGTCGCATTCGTGAACGTTGAGCGCCATTGGTTTTTCACACAGGACATGCTTGCCTGCTTCTGCGGCCGCAACTGTCTGCGCGGCGTGCAAGTGGACCGGCGTCGCGATGTAGATCGCATCGATCTCGCTATCGCGCAGCATGTCGTGCCAATCGGCGTACCACTTACCTGCGCCAAATTGTCTTGCGAAAGCTTCGGCCAGATCCGCCTTCGCCCGGCTGACGGCCACAAGCTCAGACCGTGCCGAGTCGCGCAATGCTGGGGCGACGCGCTTCTTAGCAATGTCGCCACAACCGATAAGTCCCCATCTAACTTTTGTCATTCGCGTTCCCATGTCCGATATGCTTTAGCCTGTCGCCTCGTTACAGAACCGGGAGCGGTAGCGACCGCACTCAACGAGCGCATGCTCAAGGCTAATCCCGTTAAGCCAGCCACGCCCTTCCAACATCGGTCGTGCTCCGCGAATTCATAAGGGTCAATTAACAAAGTTGAGTAGCGACCGCACTCAACGAGCGCATTGCTCAAGGCTAATCCCGTTAAGCCAGCCACGCCCTTCCAACATCGGCGTGCTCCACGAATTCATAAGGGTCAATTAACAAAGTTGAGTAGCGACCGCACTCAACGAGCGCATGCTCAAGGCTAATCCCGTTAAGCCAGCCACGCCCTTCCAACATCGGTCGTGCTCCGCGAATTCATAAGGGTCAATTAACAAAGTTGAGTGCGGTCGCTACCGCTCCCGGTTCTGTAATACGCGACAAACTGAAGTTTATCGGACATCACAAGAACTCTTGCCACGTTTCCAGGATCGCGCGCAGTTCTTCGTGCTCTGTGGGCTTCACGTCGACCAGCGGCGGTCGCACTGGTCCACCATGCAAGCCCGCCAGATCCATCAGCGCTTTCATCGTAGACACTTCGTATCCCTTGCGGCGGGACCGCATCGCGTATAGCGGTACCACACACCGGTGCATCAACTGCAGCAACTCCACCTCGTGTCTGCCGGCTGCCAATTCATGAATCTTGACAGATAGTCGCGGCGCTACAGTGGCAATGCTGGATGTGTAAGTGCGAATGCCAAGGCTGTAGTAAGCAGGGACCATGTCGTCACCGGCGCCGCCAATCCAATGCAAACGGTCACCAACGCGATTCATGATCGCCTGCAGCCGCCGAATGTCGCCCTGGCCATCCTTCCAGGCGACGAGAGTCGGGATACTCGTCAAACGTTCCACCATTGCCGGACTGAAACTCGCCCAGTCACGGCTGTAGATCAGCATGCCCAGTTGCGTCGCGTGACCTATAGCGCTGTAGTATTCAAACATCCCCTCGTCATCCGCTTGGGGGTAATAGGGTGGAAACGCCAGGATCCCATCGGCGCCCATTTCTTCCGCCGCTTGCGCCAGTTGGATTGCGAGTTGTTGGCCAAACCCCACACCGGCGATAACCGGGACGCGACCGCGTACCGCTTCAACTGTGGCAGTAATTACTTGCTTGTGCTCGTCTGGAGTCAGCGAATACATCTCACCAGTGCCACCGGCAGCAACGAGCGCGCAAATCGGGTGTTTGAGGAGCTCCGTCAAATTCTCTTTTAGGCCTGCGAGATCAAGAGAGAGATCTTTTTTGAACGGCGTGATCGGAAACGCGATGACACCTGAGAGGCTGGTTTGTAAATTAGAACGTTCCATTAGTTTGGTTATCGGCCACCAAATCCCGAGCGACTGGCGCGAGTTGTTCCAATTGCTCACCCAGCAACGGAGAAACATAAGGAGGCAGATGCCCCGTTTGCGCTATGCCCGCCAACTCGGTAGCGTGATGCAACACCCTCGCCGGGCCAAAATGATCGCGCAAATCTTCAAGCGGCAGAAACTTATCGCGCAACTCCAATGCAACATCAAAGTCTTCTCGCTCACAAGCGGCAAAAAGCATCTGACTCAACCGCGGCGCAATGCATCCCGAACCGGTTGTGAAGCCCGGCAACTTCCAATCGCGCATGTGGACTACAGCAGGACGCTCCCCTATGCCGCTAATGACCAGTTTGCGATCAACTCGCGCCAACAATGCTTCGAGATATGAATCCCGCGACGGATTCTCGCGTACCACCGCATACTTGATCCCAATGCAAATATCATCCGCAACCAAACGCGCGACCGCATCCAGACCGGCTTCCTTATCAGTGCCGAAATTGTTTTCTTCCTTGAGATAAACGATGAGTGGTGTGTCAGCAGTCCTGGCTATTTCACGATAGCCACGTTCCAACCCAGCAGCGTCGCGCGGATCGCCGCAGGGCAGAATCATCGCGCAGGGAAAGTTATGTTTTCTGAGTAGCGCCGCCTGGTCCATTGCCTGACCAAAAGACGGGGCCATGCTGGGGATAACCCAACACTCACCCGCGATACCGCTGAGCCAATCCAACAGTTGTTCGTACTCGTTCAGGGTAATGTGATACAGAAAGGCATTGCCGCCATAGATAAGCCGAGTTATGCCGCCGCCCGTGATGTGCCTGACGATCAAATCGTTCTGAGCAAGATCAAGGGAACGCGCAGCGTCTTTGTTTCTCGCCAAAGGCGGTACCGCAAACACGCCGCGTAAATCATCAGATAGGACGGATGTTGTTTTCATAACGGAATCTCTTGTTTAGCATCTTGAGAATAGATCCTCACTTTTGATAACCACGCAATACAGAACCGAGGAGCGGTAGCGACCGGGTTGTTCCCGAGAGGCTCAATTGCACAAACAAGTATTTCTAAGAACACCGTTGAGTGTAGCGCGGACGACCCGGTCGCTACCGCTCCTCGGTTCTGTATTGAGTGGTCTCGTCAGAAGAAATATCAAGCTGATCGCCTCAAGCGACTTCACAATTTTGGCTCGCCTCAAACGACCGATTCACATTTGGCTAAAGCCAAGTGTGAATGAAAAAGGAATTGCCCCGCTCAGTCCTTGGTTTCCAAAACGACAACTGTGGCAATCGGGTCAGGCGCCGCTGCGGGCAACTGAATAACAAGACCCTCAGTATTCTCGGTAAACTTGAGCGCCTCTTCAGGACTCGCCAGGAGATAAGCTCGCTTAACATTCTTTCCCCAGGCTGGTACGTGGAGACTGCCGTCGACCGGCCAGTCAAACACCTGCAAATAAACCCGGCCAGGCTTGCTCGTAGCCCGTCCAAATTTGAGCTGTGTGGAAAACGGACTCGCGGTGGTATCGTAGATCGACTCACCATTCGTCTTCATCCATTTGCCCACGGCAGTCAAGCGTTCCACACTTGGCTCGGGAATCTGACCCTCAGCTGTTGGACCAACATTCAACAAATAGTTACCACCCTTCGAGGCAATGTCGATTAGGTTGCGAATAATGACTTCCGGCGATTTCCACTTGTCGTCGTAAAACTTGAAACCCCAGGTCGTATTCATCGTCATACAACTTTCCCAGTCAACGCCGGGCAAGCCATTCGTGGGAATCTGCTGTTCGGGAGTACCGAAGTCGCCGGCGTATTCCTGGTCAGTCTTACTGAAACCCTGCATTCCTTCGCGACCCTTGCCCACACGATTGTTGACTATGATGCCGGGCTTCAAACTGCGCACGTACTGGTAGAGATCTTTTCCATCTGCTTCGGTCCACCAATCCTGCCATTCACCGTCGAACCACAAAACCCCGGGATCGTAGTTGATAACGAGCTCGCGCAGTTGCGCCTTCATGTATTTCACGTATTCTTCCTTGCCGCCAGGCTTCAACTTCGTGGTCCTGTTACCCGCCGTTGGGTCCTTACCGGGTGCGTCCACATAAGCGGCGGGATAGTGCCAATCCAATATCGAATAATAGAAACAGAACTTCAGTCCCTGTCTCCTTGTTTCGGCTGCCAGTTCTTTTATCGGATCTTTATGGTAGGGAGTTGCGTCAACGATGTCGTATTTGCTGACCGCGCTATCATACATAGCAAAGCCATCGTGATGCTTCGAAGTAATTACGATGTACTTCATGCCCGCATCCCTGGCGATGCGCACCCACTCTTTAGCGTTAAACTTGACGGGATTGAACTGCGCTGCAAACTTCTCATAGTCGGCGCGCGGAATATTGGCCCACTCCATAATCCATTCGCCGATTCTGTCGGAGCGCATGCCGTTGTACTCGCCCGCGGGTACAGCATAGAGACCCCAGTGAATAAACATGCCGAAACGTGCCTCGCGCCACCACTTCATGCGGGCGTCCCGCTCGGCCTTGGTCTCGGCGCGACGCGATGCTGTCCTATCGGCGCCGACGAGAGTTTGAGCCTTCGATACGCTACTGCTTTGGGAACAGAAAGCCAAAAAGCTCAGGAGTGTTATCGGAATCATCAATCGTTTCATCATCGTTAGCTATCCTTTAGGAGATTGTCCCTGGGAGTTACATCGCTTTCGGCTTCAATTCACCCACAGTACCGGCTGCCGGATAAAAAAGTTTCTAATAACTTCCTCCACGTTCGACTCGGCTTTCAGCGTCTTCCATAAATCAACATATTCAGATTTTCCTAACGCTCGCCCGGCAAACAGCAGACTGCTCTGGCGCATGGGCCACTCGCCGTCATACATCACGTCCGGTTTCAGCGGCCAGCTTTTCTTGTCCTTTATATACGGATACATGTACTCGACAGCTCGGGCGAAGCCGCGTCCATCAGGAAGCGTAAATGTCCAAAGATTGTCTCCCGACGTCGACAGAATCTGGCTCACGGTAGCCATCGCTTCGAGGTTGAACAGCGAATAGCCATATGGCTTTGTGCGTCTGAGCTCCTCGGGAAACTTCCCATCGGCGGCAATCTGCTTCGGCACGAGGACGGTCTTGAACCGGTTGCGGCAATAAGCCAACAACTCTTCGTTGCCAACTAGATGTGCAAAGGCGGCAACCTGCATGACCCAACACGTGCCGTGATTGTTTTTAGCGTCTCGCTCGTCAGTCCCGTTCTTGCTGGTGGTCAACCACGTGAGGTAATCCGCGAACCAGTGTTTGATCCCATTGACGTCCGCTTTCGTCAATATCTGCGATCCTTCTAACACTTCAATTGCCCGCGCGACTTCAACCAGGTGAATGGTATCGATGATGCCGGTACCCCTGCCCGTAAACCTTCCCTGAATTGCCTGCGCGTATTGCAGATTAGGATTCATGCGAGTGTCCTGGTCAATGAACCAGGCGTGAAGATGTTTGACGGCTTGTTGTGCATAGCGCGGATCTTTGGTCAGCTTCCAAGCGGCAGTGAGTGCAGGTACCTCGACACTCAGGCGCATCAAGTAGCGGCGGTGATCGATGAAGTTATCCGGATTCGACATTCCATCGCGTTGGATATAGGGACCGTTTGGATTTTGCGGGTCGGGCCACCAGTAATCGCCCTCGGAAAAGAAGTCATGTAAACCGCCGGCGCTGCGAGGAGAGGTTGAAGCGGTAATCGTGATGGGCTGCTCCTTCAAGTATCGATTGGCGGCCTCAATAACACGGGCACGATCAAATAAAGCGACATTGAAACTCCGTTGCTGCGCCGAAAATCTCTGACACATCAAACCAAGAATTAGGACAGGCAAGACAACGATTTTCATAACAGTACTCTCGATCGTCGAGAGGTTAATGCTTTCTCTCATTCACACCCTGCTTCAGCTGGGTGATCGGCCTCACGAGTTGTTACGGGAAACCGTTTAAACGGTTTCCGTGCGTTCGACGCTGAGACTCACCTGGCTGAAGCCAGGTGAGAATGAGAAACATCTGAACCGGTTCTTTTAAAGCCCAAGCTCTTTTGGCTATTGCTATTGGAGGCGCTTAAATCAAACACTTAGAGTTTCTCAGGCAGTGACGGATCGATCTTGGCGGTGTTCGCGTCCCAATCGACTGTCACTGTTGTTCCATCGGCGAAAGTCGTCCGCTCTTTGCGATAGTTACTATCGAGAAATTCGTGCTTAGTCATTTCCAATAGTCCGACACGTTTGTGCAACGCAGTCATCTGTCGAATCAAGGCCATCGACTTCTCATCGATTCCACTTTGCATGATTGGCAATTCCGGAACACCGGCAAAAAGGAGTCCCTGCAGCAATGACTTTTGATCGCGGGCTCCAAACGAGACAATTACCGCGTCGTGATAGACCAGATTGTAAAGCGGAACCAGGATCGCCTTGCTGCCGCCGCCCGACTGGTTGATAACGTCGACATATGGAATTACCCAGTCAGAGCCAGCCTCCGTTGCCACAACTCCCAAATTCTGACGCGACCAGTTCAGCATCGCTGCCTGGCCGAGCATCGCATCGGTGTGGGTCGTTGGGTGTTCGGGATTAAAATCTTCGTCTGCCGGAACGTAACCAACCACGTCGATATAAATACCCTGGGTCCTGATGTCGTGCTCAAAGAACAATTGGTAGTTTTTGAGCAGGTGGCCCAGCATGAATCGGGCGTTTAGGTAAGCCTGCGTGCCGCCATCCCAGTGACGCATGAAAGGAATGTAACCCTGCTTGGAATCACCGAAACGCGATCCAGGGAATTGACGCGGCGGCAATGCAGTGTCCTCTTCATGAACGGCAAACTGCGGATCATAAGATGGTGCGTCGAGGTAGTAGTCGCGATACTGGTCGTGAAAGATCACCGGATATCCGAGCTGGCGACAGGTGTCTACCAGTCTTTTCATGCCATCCCAGCCACCGGCCTGTTCGGGAGGAGGCAAAGAGTCGGGATGCTGACGGTCATATCCCAGGTGCGGCCAGGCGGACACAAAAACCAGGATGCGATCGACTCCATTTCCTTTCAGATCTCGAAGCTGGCGCGCGCGTTCGTCAAATGTTGTAAGACCGTAGTTGTTGGCAGGGGTTTTTGTATCGTACCGATCGCTGTCTGGTTTCAGGTTTCGCAAAATGCTCACACGTGTTTGCGGCGTCCCGATCAAATCTTTGACCGCCGGCGTGCGGGCGATCTTTTCGGTAAGCGAAACAAAGAGGCCGGTATCTCTCACGTATCTGCGATAACGCTTGGCCATATCGACATAATTGCCATTTGCAATGAAACACATGCGCGCCGTCCGTAGATAACCGAAGCGCCCAAGCTGCGCGCGCCAGCGCGGCCCAATCACCGTTGGCCCACCGGCCGGATGGCTGAATTGATAGGCGGCATCATCGGGTGTTTCGACGATGACCATCATTGCGGACTTGCCTTTTTGAAATCCCCACCAGGACATCGACCACGACTCAATAACGTGGCTTTGCAAAACACTATGGTCTGTCGGAGCAATCTTTCCTTCAGAAGTTATTGTACGAATCGGGTAATACTCTTTGGGCCAGTTGCGCGGCAAGAGCGTTCCGCGTCCATTGCTCAGCAGTGTGTAATCAACTTCGCGAGCATCAAGCGCAGCAGGCCAGTCCAACTGGCGCAGCGCTGCGTCGCGCTCATTAGCTGCGACATCGAAGACTAACTCTTCATCTTTGCCTTGAAGACAAACCGTGAGAAACAACTGCAGATCAACGTCGTTGGATCTCTGCTTCCAACCAGCCAGACTAATCTTCACGCCCGTCTTGAAGCCTGTGTCGTAAGCAACAACAGAAATCGTTTTCGCATCTGCCAGCCGCAGGGAAACTTCTTCACCTTTGGACTTCACCAGCATGTCGCCCGCTTTAGAAGGCATCATCACCCATTGCGCCGGTCCTGCCTGGACGTTCAACGCCAGGTCTGTCTCGTTTATCGTCAGTCGGTTCTTTTGTCCTGCGATGATCCACTTGCCAGCTTCATGCGATACCGTAACGGGCATGGCGCCCCATCGATCGCGTGGGAGCTGCTGTGCAGGCAGAATTGAATACATACCCAGGGTAATCGCGATAGTTGATAATAGTTTGAACGATTTCAGAGTCATTTCAAATGCAAAAAAACCTCGTCCTGGTTTGACGCTAACGAACCAGCGGGGACAGGGTCCGCCTTCCCAACCTGAGAGGTGAAGTATCTTGAGCAGCAAATCTCAACCATAACCAATTCCCTGTTTGGGAAGGTGGACCCTATCCCCGCTCGTTCGCCGATCTCAATTTCCGATTCGACAAGAACAACAATCACCCACCCGCTGTCGCAGATGATACTGACATAACGGACCGGATCAGATTACTTCGATCCGCCGCATCAACACTCGGCACTTTCGCCAACAACGCCTGAAACTGTGGATCGTTATATTTGACCGCAGCCCTGCGCATCAAAGGAAACAACATTTGCGGCGGCCATTCGCCAAGTTGTTGATAGCTCCATTTCTTTCCCTCGACCGCAAAAGGAATGAGAAAGTCGAGCGCCTTGCGAATACTGCGCCCGTCAGCCGTCCGGTAATCCCACAAATCAACTCCTACGCTTTCTCCCAGACGCGCAAGCAACATCAAGCCATCAAGATTCCCGACGCTATAACTCCAGGCTCTTGTGCGTGCCAGCTCCAACAGTTGCCGGCCGTCGGGTTCGATCTGCAGCGCAATGCGTTTTGTTCGCGCAGTTTCCAGAATGCTGCGTGCCAAATCGGTCTTGCCGAGAAATAAAGCGTACGACGTAACCTGCAGATCGTAGTACGTTCCGTGATTATTTTTGGCGGCAGCTTCATCGCGCCCATTCTTGCTTTCGAGCATCCACTGGAGAAACTTTGCGTACCAATCTTCCAGTCCGCGGCGGTCGGCTTCCGTCAACGCCTTCGCGCCCGCGAGCAAACCGATCGCATCCACGATCTGCGTTAGACCGCGTGTTTCAATCAGACCAATCCCTCGCCCGGTATTAACTCCAGGAATAAACTGAGCATACTGCAGGTTCGGATTCATGCGTGTCGCTGTGTCGAGGAAAAACGCGCGTAACAATTGGGCCGCCTTCGCGGCGTATGCTTCGTCGCCTTTGAAATAATAGGCGAGGGCCAACGTCTCGACCGACGACTCGATCTGATCGAGACTGCGATGGTCTGTGATCTTGTTGATTTCTGGATTTCGCTCGCCATCGCGCCGAATGTATGGCAGGCCGTTCGCGCTTTTTGGGTCGGGCCAGAAATACGGCGCTTGGCTCATGTAGTCGTGCCGGTCGCCGCTCGGCGGCGTCGCGTCTTTGGTGACAACCGAGAAAGGACCGGATGCTAGTGCTTTCTGTGCATCGCGTTCGAGTTTGCCGATCGCCGGATCAAGAGTCTTATCTCCGGATTGAATGCGCTGCTTGGTGGCTTGCAGTTGTCTTGCATCGAGCAGAAAAACACGCGGCGCGGACGGTGGGATTTTAGGAGGAGTGGTCTCAACTAAGGACGGCACAACCACGAGTATTATTGCGAATAGATTTTTCAGAGAGATCGTTCTTAACATAGAAAGCACCTCATGTCCGATATGCTTCAGCTTGTCGTCGCGTTACAGAACCGGGAGCGCTAGCAACCGCACTCAACGAACTCATGGCGCAAGGCTAATCAGGCTAGGCTAGCCGCGCCGCTCTAGTATCGGTCGCGCCTCATGAATTCATAGAGGTCATTTACCGACTTGAGTGCGGTCGCTACTGCTCCCGGTTCTGTAACGCGACGACAAGCTACAGCATATCGGACACGGGAGTTAGCGCGACATTGAACAGGCGCATTAACTCGCCTCCTTTGATTTCCACCGGCTTAACGGCGATCTCGTATTGACCGGGCGCGAGTTTGATTTGCCCAAGGCTAACCGTCGTAGATTGATTATCGCTGCGAGTCGGTTCAACTGTGGCTTTCAATACCTGAGCCCCGATGTTGACGGTGTAGCTGCCACGGTTATCACTTGAGCCGGTCGTGTACTTCGCAGTGCTAAGGCTGGTTTGTTGCAGGGCATACCGGCCGCGGTAGCGAGTGGGCCTTTGGACGCGTCGATATAAACCCACCCATTACCGCGGGTGGTAGTGATTGAGACACTACCTCCTTTTAAAAAACGAACCTTATTCCAAACTGTATTTGCCTCGGAGTTGTTCCTTGGGCTAGAGCTGTGATTCTCCCAGCACCTGCAGCAATCGACGTCGCGTTTGAGTTGACCGTAACCGCCGAGGGAGCATCCAGGTTTTGGATATTGAATACATTAAACGCCTCAGCGCGCAGTTGGATCATCATTCCTTCTCGCACCGCGAAGCTCTTGAAAAGCGAAAGGTCAGCGTTATAGACAGCCGGACCGCGGAAGACATTGCGTCCCAAGTTGCCGAACGCACCTGTATTGTTCGGTATCCCGAAAGCGCATGGATTAAACCAGGTCGCGGCAGTATGCACCGCATCCGCGGCTCGCCCGCCGTTGGAAATCGTTGTTTGGCAAAGCGGATCTGGGTTGGCGGCGACTGGACCAGCAACAAACGGGTCTGCTGTGAGATTGGGTCGAAGATAATTGTTCGGGCCACTCGACCCGGTCCCGCGAAGATTAGCGAGATCGCCGGTAACTATTAGGTTGTAGGGTGCTCCCGTTCGCAACTGGACGATCGAGTTTACCTGCCAATCACCGAGGAGCCAGGATGCGGCGCCACTCCTGAACCACCTCTTACCACGACCAAATGGGGCCTCATAGTTGGTGGACCATGAGAGGAAGTGCGTGATGTCGTAGGACGACACTCCGCGAGCTGTGCTCTTGTCGTAGTAGTTTTGAATGGTTGCGCTTCCGCCCGGTCCATTCTCGACGTTGAAGTAACCGCTGCTCACGTCAATCGATTTTCCCCACGTATAAGAGACCAGCGTGCTCAATCCCTTTGAGAGCCGCCGCTGGAATTTCGACTCCAGCGCGTTGTAGTTCGAGTAACCGATGTTCTGTGTGTAGTTCAAGCCTGCGCCCACCCAGGGCATCAGTCGCAACGCATCTACCGAAGCGAGAAACGCGGCATTGCAAGGAGCATCATTGCTTGCACAAGTATTTCTTGAGGCCTGCCGGGCAGCATTGGCGTTGCCGGAGTAAGGCAGTCGGCCATTCGTGCTGCCTACATACGCAACTGAGATCATCGTCGACGGGCTTAGTTCCCGCTGAATCTCAAAGTGCCACTGATGGGAAAAGGGATCTTTGTATCTCGGATTATTCGGGAAGCCGCCGACCCCCCAAGGGTTAGTAGTCGGCAACGGCGTTGCGAAACCCTGGCCCTGAACTTGAATAATGTTGGCTTGGGTCCCGTTGAGGAAGTTGGCAGCAGTATTCGTTGGCCCGCCGGCGAACGCCGTAGCATCGGGCCAGACTGTAGCTTCGAGATCATTCTGTGCGTACTGGCTCCGGGCCGGAAGCGTATCCCAGTAGAGTCCATAACCCGCGCGGATGACCGTCTTGGGGTTAAATGTCCAGGCTACGCCGATACGCGGTCCCCAGTTGTCCTTTATTGGAGGCGGTCCGAATTTGTCCTTGCCTGCTAACACGACGTTATTGAAGTGCGGATCGCTTTGAAACGCGTCCGGGATACAAGGCGCCGATTTTGCCACGCTGCACAGAGGAGGCATCGTCTTCGCGCCGATGATCCATTTTTGATTGTCGAGATCGAGCGCGTTCCAGAGTCGGCCGTCCAGCGTTCGCGGTTGGTTAAGGTAGTCGTAACGCAAACCGAGAGTCAGGACCAGGTTGCGCCGCATTTTCCATTCGTCCTGCACATAGGCAGCCCAGGAAGAATATTTGAATTGCACCGGGCCTCCGTGCAGTTGTGGAAGTTGGGCGCTGAAAGTATTAGGGAAGCCCAAAAGAGCCGAGGCCAGGGACAAGCCTGTGTTGCTTTGGTTCGCCGCCGTGCCCCGGGTCTGGTCGTCGCTGAAGGTATATCGCTGGAAGGTATTTAACTGAATCCGTTTCGCTTCGATATACCAAAAACCAGTTTTGATGTTGTGCGACCCTCTCAGCCACGTAAGGTTGGGCGTCACACTCCAGTTAGGATTTTGGCGAGGTGCAGGGCCACGAACGCCGACGTCACCGCTCCCGCCCGCGAGCCAACTCGCGGCTGGAAAGTTAACCAGCAAGCCGCCATACTTGTCGATGTCTTTAAACCCAAGTTGATTTAAGGGATCAACTCCAAGCTCGTGCTGGTTCTGTTGGCCTGAATCTACGCCTGGTCTGCCGGCATAGCCGGCCCGCAGGTCGAGGATCAGTGTAGGGTTGAAGGTGTGCGTCCAACCGCCACCGTAGTTTCGACCCTTCGAGCTGCCAGAGGTTGAGCCGCTGTCACCAATCGGATTGGTGACGCTCACTTTCTGTTGGGTAAAGCGGAAGAAGATGTTGTCGTTATCGCTGAAGTGGTGATCGATCCTAAGCTGGAAACCGTCCGAATTATTAATCGTAGGCCGGCTTTGCGCAAAATTATTTGTCGCATCTCCTGAGAGGTTAGGCGCTGCCGAATATTTTCGGAAGAACTGCTGCATTGGGGCGAAGATCAGCGCCTGGGGGATCTTGAAGCAAGGGCTTCCAAGGGACTGATTCTGGCGATTCTGCGCATCGACTGGCAACGGGTTGCCTGCGGCATCGCAGCGAAATCTATCCCTTACTGTGGCGCCGGCAACCGTTCTCGTCGAGTAAGGGTTGTAGATGTCCCTGCGGAAGGGCGTGTTTGTAAAGTCGCCGGAAATCTCGGCAGACGTCGGCACATAGGCCAACGCTAAGCTAGCCTGGCTGTAGCGCCAGCCATCATATCCGCCGGAGAAGAATGTTTTGTTTTTGAATATTGGCCCACTTAGGATTGCGCCAAACTGGTTCTGACGAAAAGGCAGAGGCTTGTCGGGCACACCCTGGCCCGCCTTGCATCGCGCTGTCGTGCATACGTCGAGGCTATTGCGGGCGTCAAAAGCGTCGTTGCGGACGTATTCGAATGCCGCGCCGTGAAAGCTGTTACCCCCGGACTTCGAAACCAAGTTCACTACGCCGCCGGCGGCGCCGCCGTATTCAGCCTTGGCATCATGTCCGACGACCTTAAATTCCTGGATCAAGTCGATATTGGGGATCACTATATACGTCGGCCCGCGGACGTTGGTGTTGATAATCCCATCGTAGAAGTAGAGCTTTGACCGGTTCTGCTGTCCATGGAAAGAGGGATCGGCAAAGCCTGACCCGGGAATGCCTACATTACCTTCCACGCCGCCAATGCTTCTGTTTTGAGATGTAGAAACTGGCGTGACACCTGGCGCGAGCGTCAATAGTTGCGTGAAGTTCCTCCCATTCAGCGGCAGATCCTGCACCGCCTTCTCTGAAATTACGGTACCCAGCTCCGTAGTAGATCCTTGAACCAATTCGGCGGCGGACGTCACTTCAACTACTTCTGAGACGGTCCCGAGTGCAAGGCCTATATTTTGTGCAATCGTTTCGTTAACCCCAACCTTGAATGGCTGAGTCTGCGATTTCTTGAATCCCTGCACTTCAACCATAAGTATGTAAGTCGCGGGTTTGACATTTACGAAGGTAAAGTAGCCGCTATCATTGGTCTTCACTGACGTTTCAATGTCGGTGGCCTGGTTGATGAGCTTTACCGACGCAGCGGGCACGGATCCGCCATTGGGATCAGTTATCGTCCCATTGACTTCTCCGGTGGACGTTTGTGAGAAAAGCATTGGTGCTGAGAGAACTATCAGCACTAGCGATGCTAGCGTTAATCGTATAGATGTCATGTTCATCGCCTCCCGTAAGAAATGAACTCAGGTTGCAACGCAAGAATCGAAGTTTGGCGAAACCTTCGTTGTCAGGTTGTTGACCTTCCCCAAGGCAAAGGACGTAAGAGATCGAGGACGTACAAACATGGTTTCTCGGACCGCTGCCCTTAGGCTCGGTCTTGTTGTAACTTAGCTGTTTCGCGCTGCTCCTGTTCCTCAAGGGCAAAAGCGCGCCGGGCACGCACGATGTGTTCTCGCATCGCCTCACGCGCTTCGTCCGGCTTGCGCGCTCTAATCGCTCGATATACTCGTCTGTGAAACTCCAGTGATTCGTCAAAATCGTGTGCTCGTTCAATGGTGTCGCGCCGGCGTTCG
>Ga0070708_100002368_pt1 | contig 14593 bp, 14 predicted proteins | sample KBSK5503metaG_FD_65469 | JGI IMG/M metagenome (GOLD analysis project Ga0070708, IMG submission 65469) | Corn, switchgrass and miscanthus rhizosphere microbial communities from Kellogg Biological Station, Michigan, USA - KBS K5-50-3 metaG | ecosystem: Host-associated > Plants > Roots >...
GAGCAGCTTGATGCCGTGCGCGCGGATCGCGCGCTGGTGCCGGAAGCGATCGAGGAAGCGCTGCGGTGGGAGGCCCCGGTTCAGTTCGCGGTGCGCGAGGCCTTGGTCGATACGACACTCGACGATGTCGACATCCCGAAGGGCGCGGCCGTGACGGCCTGCCTCGGCGCTGCGAATCGCGATCCTGCGCGTTTCCCCGATCCCGACCGGTACGACATCCACCGCACGGACAAACAACATCTGACCCACATGGCCTTCGGCGACGGCGTGCATCGTTGCTTAGGCGAGCACCTCGCCCGTCTGGAAGCGACCGTCGCGCTCAACATGATCTTGGATCGGTTCGATTCGCTCGAGCTGGATCCCGACGGGTTCGATCCGCACGTGCAGGGGTATGCGTTCCGATCTCCTAACGCAGTTCCCATCCGATTCAAGGCGGCGTAGTCATGGATATCTTCGAAGACGATCTGTACACAGTCACGGTAGTCGGCGACGTACGCGACCCCTATCCGGATTACGCACGCATGCGCGCGGAGTCCCCGGTCTTCCTGCAGCAACAAGGTGAGGTCCCCATCTATCAGGTCTTTCGCTATCACGACATAGAAGCGGTGTTGCGTGATGGCGAGACGTTCTCGTCTCGGTTGTTCGGTCCCGTCATGGGAGTTGTGATGGGGCCGTCGATACTCCAGATGGATAGCTCTGAGCACCGTTCCCACCGTGGCGTTATCGGAGGCGCGTTCCGACGTCAGGCTCTTACGGATTGGGAGAACTCGTTCATCGCTCCAACCGTGAATTCCTTGATCGACCGATTCGCGGCGCGAGGCGAGGCAGAATTAGTCCGCGAGCTGACCTTCCATTACCCGATCCAAGTCATCGCAAAGATGCTGGGGATCCCGGTCGAGGATTACAAACTCTTCTCCAAGCTGTCGATCGAGCTCATCAGCATCTCGGTTGACTTCGAGCGCGGCATGAAGGCATCACAGGCGCTGCGTGACTACTTCTCGACGATCGTGGCCGCTCGCCGGGTGGAGCCGCGGGACGACCTCATAAGCACTTTGGTGCAGGCCCAGCTAGAGATGAGCGTCCCACGGCGCGGGCCGGTTCCCGAACAGGTGAAATATCAGCGTCCCCTCTCCGATGAAGAGATCTATGGTTTCCTGAGGTTGCTCTTGATCGCGGGCGCGGAGACATCGCAACGGCTGCTCGGCACTCTTCTGTACGGTCTCTTAGCGAATCCCGATCAGTTCGAGGCCGTAAGAGCCGACCGCTCTCTCTTGCCGGATGCGATCGAGGAGGCGTTGCGCTGGGAGGCGCCGGTGCAGTTCACGTCACGCGAGAACGTGCGCGATGTCACCATCGGAGGCGTCGACATCCCGGCCGAGTCCCATATCTCGGTTGTGATCGGATCAGGGAATCATGATGAGGCCGTGTTCGCGGAGCCTGAGCGCTTCGATATCTTCCGCGAATGCGTGCCGCATCTGGCGTTTGGTGAGGGACCCCACCGCTGTCTCGGAGAGCATCTTGCGCGCCTGGAGATAATCGTTGCGATGAATGCGCTGTTTGATCGTCTGCCCGACATCAGGTTGGAGCCGGGAGACAAGGATCCTCACGTGCATGGATGGGCGTTTCGGTCGCCGAACTGCGTGCCGGTAGCCTTCACTCCTGCGTGAAGAGACAAGAGGGTTTCTACAACGAAGAAGCCGAGACGATGTCGGCCGATGCGTTGCGCGCGCTGCAAGAGTCGTTCCTCGGACCGCTCGTGCAGTTCAGCTACGAGAACTCGTCGCACTATCGCGCGAAGATGGACGAGGCAGGCATCAAGCCTGCGGACGTCGTGCACTTGGAAGACTTGCCGAAGATCCCCGTCACGCGGAAGCACGAGACGCAAGACCTGAAGTTCGAAGGTGTGATGACCGTCCCGTACAACAAGGCCCGCCGCATCTTCGTCTCGCCGGGGCCGCAGTTCTATGCGTACGGGCCGATCCCGCAAGAGGCGAACCCGCTGCTGAAGGTGTACCACGCGATCGGGTTCCGCCCGGGCGACATCGTGCTGAACACGTTCACGTACCACTTCACGCCGGCGGGCATTAACTTCGACGAGTCGCTCGGCGCGTTCGGCTGTGCGGTGATTCCGGCGGGTCCGGGGCAGACCGACCTACAGGTCGAAGTGCTGTCGAAGCTTGCTGTGACGGGGTATGTCGGCACGCCGTCGTTCCTGACGATCATCGCGGAGCGCGCGCGAGAGATGGGCCTCGATCCACGCAAAGACTTCTCGCTCGAGGTCGCTCTCTCGACGGCAGAATCCTTGCCCGAGCAGCGTCGCGCGGAGCTTCAGGAAACATACGGCATGACGGTGCGACAGCTGTACGGCTCCGCCGACGGATTGATGCCGTGCTTCGAATGCTGGGCAGCCGACGGGATGCATATCCCCGAGATCATGATCTTGGAGATCACCGACCCGGCGACCGGTGCGCAGTTGCCGGCGGGGGAGCCCGGCGCAGTGACCGCCAGCGTTTTCAATCCATATCGGCCCCTGCTGCGCTTCAGTAACGGCGACCGCGGCGTGATCATCCCCGAGGCGTGCCGCTGCGGACGCACCGCGTTGCGGATGCGCTTCGCCGGCCGGATCGACGAAGCGGCCAAGGTCCGCGGGATGTTCGTGTATCCCGAACAGATCGCTGAGGCGCTCGAGCGGTTCGGCGTCGTAGCAGCGTGGCGTGCAGTCGTCTCGTCGGACGCGCGCGGCTTGGACGTCCTCACCGTTGAGGTCGAGGGAACGCTGGACGATGGCGCGCGCGACAAGATCGCGGATGCGGTGCGCGCGGCTGTGCGTGTGCGCGCGGATGTCGTCGGGGTGCCCTCGGTGTCGCCAGATGGGCCGAGGTTGGAGGATCAGCGTGAGCGTTGAGCCGCAGTGGACGACTCCGTCCTCTCTGGCGGACGCATTGGGCGCCGATTACGACCGGCTGCTCGCAGAGGGTGAGTCCGGTGAGCTGAGATTCTCCCGAGAGTTCCGTACTCGTCTTCACGTCGTCGGCGACGAGTGGATCTCAGTGACCGAATTAGACGACGACTTCCATTCGATGCGTGTCGCCCTGCGGTTCGATGCGAACGGAGTTATCACCGAGGCTGGTGGCCGCATGCTGCGCCACCCCTACGAGACGTGCCCGCGGGCGATCGAGTCCTTGCGCAATTTGGTTGGGGCGAACGTCGCCATGCCGGGCGCGCACAATCAGATCAAAGACCGCGTGCCCCGCACCGAGGGGTGCTTGCACGTTGCAGACATGGTCACGGTTGCGTTCCGCGCGTTCAGGATCTCGAAAGGCCACGACATGCCGGACGGATGGAAGGGCGACGAAGCCCGGCGCCGCATCATCGAGCTGCTCCCGAACGTGCGCGACACGTGCGTGAGCTTTGCGATCGAACACTGACCTAGCTAGGGAACGGCGTCGCGTCGACGGCGTGCCGGTCCCAAGGATCAGCTGGACCGTCCGAAGGACCGACCCATGCTCTGCCCGGAAGAACATCTCGAACGCCTCGTCACGCTGTCGCATCCCTTCCCTCTACAAGAGACACAGTCTGAGGCAGGCTGTTCGGTTGACACGATATCGCCGAGATCGAGCTGGTTTTGTCACAGATGCATGAAATGGATGCTCTGGTAACAAACCCCGAGGCGCGCCGGCCTCAGGCGTCGCGTTCGGCCTGCTCGATGGCCTTTTCGATGGCCGGGCGCATCGCAGGGCTTACGAACTCGATGTGGAATCCCCACGTCGCGCGCGCATCCAAGTACACCACCTGCGGCCTCCCCGTTGGGAACGCCCAGTCGACCGACAGGCCGCGCGCGCCTGCCGCCTCGATCGCGGCCGGGATGTCGTCGACCCAATAGCCGAGGTGGTAGATGCCTTCGCCGTGCTCGTCGATGAACGTCTTCGCCGGGAAGTCCCCGACCGTCGGCTCGACTAACTCCACGTACATCGACCCGAGGCGCGCGAACGCGCTGCGCACGCCGCTCACGGTCTCCTTCCCGCGGAACGACGCGGGCACTTCCGCGTCGATGCGTCCCCACGGCCCAACTCCGAGCAGCTCTTGGAACCGCGGCATCGCTTCGGTGATGTCCCGAACCGCGACTCCGACGTGGTACGGATCTCCAAGCCCGAGAGTCTCCGCCAACGAGTCCATCTATGTGCGCACCAGCAGCGCGTCCAGCGCGATCACGCCTTTGCCGCGCGCGCGCACTCGAACCGGGTTGAGGTCGAGCTCTGCAAGCCGCTCGCGAAGATCCATCCCCATCCGGCCGATGTTGCAGATGAGGTCTACCAGCGCTTCGACGTCCGCAGCTGGACGTCCCCGCGTGCCTTGGAGGATCGGCCAACCGTGCACCTCGCGCACCATCGCTTCAGCGTCGCCCCGCGACAACGGGCACACGCGCATCGCGACATCCTTCAGCACCTCGACGAAGATCCCACCGAGACCGAATAGCACCACCGGCCCGAACTGCGGATCGTTCTTCACGCCGACGATGACCTCTTCGCCGTCGGGCGCCAGCTCTTGGATCAGCACGCCGTCGTAACCCGCTTCGCCGCCGTGCTCGCGACCCTTCTTGTCGAGCAGCCTGAACACCGGCACCACGTCGTCGAAACCGACGCCGACCTTCACGAGACCGGCATCGCTCTTGTGCAAGATCCCGGAACCGCATGCCTTCATCACGACCGGCGCGCCGAGGCGCTTGACCGCATCCAACGCTTGCTCTTCGGTCACGCAGACCGCGCCCCGAGGGAAGGGCACGCTGAAGTGTGACGCGACCATCGCGGAATCGGCTTCGCTCAGCGCGCCGTTGCCGGCAAGCATCGTTTCGAGGCCCGCCGGGATGTGCGGCGGTGTGATCGCAGCCGACTCGAACGATTCCTGGAAGCGCCAGTAGTCCACGTACCGTTTGATGCCGGCCACGCACGCTTTGAACGAGCGGAACATGGGCACGCGTCCTTCGACGAGGATGCGATAACCCTCGTCGTCGGTTATGGGAGAGCCCCAGATCACGATGACCGGCTTCTTCGCGCTTCGGTAGGCATCGACGATGTCGCCGGCCACGATCTTCGACATCGAGGGCAAGATGCCCGTGATCGGGCAGACGAGGATGTCGATCGCGGGGTCTTCGAGGCACGCTTCGATGAGCGCGCGGTTCACGCCCGGCGTCCGGACCGGCTGAGCGCCGTTGTCGACCGGGTTCGACACGGTGAGATAGTCGGCGATGCCGAGCACGTGCAGCTTCTTCTGCGTGTCGTCGCTCAGTCGCGGCAGACGCAGGCCCTGTGCTGCCGCGAGGTCGGCCATGTGCGTTCCCGTTCCGCCGCTGATCGCGTACACGCAGATCCCGTCGCCGGGCGCGCGCGGCAAGCGTGTGAACAGCGCTGCAGTGTCTAGCAGCTCGTCCAAGTCGTCGACGCGAACCATGCCGAGCTGCTTGAAGAACGCGTCGTGAACGGCGTCGGAACCGGTGAGGTGGCCGGTGTGCGATGCGGCCATGCGTGCGCCTTCCTCGGTACGGCCAATCTTGACGAGAACGATCGGCTTTCCGGCGACGGCCGCGCGCTCGGCAGCGCGCCGCAGCTTGGGGATCTCCTTGAAGCCCTCGATGTAGCACGCGATGACGGCGACCTCGTCGTCGTCGACGAAGAAGTCGATGAAGTCTTCCGCTTCGAGGTCGGCTTCGTTCCCCGTGGGGACCCACGTCGTGATGCCGACTCCGAGCTCCACCCCTTGCGCGACCGGGCGACCCTGGTGCCCGGACTGCGTTATCAAGGCCATCTTCGGTCCCGGCAGCTGTGGGAAGATCTCCAGCGCGTTCACGTTGGTGTTCGGGCCGAAGAGCCTCACCCCCGCTTCGCGGCAGATCTCCGCGAGCCGGTCCTCCAGCGCCGCGTCTTCGGGGACGCCGGTCTCGCGGAACCCGGCGGTGAACACGATCACGAACTTCGGGTGACGCGCGCAGGTCTCGGTCAGGATCTGTTCGATCCGTTCCTTGTTCACCATCAAGACGGCGAGGTCGATGTCCCCGGGCACGTCTGCGATCGTTGACACGACGGGCGCGCCCTCGATCTCGGTCAATCCCTTCCGAGGGTTGACGGCGTACACGGTCGCGTTCTCGACGCCAGCGCGCGCGAGCACCTTCTTGAAAAGAAAGTAATTGCCGTGCTGCTTGTTATCCGTCGCGCCGACGACCGCGACGGTGCGCGGGTGGAAGAACAGCGTGAGGTCGGTCTCCGCGCGCGAGGTCATTGGGGTCTCCATACGGGCAGGCTGACGCCTTCTTCTACATCGTCGAAGTCGACCGTCACCGGCATCCCTTCTTCGATCGCGTCGTTGTCGACGTCGAACAGGTTGCCGACCATCCGTACACCCTCATCGAGCTCGACCACGACGACGTTGTACGGCACCTTCTGCGCGAAGGAGGGTAGGACCGGTGCGTGCGCGATCACCCAAGACCAGATGCGGCCGCGGCCGGAGGCCTGCTCGAACGTGTACTCCATCGAGTTGCAGGCCGGGCACATCGGTCTCGGGGGATGGCGGATCGTGCCGCACGAGGCGCACGTTTGGAGAACGAGCTCATGGCGCGCGGCCGCTTCCCAGAACGGAGCGCCCGAGATATCGGGATCGGGAACGGGACGCGGTGGCGAGCTCATGCGGCCTTCCGAAGGACGAGCGAGGAGGTCGGCACGCCGTTGCCGCTGCTTACCATGACCGTCTCGCACGCCACAGGGTTGGTCGAGGTGCCGCGGAGCTGGCGCACCCCCTCGAGGATGAGGTTCATCCCGTGAACATATGCTTCCGACAAGGACCCGCCGCTGGTGTTACACGGGAGCGAGCCGCCTTGCGCGCGCAACGCTCCGCTCGCGGCGAAGGGCCCGCCCTCGCCCGGCTTGCAGAACCCGAACGCCTCGAGCGAGATCACGACCAGAGGGCTGAATGCGTCGTAGAGCTGCACACAGTCGATGTCTTCCGGCCCCACCCCGGATGCGTTCCAGAGATCCTTAGCCGCGTACGCGCCGGGAGAGTCCAGCGGATCGGGAGTGAAGTAGTTGGCCATCACCATGTGGTCGGGGCCGATGCCTTGGCTGAAGCCACGCACCAACACGGCGGGCTGCCGCATGTCGCGCGCGCGCTCCGGCGTCGTCAGGACCACGGCGAGCGCGCCGTCGGATTCCAGGCAGCAGTCGAACAGCCGAAGTGGCTCTGACACGAAGCGGGCGTCGAAGTAATCCTCGCGCGTCATCGGTTTGCGCATCATCGCCGCCGGGTTGTTCTGCGCGTGCTCACGGAAGGCCATCGCCACTGCGGCCAGGTGCTCGTCCGTCGATCCGTACTCGATCATGTGACGGCGTGCGAGCATCGCGATCTGATCGACCGGCCGCGATAAACCCCACGGGAGATACCACTGCAGCTCGCCGCCGATGCGGTTGGACTTCGACGCCCACGGCCGTCCGCCCGAGCCACGGTTGCGCGCGCGCCACACAACGACGGTTTCAGCCGTCCCCGTTGCGATGGCCATGGCAGCGTGACCGACGGCGCCGCAGCCCGCTCCGCCTCCGTAGGCGACGTCGCCGAAGTAACGGAGGTTCGGGATCCCAAGGTTGCGCGCGATGTCGTGCTCGAACGTGTTCTCTAGCGAGTACTTCACCGTGCCGTCGACATCCTTCGGTGAGAGGCCCGCGTCGTCGAGCGCAGCCTTGATCGCTTCGAGCGCGATCGCTTGCTCGGGCCGTCCGATGTTCTTGCTGAACTCGGTCTGCCCGATCCCGACGATGGCTGCAGCGTCTCTCATTGTTGGCTTTCACCTCGGCTCATTCCCGCGCCTGATCGAGGCTCGTTCTTGCGCGGGAGGGGTGGTCGCAGGCATTCTCCCGGTCACCTGACGCGAGAGTCAACATGTAAGGAGGACCGAACGATGGCCGACGAAACTCCCAACACACTGCCGCCGCTCGACGAGAAGGGCTTTCCGTACGACACAACGTGGGTCTCGATCCTCCAGTTCTTCGTGAAGGAAGCCGACCAAACGCAGTTCGAGCATGACATGGATGCGATGTACGAGCTCGCGAAGAAGCAGCCCGGATACATCTGGGCGCACTTCGGCCGCTCGATGGTGGACGGACGTTGGTTCGTCATCAGCGAGTGGGAGTCCTACGAGCAGATGAAAGCCTGGGAGCACGAGCCCACGCACGAGCAGCTTGGAGACGACTGGAAGCCCCGGTACGACCACGGCCGGGACATGCAGAACCGCAAGCTCATCCCCTGGTACCGGCCGGACAAGCCGCGCAAGTCCTGGACCAAGTAGCACCGAAAAAACGGTACTTGGGAAGGGGCTTGGGGGCGTCGCGCGGAACTAGCATCCGTGAGCCTGCGCCGCCCAGCAGCCCTGTTCGCTCTCTTGGCCCTCCTCGCATCGTCGGGGCTCGGCTCCGCAGGGGCGCGCGCGACCAGAGGCTCGTCGGCGAGCGGTTACGACTGGCCGACGTACGGCCACGACTACAACCGGACGTTCCATGGGCAAACCAACCTCACCCAGACGAGCGTCCGAACTCTCCTTCCGAAATGGTTCTTCCGAACGGGCGACGCAGTTACCGCTAATCCCATCGTCGCGCGCGGCAGCGTCTACGTCGGGTCCTGGGATGGGTGCTTTTATGCAATCGATGCAAAGAGCGGTACGCAGCGCTGGAGCTTCGGGATCGATCTCGATCAGCCGGGGATCTCACCGCAGCCGTCGCCGGGATCGTGTCCTCGCCAAGTGACGCGTCAGCCCACCGATATCACGACCGACGGCGGGTACATCACCTCCACGGCGGCGTTCGTGCCGGCCCGTGGAAAGCGGCCGGACCTCGTCGTGTTCGGCGGAGGTTTCACCTTGTACGCCCTCGTTGCCAACGAGTTCGTGACGGCCAACCACGTGTTCCACGCGGGCGACCTCTTCTGGAAGCATAAGTACCCGGGCACGGGCGTTGGCGGAGCCCTCAAAGTGAAAGACGACTCGCGGATCTTCTCGTCTCCCGCCGTCGTCGGCGACCACGTCCTGTTCAGCGCCGACGCTGATGGAAGTAACGGGTTCCGGGGTTACATGGTTTCATCGAACATCAACACCGGCGAGCCGCAATGGGTCCGGGAGCTCGACATCGACACGACCGGCAAGATCCTTAATGACGGCTGCGGCAACATTTGGGCATCCCCTACCGTCATAGCCCGCCTCGGGATCGAGGTAGCAGCGGTCTCAGACTGCAACTTCAGCAACACGCCCCCTTACCACGAGCGGATGCTCGCTTTGAACATTTCCGATGGCAAGATCCGGTGGATTTTCGATCCGGGTCGTGCAGACAACGGGTGCGACTGGGACTTCGGTGCCACAGCGAACCTGGGGACGAGGCCGGACGGGACGCCGACGTTCCTCGGCGTGGGAGGAAAGGATGGCACCTACTACCGTATCAACCCCTACAACGGGAAGCTCGTTTGGAAGAAGAACGTTCTCTTCGGCGGCTTCTCGGGCGGTTTTCTCGGCAGCACCGCGTTCGACGGGAACCGCATCTACGGCGCGACCGCTCTGGGGGATTTCGGGCGCTTCGAAGGCTTCGGCTCGCTCGGATGCCAGCCCGGCAATCCCAAAGATCAATTGATCCAAGAGCCGAGCATCCACGCCTTCGACGCGACAACCGGGGCGGTCGTGTGGCAAGGGTTCCTCTCCCAGTCCTTCGGTCCGACGACTGTCGCAGGCGGCATGACCTTCGTCGGTACGGGGATAACGCGTGAGATACAGATCCGCGACGCAGCGACCGGGGTCCCGGTGTGGATCCTGCCGTTGTTCGCGTCGAGCGACAGCGGCGTCGTCGTGACCAAGAACGCCCTTGTCTTCGGCACGGGCTCCTCGGAACAAGGGGTCCCCGACGGCGTGTGGACTTATACGCCGTTGGGCGCTCCGGTCGAGTAAGCGCACAGGCAGCCAAAAGCAACGACCGGGATAAACTGCGGCACCATGCTGACGATCCTCTCGCTTGCGCCCCTGGCCGGACCGGGCGTCGATCTCTTGCGCGCGCTCGGCGACCTAAAGATCGACCCGTGGAACGATCATGTTCCGATCCAGCTCCATGCGGCCGATCAGCTGATCGAGCGACTCCGCGGCGTCGACGTCTTGATCGTCGAAGCCGACCACATCTCTGCGGAGGTGCTCGAGAACAGCGACCTCAAGTACCTCGGCGTTTGCCGCGGGGACCCGAACAACGTCGACGTTCCCGCCGCCACCAAGAAGGGCGTCGTCGTTATCCGCACGCCGGGTCGCAACGCCAACGCGGTAGCCGAGCTCACGATCGGCCTCATCTTCACGATCCTTCGGTGGATCGTGGAAGCGGACGACGACATCCGAGCAGGCCGATGGGTGATCGAGGGGAGGATCCCCCAGCAGCGTTACCTGGGGCGTGAGCTCACGAGCTGTTGGGTTGGCCTCGTGGGCTGCGGTGCGGTTGGTCGTGCTGTGGCCCATCGGCTGCTCGCGCTAGGCGCTGCCGGCGTGCTTGCATACGACCCCGTCGTTGACCCGGACGAGCTCGTCGCCGCGGGGATCGAACCGGTCGCCGTCTTGGGGGACCTGATGGCGCGCGCAGACATCATCAGCGTGCATGCGCCGCTGACGCCGGCGACCAGAGGGCTGCTCGGCGAAGAAGAGTTCGCGCGCATCAAGCCGGGATCGCTGTTCGTGAACACCGCGCGCTTCGGCATCGCAGCCGAAGAACCGCTGCTGGCTGCGCTTCGCGACGGACGCTTTGCGGCCGCGGCGTTCGATCATTTCGAGAACGAGTTCCTCGCCCCCGATCATCCACTCGCGTTGATGCCGAACGTTGTGCTGACGCCCCACATCGGTGGCTCGACGATCGAAACGATCGAGAACCACACGATGACGATCGCGCAGGGGATCCACGACGTGCTTGAGGGGAAGCTGCCCGGCTCGGTCGTGAACCCCGAAGTGCTCTGACGTGGCGCTGTACGCGGGCCTCGATGTCGGCACGAGCGGAGGGCGATTTCTCGTTGTCGATGAGCACGGCAAGCGCGTCGGCTACGGCGAGCGCTCGTGGCGGTACACGACGGACGAAAGCGGGTTCCCGACGCTCGAGCCGCGCGCAGCGATCGAAGCACTCCGTGCGTCGGTCGCCGATGCGCTGAAGACGTGTGACGCGCGCGGATTGCGTTCGGTCGGTGTCACCGCCCAGCGCACCGGCGTCGTGTTCCTGGACGAGAGCGGCAGCGAGCTGTACGTGGGCCCGAACACCGACGGGCGCGCAGCGCAAGAGGGGATCGCGCAAGAGAAGGCGCATGCCGACCTGATCTACCGGATCGCGGGACGATTGCCGGCGATGCTGTATTTCCCCGCGCGCTTGGCGTGGTTCCGCGCGCACCATCCAGACGTCGAACCGGCGGTCGCGTTGTCGTTCGGCGACTGGATCGTCGCGCGCATCACCGGTGTGTGGGCCACTGAGCCGACGCAGGCGGCGGAGATGCTCGTGTACGACGTGGGCATGGGCCACTGGTCGCAGGAGCTGCTGGGCGCGCTCGCAGTGCCGGAGGGGATGCTGCCTGTGCTGCGCGCTACGGGCGAGCCGGCGGGCGTTTGCGGAAAGGGAAATCCATTGGGTTTGCCTGCTGGTCTCGCGGTCTGCGCCGGCGGCTCGGACTCGCAATGCGCCGCGCTTGGGATGGGCGTAGTCGACGTTGGGGCTGCCTTCGTTGTGGCCGGGACCACGATGATCTGTCAGCAGGTGATCGAGGATTTCGCGTTAGACCCCGGTGGGCGATTGTGGACGTCTCCTCATTGCTTTGCTGATGTGCTTAGTCAGGAGTCGCATTGTGGAGAGGCAGGTGCGGCGCTTGCATGGCTCTCGGACCTCTTTCAGGAGTCTGCCTCTTCGTTGGTCGAGAGCGCCGATTCCTCGGAACCCGGCGCGCGCGGCGTCAGGTTCTACGACGCGTACCCGAGCACCGCGCGCGACTTCGCGTTGGTTCGAACCGGCGGTTTCGAGTTCCCGATGCCGGTCCTCGCACTCGGGCGCGGGCGCGAAGACCTTGCGCGAGGGCTGCTCGAAGGGATCGCGTTCGGCGCGCGCGCGGGGCTGGACGTCCTCGCCGAGGTGAACGGCAAGCCGACGGAGATCGCTGTTGCCGGCGGCCTTGCGCGCGCGGGCGCATTCCGCGCGGCGCTTGCCGGTGCGTCGAACCGTCCGATCCGCGTCGCGACGGAGACGGCGTCGAGTGCGCTCGGCGCTGCGATCGTGGCGGCGGTCACCGACTACGGCGGGGTGCGCGCGGCCGCAGCCGCAATGGCCGATCGGGGCACAGAAATCGCGCCCGTGGAAGCCCATGGGTACCCTGCGCTCTACGCTTCGTGGCGGAAGCGCGCCGACACACTCGACAAGGACGCGATGAAGATGAGCGGACTCCTGAAATGAAGTACCCGGCCGAGCGTGACCTCGTGATCCGGTACGCGGTCGAGATGGAAGACCGAGACCTGACGATCGGGACATCGGGCAACGTCAGCATGCGCGTGCCCGAGGGCGCGATCATCACTCCGTCGACGATCCCGTACAAGGAGATCACGCCGTCCGATTGCGTGCTGATGGACCTCGAGGGAGGCGTGCTCGAGGGAGAGAAGATCCCGTCGGTCGAGCACAAGGTTCACCTGGAGTGTTACAAGGCGCGTCCCGAGGTCAACGGGGTGATCCACGCACACCCCACCGTCGCGAGCGCGTTCGCCGCTGCACGCGTCTCGCTTCCGGCGTTCCTCGATGAGTTCGGCGTCTACGTGGGCGACGAGGTACGCGTTGCGGAGTACGCGATCTCAGGGACGAATGAGATTGCGAAAAGTGCTGTCGAGACGATGGGGGAGACGGCGAACGCGGTGTTCCTCGCGTCGCATGGGATGGTTGCCGTCGGCCGCGACCTCGCGGCGGCGATGCACGTCGCGCGTCAGGTCGAGCGCGGCGCGCTCGTCTACCTCTGGACGAGGATGTTGGGCGGTCCCGCTGAGCTTCCGGACGACGCGAAGACCTTGTTCGGGCAGGTCTTCGCTTTCTACCGTACGCGCTGAGGAAACCTCAGCAGACGGGGGCTGATTGCGCGGCGATCGTTTGTCCGCTGCAACCGAGGCTGTGACTGGTCGACTGCCCGAGGAAGAAGACGGCGATCACGATCACGGCGGCGATGAAGCAGGCGACGATGCTGTATTCGACGGCAGTCGCGCCGCGCTCGCCGGCGAGCGCCAGCCGCGAGCGGAGCCACGTCCAGGTACCCTTCGTCGCGAGGTAAAGTTCCATGACATTGACTGTAGCTAGTGCCCGCAGCGTCGCAAGGGCGCGAGATCCTATTTAGGTACCCGGAGATCGAAATCCCTTCCTCTGTCCTCCGGGGCGTTGGGACCTACGGCCCAGATGCATCAATCAAATGAACGTGTGCCGGCGTCTCGCGAGGTTCTCGTTGATCAAGTCTTGAACCGTTTGCCGAACGTGTTCCGTCAGTTCAAGTACGAGCTGGGTGTCTTCCGCCGCTTTCGGCCCGTACTGCACCATCGGGATAGGTTCGCCGAACGCGATGATCCATTTCGACGGTAACGGGATCAGCCCGAGCGGACCGAGCAACGGAAAGGTCGGCGTGATCGGGAAGTACGGTGCGCCAAACCTGCGTGCGAGGAACCCGATGTTTCCGATCATCGGGAACGCCTCCTCCGCGCCGATGATCGCGACCGGGATGATGGGCGCGCCGGACTCCATGCACATCTCGACGAACCCGCCCCGCCCGAATCGCTGAAGCTGGTAGCGCTTCCGCCATCCCTTCCCGACTCCTTTGTAGCCCTCCGGGAACACCCCGACGAGCTCACCGTGTCGCAACAAGCCCAATGTCGTGTCGCGATCGGCGGGCGCGTTGCCGGCCGTTCGGATGAAATCGCCGAAGCCGGGGATCTTGAACGCGATGTCTCCGGCAAGCAGCCATGGGTTGCGGCCGTGGTCCTTCAAGACGGCGAGCTTCAGCATCGCGCCGTCGATCGGGATCGTGCCGGAGTGGTTGCACGTGAGCATCGCCGGCCCCTCGGTTGGGATGTTCTCGATCCCGAACGTCTCGACGCGCCAGTAGACCGAATAGATCGGCAACGCGAGCGGCATGAGCGCGCGCACAAGCTCCGGATCGTGCTCGCCCTTCGCCGGCTTGTCTTTCGACAGACGCCGTTCGACGACGTGCTGTGCCGTCTGGCGCCACTCCTGCAAGAACTCCTGTGTTGACTGTGGCTTGTGCATCCGCCGGGGACCCGTGTGCTTCGAGCAGTACGGATGGCCCGGCTGCGCGCGCGTCGGACACGGCGTCGCGTTGCCCTCGTCGTCGAGTATGACTGCATGGCACTGCCGGCTGGGGATCTCCTCGGTGGCCATCATTTCGCTTTCTTCGGAGGAAGCAATCCGTCGAGGATACCCGCGACTGTGTTTCCGAAGTGAACGGGCTGGCGGAAGGGCCAATCGTGATCCGGCGCGCGCGGCCCCGGCCAGCCGTTGTTGGCGTGGATGATCGTGAGGTCACAGTCGAG
>Ga0070708_100002372_pt1 | contig 14582 bp, 13 predicted proteins | sample KBSK5503metaG_FD_65469 | JGI IMG/M metagenome (GOLD analysis project Ga0070708, IMG submission 65469) | Corn, switchgrass and miscanthus rhizosphere microbial communities from Kellogg Biological Station, Michigan, USA - KBS K5-50-3 metaG | ecosystem: Host-associated > Plants > Roots >...
ATGGTCGATTAGCTTGTCGGCGTGCTCGGACTCGTGCTCTTCGGCGATGTCATCCGGTCGCGGCGCGATGCGCCCGCGGCGACGAACTGGCTCCGGACATTGACCGCTGAGCTGAACGATGCGTATCGGGAGAGCGGTCGACTTGCGGCCTTCGAGTTCACCCAGGGCGACGAGATCCAGGGCCTGCTCGCGCCGGGATCGAACCCGTTGAGCGCGATCGTCCGTGGCGCGCTCCATCCCGACGCCCTGAAGATGCGCTGGGTCGTGGTGGCGGGCCAGGTCGACCCGGGTCGCGGTCCGGCGACGCAACGAAGCGGCCCTGCATTCATCGCTGCACGGGAGCGCCTCGGCCAGGCGGTCACGCGACGGGAACGCGTGGCGATCGTCAGTGGCGATCCACCGACGGACGACCTGCTTGGCGGTCTCGCGCCACTCCTCGGCGAGCTGCTCGACGACCTGACGACCGGACAGCGTGCGATCGCCTGGCTGGTCCTGGTCGAGGGCCTGCGGAGGTCCGAGGCTGCCGAGCGGCTGCACCACAGCCGCGCGACAGTGTCGGTTGCCGCGAAACGAGCTCACCTCCATTCGATCGGCGAGCTGGCCCGGGTCCTGAACGTCCTGCTGGATCGGGCGACGATCGTCGTCTCATGACGGATCCGCTCCTCGTCCTCGCCTGGCTCGTCCTCGCCCACCTCGTCGCGGACTTCCTGCTCCAGACCGGCTCGATCGTTCGAGCGAAGGCCGCCCACGGTAGTCGGGCGCTTGTCGGCCTCGTCGCTCATGGGATCGTCGTCGCGGCCTGTCTCATCCCGGTCGGGCTGGCGTTCGGCGGGCCCGGCTGGCTGTTCGTCCTGGTCACCGCCCTGCTGCATGTCGGCATCGATCGGACGAAGGTCGTCCTGACGCGCCAGGCGGCGGCCCGGGCGCTCGAGGCCGCCCATCGCCGGCACGAGGGACCGCAGCCGGCCGATCATCTCGGGAGGGCCTGGACGCCCTGGCCGGCCGCGCTCTTCGTCCTCGACCAGCTCGCCCATCTTGCGATCGTCGCGATCGGCTGGGCGGTCTTCCTCGCACTCTCGCCCCTCCAGACGGCCTGGATCGACACGGTCGATCGGGCGCTCGGGAGCTTCGACCGAGCGGTCGTCCATGGCGTCGTCTCGATTGCGGTCGTCCTCGGTTCGCTCGCGATCGTCAACATCGTCGCGGCGGCCCTGTTCGTGGCGATCCTGGTCAGGCCCGTCGAGCAGAGCGAAGGTGAGATGCGCTGGGGCAGCCGTGTCGCCCCGCCTTCGAACCCTCAGGCGTTGCCCGCGGCGTCGCCGGGACCGATCCGGCGCTGGACGCTCCGGGTCGGCTCGATCGAGGCCGCGCGGATCGTCGCCGAGCCTGAGCGATCTCGTGGTCCGACCGATGCCGGCCCCGATCCGGCGGCCCAATCTCGGCCGCCCACCACCGCCCGGGTCGGCGCCACGATCGGGGTCCTGGAGCGGATCCTGATCGTCGTCTTCGTCCTGACCGGGAGCGAGGCGGCAATCGGCTTCGTTGTCGCGGCCAAGACGCTCGCCCGGTTTCGCCTGCTCGACGACCGCGATTTCGCCGAGTACTACCTGCTCGGCACGCTGGCCAGCGTCGCGGTCGCGATCGTCACGGCGCTGATCGCTCGAGCCGCCCTGGCTGCCCTGCTGTAACCGGGGCCAGCGTCGCCAGGCGGTCGGCTGCAGCACGCAGGGTCTCGAGCTTCTTCGGGAAGGCGAACCGGATTTTCGAACGGCCGAGCTCGGGCCGCGAATAGAACGAGGAGCCGGGCACGGTGGCAACGCCGGGATCGGCGATCAGGCGACGGGCGAACGTGACGTCGTCCTCGTCGCTCAGGCCGCGGATATCGGTCATCGCGTAGTACGCGCCGGCCGGCTCGTAGACCCGGAATCCGGCGCGCTCCAGGGCGGGCAGGAGCAGGGCCCGACGTTCGCGATAGCCGGCGAGGAGCGCGTCGTAGTAGGCGTCGCCGAGCATCAGCCCGGCGACCGACGCCTGCTGCAGCGGTGCCGCGGCGCCGACCGTCAGGAAGTCGTGCACCCGTCGGACACCCACCGTCAGGGAGGGCGACGTGATCACCCAGCCGACCCGCCAACCGGTCACGGAGTACGTCTTCGACATCGAGTCGATCGCGACCGTTCGCTCGGCCATTCCGGGCAGCGTGGCGAGGGGGATGTGCTCGCCCTCGTAGACGAGGTGCTGGTAGATGTCGTCGGTGAACGCCAGGAGATCGTGCTCCTGGCAGAGGTCAGCGATCATCTGGAGCTCGTCGCGGCTGAAGACCTTGCCTGTCGGGTTGTGGGGCGTGTTGACGACGATCGCCCGGGTCCGGGACGTGACGGCGGCCCGGAGCTCGTTGGGATCGATCCGCCAGTCGGGCTCGTGGAGCGTCACGTAGCGCGGGATCGCGCCGGTCAGGATCGCGTCAGGGCCGTAGTTCTCGTAGAACGGTTCGAAGACAAGGACCTCGTCGCCGGGGTCGAGCAGCCCGAGCATCGCCGCGATCATCCCCTCGGTCGCACCGTTGACGACGGTGATGTCCGTCTCGGGATCGATCCGCCATTCAGGGTGGAAGCGGGCGGTCTTGGCGACGATCGCGTCGCGGAGCGGCTTCGAGCCGAAGGTGATCGCGTACTGGTTGATGTCGGCGGCGACGGCCTCGGCCGCGGCGGCCTTCAGCTCCGGCGGGCAGGCGAAATCGGGGAATCCCTGGGCCAGCCCGACCGCCCCGGCCGCGACGGCGAGGCGGTTCATCTCGCGAATGACGGACTCGGTGAAGGTCTCGGCCTTGCGGCTGATCCGGAGCATGCCGCGGAGTGTAGAGCCCGCGGGCCGGTGACCGACCTCGCCTACAGGTAGCCCTCGGGCACGGGCCCGAGCACGTCCATCCCGTAGCGGCGGCCGATGCGGTCGACGGCATCTGGATCGGGTTCGCCGGTCGCGATCAGCACGCTCAGCTCGTCGAAATAGCCCGTCATGGCTGCCGGCGCATAGAGGTTGAGCTTCCGACTGGCGACATCGCCGACCCGGAACCCGTGGCGACGCCCGGCCGGGATGTAGATGAACGAGCCCGCCGGGCACTCGAAGACATCGTCATCGACGAAGATTCGATACAGGCCGTCCAGCACGTAGAACGCTTCCGCGGCGTTCGTGTGAACGTGCAGCGGCGGGCCGAACCCGGGCGGTTCGGTGGCCTCGAGGAGGGAGAACGCTCCGCCGGTGTCGTCGGCGGTCGCCTTGACGGTCATGGCGAAATTCCCGAGATCGATCGCTCGACCCTCACCGGGCCCGAACACGAAGGCTCGATCCGGCGGCATCCGAGGCCTCCTTCCTGGTCAGACGAGGCGGCGAGAGATCGTCTCCAGCCAGCCACGCTCGAAGAACGGGGCGCCGTCGAGCGTCACGCGCAGGCCGACGTTCATGTGGAAGTCCGTGGCCGTGCTGCGGGTCGTGCCCGACGCCTCGACGAGGATCTCCGAGCCGGCCTCGCGGAGGCGGTAGACCACGTCGTTGTGCATCCGGGCGTGGGCCGGGTCGGCGTCGCGAGCCGTCATCTCGAGCCGCTCGCCGGTGTAGAGCGTCGTCCGGCCGTCGGGCAGCGTCGACTCGCCGAACTCGCTCGACGACACGGTCACCGAGCCATCGATGACGTCGTGGGTGACCCGCCACGTCGGCGGATCGCCGCGGTAGGAGCCAACCTCGCGGAGGGCCCCCGGGCTCGTCTTGAACGCGACTGCGGGCACCGCGTCCGAACCGCCGTCGAGCGGGATCGTCGGGAGGACGAGTCGTGATCCGTTCGGCTCGCCGAGATGGAGCGCGTGCTCGGCCGGCTCGGGCGACGGCCAGATGATCGGCCACGCCGCGGTGGCGACCGAGATCCGGACCCGGTGGCCCGCGAGGAAGCGATGAGCGGTCGAGCGAAAGGGCACGCGCACCTCGGTCACCGCTCCCGGTTCCAGCGGGGCGGGGGATTCGTGCGACTCGCGGTGGGTCAGGTTCAGGATCCCGGCGGTCACCTGGGCCGATGTCCCGTCCAGGGCGACATCGGCGAGACGGACGACCGCTGTCGCCACCGGCACGCTCGACTCCCAGGCCAGGATCGCGACCGCGATCCCCAGGATGTCGAGCGGCTCGTCGAGCGGCTCCGACGTAAAGGTCGGCTGGAGCGCCTCTTCGGGACGGAGGTCGCGGGCGAGCCCGTTCGGTGCGCTGCCCGCACCCCACGACAGCGACCCGCCCGTACCGGCCGTCGGGCGATGACGAAACAGCACGAGCGAGGCGGTCGACGACGGCTCGGCCGTCAGCCCACCGACGAGCGGCAGCTCCCCGGAGGCGAGATGGAAGACCCGCTCCGAGGCGCTCGGGATCGGCCACGATGGGAACGCGAGCCAACGGCCGGGCCACGACGTGGGGAACGGCTCGGGCTCGGCGAATTCGTGGCGGTAGACCGTGAACGCCGGCTCGTCGTCGATGCCATTGTCGATTCCCTTCAGCCACCGATCGAAGAACCGGACCATCTCGTGGAGCCAGTCGATCGTCGGGCCCGGGTAGGCGTCGTTCGGGAGGTTGTGGACCCAGTTACCGATGATCGCCCGGCGCGGCGCGGTGCAGCGTTCCATCATCCGCAGGACCGGGTCGACGTAGCTGTCCATCCAGCCGCCGAACAGGAGCATCGGCGCCTCGATCACGCCATAGTCCGGCGCCAGGGAGCCCTGCCGCCAGTAGGGCCCGTCTTGCTGCTGGCGGAGCCACTCGAACAGCCAGATCGGTGTCCGCTCGAGGCGCTCGCGCCACTCGTTGGCCCAGGCCGCGCCCCGGAACTCGGCCTTCGCCGGCAGGGCGTTCATCCCGACCATGCTCACGGCGTACTGGCTCAGCTCGGACGCGGTGACGCAGCCGCCGATGTAGTGGACGTCGTCGGTGTAGCGATCGTCGGTGGCGTACATCGGGACGATCGCCGCGAGATGCGGCGGCCGCAGCTTCGCGACCTGGATCGACGTGAAGCCGCCGTAGCTGATCCCCCACATCCCGACCTTGCCGCTGCACCAGGGCTGGACGGCGAGCCATTCGACCGCGTCGTACCCGTCCTGCGTCTCGCGAGCGGTGTACTCGTCGAGCGCGATCCCGGGCGACGAGCCCGTCCCCCGGATGTCGAGACGGCACAGGGCGAAGCCGCGCGCCGCGAGCCACTCACCGCGACTCTCGTCGCTCGCCGCGCGCCAGTCGTCCTTGCGGTACGGGATCATCTCGAGGATCGCGGGGAAGGTCCGCGTTGCCTCCTTCGGTCCCGGCTCCGGCAGCCACAGGTTGGCCGAGAGCTCGAGGCCATCGCTCACGGGGATCCGCACGTCCCGGAGCGCAGCGACGCCGTGGACGGGCGGGCTGGCCGGGCGCTCGATCGCGGGATCGACGGGTTCGTCGGGCATGTCGCGAGGATAGGCCGCAGCATCGCCCGTGCGACCCGCGCGCCCGGGCCATGCGACGATGGGCTCGTGACGAACGAGCCGACGCGCTCCGGTCCGTGGGTCCGCCATCGTCGCCGGATCGCCTACGAGAATCCATGGATGACGGTCTGGCACGACGAGGTCGCCCGGCCCGATGGCAGCCCCGGGATCTATGGCGTCGTCCACTTCGCGGCGGCAGCCGTGGGCGTCGTCGTGGTCGATGCCGACGACCGCGTTCTCCTCGTTGGCCAGCATCGGTACGCCCTCGACGCCTACTCCTGGGAGATCCCGGAGGGCGGCGTTCCGGCGGGCGAGTCGCCGCTCGACGGCGCGGCGCGCGAGCTGCGCGAGGAGTCGGGGGTCGAGGCGGACGACTGGCGGGAGCTGCTGCGGTTCCACCTCTCGAACTCGATCACCGACGAGGCCGGCGTGGTGTTCGCTGCCCGCGCCCTGCGCCACGGCGAGGCCGCCCCGGATCCGACGGAGGACCTGGCGATCCGCTGGTTGTCGTTCGACGATGTGCTGGCGATGGTCGACGACGGCCGAATCACCGATGCGATGACGATCATGGCGATCCAGCGGATGGCGCTCGAGCGGGCATCGGCTGCGACGACAGCAGCAAAGGCCGCGACCCGGGCCGGGACCGACCGATCGTGACCGAGCTCCACGTTCTGCGCGTTTTCGTTGGACCCGACGGCCGCGGGGGCAATCCGCTCGGCGTCTTCCTCGACGGCGCCAGGATCGCGCCCGATCGCCGCCTCGCGATCGCCCGAGACCTCGGTTTCTCCGAGACCGTCTTCGTCGACGACCCCGCCGAGGGCGCGATCCGGATCTTCACGCCCGGCCGCGAGCTGCCGTTCGCCGGACATCCGTCGGTCGGGACCGCCTGGCTCTTCCGCGAGAGCGGAGCGCCGGCCGACGTGCTCCGTCCGCCGGCCGGCGACGTCCGGTTCCGCTACGACGACGAGCGGACATGGATCCGGGCGGACCCGTCCTGGGTCCACGACTTCGAGCATCGCCGGCTCGCGACGCCGGCCGCTGTGGACGCATTCGTCGGTCCCGAGCTCGGTCAACCGGGCGTGTACGTCTGGGCGTGGATCGACGAGCCCGCCGGCGTCGTCCGCGCCCGCTACTTCCCGACCGAGTTACTGATCGTCGAGGACGAGGCGACCGGGGCCGCCGCCGTCCGGATGGGGGCTCTGCTCGGCCGGCCGCTCGAGATCCGCCAGGGGGTCGGCTCACAGATCCTCGTCCGGCCGCAGGCGGACGGCACGATCGAGATCGGCGGCCGGGTGGAGCTGGTCGAGACCCGCGAGTATTCGCCGACATCCTGAACGGCGGCGCGACGCCGGCCCGCGACGCCTTCCGCACGCGGTGCGCGACGTGGCGGTCATCGGTGACCCGGCTCGCTACGATCCGCCAGTGCGCAACGACTGGGATGCGATCGTCGTCGGGCTCGGCGCGATCGGTTCGGGGGCGGCCTACTGGCTCAGCCGGCGCCTGGGGGATCGGGTCCTCGGCCTGGAGCAGTTCGAGCTCGGTCACGCCCTCGGCGCGGGCCAGGACCACAGCCGGATCATCCGCCTCTCCTACCACCGACCCGACTACGTCCGGCTCGCCCGGCGGGCATACGCGACCTGGGCCGAAGTCGAGGCCGAGAGCGGGACGCGGATCGTCACGACGACGGGCGGCCTCGACGTCGCCCCGCGGCAGGCCGCGATCCCGCTCGGCGATTACGTTTCGGCGATGACGACCGAGGGCGTGCCCTTTGAGCAGCTCGACGGCCCGGACATCGCCCGGCGCTGGCCACAGTGGCGCCTCGGCGACGAGCATCACGGCCTCTACCAGGCCGACGCGGGGATCGCGGACCCGAACCGCGCCAACGCCGCGCACCAGCGCCTCGCCCGGGCCCACGGGGCGACGCTCCTCGAGCACTCCCCGGTGACGCGGCTGCGGGACGTCAGCGGCGAGATCGACGTCCGGCTCGCCGACGGCACGACCCATCGCGCCGGGCACGTCGTCCTCGCGGCCGACGCCTGGACGAACGACCTCCTCCAATCGTTCGACCGCCACCTGCCGCTGACGATCCTCGAGTCGCAGGTGACGTACTTCGCGGCCCCCGACCCCGCCGCGTTTGCCCCGGACCGCTTCCCGATCTGGATCTGGATGGACGACCCATCGTTCTACGGCTTTCCGACCTACGGCGAGGCCGGCCCCAAAGCGGCCGAGGACGTCGGCGGCGACGAGGCGACGCCCGCGACCCGGACGTTCACCCGGAACGAGGCAAGCTTCGCCCGGCTGACCGACTTCCTTGCGCGCCACCTGCCGGGCCATCTCGGCCCGGAGATCGTGACGAAGACCTGCCTCTACACGCTGACGCCGGATCGGGACTTCGTCGTCGATCGCCTGCCAGACCAGCCCAACGTCCTGGTCGCCCTGGGCGCCGCCCATGCCTTCAAGTTCGCCTCGGTTCTCGGCCGGATCTTCTCTGAGCTCGTCGTCGACGGTGGAACCGCGTCCGTCGCCGAGATCGAGCGTTTCAGGATCGACCGCCCGATCCTCCTCGTATCGAACCCGGTGACGAGCTTCCTCGTATGAGGTCGCGATGAACGGCGGTGACGACGCGCCCCGCAAGCCTGCCCGCCTCCGCGAGGGCGACACGGTCGGCGTCGTCGCGCCGGCGAGCAGCTGGGAGAACCGGAGCGAGCTCCTTCGGGGCATCGCCGGCCTCGAAGCATGGGGTCTCCGGGTCAAGCTCGGCGCCCACGTCAATGACCGGCACGGCTACATGGCCGGTCGCGACGAGGATCGCGCCCGGGACCTCCACGCGATCCTCGCCGACCCCGACGTCCAGGCCGTCGTCTGCCTCCAGGGCGGCTACGGAATGCCGCGCCTGATCCCGTTGCTCGACGAAGGTACGTTCCGCGACAACCCGAAGGCGATCTGTGGCTACAGCGATCTGACGACGCTCCATCTGGCTGCGTCACGATGGGGCAATGTCGTGAGCTTCTATTCGAACGGGGTGACCGGAATCGGGGCCGCGGACGTGACCGAGTTCTCCAAGGCGAGCCTGCGTCGAGCGCTGTTCAGCGACGAGCCCTACGGGCCGATCGGCCCGAATCCCGACGATCCCTACGTCCGGACGGTCGTCGGCGGTCGGGCGACCGGTCGCCTGGCGGGGGGCTGCGCCGGGCTCCTCGCGAGCGCGATCGGCACCCGACTCCAACCCGACTTCCGGGGCCGGATCGTGGTCCTCGAGGAGATCGAGGACGAGGGCTATATCCTCGACGGGTTCCTCACCCAGCTCCGCAACGCGGGCCTCTTCGACGGGGCAGCCGGGATCGTCGTCGGCGACATCAAGGCGAAGTGGTCGGGTGGGATCGCCGAGCTCTCGGCAGAGGACATCGTCGAGGAGGTGCTCGCGCCGCTCGGCCTGCCACTCATCTTCGGGCTGCCGATCGGCCACAACAAGCACCACGCGACGGTTCCGCTCGGAGCGCTGGCGACCCTGGACGCGGATTCGGGAACCCTGATCGTCGAGGACGTCGTGACCGCCGATCGGTGACCGTCGCGGCGGATCGCGGCACCCAGCGGATCGCGCTTGCCGCGGCCGGCACGCCTGTGAAAGACTCCGTGCACCTTCGCCGGGGAGGAGGTCGCGGCACGAGGAGCCGCGTCATCGGGCGCGGACCGCGCACGAGGAGGAGAAGTCGATGCGATCGACCTTGCGAGCCCGGTCGTTCCGAGCGCTCGCCGCCTGTGCCCTGGCGCTCTCGACGATCCTGCCGGCTGCCGCCTTGAGAGCGACGGCGGCCGATACCGTCGTCCTCCGGGTCGGCACGACCCAGGACCTCGATTCGATCAACCCGTACAACACGGCGCTGGTCGTGGGCTACGAGGTCTTCCAGCTCACGTACAACCAGCTCGTCGATTTCGGTGAGGACACCAAGCCGGCGCCCGGCTTTGCCGACAGCTGGCAGCGATCGGCCGACGGCAAGTCGATCAAGTTCCACATTCGGACCGGCATGACGTGGTCCGACGGGCAACCCGCGGATTCGAAGGACGCCTGCTACTCGTACCAGCTGGACCTCGACGCGATCAAGGCCGGCAAGAACGTGGGTCTCGGCTACATCGACCCGAACGTCAAGGACGCCGGCATCACGAAGGTCGAATGTCCGGACGCCGAGACGATGATCATGACCACCAGTGACCAGTCCGACCGGCCATACCAGACCTATGTTCCGATTCTGCCGTTCCACATCTGGGGCAAGCAGAACTACGCGGCGATCACGAAGGCGACGTTCAAGGCCCCGCTCGTCGGGAGCGGTCCCTACACCCTCGCCGAGTGGAAGACCGGCCAGTTCGCCCGCTTCGTCCGGAACCCGAACTACTGGGGCAGCAAGGGCTTCGAGGACGAGGTCGTCATCCAGTTCTTCAAGACACCCGACACGATGGTCCAGGCGCTCAAGGCCGGCGAGCTCGACTACGCCCGCGACCCGAATGCGGACCAGCTCAAGCAGCTCCAGACCGAGCCCAACATCAAGACGGTCGTCGGCTCGGCGAACGGCTGGACCCAGCTTGCCTTCAACACCTACGGCACCGGCACGGGCAAGACGATCGCGGGCGGCGGCGCCTCGACGAAGGCGCTCCAGGACCCGGCCTTCCGCGATGCCCTCGGCTACGCCGTCGACAAGAAGGCGCTCGTCGACAAGGTCCTCGGGGGCTTCGGCGACGTCGGGACGACCAACATCCCACCGGTCCTGACGCAGTGGCACGTCGAGCCAGACAAGCCCCGGACGTTCGACATCGAGAAGGCGAAATCGCTCCTCCTCGCCGCGGGCTACACGCTCGATTCGAGCGGGAACCGCCTCGACAAGGAAGGCAAGCCGATCAACCTCCGGATGTACATGCCGAACTCCGACGCCAACTACCCGAAGGCGGCGGCGTTCATCAAGGACTGGTACGGCCAGCTCGGGATCAAGGTCAGCACGACCGTCATGGACGCCGATGCGCTGACGTCGCTTCTGCTGCCGCCCGAGGCGGGCGATCCCGGGGACCTCGCGAAGTACGACATCGAGCTCTGGGGCTGGTCCGGCAATCCCGACCCGAACGCGCTGCTCCAGATCTTCCGTTGCGACGCCATCGGCGGGACGTCGGACAGCCTCTACTGCAACAAGGACTACGACAACCTCTACGACCAGCAGCTGAAGGCGCCGACGGCCGACGCCCGGAAGACCCTGCTCGCCCAGATGCAGAACCTGATCTACGACCAGGCTCCGTACGACATCCTGTACTACGACTCGAACCTGGCGGCGTACCGGACCGACAAGTTCGCGGGCTTCGTGAACATGCCGGCGAACGGGACGCCACTGTTCAGCTACGGAACGATCAACTACACGACCCTGACCGACGCGACGGTGCCGGCGAGCCAGCCCCCGACGGCCAGCGGCGCGCCGAACACGCCCACCGGGAGTGGGGCGCCGTCCGCCTCGACGCCGCCGGCCGACACCGGCAGCACGAGCTCCACGGGCCCGAACACCGGGCTGATCGTGCTGCTCGTCGTGATCGTGCTGATCGTGATCGGGGGCATCTGGTACAACGCCCGTCGCCGCTCCCGGACCGTCGAGGACGAATGACCCGACCGACCGGGGTGACCCGCCGCGACCGCGGCGGGTCACCCCCTCGTATCGACACCGGCTAACGAGGGAACGTCGCGGTGGGCACGCGATATCTCGGCCGGAAGCTCGCTCAGGCGGTCGTGACGGTCTTCGCGATCCTGATCCTCAACTTCATGCTGTTCCGGATGATGCCGGGCTCACCGGAGCGCCTTCTGCACAACCCGCACATGGAGCAGTCCACGCTCGCGGAGCTCCGGGCCCGCTGGGGCCTCGACAAGCCCCTGATCCCGGACCAGCTTGTCGCCTACGTCGGCTCGACACTCACGGGTGACCTCGGGTACTCGATCAAGTTCCAGAATCGACCCGTCGTCGAGGTCATTGGCGAGTTCGTCTGGCCGACCGTCCTGCTGATCGGCCTCGGCGAGATCGTCGCGATCATCATCGGCTTGACGATCGGGGCCTATGCCGGCTGGAGGCGTGGCGGCGCCATCGACAAGGTCGGGACCGGGACGAGCCTGATCCTCTACTCGATGCCGTACTTCGTGATCGGCATGCCCTTGATCATCATCTTCGCGGCCGGGCTGCATTGGTTCCCGACCTCGGGCATGAGCTCGGTCAGCATCTCGAGCCAGGGGTTCCTGGGCCAGGTGCTCGACATCGGCAAGCATCTGGTGCTGCCGCTCACGACAGTGTCGCTTGGGTTGATCGGCAGCTACTCGATCATCATGCGATCGGCAATCCTCGAGACCCGGTCCGAGGACTACATGACGACGGCCCGGGCCAAGGGCATCAGCGACGGGCGGATGCTTCGGTCCCACGCCTTCCCGAACGCGCTCCTCCCGATGGTCACGATCATCGCGATCAACCTCGGCTACGTCGTCGCCGGGGCCATCACCGCGGAGGTCGTGTTCAACTGGCCGGGCCTCGGGTCGCTGACGGTCGCGGCCCTCGGCGAGCGGGACTACCCGGTCCTCCAGGGGGTCTTCCTCCTGCTGTCGATCGCGGTCGTGGCGGCGAACCTCGTCGCGGATCTCGTCTACGGTCTCCTCGACCCGCGGGTTCGGTCTTGAGCGCGACCGTCCTGGCCCGACGGGATGCCCGGCGGGAGACGTGGCGGCTCCGCGTGCGGAGCGGCCGGACCTTCCTCCGGATGTTCGCTCGGCGACGCGACGGCCTCCTCGGTCTCGCCGTCCTCGCCCTGTTCGCGATCCTCGCCCTCTTCCCCAGCTTGTTCGTGGGCCCGCTCCAGACGGCCACGACGGCGACGGGCACGTCGCTCGAGCCACCCGGCAACCTCCACCTGCTCGGCACCGACGAGCTCGGTCGTGACATGCTCAACCTCACGATCCACGGGGCGCGGATCTCGATGACGATCGGCCTGCTGGCGACGCTCATCACGATCCTCGTCGGGGCGATGATCGGCATCGTCGCGGGCTACCTCGGCGGCCGGACCGACGCGGTCCTCATGCGCATCACGGACTTCTTCCTGGTCCTGCCGACGTTCGTCCTCGCGATCATCCTGGCGCCGATCATCCTCGACCTGATCGGCGTCGACGCCGAGCTCCTCGGGATCCGGGCCACGCTCCTCGTCATCATTGTCGTGATCGGCCTGACGTCCTGGGCGACGACGGCCCGGATCATCCGCAGCCAGGTCCTGTCGGTGAAGGAGCGGATGTTCGTCGACCGGGCCCGGGTCATCGGCAGCGGGCCCGGCCGCATCATGCGCCGCCACATCTTCCCCAACGTCGTCAACCTGATCGTCGCCCAGACGGTTCTGACCTTCGCCACCGCTGTGTTCACCGAGACGACGCTGTCATTCATCGGCCTCGGCGATCCGTTCCAGCCCTCGTGGGGCGAGATCCTGAACTCGGCGCAGGCCACCGGGGCGCCCGGCCTCGGCGCCTGGTGGTACATCCTCCCGCCGGCCGCATGCGTCGTGCTCGTCGTTCTCGCCTTCACCCTCGTCGGCAACGCCCTCGACGACGTCCTCAACCCCAAGGGCGGCCAGCGGCGGTGAGCATCGACCCCCGCGACATCGCCGCCTCCACGGATCGAGGTCTGGAAGATGCCCGCTTGCAGGAAGACGCGATCGGCACCGATGAAGAGCGCACCGGAGCGCGGCCGGCCGTCGACGACGAGCGAGCGGCCGAGGGCGGTCGACGGGCGGCGGCCATCGAGGCCGCCCTCCACATCCGCGCCCAGCGTCGCTGGGCGCCCCCGAAGCAGGCTCGGCCCGGCGCGCCCCTGCTCGAGGTCAGGGACCTCAAGACGTACTTTCGCCTCGAGAGCGGGACCGTCCACGCGGTCGATGGCGTCAGCTTCCGGCTCGACTACGGCGAGGCGCTGGGGATCGTCGGCGAGTCGGGCTGCGGCAAGACGACGACCGCGCTCTCGCTCGTCCAGATCCTGCCGCCGAATGCCAGGATCGCCGGCGGCGAGGTCAACCTCATGGGCATCGACCTCGTCAAGAAGAGCGAGAACCAGCTTCGGCGGTATCGCTGGCGCGAGATCTCGATCGTCTTCCAGGGCGCGATGAACGCGCTGAACCCGGTCCGCCGAGTCGTCGATCAGATCGCGGAGCCGATCGAGCAGCGGCTCGGCGAGTCGAAGCCGACGGCCCAGAAGCGGGCGCGCGAGCTGCTCGAGCTCGTCGGCATCCCGAAGGCCCGGGGCGGCGCCTACCCGCACGAGCTGTCGGGCGGGATGCGGCAGCGGGCGATGATCGCGATGGCGCTCGCCTGCGATCCAGCGATCGTCATCGGCGACGAACCGACGACGGCCCTCGACGTGATGGTCCAGGCACAGATCCTGGAGCTCCTCGAGCGGCTCCGCACCGAGCTCGGCCTGTCGCTGATCCTCATCACCCACGACCTGTCGGTGGTCGCCGAGACCTGCGATCGGGCTCTGGTGATGTACGCCGGCCGCGTCGCCGAGGAGGGGGCGATCGGCGAGATCTTCCGGCGGCCCCGACATCCCTACACGCAGAAGCTCCTGTCGTCGTTCCCGAACATCCGGGCCGACCGGCGAACGCTCGACGTGATCCCGGGTTCGCCGCCGGACCTCCGGATGCCACCGCCCGGTTGCCGATTCGCGCCGCGCTGCTCGTTCGCGATGGCGGTCTGCTCCGAGGTCGTCCCACCCGAGGTGACGTTCGGCGACGTCCGGGTCGCCTGCCACCTCTACCCACCCGGTAGCGACGGGGTCCCGGTCACGGTCCCGCCGGCGAACGCGATCGGGCCGAGCGTTCCGCTCGTCGAGCTGCCACCCGACCTGCCACCGATCGAGGTGCCGGCATGACCGCCGACGTCCTGTATCGGCTCGAAGGGCTGAAGGTCCACTTCCCGGTCCGCGGCGGGTTCCTCGACACCCTGCTCCGGCGCTCCCGCGGCGTCGTGCGGGCCGTCGACGGGATCGACCTCGAGCTCCGTCGGGGAGAGGTGCTCGCGCTCGTCGGCGAGTCGGGATCGGGCAAGACGACGACCGG
>Ga0070708_100002373_pt1 | contig 14577 bp, 12 predicted proteins | sample KBSK5503metaG_FD_65469 | JGI IMG/M metagenome (GOLD analysis project Ga0070708, IMG submission 65469) | Corn, switchgrass and miscanthus rhizosphere microbial communities from Kellogg Biological Station, Michigan, USA - KBS K5-50-3 metaG | ecosystem: Host-associated > Plants > Roots >...
CCGGCTTGCATAAGTTGGTTGAGCTGATGCAGCCGGCTGATTGGATCGTAAAGAAATGCCGTGAGCATAAGAAACGCGACCAGGTCGCCAATCTGCATCGCGCCCGTCAAGACGGCGTGACTGCCAAACCCGAGCACGAGCACTGCGCCGAACGCCTCGAACATCGACATCGAAGGACTGTAGATCGCCCAAACCCGCATGACCACCAGCGTGGCGTGCCGCAATTGATCGCTCACCCGATTGAACCGCGCATGCTCTTCCTTCTCGCGTACGAAGCTCTTGATCTGGCGGACCCCGGAAAGGTTATCGTGCAACAGCGCGTTCATGGCTGAAGCGGCGCGGCGTTGCAAACGATAACGGCGATGCGCAGTCAAGGTGTACGTGAGCGCGCCGGCGATGAGCAGCGGAAATGGCACTAACGCCAGCAGTGCGAGCGTTGTATTCAAATAAAACATCACGGCCATTACGATCACAACCTGCAACAGCGCGACCACGCCTTGCTCGATACCGTCAATCAGCACGCGCTCGACCGAGTTCACATCCTCAATCACGCGCGTCATCAGATCGCCCGTGGCCCGATTGTCGAACCAACGAAGCGGCAGCAACTGAATATGAGAATACAAATCGCTGCGCAGATCGAAGATCACTTTTTGCTCGAACGTATTGTTCAGCACAATCCGCACAGCATTGAAAGCATGCTGAAGCAGAAACGCCGCCGCCGCTAATAAAACCAACGGCAACAATTTCTCGGGATGATTGGTGCGGACAACGTCGTTGATGATCCATTTCGTCACGGCCGGGAAAATGATCACCATGAAAGTCCCAAGGACCGCACACGTCAGCGTCCCGGCGGCAAGTAAGGGATAGCGCTTCAGATAGGCAAACACGCGCCAGACCGTTTTCATTGCGCAATCAACCTCAACGCGCGAGCCATCACGTCAAGAAATGCTGCGACGAAACGACTTTGCTCTATTTGTCGGCGTAGTAATCTTGGCCGATGCCCAACGAACCAGATTTTTGTGGCGATCAGATTCATATCGATCAATTAGAAATTTCCGCTCGCATTGGCGTTCCCGAGGAAGAACGTGCAACTCCGCAACGGCTGACTGTTAGCGTCACGCTTTGGCCGAAGCAGGACACGAGAGATTTTGGAGATCAGATCGGTAAGACAGTCGATTATTCGGCCGTCGCCGAAGCAGCCAGGAATTTTGTACGCGATCAATCGGTAAGTTTAATCGAAACTTTGGCCGACCGACTGGCCACGCATTTGCTCGGCACTTTCCCCATCCGAAAGCTCACGGTCGAACTGCGAAAATTCCCTCTGCCGGATGCGAAGCACGTTTCCGCAACAGTCATGCGAACGGCGTCGGTTAATTAATGATGCGGAAAGGAAGATTCAAGGTGCCCGCTGCGGAAATGGCGCAGCGCTACAGCGCCTCGATCTCGTTCGATCGGCGACTTTATCGATACGACATCGCGGGATCGATCGCTCACGCTGCCGCCCTTGCCAAAGCCGGTATCCTAACCGCCGATGAACAAGGGAAGATCGACCATGGCTTGCGTGCGATCGAAGCAGAAATCGAATCTGGAAAATTCGACTGGGATGAGTCGCTCGAAGACGTTCACATGAATATTGAAGCGGTGCTGACGAAACAGATTGGCGACGCGGGCGCAAAGCTTCACACCGCGCGCAGCCGCAATGACCAAGTCGCGCTCGATCTTCGGCTTTATGTGAAAGCGGAGATTGCAGAGATCGGCGCTCGTCTTCGCTCATTGCAGACCGTGCTGCTTAATCTCGCGGAGCAACATTTCGATGTTGTCATGCCGGGTTACACACATTTGCAACGCGCGCAGCCAATCTTTTTCGCGCATTATTTGCTGGCGCAAATCGAAGCATTCGAGCGCGACGCGGAACGTCTTCGTGATTGCCACGCGCGAACAGATGTTTTGCCGCTCGGTTCCGGCGCGCTGGCTGGATCGACAATCGTCCTTGATCGAGAATCGATCGCGCGCAAGCTCGACTTTTCGCGGGTGAGTCAGAATAGTCTCGATGCGGTCGGCGATCGCGATTTTGTCTGCGAATTTCTTTTTTGCCTTGCGATGATTGGAATGCATCTCTCGCGATTGAGCGAAGATTTGATCACCTGGAGCACACACGAATTCGGTTTCGTTGAATTCAGCGACGCTTTTTCCACCGGTTCGAGTTTGATGCCGCAGAAGAAGAATCCCGACATGGCGGAGCTCACGCGCGGCAAGACTGGTCGACTCTACGGCAACTTGTTGTCGATCTTAACCACATTGAAAGCGCTGCGGTCGTCTTACAATCGCGACATGCAGGAAGATAAGGAGGCGCTTTTCGATTCGGTCGATACCGTTCGCGCCGCACTGGAAGTGTTTTCGGCAATGTTGGCGAAAATTGAAATCAATCGCGGTCGCATGGAAGCCGCAGCAAGCGATCCCAATCTTCTCGCGACCGATATGGCGGAATATTTGGCTAAGAAGGGGACGCCTTTTCGTGAGGCGCACGAGATTGTCGGCAAACTTGTCGCGCATGGGGCGAAAGCGAAATTGCCGCTCAATCAAATTTCGATCGCGGAACTAAAAAAAGTTTCGCCATTGTTTGATGTCGATGTTGCGAACTTGTTCGACGTTCGCCGTTCGCTTGCAGCGAGGACTGCAATCGGCGCTCCCGCGCCGGGAAACATCGCGGCTCAGATCGCGCGCTGGCGAAAATTGCTTCGCGACAGGTAGGGCGCAACCGCTGCGCGGGCTGACGCAGTTTGCCGCTGAGGACAGCGGCCGCTACAGTTCGCCGCGTGAAACAAAGCAATCTCGTGTACGATGGAGAAGGGTGGGAAACAATTTCGAGTGAACGGCATTTCGGGAACGCGCATCTCGAGGTCGTCATCGATCACGTCCGAACACCGACGCGCGAGGTACCGCGCACTTGGACGGTTGTGCACCGCAAGGCAGCCGTCATTATTGCGCCGATGACTCGTGATGGGAAAATTGTTCTCATTCATCAGGAGCGCGTGCCGATTCGCGCGGCGATTTGGGAAATGCCGTCCGGTCAGATCGACAAGGTAGTTGAACCGGATCAGAGAGAAATCAAGGCGATCGCGTTGAGCGAACTTCGCGAGGAGGCTGGCTATGAACTGTCCAACGATGGCGCGCTAATTGCACTCGGTCACTATTTTTCTTCGCCGGGGTTCACTGACGAACGCGGCTACTTTTTTCTGGCCCGGCCGGTCGAGCCATGCGCTAATTACGTGCGCGACGAAGCCGAATCGATTGTCGATTGCCGCGAATTCAGCATCGAAGAATTTCGGCGAATGATAGCCAAGAACGAAATTCAGGATGCTAACACTTTGAGCATGTGGGCGCGGCTTTGGGCTGGCGGCTTTCTTTTGCCCGAAAGGCGCTGAACAATTGTCGATCTAATGGCGCTGCAAGACATCTTTAAATTTCGCGAACTGCCGGAGAGCGAAACTTCCAAGCCGTTTCTGGAGCATCTGGAAGACTTGCGCTGGACCATCGTAAAGATGGCGATCACGCTCGTGGCGGCGATGATCGTTTGCTTCGGCTTTCGCTCAACACTTGTGCGCGTGATGCAGGCGCCGCTCCACGATCTCGATCCGCAGGTCGGCGCGCTGCGTGCTCTTGGAATCACAGATTCTATCGTGATTTCATTTCATCTCGCGTTTTACGCCGGCATCGTTCTTTCCTTTCCGCTCCTTCTCTATTTTTTGGCGGAATTTGTTCTGCCTGCGCTTACCGCGGTGGAGAAGCGCTTTTTGCTTCCCGCTATTTTCGTCAGCTTCGCGCTATTTCTGCTTGGCGTGCTGGTTTGCTATTTCTGGTTGCTGCCAAAGACGATTCTCTTTTTCTTCCGCGACACCCAGTCGCTTGGCTGGGCGCCAACTTGGACGGTGCAGCAATATTATTCCTTTGCGACACGATTCACGATCGGCTTCGGTCTTGCTTTCGAGTTGCCGGTGGTGGTTTTAGCCCTCGTGCGCTTCGGTTTGATCACTTACAAGTTTATGGCGCGCACCAGGCCGTACGCGATTGTCCTCATTTTTATCCTGGCGACAATCATCACGCCGACACCGGACATTCTGACGTTGATCGCGATGGGGCTTCCGATGTGTCTGCTTTACGAAAGTTGCATCTGGATTGCCTGGATCATGGAGCGCCGCAAATTGAAATCGATCGCTGGCTGATCGCGTGGACAATTCGGTTTACCAATTTCTCTTCACCATATTTGCTTTCATTCTCGGCGCCGCAATCGGCTCCTTTTTGAACGTCTGTATTTATAGGTTGCCTCGTGATCTTTCGGTAAACGATCCGCGTCGCTCTTTTTGTCCAGCGTGCAAGAAGCCGATTCCGTGGCATCAAAATCTGCCGGTAATCAGCTGGCTCGTGCTCCGCGGCCGCTGCGCAAATTGCGGGAGCAAAATCGCATTTCGCTATTTTGCGGTGGAATTGCTGACCGCGCTTCTTTTCCTCGCCATCTGGCAAAGCTTCTCCTGGCCAATGGCGATCGCGTACTGGATTTTTGTTTCGTTTCTCATCGTCGGGACATTTGTCGATTTCGAGCACTTCATCATTCCAAATCGGGTAACGATCGGCGGAATAATCGCGGGGTTCGCTACCAGCCTGGCAATACCTGGATTGATGGATACGGATTCGCGGATCGCCGCTGGCATTCGCTCCCTGCTCGCGGCTGTCCTCGGTTACCTGATTCTTTTGATTGTTCTGGAAGCGGGCAAAGTCGCTTTTGGAAAAAAAAGAATTCGTCTCGACGCGCCGACACCGTTTACCTGGAAGAGACAGGGTGACGACGCCGATTTCGTGGTGGGCAGCGAACAAAGTTTGTGGAGCGACCATTTCGCCCGCGAAAAAGATCGATTGTTGCTCCAATGCAACGAAGCGAAGATCGACAATCACACTTACGGAAATACGACACTGGACTTTCATCACGATCGCGTGGCGGTCGAAGGTAATGAATTTGTGCTCGATAACGTTACCGAAATTTCGGGCGTCGTGCGTGAGCTCCAGATTCCGCGCGAGGCAATGGGTCGCGGCGACTTGAAATTCCTCGCCGCAATTGGCGCATTTCTGGGGTGGCGCGCCGTATTGTTTAGTCTTTTTGCCGGGTCGCTGCTCGGCTCAATTGTTGGATTGATCACGCTCGTTGTCGGGAAGCGTGTCTGGTCGGCGAAGCTGCCGTTCGGGCCTTATCTGGCGTTTGGCGCGCTAAGCTGGATGCTTTTTGGCGATGCTTTTTTGCGCTGGTATCTCGGCTTGGTCAGTGCGCAATGAACAAGGGATAAATCGGCATGTCGCCGGTTTGTTTTACGCTTGGACGGTTTCAGTCCGGGCCGTCGCTGAAGCCTCGCTCGCGGGGACGGGCGCTCGCGCAGCCAACATCAATCTCAGATTGATGAGCTCACATTTCCACCAACGCCGCAGCCCGTGCCAGATTTGCTTCCGAAGGCGGGCGTCGGGAACAAATCCATCGTAAAGCTCGCGCCATCCGGCATTCCGTCTGCCATAATATCCAGTCGCCCACCGACGCTTCGCCAGCGCCACCAGACGGCGATTATAAAACATCATCGCCGCGCGGGCGATCCGGCCGCCAAGGCCGTTGAACGGCAAATTGAGAAATTCTCGTTCCGGATCGCGGTAAGCAGCCCTGACCAGCCCGATATAATAGCTGCTGACATCGAGCAGAAGCGCGGCCGACATCAAATCGGCATCTCCCATGTAGTAATATTTGTCTTTGTATAAACTCTCGAACCAGTAGCGATAGGTAATCGGGTACTGCTGGTTGTAATAGCGAATCCGGTTCGCAACGTCTTCACCTGCTAAACTGTGCGCCAGCAAATCGGCTACGTAATAAGATGTGTAGGAACAAAAATCGAGACCTGGACTGTAAAGCGGATCGATAAAACCGGTCGCGTCGCCCACCGCGGCCCACCCCTGATCGCAAACTTTTTCGGCGTGATACGGCAACATCGACAACGCGTGCACGTCGCCCTCGATGATGCGTGCCGCGCCAAAAATTTCGCGGCCCACCGGATTGCTGAGAATGTGCGCATGCAACCGTTGGCCCAGGCTCGCTCCTTCCGGGAGTTTGAAAATGCGATTGTCATAAACAATGCCCGCGCTGACATCGCCTCCCTGCAGAGGAATAATCCAGACCCACCAACCCCGACCGAACAGGTGATTCGTGGCCCACTCGCGGCTCGTGCGACAGCGGTTGGCGTAATCGGGAAAACGTTCCCGCCATTCGTAACTGTCCCACTGCTTGACGCCACTAAATCGCGCCCAGACCGCATTGATCGGATGCTCGTTGTTTGGACGAAAATGTCCCAGCTTCCGCGCCAGCATGGTCGCACGTCCGGTGGCATCGACAACCCAACGGCAAGCCACACTGCGCTCGTCAAGATCGACAACTGCATTTACCGTTTGGCCGCTCGCGTTGTTCAGCTCGCACTTCGTTACCTTGGCCGGACGCCAAAGGTCGCAACCGGCTTTTACCGCGAGGTCGAGCATGTGCGAATCAAGTTTCGCGCGATCGACTTGAAAGCCCGGCAAACGACTCTGATAGCGTGAGCCAACTTCGACGCAATCATCGAACGATTGGTCCGGCCGATTCGAAAACCACAGCCGCAATCCCTGTTTCGCCAGCTGATGATGACCGAGATAATGGGTAAGGCCCAAAATTTTTGTCATGTAGCAACTGCTCACTTCGGTGGTCGATTCACCGACTTTGCGATCGAACTCGGCCGTTTTTTCGATGATGAGCACCCGCGCTTCCGGCCGTTTCCGCTTGAGTATGAGCGCGGTCGCCGCGCCCGAAAACGCGCCGCCGATGATCAAGACATCGTATTCGGAGTCCATCGCAACCCAGAAAATGGCCTTTGCGAGTCGTAAACGCAATCAGTTCCCGTAGGCCATTGATTGTTGGACGTTGGGTGTTGAGCGTTGGACGTTAACCGCGTGATTTTCACAAACGCGCGCCTCATTTTCCCAGATGGAATTCGCGAAGGCTTGGAGATCGTGATCCAACAAGGGAAAATTGCGGAGATCCGGGAACAAACAAAAGCTCAGGCAAATGGTGTTGTCGATCTTCGTGGAAATTATCTCGCGCCCGGTTTTGTCGATCTTCATGTCCACGGCGCGATCGGCCGCGACACGATGGAGGCCTCGGCGGAGGCATTCCGCGCGATCTGCGATTTCCATTCAAATGGCGGAACCACGTCGCTGCTGCTAACAACAGCGACAGCGCCAATCGATAACATTGTCGATGTACTAAACGCGGTCCGCGATTGTCGATCTTCCATCCCACAAATTGCTGGCGTTCATATCGAAGGGCCGTTTATTTCAAAAGCCAAATGCGGGGCGCAGTGCGCGGAATTCATTCAGAATCCAACTCCGGAGACGGTGCGACGATTGCTCGAAGACGCGGACGTGATCAAACGCATTACGATCGCGCCGGAATTGCCGGGAGCACTCGAGGCAATTGAAAATTTTCACGTTCGCAAGGTTAGCGTGAGCGGCGGCCATAGCGACGCGTGGGATGACGAAGCGTGCTCGGGTTTCGCGCGTGGAATGCGCAGTGTGACCCACACCTTTAATTGCATGTCGTCAGCGCGCCGGCGTGGCATTCATCGCGTCGCCGGCCTGCTTGAGTTCGCATTGAGCGAACCGGAAATTCTCTGTGAGTTGATTGCTGATGGTCATCACGTCTCGGCGACGTTGATGAAAATGTTGTATCGAGCGAAGGGCGCAGCTGGAATTTGCCTCGTCACCGACGCAACCGCGGGCGCGGGGTTGGCAGATGGATCGCAATTTTCGCTCTTCGGAAACGATTGCATCGTCGAAGACGGCGTTTGTTTACTCGCTGACCATTCGGCGCTGGCAGGCAGTGCCTCGCGCATGATCGATCTTGTCCGAATAATGGTCCACGATGTCGATGTGCTGCTGCACGAAGCAATCAAGATGGCGACGGAAAACCCTGCGCGAGCAATCGGTCTTGAAACAAAAGCCCGTCTCGCAGTTGGAGCAGAGGCGGATTTGGTTGTCCTTTCTTCGGAGTTGGAAGTGTTGCGAACCTTTGCTGGTGGCGAGGAGATTTTTTCTCGCTAGATCGACAATAAGAACTCCGCGATGTCGAGGGATGCCCGCGGTCTGCTCAAACGACTGATGTTCGTTGCCCACTCGCGCCATTGTTTCGCGCCATCGGCAAACGCCCGCTGAACTTGCGCGATTACTTCGTCGGGCGAAAGCGCGATCACGCCCGAATTCGTTTCGATGATCAGCCGGGCATTCCCTTCTTCCTGACCGGAAACCACGTGATTAATGATCATGGGACAACCGGCGGCGATCGTTTCCTGCACCGTCGCGCCGCCCGCTTTTCCGATGAGCAAGTGGCTGGCCCGCAGCATGCGCGGAAGTTCTTCGGTCCAACCAATGATGTCGATCTTGCGATGGCCCGCCGCTTCCTCGATCGCCGGTCGAAGTTTGTCGGCACGGCCGAAGGTGACGGTCAGATGAATATCAAGATCGACAAGACGTCGCACAAGTTCGGGTGTCTTCCTGGAAGGCGGGTTCACCACATAAAGAACTCGGCGGTCGTTATTCAAAGGCGGCGATCGATCCTGCATCGAATCAGCAAATTTCGGACTCACGGGAAACCCGAACGTCTTGATTTTTTGCGGCGCGATTTCCGCTGCATGCAGCACCGCCGCGCTCCGTTCATTTGGAACGAGGAAGTAATCCGCGGCGCAACGATACCAGATTGAATTGACCGTGATCGAATCGGTGACAACGACCACGCTTTTACAGCCTGGGTTCGGCCCTGAAATTTGCTGGAGCAGATAGGGAAAGGGCGGAAAAGTTGAAACCACCACGTCCGGTTGAAAACGATCGAGCAGGATAGCGAAATGATCCTTGAGCCGCGAAAATCGCCGGAAATTCCTATCGAAATCTTTTTTGTGGTCGAGCCATCGATAAACGTAACCCCAGGAGCGCGGCCAACGGTTGATCACCGCGAGATAAGCTCTTCGCACAAACTCATTCACTGATTCGTAGGTCTCCGCGAACAGGTCGCGCAATTCGACATCAACTGTGGGTGCAACGCGGGCCAATCCATCGCGAATTCCTCGCGCAGCGCTGTTGTGACCCTCTCCGAAACTGGCGGTTAGGATCAGTATCTTTTTCACAATTCGTTACAGGAGGCAGACAAAAATGGAATGGACACAGCGGACGGAAGTTTAATGGATATTTATGTCCGGCAAAGTAAACTCCGGGCGGCGATGAAGTATCTCGGATTTGTCTGGAGAGTCCTGCGCCGTTTGATTTGGGAAACGGCGACCGATACCACCACCGGTCTGGCTGCGCAGATGGCGTATCTACTTCTTTTCGCGCTCGCGCCTGGTCTCCTTTTTCTCTGGCATCTGCTCGGTCTCTTCGGCACCGACCCGGCGAAGCTCCATCAAATGTTTCTTCTCTTGCAAAGCTTCATGCCACCCGACCCAAAAGTGCAGGACATTCTCGACACGGCGGTTGCCAGCGTAGTGGTCACAGGGTCCAGCGGTCTGCTCGCAAACGTGGGGATTGTCGTCGGGATTTATTTCGGTACGGTTTTTATTGCCACCATTTCTCGAGCATTGACGGAAACGCATGGCATCCGAGAGGATCCCCACTGGTGGTCGAAGTATATCATCTCATTCCTGCTGCTTTTCTGGTTTGGCATCATCATTCTTTTCTGCTTTAACGCGATGGTCTTCGGCGAAACGCTCGCCGGAATTGCAGAAGTTAATTTCCAACTCAAGATTCCACTGCAGGAATGGGTGGCCGCGTTAAATTTGCCCTTCACGGCCGTAGCACTGATCATTCTCGCGCTTCTGCTTTATCTCCTGACGCCGGCGAATTATCTCACGCTGCGTCAAGCATTGCCCGGGGCGATCTTCTTTTCCGTCGGCTGGGTTATCGCGACCAAGCTCTTTCAACTCTACGTGGCAAAATACGATCGTTACAATCCGACCTATCTCGCGTTGGCGTCAATTATCGTGCTGCTCACCTGGATGTATTTGACCTGTTTGCTCCTGCTTCTCGGCGGGAAATTAAATGCGATTCTCCGTCGGGAACGCGAACGCATGCGTGAAAGGACCGCGCGGGAAACTACGCCTGCTGCACGCTCAGCCTGACTCTGAGCTTCGGATGGATTCGCGACTAAGGCGCCCCGCGACGAGGCGAGTTGACTCCGAACTCCGAACAGATTCGCGAGCAGGCGCTTTCGCGAGTTGATCGCGCCGCGCGCTCTGTTACGCTCCGCGGCAGTGGTTCGCTTTCGCCTCTGGCTTGCAACTGCGCTCGCGCTCAGCGCGATCGTGGGCAGTCTTCTTCGCGCGCAGGTCAGCAGTGATGAGGAAGGAAAGCGCGAAGAATCACCAAAAAAAGGGCATACGACGCATCACACCTCGTCGCCAACGCCGAATAAATCACCAAGCCCAATTGCGAAAGCAAAGCCGGTAGTACACAAATCGAGTGACCAAGCTAGCGCGTCGGCTGTACCAGAGGAATCGCCCAGCCCAATTGCAAAAGCGAAAGCGGCGAAGAAATCCGACGAAGAAGAAAGAAGCCCGAAGCCAAAACCGAGCGAAACGCCTGAGCCAACTACCGCTTCGCGAAAAGCGAAGAACTCACCGAGTCCTACGCCAAAGGCAAAAGCCGGAAAGAAAAAATCAACCCGGAAGAAGAAGGCGTCCCCAACTCCAAAAAAAACTGCGAAGGGCAAAGCAAAAGCAACCTCAGAAGCAAACGAAACGCCAAAGCCTGAGAAAAGTCCCAGGCCGACTCCCGAACAGTCTCGCGTTCCATCTGAAAGTCCGACCCCGCCGCCACCGCACGCGATTGCCGTGCCAGCTCCCACGGCATCGCCGCAGCCAAAGGTTCCGCGCGGCGTGCCTGCCGGCGAGCCAGCGCAAGTTGTAATCGAGAAATCCGGCTTCGAGGAAGAGCAGGGCCTTGAGCCTCCTCCAACGCCGCCACCGCGCAGATTTGGTTTTTGGCCCTGGTCACGGTCGAGGTCGAGCGAAAGTTATCGCTACCTTACCCGTTCGATCATCGAACAAATCCGCCGAGCACCGGTCCAGAAGCGCCGTTGGCAATTTATTGTTGTCCATAATAGCGGCACGCGCCAGGGCAACGCGCGAGTCTTCGATTATTACCATCGACATGTCCGGCGGATGCAGAATGGGCTTGCTTATCACTTCGTCATTGGCAATGGGACATCGACCGGCAACGGCCAGATCGAAGTGGGAGACCGCTGGCGCCGCCAAATCAATGGCGGCCATGTCCACAGCGATTACCTAAACAACATCTCGCTAGGCATCTGTCTGGTGGGCGATTTCAATCGCGACCAGCCGACCCGTGCACAGCTTGAATCGTGCGAGGAGCTAATCCGCTACTTGCGGCAGCGCTGCGGCAAGACCGCCGGGCACGATATCGTTGTGCGGCCACATCGTGAAATGAACCCGCCGCGCTGGCCTACCGATTGCCCGGGCGACGTCTTTCCCTATTCTTGGTTTCGGAGATTTCAGTAGTCGTCATTTACGGTCCGCCACGATCAAATTGGCTTCCTTGTAGTTCCAACGATAACCAAAGCCGAACTCAAGCGGCGGCGGACTGCTTTGCGCAAAGAGCTCCTGCAGTTTGGGCTGGTAATGTTGTTTGAACAGCTCGATCGGGCCGAGGTAATTGCCAAACAAACGTAGATTCCACTTGCCTGGGTCAAAGTAAGCCAGCGGAATTCCTGCGTCGTCTTGCACAATTCGGTTGCTGTGCGCGAGAATGAAATTGCGGACCGTGGCGAACCCTTCCTCGAACATCAAATACGACGACGACTTGAGGAAACTCGAGCCGACGCCGAGTCGGTCGCAAAATTTTAAGAAACCCGGAGCGGACTTGATTCCGCCGTCGGAGATATCGGTGGTGAAATAGTACAGCGTTTGTGAACCACCCGTTTGGTTATCAGTGTAGTTGATCCGCACCCCTGGGATGCTGCCGCCTTTTTTCCCCGGCGCGCTTTCCTGAAAGGCGCCGTTGCTGCTCAGAGAGCCGAACGTCACATTCCTGATCGATTTATCGGCGCGTGCAAGGAAAACGTAAAGGATCGGCAACACGCCATTGAGGTTCTGCTGTTGCAGATCGAATTTCATATCCTGCGTAATAAAGTAGGTAGTGGCGAGCGAGGACTTCATCGCGTTCTCCAGGTTGCCGAGCGCGCCGGAGAGGTTCGCGATGCGCAGCGGATCCGGCGGCGGCCCCATCGATTCCTTCCCGCAAAGCACATATACGGAGGCTTTCGGAAAAAATTGATCGACGTAAAGAAGATCGGGACCGCTGAACATATAAAACGCAACCGGAATCGGTTGTGTCGCTTCTGGAAAATAAGTCTCTTCCCACGCGTGCAGTTTTCCGAGTTCGCGCAGATTGAGTTTGGTGAACTCTTTCTCAAAAAATGCCGAATGCTCCTGCCATGCTGGATCGCGCGTGAGCGGCGCGAGCGGTGAATCTGAGGGCACCGGCATTCCGGCGAGGAACCGCGCAGTGTCGTTAGGTCCTGGGGTCACTCGGGCCGTCGCTTCCGGACTTTGTTGCGCGTAAAGAGGCAACGCAGCTGCAAAGATCGACAATGTGATCTTCGCCACTGTCTTTAAAAAGGGGCCCTTATTCACGCGGAGCGACGGGGACGTTTTCCCGCACAAAAATACAGGGCAAAACCAACGAGCATTGTGGCCAGGCCGGCCAGTGATTCCGTCGTGTGTGAACGCAAGAGATAAATCATCATCCAAATTGTAACAGTCGCGAAGACGAGCGGCGGCAATGGATAACCCCAGACACGATAGGGACGAGGTAACGCGGGTTGGGTAAAGCGCAAAACGATGACCCCGACCACGGCGAGAAGCGAACAAATCAATAGGCTAAACTGAGTATACTGGACCACGCTTTCAAAGCTTCGCGTCAACAAAAGCAAAGTGACGATGAGCAATTGCACAATCATAGCGTTCGTCGGGACCCCTTGGCTGCTTTTTTGTCCGAGCAGTCGCAGCAGCCAATGATCTTCGCCCATCGACATCGTGACGCGCGGTCCGATCCACGTCATCGAACTGATCGTCGAAACGAGGCCGAGACAAATGAGCGCACCAACAATTCGCCCGCCGTCGGTGCCGAAAATGTGTTTGCCTGCAATCAAGCCAACCTCGATTCGGCCGCGCATTTCCTGCATCGGTGTAGTCATGAGGAAGACGGCGTTGAGAAGGACATACGCCGCTATCACAACGATAGTGCCGGCAAAAAGCGAGCGCGGCACATTCCGCTCCGGCTCCTTTACTTCGCCGATGATGTAGGTCGAGGCATTCCAGCCCGAGTACGAATACATGACATAAACGAGGGCGACCGCGAAGGCGCCGCTGAAAACCGACATCGTGTCGCCGGGCCGCGGCAAAAAAGTGATCGCCTGTTTTTGTTCGACGAGAAATCCGGCCCCGATGAGCACGCTAATTAAAAACAGCTTCACCATTGTCCAAAGATTTTGAAAGGCGCTGCCAAGGCGCAGGTTACCGAAATGGAAAAGCGCCACGACCCAAACGAGCACGAACGAAAGGACAACCGGTGAACCGAAGTCGAACACGCCGCGGAAATATCTTCCGAATGCCATGGCAGCGAGCGCAATGGGTGCGGCGAAGCCCACCGTGGCGGAAATGAAACCAGCCATGAAGCCGAGCGCTGGGTGGTAAATCTTCGAGAGAAAATGATATTCGCCACCGGAGCGCGGAAGGGAGGCGCTGAGCTCGCCATAGCAAAGCGCGCCGCAAAGCGCCGCGATCCCGCCCACAATCCAGAGCATGAGCAATGCGAATCCCGAATGAATCTCCGGTAGTTGAAAGCCGAGGCTTGTGAAGATGCCGGTGCCGATGATGTTGGCAATCACGATGGAGCATGCCGTAACGAAACCAATCGTCCGTCGCGGGTCTGGCGCTTTCACGGAGCGAGGTTCACCGACGGTGGTCATGGTTGGATCGACAGTTACATTCGAGTGCATTTTTAGCGAACAGACTCGCGGCTTCCTGTTTGAGCGCGGCAATTGGTTCCTGTTTTAAAATAATTCCCGAGTCACGTGTCCAAAATTTTGATGAGTTGTCAGAAGTCATTCCCGGCATCAATTTGAAAGTGCCATGAGCCCAGATCCCAAGCTCTCGATCGAATCGGCAACGCAGCTCGCGGTCTTTCTTGCGAATCGTCCCGGCGCGCTTGCCCGCGTGTGTGAGGCGCTCGCGAAAGCCGAAATTAATATCCACGCGCTCGCTACTTCCGACACGGTCGATCATTCCGTCGTGCGCATGGTGGTGAGCGACCCGACCAAGGCACTCATGCTGTTGGGCGAAGCTGGCGTGCTTGCCCTCGAATCTGATGTGCTTGTGATTGAGACCGATAACAAACCGGGCGTGCTCGCAAAAATTGCCGAGCGCCTCGCGGAGTCGGAAGTGAATATCGAATACG
>Ga0070708_100002374_pt1 | contig 14575 bp, 4 predicted proteins | sample KBSK5503metaG_FD_65469 | JGI IMG/M metagenome (GOLD analysis project Ga0070708, IMG submission 65469) | Corn, switchgrass and miscanthus rhizosphere microbial communities from Kellogg Biological Station, Michigan, USA - KBS K5-50-3 metaG | ecosystem: Host-associated > Plants > Roots >...
CAGTGCGGCAGCACGCGGTAGCCGGCCTCGAAGAGCTTGCCGTGGACCTCGTGCTCGAGCGGCGTCTCCGAGACGCTCTCCGACTGCCTGAGAAGCCTCACCGCCTCCGGATCCTCGGCATGCTGGATCAACCGGCGCCGCAGGTCCTTCGGCTTCAAATCGGCCGGATCGAGCGAGTGCACCACCCACATCTGGTCGCGCGCGCGGCTCGCCGCGACGTTGAAGCGCTGCTTGAACATCGCCTCGCTGCGCAGGCGCAGCTGGCTGTCGTCGGCGCTGTCCACCACCGAGAGGAACATCACGTCGCGCTCGTCGCCCTGGAACTGGGCCGCGTTCCCGCAGAGCACCCGCCGGGCCTCGTACTCCGCCGGAGGAAGGTGGTGCAGCAGCAGGCGCTCGATCTCCAGCGCCTGGTCCTCGCCCACCAGCGACACCACCCCGAAGCTCTTGTTCCGGTACTCCGGCTGCTCGACGGCCGCGCGGATCAGCGAAGCGATCTCGAACGCCTCGGCTTTGTTGATCTCGTTTGCCGCCTTGCCCGGCACCCGGTGGGCGATGACGTGCGGCTTCAACGTCGCCTTGCTCGGATCGCGCAGCGGCCGGATCCTCCCTCCGTAGGAGAGATGGTTGCTGAACTCGATGATGTCCGGCACGCAGCGGAAGTGCTCGGTCAGGCAGATGGCGCCGCCGAACGACTGCCGGGCCAGGTCGTAGACGGAGATCTGCCCGTCGTACAGCACCGAGTTGGGGATGTCCTCGAGGTGCTCGTCGATCAGCTGCTGCACGACCGCCACGTCCTGTCCCACCGCCGACGGGCTCACTTGCTCGTGGTCGCCGACCACCACCACCCGGCGCGCCATGTAGAAAGGGATCAGCGCCATCACGTCGGCCTGGCTCGCCTCGTCGGTGATCACCACGTCGAACCGCGTGCTCGGCTCGAAGGTTTCCACCGCCCGCGCCAGCGGCATGATCCAGACCGGGACCGCCGAGCGGCACTCGGTCATCTTCTGGCTGGCCTCGACGATCAGGCGGGGAACGCGCTTGCCCTGCCCCTTGCCGATCCGGCGCACCATGTCCAGCCACCCCACCAGCGCCTGCTGCTGTTGCGAGCTAGTCCGCCGCACCTGCGCTCCCCAGGCGCGCCGCTCGATCAGCTCGGCCGTGACCCTCCGCAGCTCCGGTCCGAGGCGATCGATGTTCGCCTGCAGCGCGGGCAGCGACCTCTTCCCTCTCCGCTCCAGCTCGTCATGGAGCTGCCGCCACAGCCACGCCGCCTGCGGATCGTCTCCCGGCGGCGCCGCCTTGTCGTGCGGCGCGCGTCGCTGCGCCATCGCCTCCGCCCACGCCGGCGCGACCGTCTGGATGGACGCCAGCAGCTCCTGCCTGCGCGCCGCCGTCTTGCGATTGCGGTCGAGCTCCGTCAGCCTCTGGTGCCCCTCGCGGTACTCCTTCACCGAGAGCTTTTCCACCGCGCGCAAGAGCTGCGCCACGACCTTCGCCGGCGGCCCTTCCGGAGGCGGCCCCAGCGCCATCCGCAGCGACTGCAGCTGCAGCACGAGCTGGTTGAAGCGCGCCACGTCCCTGCGCGCATGAACTGCCTGCGACAGCAGCGTGCGCACCACCTCATTGAGCCGCTGCAGCTGCGCCTCCGGTTTGCCGCCGCCCTGCTGCTCCGCGATGAACTTGCGCCAGAGGAACCCGGCTTCCTCCAGCGCGTTCTCGATCGGCTGCCACTCCTTCTCGTTCCAGCGCAAGCAGCGGCGGACCTCGTCCGCCAGCTCCACCGCGCGCTCCAGCGGATTCTCCGCCAGCGCCGCCCACGCGGGAGCGCCTTGGGGGACCATCTGCCGGTCCCACCTTCCCTGCAGATCCCGCCGCAGGATGGACAAGAGAATTTCGGAGCGCAGCGCATGGAAGTGGACCGGCGTCTTCGGCTCGCCCGAAGCGACGCGGTTCGCGTTGACGAAGTCCTTCCACGAGCCATGGGTCAACAGAGCCACCTTCCCCAGGCTCTTCCCGTCCTTGGAATGCGCGAGGATCTCGTCCACCACCTGCAGCAGGTCCTCGAGCGGGACACCCTCCGCGAGCACGGGCGCATGGCGCAGCACGCTCTCCTTCGCCCGCGCCGACTCCTTCGCCAGCTCGTCGATCATCTCGAGCAGCCCGTCCCACTCCGCGCGCTGCGTCCCTCCCTCCATGCCCGCCGCGACCGCCGCGACCTTCCAGGGGTGCTCGCGTCCGAGTACCTCCACGGCGTCCACCGCCCGCGCCAGCACCTTGTCCAGCGCGGGGCCGACCGGCTCGTCCGGCGACGTCTTCCACAGCTCCTGCCGATAGCCCTTCTTCGCCTTCGACAGCCGCTCGTGCTCCTCGGCGGCCTGGTCGAAGTCGTCCGGAGACATCAGCGCCTTCAACGCCGGCAGCGACCGCGCCAGCTCCGCCTCGTCCTCCAGCGTGAGCGACTCGGTGCTCGCGTACAGCTCGCGGACCTCCGCCGCGGACAGCGGAAGCGCCTCTCCCGGCTGGACGGGCCCCGGAATCCAGCCGTTCGTCTCGGCCTCGGCAGCCACCCTCCGCGCCGCTTCCATCGGCGACAGCTTCGTCTTCAAGAAGACGACTTCCCGACATTCCTCGGCGCGCGCGTCGAACAGGTCCTGCCGATGCTTGCGCAGCTGGGTCAGCAGCTCCTTGCGCTGCGCGGCGAGCTGCTCCGCCTCCGCGTCCAGCTTCTTCGGGTTGCCGGTGGTGAGGCGCTCGATGATGGTGGAGACGGCGCCTTCCAGCTGGCTGCGGCTCTCCAGATCGCTCTCCAGCACGCTCACGCAGAGCGGGCGAAGCTTCTCCACCACGTGGTCGCGTAGCACGCGAAGCGCCTTCGTGGTGTGGCTCGTGACCAGCACGCTCTGGCCCTGCGCCAGCAAGTGGCCGATCAGGTTCGCGATGGTGTGCGTCTTTCCAGTGCCCGGCGGCCCCTGGACGAGCACGCACCCTTCCCGCTCCAACCGCACCGCGATCCGGATCTGCTCCGGGTTGGCGGGTTTGCTGAGCAGGACCTCCTCGGGCTCGTCACCCGGCTCGAACGTCTCCGCCTTCTCGTCCTCCTTGGGCGGCGGGTCCAGGCCGACGATCTTCAGCAGCGCGAGCGGCAGATCGTCGCGGACGGCGAGGTCCTCGAGTGTCCCCTCGATCGCGGTCGCATACCCCAGGGTGCGGGTGCGCAGGAAAAGCACCGGCGCGCGGCCGATCTTCGGGTCGTCCGGTTCCTTCCCCGGCGGCCCTTCGGTGAACTGACCGCGCGACGAGAGCTGCACGACGAAGCGGCGGAGGAACTCCAACGTCTCGTCGCCGCCCAGCGGATGGAACCCGCCCCGATCCAGCTCCTCGCGGCAGCGCGAGAGGATCTTGGGGTCGACGTCCGCGGTGGAGCGGAAGAGCGCCGAGTACAGCTCCACTTCCTTCCCCGTCTCGATCAGGGTGAACTCGGGGACGCTGGGATTGAACGCGAGATGGATCCGCTGGAGCAGGATGGGATGGTAGACGCTCCCCTCCGGCCGCTTCCAGCTGAGGATCCCGTCGCCCAGCACGAGCTCGATGTGCTCCGCCTCGCGCTCCATGCGCCCGTACAGCTCGTAGAGCTGCTCGAAGATCCTCATCGCCGCGCGCGCCGGCTTCTCGCTGACGCGCCAGTTGTCGTGCTGGACCTTCCACTTCTCGTAGACCTCGGTGCGCCGGGGCTCGGCGTCGAAGCGGATGGGCTCCGCGCCGTTCGCCTTCGCTTCCTGCACGTAGACGTCCTTCTCCGGGTCCTCCCAATCGCCGAGGATCCAGTCCGCGATGGGAAGCGGAGGCGGCGGCGGCTGCGTGAAGTTGGGCCTGCCCACCTTGAGGATGAAGTCCTCGTCGTCCGGCTGCTGCCCGTTGGGCGCGCGGCGCTGGATGATCGGGTGGTCGGGAAGATGGCGGAACCAGAGCGCCCAAGGCTGCTCGGACAGGTCCCGCTTCGCCGGATTCCGATGCTCGTTGAGCGCCTTGAGGTAGCGGAAGACGCGCGCGATCCGTTCGCGGCCAGCCTGGTGCGACTTCTCGTCCGACATAGTCCCTCGTCTTTGGAGCCTTGACTTCGACCGAGCAGCCGAGCGGCCAGCTTACACGACGAGAGGAAAATCGCCTGTTCCCTTGCGGAGTTGTCATCGCACCTTCGCCTCCCTGATCACCACCCGCGGTAGGACTGCGTTTCCGAGGAGGTTTACCCGTGCCTACCAGCACCCATCGGGGCAGCTGTCATTGCGGCGCCGTGCGGTACCGCGTCGAGAGATCGATCTCTCGAAACCCGTGACGCAGTGCAACTGCTCCATCTGCGCACGTACCGGCACATTGCTCTCCTTCATGCCGGCGAGCTCGTTCACGCTGGAGAAGGGCGAGGAATCGCTGACCGATTACCAGTTCAATCGGAAGCACATCCATCATCTCTTCTGCCGCGTCTGCGGGGTGCGCTCATTCGCGCGCGGCCAGGGCCCGAGCGGGCCGATGGTGGCGATCAACACCCGATGCCTGGAAGACGTCGACGCGACGGCTCTTCCCGTGCAGCGCTTCGACGGCAAGAGCCGGTAACGGGGATCGCAGCCGGCCGCGCGAGGGCCTGTCCGCGCGGCGTGTAACTATCGGATCTGCAGGACCACGCGGAAGCGCGCCTTGTTGCTCAGCATCCGCTCGTAGGCTTCAGTGACGCGCTCCAGGGGAAACGTCTCGTTGCGCGAGCGGACCGCGTTGAGCGCGCTGAAGGCCAGGGTCTCCTCGGAGTCCTTCGCCGTGCCGCTCGGCCAGCCCTGGATCCGCCGCCGCGCGCCGAGCAGCTGGATCGGCGAGACCTGGATGGGCTCGGGCGAGGCAGCCACCACCAACAGCGTGCCGTTGCGGCCGAGCCCTTCCACCAGCTTCGACATCAGCTGGGAATTGGGAGCGGTGGCGAGGATGACGCGCGCTCCCCCGAGCTTCCGCAGCGCGGCCGCCGCGTCGTCCTTCTCCTGATCGATGTACTCGTGCGCGCCGAGCTCGAGCGCCAGCGCTCGTTTGTCCGCGCCGCGCGAGAGCGCCACCGTGTGGAAGCCGAGCTTGCGCGCGTACTGGATCCCGAGGTGGCCGAGGCCACCGATCCCCTGGACCGCGACGAGGTCGCCGGCCCGGGCGCCGCTGTTCCGAAGCGAGTTGAAGGTGGTGATGCCGGCGCAGAGCAGCGGGGCCGCGGCCTGGGCGTCGAGATCGTCGGGAATCGCCGCGACCGCCTCCTGCGGGGCGACCATGAACTCGGCATATCCGCCGTCGTAGCTGAATCCGCAGACGAGCCCGCGAATGCACTCGATGAAGTCGCCAGAGCGGCACGCCTCGCACACACCACAGTGTCCGCCGTGCCAGCCCACGCCGACGCGCTGCCCGACGCGCCAGGTCGTCACTCCCTCGCCCACCGCGTCGATGCGCCCGGCGACCTCGTGGCCGGGGATGCGAGGATAGGTCACGCCCGGATAGTGGCCGTCTTTCAAGAACGCGTCCGAATGGCAGATTCCGCACGCCTCGACCGCGATGCGCACCTGCCTCGCGCCTGGTTGGGGGACCGGCCGCTCCACGAGCTTGAACGGCGCCCCGGGCTGGGGAACCTCGACTGCTCGCATCGTCTTTGGCATGGCACACCTCCGCGACCGATGGATGCGCTCGCTACCCGAACGATGCGCTGCAGTCAACGATCAGCGGCGGCGGATTGCCATCACCGCTCCCTCCTGCGCAACAATGGTGCGTTTGCGGCGGGGCGCGGGGCCCGTGCGGCCCTTTGACGACCGAGGCGTCTACTTGGGGGCCCGCAGAGCGCTGCGGAAACGCGCCGGTCGATTAACCTGCGCGTCTAGCTCAATGAAATATCACCTCGATACCGGGCTATGAGCGCTTCTAAACCCGGTTTATAGAAATCGTTGACTCTTTGTATATACGCACGCCCGATTGCATCATAATCCGATCGACCGACGACGCGCGCGAGCACGATGCCTACCTCTGCCCGCCGCACGAAGTGGGCTGCGTCGGGAACGATTATATCGAGATCGTCGTTCAGCGTGCGCTCGATCTGGCTCAGATTCTGGCGCGCCTTGAAATATGCTGATGCGGTTCTTTCGAACACGTGCCAGATTGCTCCCGCAACTGCCCCGGCGTCGACCCGTTCCACTCTCACCGGCTCCCTTGGAGAGAGCTGATTCGTTCCATCCAAGGAAAGTGTCAGCGCTCCTTCACTCTCTGGCTTGAGTTCGCGCAGGACTCGTTCGACAGCTGGAATGATCACTCCCAGGATGGGAATGCATCGTACGGGCGCCTTCGCATCGAGTAGTTTGAAGCTCAAGACATGAGTCAAAGTCCCGTCGCTCTTGACGATCACACGAGAGCGGCCGGGATCGACTGTCGATGCGCTGGCACGTCGCGCCAGTTCCAATGTGATCGTCCGTTCCAGCGTCTCCTTGTTCATTTGTTCTACGGCTTCCTGGGTCCCTTCGGCCCAACGACCTCGATTTTGGTGGGCGGCAGTTCGGTTCCGGGGCGGATGAGCGGGTCGCTCCTGTCGATCACGGCTCCCCGATTCAGTGTCGCCCTCGTTCGTTCCATTCGATCGTAACCAGCACGAGTCGACGAGGACCCGCACGACGGCCGAGTTTGTTACGCTCCTTCTCCAGTTGTAACCCCACATAGACAGGACCGTTGCGGAAGCCCCGTATGCTCGCATGTCCTTCGAGAGACGGAATTCGGCGCACGAAATCCTCACTTTCGCCTCCGGCGAACGTGAGGCCGCCAACTGTCAGCGAACCAGAAAACACCGGAACGTCTGACAAGTTGCTCGGATAAGGGTTCGCGTCCGTGCGATGGAAACAGAAAAAGACATTGGCCGCTCTTCCTGCGACCTCAAGTATGAGTACTCCGCCACTAAGGACATGCACTTTCCGGGGAGGATTCCACCCCTCGATCTCGAAAGTCATCAGTTCAGGACCGAATTCCTCGCTCATTCGAGCAATGAAATCGAGTGCGACGGGATCGAAACGACGATCATCGATCCAGACGGCATCCAGCTCTACGCGAATAGACCGGCCCTCATTCACGCTTTGATCCTCCGACTGCGTCCTGCCGATCCGGTTCCCTTGCGTGCTCGCGCTACTCGTCCTGTTGCTCAGATCCCTCCAGGACATCCTTTAACAACTGCGGGTCGACCGGACGCGGATGAACATCCTGGCGAATAAACTCGTCCTCGCCTTGGAGCACGTACCGCGCCTCCTCGGCGCTAAGGCCTTGGTCTCTCAAGCGTTTGAAGTCCTTGGCATAATTGCCCTCGAAGCCGCCCTTCCGTGCATTTTGTTCATAAGGCCTCGTCGTCTGGTTGTCACTTGCAGTCGGGTCCCCCGCGCGCGCGCGGTTCAGGATGTGATCAACAACGCTATCAGCCGGTGTTCCGCCGGTTCGATAGGAACGGGGCTCGGGATCGTCGAATGTTTCCCCTCCGGGATCGATTCCGCGAGGTTCTGAGTCTTCTGGCAGCAGTCCGACCAGTCGAGCAACGTCATCTGGGTCGATATCGCCGGGCTCGGTTGAGACGATCCGCTCGAACTTCTCTGCGCGCTTGGCGAGGTTGACGCCCGGAACATCGTTGGGCAATGCACGGAAGACTTGCCTGGGAGTCGGAGGAATTTCTCTACTTCCACCCGACTCGATGAACTGGCGTGCATTTTCAACCGTGTCTTTCAGCGAATCCGGGTTCTGGAAGGCGCTGTAGAGAACGTTGACGACCGGACCGGCCTTCCCGAGCACACTCTTCAGGGCGATTCTAGCCGCGCCGAATCCAACCTCGCCGGCGACATCCCCCACGTATGTCAGCGTCCCGTACTCGCCCCTGTAGCGTGCGGCGCCGTTCGTGCTGTCAGCATCCGCGATTGCGTCGAGTCGGCTGACCGTTCCTACGGACGCGTAATCGGCGATGGCCCACGCGGTCTTGAGTACTTCGAATCCTCGCGCTGACCAGACGTCACCAGCAGCACGTGCCTCATCGAGTGACCGCTGGATTTCAGTTCGGACGCTCGCTTCGCCGCTCTTATCAACAAAGGCGAGCGGATTGCTTCTTCCGTACAGATACCGATGCAACCAAGGCGCGTCCTGAACGGCCGCAGTCTTCGGGTCTCGACTCAAGAAGAGGCCAAGTTCGGGGTCGTAGTACCTTGCCCGCGCGTACACGAGACCGGTCTCCGCGTCGAACTGATGCCCCGTGTACCCGAGCTTCGGCTGATCTGCTCGCGGTGCCGTCCCGTTCCGGTATTGCCCCCAGGCGTCGTACTGGCGCGCGCTGCGGACGCTGCCGTCGGTCTGCGTCGCGTCCGTCACCGACCCCTGGGCCTCAATGTTGAGCCACGTCGTGAACCGCGAGGCGCCGGACACTTCGCTCTCAGCGAGCGGCTGCGTGCTGTAATGGTACCGGCGGCGCATCGGGTGCGTGCCGACCGAGCCGTCCTGCTCGCTGAGCACGAACTTGTCGTCCAGGACGTACTCGACCTGCTGCCCCTGCGCGCTGCGCTTCACCCGCAAGCCGCTGTAGCAATAGTCGTAGCGGCTGGTGACCGCGCCGTTGTCGAGCACAGCCGTGAGCGTGTTGCGGGCATCCCAGCGTAGCTCGCGGGTAGTGGTGGCCTGCTGCTTGCGGATGAGATTGCCGTTCAGGTCGTAAGAGTAGAACACGTCGCGCGAGCGATCGACGGCGTCGCTGCGAGTGCGCAGCCAGTCGGCGCGATCGAAGTCAGCAGTCACGTCGCGGCTAGGATTCGTCACGCTCGGGAAGGCGTTCGCGTCCAGCGTTCCAGCGTACGCAGGCGCCTCGCGCTCGCCCGTGCGGTTTCCAATCGCATCCAGCCGGTAGAGCACGGCATGGCCGTCCGGGTACTTCACGCCGGTCAACCGGTCGAGCGCGTCGTAGCCGTAGGTGGTCGTCTCGGCAGAGCGCAGAACCTGCGTCGCCGGATCGGTGCGCTGCTCGATCTGCTTCGCGCGGTTTCCGTTCGCGTCGTAGGTGTAGGTGAAATTGCTCACGTCCGTGACGATCGAGGTGAGCCGCGAGGCGAGATCGTAGCTGCGTGACTCGTCGATCCTGTTCGGGAGAGCGATTCCCTTCTGCAGAGAGTCGGGCCAGTACGAGTAGCTGGCAGTGCCTTCCGGCAGCGTAGCGGTCGCGAGCCGGTCGAGCGCGTCGTAGGTGTACGAGGTCGCGACCTGATCCGGGTCGGTGACGCTGAGCCGGTTCCCCTTCGCGTCGTAGCTGTACGAGAGGAGCTTCCCGTCGTAGCGCGTCTCGGTCTTCAACCGATCCAGCCCGTCGAAGACCCTCACAGTCTCCTCCGCAATCGCGCCGGTAGACGTGAGCTTGTGCTCGACTACATGGACCAGGTTCCCGTTCGGGTCGTACTCGCGGTCGACGCCGTCCAGCGAGGGAAGCTCGCGCGGCAAGGCCTGGCCCGACCAGTTTTCCGAGGCGAGACGGTCGAGGACGCCATAGGTATAGCCAACCGACTGCCCCTTGGGATCGGTCTTGGTCGCGACGTTTCCGTTGGCGTCATACGTCCACGCCCAATCCAGCGTGCCGATGCGGAAGTCCACGTCGACCGGCGCCTCGGCCAGCGGCGCGTTGTCCGCGGTCACCAACCCCGGATGGGCATCGAGATGCTGGTGCTCCGCGATCCGCTCATTGCGCGCGTTGTACTCGTACGTCGTGAGGTTCCCGTTCGCGTCCTTGCGCGCGACCAGGTTGCGGACCGGATCGTACGTGAAGCGCCAGTCGCCACCGAGCGCATCCACCGTGCGCGTCAGCTTTGCCAGATCGTCGTACTCGTGCTGCGTGACGTACGCGCCGCTGCACGACGCCGCCAGCTCCGCCGCGAGATCGAGAACGGCCGCGGCGCCGCGCGCCAGAGTCGCCAGTCCGAGCGGCGTCTTCTCACAGAGGACGTTCCCGCCCGCGTCGTACGCGCGCAGGGTCACGTTCCCGAGCGCATCCTCGCTGCGCACAAGGCGGTTGAGGGCGTCGTATTCGTCATGAGTGACGAACGCGCCCGTGCGGGGGTTCGAATGCTCGATGCGGTTGCCGTTCGGGTCGAGCGTGAACCGGGTGGTCGTCTCGTCGGCAGTGCCCGAACCGCGCGTCTCGGCGATCCGACGATTCGCCCCGTCGAACACAAGCACGGTGACGTGCTGGTTCGCGTCCACCTCCCGCACGGCGTTGCCGCTGGGATCGTACGAAGTGCTCGAGGACTGGACGTCCGGCGCCGCACCGCGCGTCGTCCGCACCACCCGACCCAGGCCGTCGCGCAGGCGAGCGGTGGAAATGCCGCGCCGATCCGTGAGCGTCTCGATCCGCGCGCGATCGTCGTACAGCGTGGTTTGAGAGAACCTGACCGACCCATCCAGCTCGAGCTCGCGCTGGGCCAGCAGACGGTTCGCGCCGTCGTAATCAAACAAGGTGATGAAGCCCTTGCGGTCGGCGGCGGCGCGCTTCATCGCGGCGTCGAAGTACGCCCGGCTCGTCTTGCCGGTGGGGTCCAGGGTCGACACTTCGCGGTGGAGGCCGTCGTACGTGTGAACGACCGAGTGCCCGTTGGCGTCCTGCTCCTGGAGGGTCCAGGAACCGTCGTCCGCGGAGGCGTCGACGTAGGAGCGCCGCACGACGCGCAGGTCGGCGCCGACGGTCTCGATCACTGCGCGCCCGATCAGATCGTATGTCGTGCGGTGCTGCACCCCGCGCACGTCCGTGTGCAGGATGACCTTGCTCATCCCGTCGTACGCGAAATGCTCCGTGACGCCCATCGGCAAGGTCCGATCGATCAGCCGATCGAGGCCGTCGTAGATCTCCACGGTCACGTTCGCGCGCGGATCCGTGATGCGCGAGCGGTTCCCGTCCGCGTCGTACTCGTACCGCTTCTCGATCCCGACCGGCGGGCCTGCGCTGGGGTCGACCTGCCGCATCAGCGGCGCAACGGATCCGTCATCCACGACTTCGTGGATGACGCGATCCAGATCGTCGAGCTCCCGGGTGGTGATGGCTCCGCGCCGGTCGCGCAGATAGGCGACGTGCGCCGCGTCGTCGTAGGCGTTCTGCTGCCCGTAGACGAGCGCTGCTCCCTGGTCCTGCACGGTCTCGGTGACCTGCAGTGGGCGATTGAGGCCGTCGTAAGCCGTCGTCTCGCGGCGGAACTGCTCGATCCCGCCCGCTTCGCTCGCTTCCAGGGTGAGGTTGCCGTTCTTGTCGTACCCGCGCCGCAGCACGCGCCCGGCGGGATCCGTCATCGACGACAGCCGATCGGCGAAATCGTAGACCCACCGGGTCGCGTGCCCGTTGCCGTCCTGCTCGAATACCTTGTTCCCCACCAGATCGTACCGGCGCAACGTCACGTAGTTGCGAGCCGGAGCGGCTGGTCCTTCCCCGGGCACCGGCGGCGCCAGGATGCGGACCGGCCGATAGAGGCCGTCGTACACGGATGTCGTCAGATGGCCGTGGAGATCCGTCTCGGAGGTCCGGTTGCCTTGCAGGTCGTACCCGTACGACGCGATGACGAACCCGCTCCCATCCAACGAGGGCCGGCCCACCGTCGCGCTGCTCAGCCCTTCAGGCAGTGTCGAGGGGCGCCCGGACCGCGATCTGCGTCGGCCGGTTCGCGAAATCGTACGTCGTGGTCGTGACGACGCCCCGCGCATCGACCGTAGACACGAGGCTTCCCTGCGCGTCGTATGTCTGGACCGTGACCCGCGGCGCGAGGACGCCGCCCCCGAGCTCGCTGATGGTGGCGGGATGGTTCTGGCCGTCGAGCGTGACGGTGCGCTTGAGCCCGAGCCCGTTCGTCTCGGACGCAATCTGCCCGGCCGGGTAATACTCCGTCGTTCGGACTAGGCCCGTCCCCTTCGTGTTGCGGCGATCGAGCACGTGCACCCGGTCGAGCCCGTCGAATTGGCGCACGGTGTGGTGCCCGAGGCTATCGGACTCGTCGTAAGTGCGGCCGCGGTCGTCGATGAGCAGCGTGGTGACGAGGTTCGTCGTGACCGAGATGGATTGGCGCTTCTGCTGGACGTCGCCATGGCGATCGTAGAGGACGATCTCGGTCGTGTTGCCGTTGGGGTCGACCGTCTTCGCCAGATCACCCTTGACGCCGCCGATGGGGCACGCAACGGCGCCCACGCCGCAGTAGGAATTGCGGGTCACGATCGCGTCAGACGGCGCCGGCCCCGCGCAGGCGCCGGATACGTCGGCCGGCGGGGTGGCATATCGGCGGGTCTCCAGCAAGAGACCGGTACCCGTCACGGCGTTGCTGCGCGGATCCGCGTTCTGCGAGTCGAGGCAGAAGACGGTCACGCGTCCAGCGGAATCGGTGTGCGAGCGGGGAATGGCGAACGAGCGATCGTAATCCCAGTGCTCCACGACTTCGTTGACGGGATTGCCGTCTCCGTCGGTCAGCGGATCGAGGCCGCACGCCGATCCAGGCGGCGGGGGAACGACGTGCTTGCCGATCACATTGCCGAAACCGTCGTAGTCGTAGCTCGTCGTGCGCCCGCAGGCGTCGTCCTCCCTCTGCACGCGGACGTTATCCGGGTTCCAAAGGGTCGAAGTGACGGCGGCGACCGTCGCCGTCACCGGCCGCACCACGCGGGTCGCATTTCCGTACGCGTTCAGCAAGTACCGCGTCGGAGGCATGCCAGGAACGGGGAACTGCACGTCGGTTTCGGAACGGACCGGATCTCCCAGCACCGTGCCGGCAGACGGGTTTCCGTAGCTGAACGTCGTCGTGCCGCCAGGAGCAGCCTCGACGACGGAGCCGACCATCTCCTCCGGATCTCCGCCGACGTCCGCCGTTCCCTTCGTCGCTCCGTACTTGTAGCTGGTGACGTTGCCGTTCGCGTCCGTCCAGGAGATCAGGTTGTCTTGCAGGTCCTCGCGCGGAGAGTCTTCCCGGTACGCGTACGTTTCCTGCCGCAGCACCGGCGACGCATTCCCGCAAGGACCGTCGAGGCGCGCTGCCGCCGAGAGGCGCTGGCGCACGTCGTACGTGTAATGGATGCAGACACCGGCGGAGGTCCCGGCCGGGGCGGCGTTGCCGGAACCTGTCGAGACATTGAGCTCGACGTCCGTCAGCATCGGCTGCTGCGCCGTGCCGAGCTGCGCGTAGAAGAACTGCAGGAATCGCGTTCCACCGGCGCCCACGACGTACTGCACCTCGTGGCCGGTTTCGGCCTTCCCGTAGAGGAGCCGCACGACGTTGCCGGACGGATCCGTGATCGACTGGAGCTGGGCGCGCCCGGGCAAGAAGTAATCGTCTGGCTGCCCGTATCGGAACTCGGTGCCGCTCTTCGAGCGGAACACGACCCTGTCCGGGGTCACGCGCAACGTGCCGTTGTAGCCCCTCTGCGTGGTGCATCCTGCGAAACCGCAGGTGAAGACCTGCCCGCTGCCGTCGCCGCCCGTGATCAGGTAGCGGCCATCTCCGGGCACGACGACGTACGAGCGATAGTTGTGGTCCCATCCGGGTCCGAGGGGAGAGCCACCCATCGTCGCGCTGGAGTAGCTCCGGCTGAGCGAAAGTTGCGGCCCCCGCCCGGGCACGGCGAGGTCCGCGGACTGCCGCTGGAGGTGGCCGTCCACGACGCTGACGTTCTTCACGAACGTATGCCCGATGGGCCGGGACGACCCAGACTCGATCTTGGTGATGAGCTGGAGCGTCCGCCGGATCGGGTTGTCGGTGCCGGGCGCGGGTGTGTCCTGCGTGAAGGTGATGGTCACGTCTCGCGGCGCCGAGAAGGGATCTCCAGGCGGGATCGAGACCGTCAACGTTCCCGTGATCGGGTCGAGGATCGGCGTCGCGGGTGGACCGCTGATCGACGTGATCTGCTTGGCCCCCGTCGCCGCGTCCACGAGCTGACGACCGCCCGCGATCAGATCCAGACCGGAGGTGACGGTGACGGTCCCATTACCGTCGACGATGAACGTCAGCCTCCCAGGGATTGGAATCGGCGGCTCGGTGGTGGGCAACGGGCGCGTGCCGGCCGGTTGACCGGGCTGCGTAGCAGCGCCCAGGTTTCGCACCGGCAGAATCAGCTTTGCGAGGACCGGGCCCCGGGCGAGGACAGCTCCTGGCCCGAGCACATACGCCGCGCCCTTGGTCGGCAGGAGGATCGGGCTGCCGAAGGAGGAGGTCGGGTCGCGCGCATACAGGTTGAGCTGCAGTATGCCGCCCGCGGTGCCAGGAAGAGTGGGGAACAGCCGCGTGGTGGTCGCGTTTTCGAGCAGAAGGAACGCGCTCGGATGGCCTGACAGCAACGCCTGCGCCTGAGGATCGGGCGGGACCACGATCGTGTCGGACGCCGCGATCGGAGCCAGCTCGCCGAACAGCGGTGACGCCGACGGGTTCCGCACGGCGAAACCGATTGCGGAGTCATTCGCCGAGGCGGTCCCATCAATGGAAGGAACATCGGCGAATCCAGGAAAGGCGTGGTGAACGGTGACGACCGGCTGACTCGACCCGATGGTGAG
>Ga0070708_100002375_pt1 | contig 14574 bp, 14 predicted proteins | sample KBSK5503metaG_FD_65469 | JGI IMG/M metagenome (GOLD analysis project Ga0070708, IMG submission 65469) | Corn, switchgrass and miscanthus rhizosphere microbial communities from Kellogg Biological Station, Michigan, USA - KBS K5-50-3 metaG | ecosystem: Host-associated > Plants > Roots >...
GATGCGCCGATCCTGCTCGGCGCGTTCAACAAGCTGATGGCCGCCGCCGCCGGCCGGGTGGCCGACGGAGTGATCGCCCACGGCCTGTTCACCCGGATCTGGTGGGAGGACGTGGTCCGGCCAGCGATGGCCAGGGGCGCTGCGCAGGCCGAGCGCGAGCGCGTTCCGCAGGAGCATGGCTGGGTGATCACGGCCATCGACGACGATGACCCGGGGCGGGCCGTCATGGACGCCCGCCGGATGATCGCCTTCTACCTGACCGTCAAGACGTACGACCCCTACGTCGCGCACCACGGCTGGACCGCCCAGGTCGCCGCCATCCGCGAGGCCTTCGCCCAGCGCGACACCGACGCGATGGGCAGGGCGGTCACCGACGACATGCTCGAGGCGATCGCCGTGTGCGGCACGACAGCCGACGGCCGGGCGGCGCTGGCCCGGCGCGGCGACTCGCTGCCCCGCGACGTCGCCTACCTCGCCCCCCCGTCGTTCATGGTCAGCGAACGCCGTGGCCAGCGCTACGCGATGGCCAGCCTCGCGCTGCTCACTCCTGCCTGAGCGAGACGAGCCGCTCGTAATGCTCGGCGGCCGCGCCATACAGCATCTCGTCGACCTTCGCGCGTCTCAGGTACAGGTGCAGGTCGTGCTCCCACGTGAAGCCGATGCCGCCGTGGGCCTGCAGTGCCTCGCCGGCCAGGGTGGCGACGCCTTCCCCGGTGAACGCCTTCGCGGCGCTCGCCGCCGCCGTCGCGCCGGCCAGGCCGGCATCCAGGGCCATGGCAGCGTAGTACGTCGCGGCCCGGGCACCCTTGAGCGTGGTCAGCATGTCGGCCACCTTGTGCTTGACCGACTGGAAGCTCCCGAGCGGGCGACCGAACTGCTCGCGGACCTTCACGTACCCGACGGTCATCTCCAGCAGCCGCTCGCCCGCGCCGAGCGCGTCGGCCGCGGTGAGCACCGCGGCGGCGTCGGTGAGCCACTGGACCTCCGCCGGGTCCGCGGCGACCACGCCAGCGGCCGGGACGCGCACGCCCTCCAGGACGACGTCATACCAGCGCCGGGTCTCATCGATGGTATGCCGTGCCTCGACCGAGGCCCGCGCCCTGTCCAGCAGCACCAGGCACGTGCCCTCGTCGCGGGCCACCGTCACCAGCAGCCAGTCGGCCGCCCTCGCCGCCTGAACCGCGGTGGCGCGGCCGCTGAGCAGGAGCTCGCCGCCGTCGCCGGATCCGGCCACCGAGCCATGGTGGGCCCAGCTCGCCTTCAGGTGCCCCGCGGCCAGGCCGGGCAGCAGGTCTGCCTGGCCGGACCTGGCGAGGGCGAGCCCGATCAGCGCGCTGTCGGCGAACGGCCCGGGGGCGGCCGCGCGCCCGACCTCCTCGGCCACCAGGCACAGCTCAACCAGGCCCTGGCCCGCGCCGTCATGCTCTGCGGGGACAGCCAGGCCGGTCCACCCGAGCTCGGCGGCGCGCTGCCACAGCTTGTCGTCGGTGTCCTTGCCGGCGCCGGCCAGCGAGCGCACGAGCTGCGGCGGGCAGTTCGCGGCGAGCATGCCCCGGGATACCTCGCGAAGGGCGGCCTGTTCCTCCGTAAGCTCGAAGTCCACCTGGCTCACACCTTCCGGGTGCTTACGCGAAGCGCGCGATCTCGAGGGCGAGCAGCCCCTCCAGGCTGTCCGCGGGCGGCGCCGGCAGCTCGACCGCCCGGTCCCGGGTGGGCAGCAGGACGACCGCGCTGCCGGGAGTCGTCTGCTCGCCGCGCTGATTCCAGCAGCTGACCTCGAGGTGGACCTCGTTGCGGCCGTCGACGCTGACCTTGTCCACGACCGTGCCGCGGATCCAGGTGGTGTCGCCGATGTAGTTGAACTTGCGGTGCTGGCAGCGGAGATTGAACAGCCAGCCGTCGTCGCCCATCCAGTCGGTCAGGGCATGCGTGAGCCACGTCTCGCGCATCGCGCCGTAGTCGTAGCTCATCGGGATGCCCAGCTCCCGCGCCCGCTCGGGATCCCAGTGCAGTCGCTGGACGGTGTCGGGAACGCGGCGCGCGTTCGGCGGGTAGAGGCCCGGTGCCTTTTTGCGGACCTTGCGCGCGATGCCGAACGCGCCTGGCGGGGTCAGCTGCATGCCCCAGCCGATGTGCCAGACGATCAGGTCGGTGACCACGAGCGGGCCCTTGACCCGCGGCTGGATCTCCTGGCCCACCTCCACATCCTCGAAGTAGCGCACCTGGGGTCCGCGACGGGTCTCCGCGTCGTAGGCGGCGTCGATCTCGGCGAGATCCTCATCGGCATAGGGCTCGAGGCTGACCGGCTGCTTCGTCCCGGACTCCCCCTCGGACCGGGCCTTCGTGGTGTGCCGCTCCGCGTTGATCCAGGTGCCGCGCTGGATCGTGACGATCTGACCGTGGCCGTTGGCGTACAGGAAGTCATGCGTCACGTGCGCCGTGCGCCCGCCGAAGCGGCTCTCCTTGTCCTGGACGCCGACCTGCGCGCGCAGCGCCCGGCAGCGATCGCCAGCCACCAGCGGGCGGTAGTACTCAAACTCCATCGCGGCCTGGTAGGAACCCAGGCCGGCGAACGGGTCGCCCTTGAGCGCCCGCGTCTGCTCCGGGGTCAGGGCCGGCGCCGCGTTCTCCCCCATGCAGTAGGTGAAGTTCGGCGGCGCGATGAGGCCGCCCCAGCGGGTCTTCTTGCCGTACCCGGGGTCACAGTACAGCGGGTTGTCATCGCCGTACCCGTAGGCAAAATGCCGGGTGGCGTCCGCGTTCACCTCGGTGATGTGGGCCGGGTTGGTTCGCAGCGGGATGCCGATGCGCCTGCGGGAGCGCTCGAACGACTCCTCGGTGAGGATGCCGTACCCGCCGCTGTCAGCGGTCATGAGAGTCTCCCGAGGCTCGGGTGCCGGGAGCGCCACCCGGCTCCCGCGCGCCGGGATCGCTGAAGTAGTGCTCGCGCACGAGAGCGCGGCTGATCTTGAGCGAGGGTGTCCGCGGCAGGTGGTCGACCACCTTGACCGCGACTGGCCGCTGGTAGGAGGTCAGCCTGCTCGCGAGGTAGTCCATCAGCTCCCCCTCGGACGCGGGGCCGGCGAGCGTGACCGCTACGGCGGGCACTTCACCCAGCCTCGGGTCAGGCAGTCCGACGGCCGATGCCTCGTCGACGGCCGGGTGCGCGAGGATCGCGTCCTCGATCACGGCTGGGGGGATCTTGAATCCACCGCGGTTGATCGCGTCGTCCGCCCGGCCGTGGATGAACAGGAACCCGTCGTCATCGACCGCGGCGAGGTCGGTGGTCCGCAGCCAGGCACCGTCCCTGCCGGGCAGCTGGCTGCCGCGAGCCTCCAGCAGGCCGACCTCTCCAGGGGAGAGCAGATCGTCCGTCTCGGCATCGACGATCCGCAGCTCGATGCCGCGGTGGGCACGCCCGACGCTGCCCCGCTTGCGTCGCCCCCACTGCTCCTTGTCCTGCAGCGTCCATCCGGCGATCGCGCCGGCGAACTCGGTCGCGCCGTAGTTGGCGAGCACGGGGATCCCGTAGCGCTCCTCGAACAGTTCCGCCAGCTCCGGCGGGAGCGGCGCGGTGCCAGATCTGACGGCGCGGACGCTCTGGAAGGTCACGGCGGGGACGCCTGCCTGAAGCACCATCCGCAGCGCCGTGGGCGCCAGCCGGACGTAGCCAGGGCGGTGCTGCCTGACCAGTTCCGCCCAGGCGCCGACCTCGAACTTCTCCAGGAGGGCGACGCTGCGGCCATCCAAGACGTGGGCGATCGCGAAATACAGGCCGCTAATGTGGGCAAGGGAGGCCCACAGGATGTCGCTGCGGCGGCGCAGCGCAGGCTCGTGAGCCCCGTCGAGGGCTAGCCCGGCCGCGCGGAACGCGGCGGCCATGCGGTCGTACGTGAGCTCGACCCGCTTGGGCCGTCCCGTGGTGCCGCTGGTCATCATCAGCACGGCGATGTCCCCGGGGCAGTGCAGGGCCGGATTCGGCGACCAGGTGACGGGCTGCGCGGCCAGGGCTCGATCGGATCCGCTGCGCAGCGCGATGGCGCCGATCGCCTCGGCCGCCCCGAGGACCGCGGGGCGGGCCCAGTCATCGTCCTCCGCCACGATCACGTCAGGCGCGAGGTCGGCGAGGTCCGCCGCGAGGCCGGCATCACCGAGATGCGGGCTCAGCGTCACCACCTCGCGACCGGTGCCAATGGTGGCGATCAGCGCCGCCAGCGGCCCGGGGCGATTGCGCAGCACTATCCCGATCCGCCAGGCCCTGGGATGCGCGGACAGCGATGAGTCAAGGTCGGCGATGGCTTCGGAGTAGAACGACCAGGTAAATGCCATGCCGTCGAAGGAGAGAGCCGTCGCGCCCGGCTCCAGCGCCAGCACCTGGCGGATCCGGCGCGGCAGTAACGAGTCGGCCGCCCGGGGTCTGTTGTCGCTCATCCCCATCCCCTGGCTCAGCGTGCCTCACGCGCCTCCGGCGCCCGCTGGCGTCATGCGAATATAAGGTACAATCAACTTACTAAACGCAACATAATGAGTGTAGTCTTACAGGGAAGATCTCTCGGGAAAGGTCGCCTGAGGCGGAGCGGCCCCGGCCCGGACCCGCGCTTGCCGCTGCGCCGCGGTGTCTTGCCGACTACCATGTACTGACCGATCAGTACAAAAGGCGGCGGGGCGTGAGCCGGCCGCGTCAGCGGCGGCCGGACTCGTCCGTCGGTCTGGTCGCGCTTTCAGCGCGCCGGACGCTCGCCGAGCAGCGCGGCGCCCACCGGCCCGAACGCGCTTCGTGCCGAGAGCAGGAAGTGCTGGGTCACCGCGCGCACGTCGCGGAGCCGGCGCTGCAGCGGGCAGGACTCGAACAGCCCGGTCGTGCCGGACACGGTGTAGCACGCATCGACGGCGGACGCGGCGACCGATGCCGCGCGAGCCAGCCGCGCGCGTCGGACCTGCATCGCCGTGTTGTCAGGTGGCCCCATCGGCACGCTCTCCTGGTCGGCGCGAGCGACCTCGTGCAGCAGCGTGCGTGCCATGTGCAGGTCGGTGGCGAGGGATCCGACCATGTACTGCGCCACGGGATCGGCCGCGAGCTTGCTCCGCGACATCGCCGGGACCTTGTTGCGGGCGATGTCGACGATGTCGTCGAGCGCTCCCTGGGCGATCCCCACGGCCACCGCGGCGAACTCCGAGCCGAACCGGGCCAGCAGCGGACGCTGGTCGAGGGGGTGCCGGGCGATCTTCGGCAGGTCGGCAAAGGTTCCCGTCCAGTCCTCGGGTATGAACAGGTCCTGCACGACGACGTCCTGGCTTCCCGTCCCCTTGAGGCCGCTGACATGCCAGACGTCGTCGATCTGCACATCACTGGCCGGGACGACCCCGAACCGCGTCGGGGGCGGGCCGGGCGCCGGCTCGGCACCGTCGAGAATTCCGTTGATGCAGATGAAGTCGGCAATTGCGCAACCGCTGGCGAACGACCACCGTCCGCTGAACCGGTAACCATCCCCCTCGCGTACCGCGCGGCCGGTCGCGTTGATCACGCCCGTGTGGATGACATCGGGCCCGGCCGAGTAGATCTGGTCATAGGTCTCCGCGGGCAGGTACGCGTAGAAGCTCGGCCCTTCCGACCCGACGGCCGCGACCCACGCGACGGAGGCATCGGCGCGGGCTAGCTCCTCTATCACCGTGAGGCCCTCGTCCGGCCACATCTCGTCACCGCCATGCGAGCGCGGCACGTACCTGCGGAAGACGCCGGCTGACCGCAGCTGCTCGGCGAGGTCCTGCGGCACCGACCGCGCCCGCTCGATCTCCTCGGCCCGCGCGCTGATCTCCGGCAGCAGCCCTCGTATCTTGTCAACGGCCGTAGCTCGGTCCGGCGCTGTCGTGGTGACGTCGCTCATTCTCTTCCTCCTGGTCGAAGGAGCGGTCGTGCCAGCGCATTGCCGCAGCGGGCAAGCTCTTCCTATCATGTACCGACCAGTCAGTGTAGGCCCGGACGAAAGAGGGCACCGGTCAGTGGTTGCGCTACAACACCGCGCTGGTCCGCCTGCCGTCCGCGGCAGCGATGCCCACCCGCTCGGGGACGAGGACGGCAGCCATCCAAGCAGCGTCGTGGGCCGGCTGGAGGCGATCCTCGCCTCGTTCGACGGCCGCGACCATGCCCTGGCGCTCAGCGAGATCAGTCACCGGGTCGGCCTGCCCAAGTCGACGGTCCACCGCCTGGCGAGCCAGCTATGCGCGGTGGGCTGGCTCGAGCGCAACAGCGGCGGATACCGGGTCGGCCTGAAGCTCCTCGAGCTCAGCAGCGTCGCCCTGCAGCGAACCGGCCTGCGCGAGGTCGCGTTCCAGCACATCCACTCGCTGGCCCTCCGCACCGGGCTCGCTGTCCACCTGGGCATACTCGACCACGGCGAGGTGGTGTACCTGGACCGCATCGCGATGACCCGGTTCAGCTTGCCCACCCGAGTTGGCGGCCGGGAGCCGGCCCACTGCACGGCGCTGGGCAAGGCCATGCTGGCGTTCGAGGATCAGCGGAGCCAGGTGTCGGCACTGGCGAGCATGCCGCGCCGCACCGAATTCACGATCATCGAGCCGCGGGCGATGGAAGCCGCGCTGGACAGCGTTCGGCGGACGGGCATCGCCTACGACAGGGAAGAGGCGTACCCGGGCCTGGGATGTGTCGCCTCGCCCATTCGAGGCGCGGGACGGGCGATCGGCGCGGTGTCGGTGACCGGGCCGATCGCCCGGATGCAGCCGCATTCGCTCGTGCACGAGGTCCGCAATGCCGCACTCGTTATCTGGTCGGGACAGGTGGTGAATCGGCGAGCATCATGACTGTTAGCACTGCCGACTACCTGGGAGCCTCCCTGTGCCTGGAAATCAGAAGTGGGACGAGATCTTTGATGTAGTCGTGGTGGGTAGCGGCGGAGGGGCGCTGACCGCTGCGTTGCTGGCCGCGGACGGCGGCGCGAGCGTCGTGGTCGTGGAGAAGTCTGAATTCATCGGGGGCACGACCGCCGTGTCCGGTGGTGATATGTGGATCCCGAATAACCGGCACATCGCCGGGCAGGATTCCCGCGAGGACGCGATCGCCTACGTCACCCGGCTGTCCGACGGGCGAGCGTGCGATCCCGCCCTGATCGAGGTCTACGTCGATACCGCGCCGGAGGCGCTCGACTACCTGGAAGCGCACACCGGGTACCGGTCCGAGCCGCATGTCTCGCTGAGCGACTACTACTCGGTGATCGGCAGCCGCATTCCGGGCTGCAAGCCCTTTCCGCGCACGGTCGCCGTCATGCCGTATCCAGCGGGCGCCGAGCTGGGAGAGCTCGCGAAGCTGATTAACCAAGGCCCGTGGGTTCCGCCGGCTGAGGTCAGCTTCCCGGAGCAGCGACGCGGCGAGGTCGGCCCGGCCGAGCTCGCCCAGCGCCGGCGCGAGGGATGGCGGGCGAAGGGCGGCGGGCTGATCGCTCCGCTGCTGCGGGCGCTGCTCGACCGGGAGGTCGAGGTGCGGACGTCCACGCCGGCCTCCCGGCTTATCACCGACGGCGACGCGGCAGTCGTCGGCGTGATCGTCGGCGGCGAGAACGGCGAGCGCCGCGTCGGCGCCCGTAAGGGCGTCGTCCTTGCGTGCGGTGGTTTTGAGTGGAACCCCGAGATGGTCAAGACGTTCATCGGGTACGAGGTCAAGCCCCTGACGCCATGGGAGAATACCGGTGACGGCCATCTGATGGCAATGGAGATCGGGGCCAAGATGGGCTCGATGACGACATTCTTCGGCTTCGGCGTTATTTACGACCTGTGGGAGAAGGGCCGCGACGGGAATCCGCTGCCCCAGATGATGATGAGCCTGGGCCCGGGTTCCATCCTGGTCAATAAGCTCGGTCGCAGGTTCATGCATGGCGGCTATACATATAATGACTTCCCTCACCCATTCGGGTTCTACGACCAGCGCTATCCCGGATTCGCGAACAAGCCGCCGGCGTGGGCCGTCTTCGGTGCCCGGCATCTCGAAAAAGGAATCATGGGCGCCAAGCCGGGCATTGAGATGAGCCTGGTCGGCCCGGACGGTCAGCAGCCGCCCGACTGGGTGACGCTGGCCGGCTCGGTCCGCGAGCTTGCGGAGAAGATCGGCGTCGATGCCGACGGGCTCGAGGAAACGGTCAAGCGCTTTAACGAGCATGCCGAGCTGGGGGAGGATCCCGACTGGGCCGATCCGGAGCAGACACACGTCCTGACCGGGCCGGACACCGTGCGCCACAGGCCGGTCCTCGGACCGCCGTTCGGCGCCATCCAGCAGTGGCCGGGCACCCTCGGTACCAATGGTGGCTGCCGCATCGACAAGGACGGGCGAGTGCTGGGCAACCGCGTTCCGATCATCGACGGGCTCTACGCGGCGGGCAACACCTCCGCCGCGGTGCTCGGCGCGGCGTACCCGGGCGGCGGCGCCTGCATCGGCTCGAGCGTGACAATGGGCTACCGGGCCGGCCGTCACGTTGCGGTGCGGAGGCCGCGGTGAGCGAGTTCGGGTACGACTCGACCAGCGAGTTCCTCCCCACGCCGAACGGGCGGCTGCACTATCACGTGGCCGGCGACGGGCCGCCGCTGCTCCTGCTGCACGGGTCGGGCCCCGGCGTCAGCGGCTGGGCGAACTTCCGGGGCAACCTGCCCGCACTCGCCCGGGACTTCACGACATACCTGCTGGACATGCCAGGGTTCGGCGAGAGCTACCCGTCGGCCAGGCACCCGCTGGTGGCGGCGCCCGCAGCGGTGCTGGACTTCCTGGACGGGCTCGGGCTCGGGCCACTGCCGATCGTCGGCAACTCGATGGGCGGCGCGGTCGCGGCACGGATCGCCGCCGGCCAGCCCGAGCGGGTGACCCGGCTGGTAACGATCGGCGGCGTTGGCCTAGCGCTGTTCAGCCCGTCCCCGCCCGAGGGCATCAAGCTGCTGGTGGAGTTCGTCGAGGATCCCACTCTCGAACGGCTCACGAAGTGGATGGAGTCGATGGTCTACGACCCCGCCATCCTGACCGAGGAGTTCGTGCAGATGCGGTGGAGGGCGGCGACGGACCCGGGCGCGGCGGCGGGCATCAGAAGGCTCTACAACCGGCCGATGCTGGAGGCGATGCGCACTCCCGCCGTCGGCGCCGCCGACCAGATCGCGTTGCTCACCCGGATCCAGGCGCCGACGCTGATCATGTTCGGCCGGGATGACCGGGTGACGCCCCTCGACAGCGCGCTGACCGCCATGCGGCTCATCCGCAAGTGCGAGCTGCACGTCTTCTACGACTGCGGTCACTGGGCGATGATCGAGCGCAAGGACGAGTTCGAGAGCGTCGTGCGCGCTTTCCTGCTGCGTGACCGGATGGAATGAGGCGGTCACGGCCCGCCGGGGCCGTGACCCGGGCTCAGCGGCGCACCCATCCGACGTCGTACCAGACGGTCTTCAGCTTGATCAGCGGCACACCCCAGGTCTCGATGTAGGTGACGCCCTCGGGGCCGGCCGTCATCGTGTACGGCGTGCCGGCCCGGCTGGTAAAAAAGCAGCCCGGTCCCACCCGGACGGACTCCGGATCGTCCGCGTCGCCGTGCTCGATGGTGTACTCGCCCTGGAACACGAAGACCGTCTCGTCGACGTTGTGATGATGGCGGGGAACCACGAAGTTCGGGCGGACCCGTAGCGGGTTGCGATTGAACGCCCGAACGTCGATCGGCTTGCCGGTAACCCACATGGCACCGTCGAAGGTTGCCCGAAAGTCCACCGGGGCGTCCGCCAGCAGACGGCCGTCCTCCCAGTAGTAGCTCGGGTTGTGCTGCTGGTCCGGCGACATGGGCACCCATCCCTCGTCGTCCAGCAGGCTGGCGGCAATAATCGGCATGCGATCAATGTACTGACGGCGGCTCGCGCGTGTCGCGAGCGCGGTTCCGCTGAGAGGAACGATGCCGGCGGCCCCCGCCCGTCCCGCCTAGCGGAACGTTCGCGTTGACCACGGCGACCCGCGGTAGAATCATGGGCCCGTGCCTATTTCCTTTTTCGATCTCCTCGATGACGACGGCTGGGAGCCACTCCAGTTCGACCCGGCCGATCCGAGCTTCTACTGGAATGACGGCGGATTTATGACGACCGCGCCGGTGGACATCACGGCGACCTTCGATGGGGCGATGTGGCACTCAATGAAGGTCGAGCCGGCCTTTAAATGGCGGGGCCGCCGGATTCGAGCGGGCTTCACTGTTCCGAGGCGGCACCACAATCTCCGTCAGCTGATGATTGTCATTGGTGGCTCGATCGACGTCGAATACGGCGAGGAAGGCGCGGAAACCCGGCGAATTGGCCCCGGCGAGTTCTGGGTCGCCGAGGCGGGGGCACCCTACACGCTGACTGCCGGCCCCGAGCATGTCACGTACCTCGAATGCTGGACCGAGCCCATGTCGCTCGCTGAAACGTACTGGCATGATGACGGGCACTGGAAGCTGCGGTGAAGCGAGTGCCAATCCATTCGCTCGGATACCTCAGGCTGGAGTCGACCGATCTCGAAGCGTGGCGGACGTTCGCCAGCGACTTCCTGGGCCTGATGCCAGTCGCCGCTGAGGGCGACGACTCGCTGCGGTACCGGATGGACCACTACCCGCCCCGTCTCGTGGTCTCGCCGGGCTCGGAGGACAAGGCGGCCGCCATAGGCTTCGAGGTCCTCAACGAGGGGGACCTGGCGCGCGTCGCCGGCGCCGTCGAGGGCGCTGGAATCAAGGTGCGCGAGGGGACCGAGGCCGGGTGCGCCGACCGGCGGGTGACGGGCCTGGCTCGCTTCGACGACCCGGCAGGCAACCCGGTCGAGCTGTTCTACGGCCCGGTGCTCGATCACGTGCCCGTCCGGCTGCGCGCCGTGAGCTCCTTCGTGACCGGTGACATGGGGATGGGGCACGTCATCGTCACTGGCGAGGACGGCAGGGGCCTCGCGGACTTCTACACCGGCGTGCTGGGCTTCTATGAGCGCAACACGATGGGCAGCGGCAGCCGGAGGGTCTGGTTCCTCAGCTCTAACGACCGGCACCACACTCTCGGCGTCGCGACGGCACCGGGACGGGGCCGGCTGCTGCACCTCATGGTCGAGGCAGCCACGCTCGATGACGTCGGCCTGGCGCTGGACCGGGCCGAGAAGCACGGGATCCCGCTGATGCACACCCTGGGCAGGCACACCAACGACGAGATGGTGTCCTTCTACGTCTACTCGCCGGAGAGGTACGCGATCGAGTTCGGGTTCGGCGGGCTCCGCGTTCGCGGCGAGCAGCCGACGTACCAGATCACCGCCGGCGCCCACTGGGGGCACAGGTATTCCCCCCCGCCCGCCCTCCCCCCGCCCGCCCCTTCCCCGCTCGCGAGGAGGCAGTCCGATGATTGACCTCACCGGGGCCGGGGTGCCGAGCTTCGAGTGGGGCGAGGTCTTCCACGTGGGAATCCGGGTCGCCGACCTGGAAGTGGCGCAGCGGGAGCTCACCAGCTCCATGGGCGTTCACTGGACCTCGTCCGCGCACATTCCCATGAAGGCGTGGGTGCCCGGCCAGGGCTACCGCAAGTGGGACCTGACGATCTCGTTCTCCGTCGAGGGCCCTGTGCACATCGAGCTGCTGCACGGATCGCCCGGCAGCTACTGGGACACGAGCATCGGGGGAGCGGGACTGCACCATATTGGCGTCTGGGTCGACGACGTCGCCCGGGCGAACGAGGAGCTTGTCCGCCAGGGGTGGGTCGTCGAGCTGGCCGGACGGCCGCCCGAAGAGGGTTACGGGAGCTTCACGTACACCCGCTCGCCCGCGGGCGTCCTGCTCGAGCCGGAGACGACCCGGGCGGGGGCCAGGGAGCGCTTTGACCGGTGGTACGCCGGGGGAAGCCTGTTCTAGCCACGCCGGAGGTGAACGTGCCCACGGAGCAGGCCTGGGGCCACGACAGGTTCCGGGACGCCATGGCGACCTTCCCCAGCGGGGCGACGATCGTCACCACCAGCGACGCGGCCGGCGGCTGGTGGGGCTTCACCGCGAGCTCGTTCTGCTCGGTGTCGCTGGATCCGCCGCTCGTGCTTACCTGCCTGGCCCGCAGCGCCCAGTGCTTTCGGGCGTTCGCCGGCGCGGACCGGTGGAACGTTCACGTGCTTGCGCACCGGCACGCTGACCTGGCGGTGCGCTTCGCCACCCGGGGCGCGGACAAGTTCGACGGGGCCGGCTTCATCCCTGACGCGCACGGCCTGCCGATCCTGGAGGACGTGAGTGCCTGGATGCGGTGTGCCGCACACTCAAAGATCGGCGGCGGAGACCACCTTGTCCTGATGGGCCAGGTCGAGGACGTCGCCATCGGCGATGAGGTGCCGTTCGTCTACTTCCGGCGCAAGTTTCACTCCCTGGAGCCTCGCGGCGATCAGGTCGCTGACGGCGGCAGCCGTGCCCTGGCTCCCCTCGGCTACGGCGGAGCTGACCCGCAGGTCGCGCTGATGCCTGTCGTGTTCGAGCTGGACCTCGGCTGGGTGTGAAGGCGCAACTCCAGAGCAGGAGGACTTACACATGGCGAGACGATGGGTGCAACGTCCCGACGGCTCCACGTGGGGTGACTGGGGCGAGGACGATGAGCTTGGGCGCATCAACCTCATTACCCAGGAGAAAGTGCTGCAGGGCGCACGGGAGGTGCAGGCGGGTCTCAGCTTCTCGCTGAGCCTGCCGCTTGACTTCCCCGGCGGGTCCGCGCTGAACCAGCGACGGTATCCCCCGATCACGCGGCCGACCGAGGACATGCGGTATAAGCCGGACACCTTCTTCAACGTCATCGCCAGGGACTCGATTAACCCGGCCTTGATCGACGTCTGGTCCGACGACATGGTGACGCTCTGGCTGCAGTACTCGACGCAGTGGGACGCGCTCGTCCACCAGGGCGCCATGTTCGACGCTGACGGGGACGGGGTCCCCGAGCCGGTCTACTACAACGGGTACAGGGCGGGCGACGACATCGTGGGGCCCAGGCCTGACGCCAAGGGCGACGGCAGCGGCAGCGTCAGCTTCGCCCGCCACCTCGGCCTGGAGCACATGGCCGCGCACGGTGTCCAGGGCCGCGCTGTCTTGATCGACGTGGCGCACCACCTGGATAACACCCCGGAATGGAGGCCGGTCAGCATGAAGACCCTCCGGGAGATCATGGCGGCGGACAATGTCGTCGTCCGGCCCGGCGACATGGTGCTGATCCACACCGGGTTCGCGACTCAGGTGCTCGCCTGGGACCGCCACCCGGATGCCTCGAAGATCCAGGCCATGTACCCGTACCTCGACGGTGAGGACGAGGAGCTGCTCGAGTGGATCACGGAGTCTCAGATGTCGGCCCTGATCGCCGACAACTACGCGGTCGAGGGCTGGCCGGCGCCGAGCCGGGAGCCGCACACCCTGATCCCGGTCCATCACCTGTGCCTGTTCAAGCTCGGCATCCCGCTCGGCGAGCTGTGGTACCTGCACGACCTGGCGAAGTGGCTGCGAGACAACAGCCGCAGCAGCTTCCTGCTGACGGCGCCGCCGCTGCGGCTGCCGGGCGTCGCGGGCAGCCCGCTCACCCCCGTCGCGACGGTCTGACCGGACAGCCTCCCGGCGCCCCGTATTGACTGACTGGTTGGAACAATAAGGAGGGGAGCCTCATGGAGGACCAGCGCCGCGTGATCGCGATCCTCGGAGCCGGCGGGACGCTCGGCTCCGCAATCTCCCGCCAGCTGGCAGGTGAGCCGGGGACGGATCTGGTCCTGAGTGACCTGACCGAGACCGCCCTGCATGCGGCGGTCTCCGGGTTGCCGGGCGGCGCCGGGCAGGTCGCGACCCTGCTTGCCGACATCAGCGACTTCGCGCAGGTCGAGGCCGTGGTCAAGCGCGCGGTTGAGCTCTTCGGCAGGCTGGACGTGCTCATCAGCAACGCGGGCGTCCTGTCCCCGAACGGCAGGATCCACAACCTGGCCAGACAGGACTGGGAGCGAGCGTTCGGAGTCAACGTGCTCGGCCCAGTCAACGGGATCCGCGCGGCCGTGCCGGTGATGCGCGCCCAGAGGTCCGGGTCGATCATCCTGACCGCCTCGGTCGCCGGCCTCACGGCCTGGTCGCATTCCGCGCCGTACTGCGTCACGAAGGCGGGCGTCATCCATCTCGCGAAGGTGGCGGCGGTCGAGTACGCGCGCGACGGGATCCGGGTCAACTGCGTGTGTCCCGGGACCTTCCTGTCCGCCATGCACGCCGGCCTTCCCGCCGAGGCGATCGAGGCCATCGCGGCGAAGCATCCGCTCGGGCTCGGCGCCGCCGGTGACCTCGTCGGCGCGTACTCCTACCTGGCCAGTGACGCGGCCCGCTGGACGACCGGATCGGCGATCGTGGTCGACGGCGGCTACGCGGCGCCCTAGGCGTTCCCGGCCCGTGCCGACCTTGACTGCATGATTAGCCCGATCAATACTTTTTGTGCCAACCGGTCAGTACTTAAGGACATGATGGCAGCACCTGAAGACCGCTCCGGCCAGCGGGGACCGGACGCCGACGTCCTAGTCGTGGGCGCCGGGATCCTCGGCATCAACCAGCTCTACGC
>Ga0070708_100002376_pt1 | contig 14563 bp, 13 predicted proteins | sample KBSK5503metaG_FD_65469 | JGI IMG/M metagenome (GOLD analysis project Ga0070708, IMG submission 65469) | Corn, switchgrass and miscanthus rhizosphere microbial communities from Kellogg Biological Station, Michigan, USA - KBS K5-50-3 metaG | ecosystem: Host-associated > Plants > Roots >...
CGGGGGCCAGCGCCATGCCGTGGCCCGGCCGGTCGGGGATCAGGAAATCGCCGTGGTCCATCACCGGCATCTGGGCGAAGAGATCGTCGGGCACCCAGTCGATCCATTCCACCAGGAAGCCGTTGCTGAGCGCGCCGGCCACCTGCAGCGATAGCTCGTGCACCACGTGGGGCGAGACCGCGATCTGGTGGGCCGCGGCGAGCCGTCCGATCTTGAGGGTCTCGCTGAAGCCGTTGGCCCGGCAGACGTCGGGCATAAGGTAGCGGGCCGCGCGCCGCTCGATCAGATCGCGGAACTCGAAGCGCGTGTAGTTGTTCTCGCCGGTCGCCACCGGGATGTCGATGCGGGCGGCCACCTCCGCGCAGGCCGCGAGGTCGTCGGCCAGCACCGGCTCCTCGTACCAGACGAGATCGAGGTCGGTGAGCAGACGCGCCTGTCGGATGTTGCCGAGCACGTCGAGCTTCTGGTTGACGTCCACCATCAGGCGGACGTCGTCACCCACCGCCTTCTTCACCGCTTCCACCCGCGCCCGGTTCGCGCGCGGATCGGGATGGTGGATCTTCATCTTGTAGTAGCGGCAGCCGCGCGCGACGTAGGCCTGGGCCTCGCCGATCAGGTCCTCGAGCGTGTAGTTGGGCCAGCCGCCGCTGCCGTAGGCCGCGACCCGGTCCGTCACCGCGCCCCACAGCTTGTAGAGCGGCAGGCCCGCGGCCTTTCCCGCGATGTCCCAGAGCGCGATGTCGAGCGCGCTCAGTGCGTACGCCGCGACGCCCTGCCGCTTGATGCCGCGGTCCGCGCGATACATCCGCTCCCACAGGCGCTCCACGAAGAGCGGGTCCTGGCCGATCAACAGCGGGGCGAGACGCGTCACCAGGTAGGCCTGGATGGACTCGACGCCACCGCCGCCCCGGGAAGTCCCGTTCTATAGCGTTCCACTCAAGGGCTCGATCACCGAGCCTGCGCTGCGAAGCAGGACGCTGCTCCCGCTGTCCCCACAAAGCGAGACCGCCCGGGGCGTCGACCCCGAACGGCCTCTAACGTCCACCCGCAACCTTCTGAGGAGGCTGCACGATGAACGCTGCCACTGAGTCTACCAACCAAGTATCCGCCATGCGTGAGCGGGCCTTGCTCAAGGCGCTTGCCGCGGCCTTCCGGGTGATCGAGGAGATCGACCTCGATGAGAGCATTCGCATCGCCGACGCGCTGGCCGAGGATCTGGCCCCGTTGCCCGGTGAGCCCATCCGCCTGGGCGGGTTCGTGTTGGACTGCGCGAACCACGTCTGGCTCAGCCCCGCGTTGGCCCCGACGCTCGGCACCTTCCTGGAGGTCTTGGTCGACTACTTCGCCCGGATGCACCACGAGCCCCGGCTGGCGCGGGAGCGCGCGGAGGGTGTCGTCGAACTCCTCCGCGCCCACCTGGAGGTGTCCGCATGAAGCGCCATCTGGGCGCGGTGATCTGATCCAGCAGCACCGACGGCCCGCGCTCACATATAGGCGGGCCGTTCTCTTTCCTGTGTCCGCATCTCTTACACCGGGTCCCAGTCGTATCGCTCAGGGTGTTCACGACAAGGCCGAAACCACCCGCCCTTCTCAAACCGTCTGTCGCAGACAGCGTCGCAGCCTCGCGGCCGATACCAGCCCGTTCGGGGAACGGGCCAGAACACGAACGCCCGCAGTGCCTCCCGTTTCTCGTCATCTGCCGGATCAGTGATCATAGTCATAACGGTCCACCGTGAACCGCCCGAGCGTATAGCCGATGTCGCTCAGCGCGCCGCCCTGCCTTTCCGAACTGGGCGATCATCCTACCGAACGGCGACGCAGGCGATCGCGAAAGAAATGAACCAGGACCGGTGTCGAGGGATCGCCCCGGGGAGACCTATGACGCTCGACGGCCTCAGGCAGATGAACGCCGGCTCCGATGTTCGGACCAGCGAGACCGAGAAAGTATTTTCGGGTTCGTGAATCCAAGCATCCAGTTCACGCATCGCGAGAAGTGTAGGGCGGATGAACCTCAAACAGGAGGATGCCCGATATGCGGTACAGCAGGACCGACGAAGGCAGCAAACAGCAGATGACGTAAACTGGGCAGTGCAGTCGCATGGTGCGACTCCCCCCGGCTCCCCCGGGGATCTCCTAGCCCAGAACCTCTCACGCTAGGAGAGCACCATGAAGAGCACCACCGCTCCACCTCTGGAAGTTCAACAGCCCACCACCTGGATAGGCCGCGTGAACCTCGGCCGTCGGATGCGCGACGCCGGGGAGAAGATGGTCGCCGACGCCCTCCGCGAACGCCTCGACAAGGTCGGCGAAGTCCTCTGGCTGAAGGAGTGCGAAGCCGAGTGGGGCTGGTCCCGCAGCACCGCCTACCGCCACCTCAATCCCGACCAGATGGAGAAGGCCCGCGTCGCCACTCAGGAGGCGCGAGCCAATGTCCCAACAGTTGGGACGTCCGAGGCCCGGCCCCTGGAAGAGATCGAGGCCGATCTCAGTACCACGGGACTGAAGAAGCCCGAGCCCGCGACTCGCACATGTTCGATCTGTGGTGAGACGTACCCGAAGCGCGACTTCACCAAGCACGTGGAGAAGTGCCCGAAACCGACGACCGAGCCCGAGCGCGAACTGACCGACGCCGAAATCGCTGAGAACGACCAGGCGGTCATGGACAAGTGGTCCCTCGACTTACCGATGGGCAGACCGAAGGAGAAGCGCGCGGCGAAGGAGATGGTGGACGACGCGTACAACTACCTCGCCGGACAGGTCGACCGGATCGTCGAGAAGGACTACGTCGTCGACCTTACGAAGGAGGACTAACCATGACCGACGAGCAGTTTCAGAAGCTAATGGACCGATGGGACGTACTCGTGGCTGACGAGCTTGATGCGCGCGGGCCTGCAGACGAGGACCAGGCCATCGAGCGCGTCGAGGCACTCCTGGTGATCGCGTGCGAGGAATTCGGCATCGATCGAGATGACCTCAACGAGCAACCCGATTATTACTGGGCGCGCCGCGAATTGGTGCTGATGGGGAAGGTGGTGAGCGCCGGTATCGATCCAGAGACGGGTATGACGATGTGGCGCGCGATACCTGAGTAGGGGCCGCCACCACGGGGCCCTCGACGGCACGTTGAAGCCGGTGGGACGAAGCTATCATGAGGAACCTCTTGCGGACGAAAACTTGATCCGGTAGAGTGGCTGACAGTACGGCCCCACGCTATGCGGGGCGCTTAGGGACGGAAGCCCTAGGCGCCCCCTCTTCCTTCCGAAGAAGTCGGTGGGGGCAGCAGGAAGACGCGTGGGGTGGTCTTAGACCACCTGACCAGAGTGCAGTTAACAGGTGGGGTCAAACAGGACCTCCAAGAACCAGGCCAGTACGGCCTCTTGGAGGTTGTTCCATGGACCCCGATGTTGACTTCGTTGACGACTACCTCGGTGTAGACCCACCCGCATCATCTGATCTGCCCGCGCTGTCCGCACTCGGCCGCAAGGCCCTGGCATACGCCCAGCAGGGCCAGCCCGTCTTTCCGTGCGAGCCCGGCGGCAAGCGCCCCCTCGGTCGCTTCGCCCCCAATGGCTTTAAGGACGCGACCACCGACCCGGACACTATAAGAAGGTGGTGGCTCGAGACGCCCGACGCCAACATCGCCATGCCCACTGGCCTGCCCACGACCGCCACCGTGCTCGACGTGGACATCAAGCCCGAACAGGGTATCAGGGGTGACGTCGCGTACGAAGGACTCGTAGCCCTCAACGGTGAGCTCCCGGTCACGCGGCTGCAGCTTACGCCCTCGGGCGGGAAGCACTTCCTGTTCGCCTACACGCCCGGCATCGGGAATAGTGCGAGCACCCTCGGCGAGGGGCTGGACATTCGGGGCGAGGGTGGCTACATCCTCGTCGCGCCCTCGGTCCTGCCGACCGGCGTCTACACGTGGGCGAACGACGCGGAGTTGGCGCCGATGCCCGAGTGGCTGCGTACCAGGCTCACCGCGCGCAAGGGGACGTTCACGGTGCCTGACGAGGTCACCGAAGGCAACCGGAACGACATCCTCTACCGGCTGGGCCGATCGCTGAAGGCGAAGAATTTACCCCGCGCCACCATCGCGGTGTCCCTCATCGCCGCGAATCAGGATTTCAAGCCTCCGCTCCCGGACACTGAGGTCCAGCAGATCATCGCCTCCGTGCTCGGCCAACCGGACCGGCCTGACTTCATGCCACCCGCGCCCAGTTCACCGACGGACAAGCCCACCATCTATATCTCGGGCGACCTGACCGCCATGACGGAGGAGTCCTGGGCGGCGATCACCGCGACGAACACCGGCCCGAGTCTCTTCCAGCGTTCGACCGTGGGCACCAGGCTTGAGCGCGATGACGATGGCTTCCTCATAACCAAGCAGCTTACCGAGACCCGCCTCCGTCGCGAGTTGGCCTGGGTGGCCACCTTCAAGATGATGACCGATGAGGGCGTGAAGGAAGTCTACCCACCGATGGGCGTCATCCAGAACATGCTCGCCACCCCGCAGCTTCCGCTCCCGGTACTCGATCGCATCGTGGAGGTGCCGACGTTCGCCTCCACCGGGAAGCTCCGCACCGATGCAGGCTACGACCCGGATGGACGGACCTTCTATAGGCCGCCTGCGGATCTCGTGGTACCCCCTGTTCCCGAACGACCGACCGAGCAGGAGATCCAGGCGGCCGTAGAGGCCATCAAGGAGGTGTTCGCAGAGTTTGCCGTGGTCGGAGAGGCCGACACCGCGCACGCGATCGCGCTCATGCTCCAGCCCTTCATGCGCCACATGATCCGGGGTCCCGTGCCCAACCAGATCTTCGACGCGCCGGCTCCGGGCACAGGCAAGACGCTCATGGCGCGAGCGGCACTGCTCCCGGCACTCGGTCGGCAAGTAGTCGCCATGGGGAACTGCCGCGACGAGGAGGAGTGGCGCAAGCGGATCGGGGCGAAGCTGATGGCCGCAGCCCCCGTCGTCTTCATGGACAACATCAAGACGGGCACACCATTCGATTCGGCTGCACTCGCCTGCGCGATCACCTCGTATCCGAAGTGGGAAGAGCGGCGCCTGGGTGTGAGCGAGATCCCGCAGCTTCCCGTCCGGGCTCCGTGGGTCATGACGGGGAACAATATCTCACTGTCCATGGAATTGGCCCGGCGCTCGGTCCGCACCCGCCTGGTGGCCCCAGAGGATCGGCCGTGGCTGCGGACCGGGTGGCTGCACGATCCGCTCGAAGACTGGATCCTGGCCGAACGACCTCGGCTCATTCACGCGTGCTTGACGCTTGGCAACGCGTGGCTGGCGGCGGGACGCCCGGAGCCACCAGGGAAGGTGCTGGGCATGTTCGAGAGTTGGGTCCGCGTGATCGGCGGCATCCTCATGGTGGCCAAGATCCCCGGCTTCCTCGACAACATCGAAGACCTCTACGCCGAGGCCGATCTGGAGAGCGGCGAGCAGCGCGAATTCTTCATCGAGTGGCGCAAGAAGTTTAAGACCAATGCCGTCACCACCGTGGAGTTGGCCACGCTGGAGTCCGGGCTGCCAGACTGCGTGCTCGAAGCGCTCGATCGCAAGGCGAAGCTCGCCTACTACCTGCGCGGGCTCAAGGACAAGAAGGTGCGGCTTGAGAAGAACGGGCCGACCTACACGGCGGAGTCCCGCCGTAACCGCAACAACATGACCGAGTGGTTCCTCAAGGAGGGAAGCTGACCATGCGACCGATCAAGGACGAGTACAGAAGTTACGCGAAGAAGCGCGAGAACGTGATCCGGGGGCTCGACAACATGGTCGCGTCGGACACGATCTACGAGCCCGAGCCTGGCGTCTGGGTCAAGATCATCCGCGCCACCTCTGAACCCCTACAGCCGCGAGATCCGCTACCGGCTGCAGCGCTGTACGCAAGCGGGCGAGCCCGTGCCCGAGGGCTGCGCTGAGGGTCAGACACCCGAGGAGATCGCCAAGGCCGTCCTGGCCGAACTGCTGGCCGAGGGCACGATCGAGGACAGCGGAGAGCGCAACGAGGAGGGGGACATCATGTACAACGTGCTGACGCCGCAGACTCGCGTCCAGCGACGCGAGGCCGCGATCCTCGCCACGCTGATGCGCACGATGGGGGCCGAGCCATGATCTACCCCACGACCCTGCCGTCCACGACCCCGTACCCGTGGGACCGGCCAGCCCGGAAGCCCTACCAGGTGGACGAGGCCAACGTGATCGAGGTCGACGCCGAACTGGACACGGCCATTCTCGACCGCCTGAACCGGATCCCCGACATGGAGATGCGGGGTGTGTGCGCGGGCCACCGGGAGATCCCCGCCGGGCAGCACACGCGGTGGGAGACCGTCGGGGGCGGCACCCGCGCCCCACACCGGCCCCTCTTGCTCCAGGCCACGAGTGCCGAGGCCTATGAGCAATGGCTCGACCGGTTTCCGATGGACGCGCTCAACACGTTCCACACGGCCACCGAGGCGGGCGAGTTACATCCCAGAGCTCTACGGGGGTTTCGTCACGATCCGGTGCCTGATCAACCGGAAGGCCTACAACGGCCCGACCCTGGCCGGATGGTGGGCGCACACCACCGCGGTGCTCACGCCCTGCAGAACACCATGGGCGTTGCCGACGCACCCAGGGGCACGCGCCTCGGGTGAAACCCCTGCGGAAGGCCATCGGGCTGATCGACAGGGTCCGGGACATGCTCGACGAGGACTTCTACCAGGACGGGCTCTACGAGGAGGATCCGGCCGAAGGCATCCGCTATCCGCTCCACACCCAAGGCCAGCGGGAAGCAACTCAGCAACGGATGATGCTCGACGTGGACGACCTCCTGCCGGTGGCTCTGCGGAGTTCAGTACGCGTGGATCCTGGAGATGCAGGACATGATGGACATCATTCCCCACGGTTGCAGTTCAATCGTTTTCTTGGGCTCTATAGGGCTGGGAGCGACTGGGCGTAGCGCGGGAACATGTCCATCATGTCCATCATCTCCAGCACTCGGCTTCCAACCGACCGTAGACCATCCACCCGGGGCGTGCACGCGCGACCTGGTCGTGGGATGAGTCTCTGCGCTGAAACACGATGAAACACGCTGAAATTAGCTTTTCAGCGTGACTTATAGCGGAGAAGCTAGTAAACTAGAGGGGTTGCGGTGTTGAGTACCTGCCCGGGATCCCGGGCGGACCGGTCGTAGAGGTGCCCGGAGCACGTGCCCGGGGAAGTGCCCGACGCGTGCCCGGAGATTAGCGAGCGAGTGCCCGGCAGATTGAGTTGCCCGGAAGAAGAGAGAACGTCATGGCGAAGTTGAGTGATGAGCAGATCGAGCAGCGCCGCAAGGCCTCCGTGGCCGCCGCCGCGAAGCCCCACGAGGCGGGCTGTACGTGCCCAGGCTGTTACTACCGGGCCAGGAAGATCGCCCGCGAGGGTCGACAGCAGGACTTCCCCTCCCGCGTTGACTGGGCGGCCTCCCAGGAGGCGAAGCGGGCTGCCAGAACCAAGGTTGTCGAGGACGCGCGCGTCCAGGCCGAGCAGGCGGCGCGCGTGGTAGTTGACGTTGACGCCGACCCGGCCAAGGGCGTCGTCGACGACGAGGACATGCCGCGCGTCGTGACCCAGCCGGATGGCTCGCGGGTGTTCGTGGCCAGCGACAAGGCAAGTTCGGACGCTGTGGACTCCACAATCAAGAAGCCCGAGCAGCCCGAGGCGCCGCCGGACATCATCACGTTCACCACGTCGCCGGACTGGCTCGGCCTCGACCTGAGCGCGCCCCAGCGCTCCTTGCTGAAGGCGTCCAACGGCATCCCGCTGTCCGAGGAGGAGATGGGCTACTTCCGGGCGTGCACCGGCCGGACGACCGACCCCCGCATCAACTTCCCGACTGTGGTCGTGATCGCCGGAGCCCGAGCGGGCAAGGACAGTCGACTGGTCGCCCCCACCGCGCTCTACGAGGCCGTGTTCGGGGGCCACAGCATCTCCAAGGGTGAAACCCCGACGATCGCCTTGTACGCCCAGGGCAAAGATGCCGCGACGGTCACGTTCAACTACATCTCCGACTACGCGACCAAATCGCCCAGGCTCAGCGAGATGGTCGAGGGCGAGCCCCTGCGCACCCGCCTGACGCTCGACAATGGCTTCGTGGTCAGGACATTCCCGGCCACGCGCATCGCGGCCCGCGCGTTCTCCCTGCCGGTGGCCGTACTCAACGAGAGCGCGTTCTACCGGTTCGAGGGCAGTGCCAACGCCGACGTCGAGATCTTGACCTCGGTCAGGCGAGGCATGCTGAACTTTCCCCGGCGGAAGCTGCTCATCGTGAGCACGCCGTATAGCAAGGCGGGCATTTTGTACGATCATTTCCGCCGGTTCTATGGGCGGGACGACTCCCAGGACGTCTTGGTCTGGCGCGCGCCGACCTCCTTCATGAACCCCAGTATCACCGAGGAGCGTCTGGAAGAGGAGCGGCGGGTCATGGACCCCGCGCACTTCGCCCGGGAATACCTGGCTGAATTTCTCGATGACGCCGCGGCGTGGCTGCCGAGCGAGTTGATCGAGTCGGCCGTGGATCTCGGGATCGCCGAGCGCCCCCCACTGATCGGCGTGAAGTACACGATGGGCATCGACGCCTCCGGCGCAGGCTCCTGCGCGTTCGCGGTGTCGATCGGACACCCCGAAGAACAGGGCGCCGGCAACATCGTCGTGATTCAGGACGTGCTCCGCTCCTTCACGAAGCCCCCGAGCGGTAAGCTCAACCTCCGGGCCGTTGTCCGCGAGATCCTGGGGCTGGCCGCGAGCTACAACCACATCGAGCACGCCTTCAGCGATAGATACGCCGGTCAATGGCCACTTCAGGCCTTCGAGGATGAAGCCGCAGCGCTCGGGATGCGCTTCACCCTCCGGGATCCCACCGTCATGCGCGGGCAGGACACGATCCGCCTGAACAAGTCGGAAGCCTTCCGGGAGACGGCACCGTTGTTCCGCACCAGTCGCATCCGGCTGGTGGACAACCCCTCCCAGGTGCGCGAGCTGCGCAATCTGCGCAATCTGGAAGCGCGACCGACCGAGGCAGGCCCCGTGAAGATCGGCCGGCCCATGGTCCGCGGGGAAATGGACGACCAGGCCACAGCGATGGCAACGATGGCCGCGATGATCTCGATCAAGAAGAAGCCGGGCGGCTTCGTGCCCGGCGTGGGCGTGTGGAACCGGAACCACACCGACCCCCACCGCGGCCAGCGGGTTCGAGAGGACGGGTTCGTCGAGGGCTCGGGCGGCACGTTCATCGCGAAGAACGGCGAGATCTACTACGACCCGAGGTTTTCGTGATGGAAACGGCGACGATCAACTGGCTGTGCCCGCGCTGCGATCGTTGGATCGAAGTGTCCACGATCGAGCAGGCCGAGCGCACCCGCTACGAGCACGTCAAAGACAAGCACCCGGACGACCTGGACGAGGTCGAGGGCCACCTCTATTCGCGCTGTTGCTCTCGACGATCCAGGACGGCGGCTGTGCTGTGCCCCGCGCGCCGAACTCCGTCGCGAACTCCTCGGGCTGGAAGTCCAGGAGCAGATCGGCGGCGGTTATCGCGTCGACCACAAGGCGAACAAGTTCGACGACCACGTGGTCGCCGTCGCGCTCGGCGTGGCCGGGTGCCTCAAGCGCGAGGGCTCCTTCCACATCCCGCCGCGGCATCACACGAAGGATTACACCAAGTCCACGGCCGGTCAGGTGGTTGACTTGGCCGGTACGCGGCACCTCGGTGGCGGACGATTTCGCACGGCCTCCGGCGAGGACTACTACGACCCGCGCTACTCGTAAAGGACAGGGACTATGACGAACAAGAAGAAGGGACCGACGCCTCTCACGTTTCCGCTCTCCCGTTCCACCGACACGTGGGCGGACGCCTATCGGTATGTCTTGGCGGCGTGTCGCGCTGCGGGCATCGAGGTGCCGGTGGATGCGCGGCAGAGGCCGATCCTCTGGAAGGTGGAGTGCTCGACGGTGCCGAGGGAACAGTTCGACCGCTTCATCCAGGCGCTCATCGACCAGGTAGAGATCTTGGGGGTCACCGACGAATTCCGCACGTATCTACATCAGAACTACAATCTCTCGAACCTGACGGGTGAACTCGACATGTTCCTCCGTTCCACCCAGGCGCGTGCAGACCGGGGGAGTGATCTGTCCGACCCGGAGCCGGCAGGGATGGCGGTCGCGGACTGGCTCGCGCGGCATCATCCCGACGAGGCGCCGAAGTCCGAGAGCCTGTTGGACGTCGTCATGGGCGGCGGGAAGCGGGTGCACGAGGCTCTGGTCTGCGACGGGGACGACTGGGACCCCGATTTTCGGGCCGCGATGACGCGCTATCGCGATGCCTGCCACTTCATCGACCTGGTGAACGCGAACTGGCGCAACCTGGTCGAGCACCGGTACGAGACGGAGCCGAGCCCGCTGCCCGAGACCTTTCCACCGAAGAATGCGGCATGACCTCCACCGACGCGCTCTGTGTACAAAAATCGCCCCAAAGGGCGTGCGTCCCAAGTCCGCGTCCGCGCAGAGGTGGGTCCGGCCGACGGGCTGGGATTGGTTCAGCGAGTGAAAGCGACCCTGGCGGCCGGCTAAAAGGGGGGCGAGACCGAGGAACTAACGAAATAGCGTTGGACATTGGATGCCCGTAGCTAGACTGTTGAACATCACAAGGTCGGGGAGGCGCTGGCCCATGAGACTTGTGTAGGGCGCCCTCATCACCGAGCCGATAGCGCCCTGAGGCGAGTGCCTGCCGGGGGAGAACCGATGCTGAAGGCGATCAAGGACGCAGTGGCTGCGGCCACCGTTCGGTTTCCTGACCGGGGCGGTCAGGGAGTGCTTGTCCCCGGTAGGCTAATTCTCACGGCGGCGCATGTCATCAACTGGACACACACCGGGCGGATGGCCCTCGGAGAAGAGGTGGAGCTTGTTCAACAGATAGAGGCTGGGACCGAGTCGCTCCTGGTGTATCCCTGTGCAGTGGAGTCTCTCGCCGATCTGGCCGTGCTGGGTGCACTGGACGAACAATGGCATCCAGAAGCCGCCGACGCATTCGAGCAATTCTGCGAGGCCACACCCGCTGTCCCCCTTGCCACTGATGAATTCCCCATTGGCGCCAGGATCCCAGCCCACGTCTTCACTCACACTGGACAGTGGATCTCCGGGTGCGTGAAGCAATGGCGTCCGGAGGCGCCTAGTCTCATGCTCGAGCCGGATGAGCGGATCCAGAGTGGAACCTCGGGCAGCCCCGTGGTAACGGACGGCGGCCTGCTATTGGGCGTGGTGTCGTGGGCCGGGGATAATTCGGAGTCAGACGATGCATGGAGCCGGATGGGCTCGCTATTGCGCCCCCATCTTAGGGTTCCAATCTGGCTCGCGCGACAGATGCTCACGTAGCCCAATTTCTCTCCCTCAAGCCTGACCGCTGCCTCCCGAGCGCACCTGCGTGGAGGAATCCTCTCCTTCGCGTGAAAGGAACGTCGGCCCAGGTGCCAAGTCCGAAGTCTCATTGACACCAGGAGCGACTCTCCCTAGAATGATCGAAGTAGGGAAAGTCAGTCAGCCCGGTGCACGCAAGGTCAACAGCTTAGGAGCGCAATGAAAGCGACGCGGAACACCGAAAATGGGAAAGTGGTCGCGCTCCCGCCCCGCCGGCAGCCGAACCGCGCCACCCGGACCCGGGAACACCTGACGCCCGGCGAGATGGAGCAACTTATCACCGCAGCCGGAAAGGTTGGACGCTACAGGCACCGGGACTCGACGCTGCTCCTCCTCGCGTACCGGCACGGTCTCCGAGTGTCTGAGTTGGTCGAACTGCAGTGGTCCCAGATCGACCTCAAGGTTGGACTGCTGCACGTGACCCGGCGGAAGAACGGTCTCCCATCCACGCACCCCCTTCGGGGCCGCGAGTTGCGGGCTCTGAGACGGCTCAGGACTGCCAATCCCCACGCGGCCTACGTCTTCCTCACGGAGCGCGGAGGACCGCTCACCACGTCCAACGTCAGGAAGCTCACGGCCAGGGCAGGGCGGCTCGCGCAGCTACCGTTCCCGGTTCACCCGCACATGCTTCGACACGCGACGGGCTTCTATCTGGCGAACGCTGGGCACGACACCAGGGCAGTCCAGCAGTACCTCGGCCACCGGAACATCCAGCATACCGTCCGCTACACCGAGCTTGCTCCAAACCGCTTCAAGGACTTTTGGAGAGACTAGCGAGCGACATCGCCACGTCCCTCCTACACAGATGCCTGTCGACGAGCAGGCAGGCAGTAGAGTGGGCGCGAACCCAGGAAGACTGGTCGCGGCGATGTCCCGTCACCTGCCGAGCCCGGGTGCTTCCTCTGGGCTCTCCTCCTCCGATGCGGGCCACCGACCTCCGGGAGCGGCGAGGCGCCACAACTCTCGAGCGAAAGTCGCGGCATTCTACCGCGAACTCGGATGGACCCGCAGCGCAGAGCTGGCTGAGACTGGGTACGGCGTCAAGAAGGATGTGTGCCTACAGGGTGGATGAGGGGGCGGGCGGGGGCGCGTACGAACCGAGATTGGCGTTGGCTGACTGCCTTGGCGCGCACTTGGGCAGAGCTCTACCTCGTCTGAAAGCGCGCAGTTAGCACGAGCGGCGAGTGGGGCCAGCTCCCCGGGGACTTGCAGTGCAAGGACTGTCCGTTTTCGGAACTGATGCTGAGTGTGGCGCTAGGGTTGTCTCGGTCTGGTGTAGATCTCTGGGGCGTGCCATATCATGTTGCCGGAGGCACGGGGACGACTGGACAGGAGAACCGCTCAACCGGCCGCGCGGAGGTGTCTGATGCCAAGAATGCACAGGAGGGAGATAGGCGCCGACAGAGTCCCCAGGGCCGAACTCCTGGCATGTAACGGGCAGAATTGGCGGCCCCTGGATGCGAGTTAGCGATGCCAAAACTCTCCCTCGCTAAGCTCGAACGGCACCTCTACTCGGCAGCTGATCGGCTCCGGCAGGAGGGCCTCGATGCCGCAACCTACAAAGACTACATCTTCGGGTTGTTGTTCTTGAAGCGCTGCTCGGACGTTTTCGACGCCGAGCGTGAGCGAATCGTTGGCGGCAAAGTTGAGCAGGGGATGGTCAAAGAAATCGCCGAAGCCCAGTATGGGGAGAACCCCGACTTCTATGATGGATTCTTCGTTCCCGAACGTGCTCGGTGGTTCTACCTCCAGAACAAGCTGAATGATGCGGCAGAGCCGTACGGAAGCGTGCTCGACAAAGCGCTCGGCGCGTTGAGCGAAGCTAACGAGTCGCTCGAGCATGTTCTCGACCACATCAGTTTCATGCGGGTACAGGGCAACAAGCGCATCGTCTCGGACGACGCCTGCAAGGAGCTCGTGCTTCACTTCAGCCGCTATCGTCTGCGCAACGAGGACTTCCAATTCTCCGATCTGCTTGGCGCCGCCTACGAGTTCTTGATCAACATGTTCGCCGAGTCGGCGGGCAAGAAGGGCGGCGATTTCTTTACCCCGCGCGACGTCATCCGGCTCATGGTGCGGATCCTCAAACCCAGGCCGGGCCTGTCTGTCTATGATCCCACGTGTGGTTCGGGCGGCATGCTCATTATCAGCCGCGAGTTCATCGAGCAGTCCGGCGGTGACACCACCAACGTTCGTCTCTGTGGGCAGGTGAATGACGCGTCCGCTTGGTCTATCTGCAAGCTGAACATGCTTTTACATGGCGTGCCAGGAGCCGATATCCAGCTCCAGGACACGCTGCTCCACCCAATGCACCGCGAGGCGGGCGAGCTGGAGCGCTTCGACCGCGTCATCGCCAACCCGCCGTTCAGTCAGAACTACACGCGGAACAACATGGAATACCCCGAGCGCTTCCGCTGGGGCTGGTGCCCGACCACGGGCAAGAAGGGCGACCTCATGTTTGCCCAGCACATGCTCGCGGTCTGTAAGCCCGGTGGCATGGTCACCACGGTCATGCCCAACGGGGTCCTCTTTCGCGGCGGCGCCGAGAAGGAGATCCGTAGAAAGTTTCTCGAGCAGGATCTCGTCGAGGCAATCATCGGATTACCGCCCAATCTCTTCTACGGCGCGGGTATCCCGGCTTGCATCCTCGTGATGCGCCCGAACCTCACCGGCCAATCGCCGAACCCCAACAAGCCCGAGAACCGCCGCGGCCGGCCGCTGCACGTCGAGTTCGGGCCCCAGCAGTTGACCTCGTACAGCGGCTTGGAGCTGCTGCGCCGCTACCTGCGGCAGCATGACCTGCCGAGCCGCCTGCGCGTGGCGTGCGCCGCCCCCGGCGGGGACTACGGGGGCGGCCGGCTCGCGCGGCTCGTCTTGGCGCTGCTCTACGTCGGCGCCCGCCGCCTCGAGCATCTGCGCTATGTCGCCGGGGACCCGCTGATCGCCCGGTTCTGCGGTTTGGCCCGCATCCCGACGGCCCGCACCGTCGGCAAGTGGCTCCGGCACTTTACCCAGGCCACCCTGGGTCCCTTGGTCCAGCTCAACCACGACCTCGTCATCGACGCGGTCCGGCGCCTGGCCCTGCCGCGCCTGACGATCGACATCGATGGCACCGTG
>Ga0070708_100002377_pt1 | contig 14563 bp, 15 predicted proteins | sample KBSK5503metaG_FD_65469 | JGI IMG/M metagenome (GOLD analysis project Ga0070708, IMG submission 65469) | Corn, switchgrass and miscanthus rhizosphere microbial communities from Kellogg Biological Station, Michigan, USA - KBS K5-50-3 metaG | ecosystem: Host-associated > Plants > Roots >...
CCGCCGCTGCTGCCGCAAAGGTGAGTGAGGCAACGATCTGGCGGTGGCTTTCCAATCCGGCCTTTGCCGCTGCTTATCGCGCTGCTCGAAGCCAACTACTCGAATCTACTCTCACGGCGCTCCAATTGGCTTCGGCTGAAGCCGTGAACACTCTCAGTGAGGTCATGGCTGACAACGAGGCGCAACCCTCAGCGAGAGTTTCAGCGGCAAGGACCGTCCTTGAGATGGCACTCAGAGCACGCGAGGAGCTGGAGGTTGAAGAGCGGTTGCGCTTACTCGAAATGTCAATGCGGCCTGTGGGAGTGGCATGAGTATGAAACTCGATCGACGGCTCAGAAGAATTGAGGAATGGAGGGCGACCCATTTGACGGTCATCGAAACGCTGAACTTGGTGGATGCGCTCCTTTTGGCTGCGCGGTCAACTGTCACTTCTGAGCAGTACGGACGCTTCAAGGGGGAGGCGGAGAGGATAGTGAGGCAATCCCTCAAGGAGACAGTCAATGAGCGTTGTGAGCCGCGGTCGGGCGTAACGGACTTCATCACGTTCAGGGAAGCAGACGAAATGGGCCTCGCTCTTGTAGACAGGATGGTAGACCTGATCCAAGATCCGACCCTGCTCAGGCAGATCATGCAGAAGGCCGTAGCAATTGTTTCCGACCCATCCTCGATTGAGAGGCCGGGGCATCTCTTGACTGAATGAGCGCGCCGGGCCAAGGCGCGCCCATTGCGAAAAGGCAAGGTAGCAGCGTTACTGTCGAGCGCCAATTCCGGCTACTTACTCCCACCTGGGAAGACGTTGAGAAGTCCTTTAAGGCAATAGTTCTGATGAACACAGCAAAGGAGGTGTGATGGCAGGGATAGCTGACGACACGGAGCGTACAACAGACGGCAATGGACCATCCTCTAGCCACTGCAAGTATGTGATTATCATCATCATACTGCTTGGCTTGATCGCATTCGCGAATCTTTGGAATCAGATAAAGCCGCGCGGACAATGGGAGTACCTCGTTCAAGGCATCCCAGATGAGCGGGTAGTCGCTGATCTCAACTCGATCGGCCGACAGGGATGGGAGATTGTATCGGCCCGTCGTGCAATAAGTGGGCCAGCGGAAAAACCGACCTTTGTTGGCTACGAGCTCATCTTGAAACGTTCAGCAACGGGTGTCGGCGATCGAATCAAACAGTTCCCCGGACAATGAATGCCCGAGAGGATTATCTTCTCGCAACCTGTCACGCCTGTGGCCCCCGTGTCCGATCTGTGGCGAGCCCTGACCTCAAAGGATTGAGAAGTAGACGCGCGTTGGCACCTTGACAGCAATCAGGTTCGCGAGAATCCAAGGATTTGGTCTGCTCGGCAAAGACGACGATGATGGTGATTAAATCTTCAACTGGGAGAGACGGGCGATTACCCTCGCGTTGATCATGCAGAAGTTCACCTCGATCCGTTTCGCACTCGCTCTTTCTATGAAGGGCTGCGCTACCTGTGCCATGTGTCGCACATACTCTCCGGCTCTGGGTGTTTCCCGCCTCTTCCGACCACTACCAGTAGTGGTTCTACACTGTTTCTTGAGGTGAAACATAGAACTCCTTTAGAACGCGAAAATCTGGGTCTGATAAGAGGCAATATGTCAATATTATCGTGCCGCTGCCGCGGCACTGATTTGACCTGTCGGACCTTGCCAAGGTACCTGCCCCTCTCCGGTCTTTGACGGTGTGTTATCATTCTGGCGCGTTATTCAGCGGGCAATCATAGGCATATCAAGGGCAACTGAATCCGCTGGTACTGGTAACGCGCTCGCCTCAGTCGGAATCGCCGAGAATCGCGGCCTTAGAAACGCACCGGCCTTACCTTCTGATAGTGAAAACTCTGTGAAGACCTGTAGGGGTAGCGCACCTGAGCGACAAGGCCCCAGTACTCAGTCTGCACTCGGGGCACGTTTACGATAAACCGGCTGAGCAGCCGCAAGGGGGTTGATGATGACGACAAACACAAAGACCGTAATGTTCTTATCGGTTGTGCTGGCGGCGGCAATGTGCGCCGGGACTGCTAGCGCGCAAGAGGTACCCAAGCCGGAGGCACGCATTCAAACAGGTTCGACGTGGGACGATCCCGAGTTCGGCGCGCTTAAGGAAATTATCGGAATGCGTCGCGTCTTTGTCTCTGCGGACAGCGATCCGGATACTCGCAGGTTGATCCTTGTGGAACTGGCGAGAGACCCATTCCTGACCGTCGTCGATCAAAAGAGAGAAGCTGAGTTCCTGATCACGACGCGCTGGTCCAATCGGAGGACTGGCGTCGGCCCAGACCCGGGCGGGCATCGTGTATCGCGCAACACTCTTGTCGCGGCTGAGTATATCGTGTTTCTGCGTGGCCAGATTGATGAGGAGGGGCTCCAGCATCAGCGCATAGTGTGGAGCACGACGAAAGAGCAGGCATGGATCGCGGGCATCACATTCTATCATCACCCGGCTGCCAACGGTACGCGGGAGTTCCTCAAGGCTCTAGCGAAGGCACGGAACGAGGCGAAGTAGGGCTCCCTTATCTCCAGTAACTCCTGGCTGACGAAGACTGAGGCGGCCGAGCGGCTCGGGCCGTCTCGAAACGCACACTTGAGCCCTACGCGAGCGCCCGGCCTGTATCGAACACCGCAAGCGCGACGCACGCGGCAGCAAAGTCAAAGACGATAGAACCAATCCGGCTTTCGCCGACCTGTCAACGGTCTCGTTCCGGAGGCGCACGGCAATCAAAAGTCAACAGAGGAATGCTGAGGCGAACGTGAAAAGAATCATTCGGATCGCAGCTTTGACGCTCTTCATCGGTCTTACGAGCGCCGCAGCGCCGGCGCAGGATTGCAAACGTGAACTCGATCGGCTCAGCGGCGTCATCTCGATTCATTGCGGCGAGGCGAGCATTGAGCCTTTCGGAGACTCGTATCTGACCTTCATTGCAGTCTGGCAATTAGAAAACGGGACTCCTTTCGTTCGATTTCACGTACGCAGGATGGGGAAGGAGAAACGTTGGCTGACGAACCCAGCCGCTCAGAATCTGGTCTTTGTTGTGGATGGAGCAACACTGACTCTCGGCAAGCCTTCCGACAGCTCCTATGATGCCGTCTCGCTGCCCTTCGCGTCAGTAAGCGAAATGCTGATTTATCGAATTACAATCTCCCAGCTGAGACAATTGGCCTCGGCGCGCTCAATAGTAATGACGGTGGGCGGAACCGGCCACCGGTTTAGCACAGGTTGGCAAGGGAAACTCAAGTCCTTGGTTGCTGGGATTGAGAGAGAAGCGCCCGGAATCTCAGATAACTGTAGGCGTGAGGTTGACCGCTTCACGGGGAGCATCTCCATCGTCTGCGCATCCTCTTCTTCCATTGCGTCACATGGCTCGACATTGCATGAAGGCTCATGGATCGACCTATCCTTGATATACATCCCCTTAAAAACCACCGACGCTCGGCTCTTGTCGATTGTCTCCGGGTCGATCAGCCTGATGAGGATCGGGAAGGAGTGGCAATGGTCAAAACTCCCGAAAACTGGGCTGACCTTGTACCTACTCATTGACGGGAAGGGCGACACGGTGGACCTAATAACTAGCACTGCCTTCGAGGCCCTCTCATCATCGTCCGATCGATACCGATCAGGGCATAGAGTTTTTGAAAGAATCAGTTACCTGATGAGCGTGGAACAGCGGAAGCGGCTTGCTCAAGCGCAGTCGATCGAGATGAGAATCGGCAGCGATGAAGTCGTCCTCAACTCTGAGTGGCTTGAAATTATTGCAGAGTTTTCCGCACGAGTGGACAAGGAGTCCTCTCCGGTAGAGGAGTCAACGCCGGGAAAAGCAAGGAAGAAGGTCATGAGTGAGTTAGAGGTCAGGTCGAATTTACGAAGAGTCCTGCTCGTTCAGGCAAAGCGCCTGGAATGGTGGGCGACCGACGAAATGTGCACTTCGTCAAGAGCCAAGGGGAGCCATTAGCTTGAAAGCGAGCTGCCGCTTGACCGGGACGAGCAGCTCTCGATGTTATTGTTGCGACGGCAGGCGCGGTACGCGGTACGCCCTTATCGGGGCTCGGCTCCACTATTCAGCGTTTCTTCTTCGTAGCTCCTTTCTGCGCTCCGTTCTGGCGTGAGAATCCGTTGATTGACAAGAGTTGTCTAAGTTCCTCAAGCGTGAGCCACGGTCTGCGGTAGTGGACCATTCTGTGGCAGTTCGAACACAGGAGAGCAAGGTCTTCAAGCCGCGTACGTGCTTCCGGCTGGAGTCTCTTCGAGGGTGGCTCGGTGGTATCATTGGTTGCGATGCATTCCTCATAGGTCACTCTTGAGCGGTCAGTTCAGCGACGAGGGCGTCCATTAGCTTCTCAGTCGTGGCGCGGGAGGTGGCGAGCTGCGCTTCCAACTGGTCCACCAAGGCCATCAGTTGATCCACCTTGGCCACGATCCGGCGTTGTTCGGCGAGGGGTGGGATTGGGATCCAAACCTGTTCAAGGATTCCTAGGTTGATGTTCTTTTGCGCAGTCGATGGAGCGAACTGTTCGAGGTGTTCCTTGGCTGTGCGCATGAAGTACTCGAAGTAACGCGCTGACGGAATTGGATATGATGGGATGAAGCCAACAACGCTGTCGGGAAAGCAAGCATCGAACCCAAGTATTCCTGAATCGGCGATGTTCGCCGCGATTGTGATACAGAGGGTTCCTGCAGGCCACATCCGGCTTTGAGCTAGGCCCACATCGTTGTAAAGGCTGGTATACGTCTGGATCGTTCCATTAGCCCTCGCCACATCGCCCGTTTGCACGAGACGATGTTTGCCACCGACAAAGAGCGAGCGGTCATTGCGGGGCCGATGCCTTGACTTTCCTCGTCCAAACTCGCCGAGATCAGGAAATTGAGCCCATGCCCAACAATCCGGAAGTTCAAGAGGCTTAGTTGAAACCTTCGCGGCCTCATCTCCATTTGAAGTGCCATGTCTGGTAGTTCCACGGCGCTTCGTCATCAGCGCCAGAAATTCTTCCGCTGGCTCGTCGTTTGGGTCTTGGGGAACGAGTTTGCCTTGGACTGCGAGAGTAAGGATAGTTTTGCGGAGATCGGCCGGTGCGATGTCGTAGGACTTGTGAAAAAGAAAGTCGAGGTTTGCCGGGGTCGGCGCATCAGCAAAGCAAGCTAGCGACGCAGTAGCGAGCGCAGCGTGTCGCGCCTCCCGTTCCTGCTGCTGCGCCTCGAGCCGATCACACAACGCCATCAACTCATCCACCTTCGCCACGATCCGCTTCTGCTCGGCGGGGGGCGGAAGGGCCACGGGCAGCAATGTCAATAACCCTCTGTTCAGCGTGCTGCCCTTGATCGCGTTGTTGCTTGTTTGAAGCGCCGCGAAGATTGGAAGGAATCGGAACAGGTAGTCGGCTAGCTCTGGTTGTGTCGGTTTGAGCGAAATAATGGCCTCGTTGTGAAAACACCGGATCCCAGCGCGAGCCACCTTGCCAATCGTCAACTTGAAACTCATCAAGATGCTTCCGGGCTCGACGAAGCCCTGACGAAACACTTCCTGAGCGGCTAGTGATGAAACCTTCTCCTTGGTTTCTGTGATAGTCCTGTAGTGTTTCATGTCCGCGATGGACACCCAGCTATAGTCACCTGGATACCAGTATCGCGAATCGCCACGTGGCGGCGTCCTCCCGATTGAGAACTCAGCTACCTGAGCCAACGCGACCCAATGCCAGTGGGGGGGTAGGTCGAATGGCCGTAATGTGTCTGCGTCACTAACATCAAACCGATTGCCTGTCCTGTCCGTCCAAATTCGTTGGAGAAATTGTTCAACAGGTTCATCGTCTTCCGCTGGCTCTACGAGCCTTCCTTGAACCGCGAGTTGCAGAACCAGCTCCCGCATCTTCGGCACAGCATTGGGCACGTCGGCGAACTGGTCGAACTTTTGAAAGAAGGTATCCAGCGTCATGCGTCGAGCTCGGCGGTGGGGGTGAGCGCGTGACGGAGTTCCTGTTTCAGTTCGGCACGCGTATTTGAAATCTGCGCTAGGAGCTTTTCGTATTCCGCCAGCAGGTGGTCCACGTCTCCGGGGCCGGTGTCGGGGTTGTGCGGGTTCTTGAGGTCGAGGTTGTAGTTGCTATCCTTTATCTGCTCGATCGGGACACGCCAAGCCCGCTCATTTTCCACACGATTGTCCCACCACGCGCGCTCGGGCTCGAACTCCTCAATGCGGATGGGCTTGCCCTTGTTGTAGCTCTTGGCACCCGGCGGATAAGGATGCTCGTAATACCATACCTGCTCCGTCTTGAGACCCTTAGTGAAGAAGAGGAGGTTGGTGCGGATGCCAGTGTAGGGATTGAAGACGCCGTTAGGCAGGCGGACGATGGTGTGAAGGTTGCACTCGCTGAGGAGTGCCTCCTTGATGCGCGTCTTCACGCCTTCTCCGAACAGTGTTCCATCGGGCAACACGAGACCAGCGCGACCACCCGGCTTGAGTAGCTTCATGAGGAGCACGAGGAACAGGTCGGCGGTCTCACGAGTTCGGAACTCAGCGGGGAAGTTCGCCTCAATGCCGTCCTCCTCCATGCCGCCGAAGGGGGGATTGGTGACAATGACGTCCACGCGCTCTTTCGGCGACCAGTCACGCAGCGGGCGGGCGAGCGTGTTGTCGTGCCGGACATTCGAGGGCACGTCGATGCCGTGCAGGAGGAGATTGGTCATGCAGAGCACGTGCGGGAGATGCTTTTTCTCGACGCCGGAGAAGCAGTCTTGGATGGTGCGCTCGTCAGCTTCGGTCTTCGCCTGTTTGCGCAGGTGCTCGATGGCGCAGACGAGGAAGCCTCCAGTGCCACAGGCGGGATCGAGGATTGTCTCGCCGAGGCGGGGATTGACCTGCTCGACGATGAACTGGGTGACGGCGCGGGGGGTGTAGAACTCTCCCGAATTACCGGCTGACTGAAGGTCCTTGAGTAGCTTTTCGTAGATGTCGCCAAACGTGTGACGGTCATCGGAAGCATTGAAATCGATGCCGTTGATCTTGTTGATGACCTGTCGCATCAACGTGCCGTTCTTCATGTAGTTGTTGGCATCCTCGAAGACGGACCGGATGACGCCGGTGATCTTGTCTGCGCCGATGGTGAGAGCTTTCAACTTGGGCAGGAGCGTATCGTCGACGAAATCCAGTAGAGTGGCACCGGTGGCCCCTTCTTCGTCCGTGGCCCATGTGGACCATCGCAGCTCCTTGGGCAGCGGGGAGCGGTAATTGTCCTGGACGAGTTCCATTTCCTTTTCGCGGTCGTCGAAGATTTTCAGGAAGAACATCCAGCCGAGTTGCTCCAGTCGCTGCGCGTCGCCATAAGTGCCAGCGTCCTTGCGCATAATGTCTTGGATCGTTTTGACGATATTGGAGACGTTGGGCATCGGTTAGGCGGCCTTCTGGTAAAGTGCCGCTTCGAGTTCTTGAATGGCGGCGACGTAGTTGTGCTTGCCCCCGAACAGATTGACGATCTCGACCGGGGTGCCGAAAACTGGGAGCGGATCCACTTTCAGGATTTCGAGGGACTCAACACTGGTTAGACCTGAGACTGCGTACTTCTGCAGCAGTGCATCGAGAACGGCGCGGGCCTTGTCCCCGTACTTGCCGAAGACGTTGCGCTTCTTCACTCTGTCAGCCCGCTCCTTGCGCGTGAGTGGCGGTTGGTCAAAGGCGACATGGCAGACAAGGTCAAAGGCGTCGTACTCGCGGCCCACCTGCTCGGCAAGCTCGTCGAGGAAGACGCCTTTGGCGACAAGTTCCTCTAGCACCGCCTGTTTTTTCTCGGCGTCGTCCCAAACGGTGAGGAACTCATCGAGTGAGGCGTAAGCCTGCCGGAGGGTCCTGCGCGAGTAGTCTTTGAGTGACTCGGTGATGAGCTTGCCATGCTCATCGAGATACTGGACGCGCTCGGTGGCGACGCGGACCTCGACGTTGTTGACGTAATACTTGGTAGGCTTGCTTCCGCTTGTGTCTTCTCCGTCAAGACTGTCGCCAGTATTGCCAAACGAAGGCGACTCGTCCCCGACCCCTTCGCTCTCTCGGTCAGCGTCCGTATCCGGAGGGACAACTGATTCACCCTCATTCGGCTCGTATATCTGTACGGGATCACCATCGAAGGCCGGATCGGCAAACATGGCCGTTGCTCGTTTGAAGTCCATGATAGTGAAGTAAAGCTTATTGTAGTCTTCGTTGATCCGAGTACCACGCCCAATGATCTGCTTGAACTCGGTCATCGAGTTGATGCGACGGTCGAGAACGATGAGATGGCAGGTCTGTGCGTCAACGCCCGTGCTCATGAGCCGCGAGGTCGTGGCAACTACGGGGTAGGGCGACTCAGGGTCTATGAAGTTGTCGAGTTGGGCCTTGCCCTCGTCGTTATCGCCGGTGATGCGCATGACGTATTTGCTGTTTGCCGCAGCAAGGTCGGGGTTAGCATTCACTATGGCCTGCCGCATCCGCTCCGCGTGGTCAATGTTCTCACAGAAGATGATGGTCTTGTCGAAGCGGTCGGTAGCTTTGAGGAACTCGGTTACCTTGTCGGCGACGACTGCGGTGCGCTTTTCGAGGATGAGGCTCCGGTCGAAGTCGCGCTCGTTGTATTCGCGGTCCTCGATAACATTCCCGTATTTGTCCGTCTGCCCTAACTCCGGACGCCAGCCGTCGAGGTCCTTGTCGAGACCGATCCGGACGACTTTGTAGGGGGCGAGAAAGCCATCGGAGATACCCTGTCGGAGCGAATAAGTGTAGAGAGGTCCTCCAAAGTATTCGATGTTGGAAACGTCCTTGGTTTCCTTCGGAGTGGCAGTGAGACCGATTTGCGTGGCGGAAGAGAAGTATTCAAGGACTTTGCGCCAAGCGGCGTCATCGGCGGCGCTGCCCCGATGACACTCATCCACGACGACAAGATCGAAGAAATTGGGAGAGAACTGCTTGTAGATGTTCTGTTCTTCCTCGGTGCCGGTGACGGCCTGATAGAGCGAGAGGTAAATCTCGAATGCCTTGTCGACGGTGCGATTGGTGATCTTGGTCATCGCCTGACCGAACGGCTTAAAGTCGTTGGTCTTGGTCTGGTCGGCGAGGATGTTGCGGTCGACGAGGAAGAGGATGCGCTTCTTCACGCCTGCCTTCCAAAGTCGCCAGATAATCTGGAAAGCGGTGTACGTCTTGCCAGTGCCAGTGGCCATCACAAGCAGGATGCGGTTTTCACCTCGCACGATGGCGTCCACGGTGCGGTTGATTGCAACGAGTTGATAGTAGCGTGGCTCTTTCTGCGATCCACCTTCGTAGTAGTCCTGAGTCGCGACCGCTTCCTGGTCCGAGGTGTAGCCCTTCGCCTTACGGTAGCGGGCCCAGAGTTCGTCGGGCCCCGGGAACTGGTCGAGCGGAATCTCACGGGTGACTAGGCCGCTTGTGACGGTACGGTCGTGCTCAAGAAAGGCATCGCCGTTCGAACTGTAGGCGAAGGGAACGTCGAGGGTCTCAGCGTAGTCAAGAGCCTGCTGCATTCCGTCGCCGACTGAATGGTTGTTGTCTTTGGCTTCGAGGACAGCAAGAGGAAGGTTCGGCTTGTAGGAGAGGATGTAGTCGACTTTCCTGCACTCACCGCGCTTGGGGGTCTTGCCGCGTACGATCACGCGTCCCTTCGTGAAGTAAACTTCCTCACGAATCTGAGTCATCACGTCCCATTTGTCACCGTTGGCTCCAACCAGCGCGGGCGTGATGAATTTTGTGCGAATGTCCGCCTCGGTGAGGGCCTTCTTGTCCACGGGTCCGCCTGTCAATGCGCCTTGGCGCAGCTCCGTCTTCATCATCCCTGCGGTCATCAGCTTAACTACCAGTCCCTGGGGAAAAGCTCAATCTCGGTGCGCAGAGATCATTTAATGCATCATTACTGCAGCGTCTTCTTCCTTGCCTTTCCCGGCGTTGACTGATATCCGGAGCGAGCGCCCGCACGGGAGAGGGGTCTCTGCAAACAAAGTTCCAGTAGCCGCAACAAGAGAGCGGACCACCGGGAATTTTGGTTAGAGCGTTGGAAACGTGCTTCTAAGCAATTGCCCCCAATATTTCGGTAATCTCATCGAATGGAGCATAGGTTAGGAGTTGCCGCAGCTTCTTTTTGCTACTCCATAGATGCGTGAGGGAGCAATTAGGATCAACCTTGCACGTCGCCGCAATCAAGCATTGTAATCGCATCTTGGCCTGTTTGCTTTGATCCCACCCAACTGCTGGTGTGCACTTCAAATAATCATTAAGACATTCTCTCAGCGTTGGTACTTCTATCAAGAGAGACTCAAGAACGATCGTTTCTAGGCAACCCGGTTGCCCCGCTCGCGGGAGCATCATTATTCGAACTGATGGATGATTTTGCGCTGTAGCCGGTTGAAGAACTGCATCCGGGACACCATAACCACCTGCTGCCCGGATTTCTGCTCTCACCTGCTGAAAGGATGCCGTTGGATCAATGTCATTGTCTGCTACAAGCAGTATTGTCTTGACATGTTTAAACCCCGTCGCACCACGAATCGCTCTGAGCCGAACTCCGAATTGTCGGCCTCCTGCTGGTGCCAGCACTTGAAATCCATCAATCTTCCGCTCCTGCAGTAGGGCATTAAAGAAAGCGCGATCGGCGTCACCCTCACCCACGATCAGGTGCTCTCTAGTTAGCGTTTCTGGCACGGACTTAACGGACTTCCATTTCCTCTTCTATAGCACTTTGAAAATCGCGTCCATTTATGACTGTGGCCTCGCAGCTACCCTTTACTTTGTGTGTTCGGATCAGCGTAAACTTGTCTTCATTCCCTGAAATCGTCGGTAAGAGCGCCCGCAAACATTCACTGCTGTGCGTTGAAACGAACAATTGAGTGCCGTACTCAGACGCAAACTCGTGAATTACACGCCAGACCTCCGCAAGGGTGCCATAATAAAGGCCATTCTCCAGCTCGTCGATTAGGAGAACCCCGTTTCGATAGCTAGCCATCGCGAGCAGGTATGTCATAACTCGATAGACGCCGTCCGAAACCAACGAAACAGGCATTTTCTCTCGAATACCAGTGACGGAGGCGTAAAGAGCGGGAATGCCCCCACTCATTTGTAGCGACACGTCTGTGATAAACGGATAGAGTTTCTTCAGACTCTGAATTACAAAGGCATCCTTTCCCAGCACGCTCAACTGTGAGAATCGCTGCGCCGCTTCTTGTGGGTTCGCTCGGTTGCCTGCTGGAAAGGATGAAATCACCATCGACGGACCTGGGCCTCTTACACTAAGACCGTCTGGGCCAAACATAACGCGGATCTTAGTGGGCTCGCCGATGCCAGAAGAATGCTCAAATTGTATTGGCACTACAGCGGTCGAGTCCTCTGGCTTCCCACCCATCGGGACGATTACGTTCTCTTCCTCTTCGGGCGCGTAGTAAATTCTGGTTGCTCTGGTGTTGTTGGCTGATCCGCTCAGTGTTAGGTGGATGATGCGAGCCTGATCAAATTGAAAGAAGAAATCTCGCCAGACAGCTTCGTAGCCCTGCCGATCAAGAGTGAGAGTTGATTCATTCAGCAACCGTAACCCTCGCAAACGCGCCGCGATCATCGGATGACCGGTTGCTGCCATGAAGAGAGCCTCGAGCATTGCGGTCTTGCCAGAAGCGTTGCTTCCAACAATAATATTGGTGTTCGCTAACCCTGATAATGACACTTCCTCAAAACACCGGAAGTTCTTAATCCTTGCGGATTCAATCACGCGATGGCCTCCCGCATCTGAATCATTAAGACGGAGACCCATAATACTCTGTATGAGTGTCCTCGTCGAGAATGCTCGGCTGAACAATCCAAGGAGAAAACTCAGGCATATACAGTTGCGTCTGGAAGGCAGTGTCTGTGCCTAAGCTCGGGGCTGTCACTGGAGTGAGAATGCTTCACGCCGATGAGAAGTGTCGCTACAGCTCCTTGACAGTGCTGGAAGGGTCGAGAGGGTCGGATCTCAACGATCTAGACGCAGAGGCAATGGCTGGAGCGCGACCTGTGCTCGTCGAAGAGGTCAAACGGAAGATCGCCCACGGGGAGTGTGATGAATGATCAATGAAGTTTCAGCGATGTTACAATGCTGGCACTGAGGCGAAGAGCAAGGGGTAGGATCCGCAGAGACGGATGAAGGCAAAGAGACAGTTTAGGGCAAAGTGACACTGTGCCCCCTTTTGTGCCCCCTCCCTGCATTTACTGAGTATCACTAAGTGAAGTAGGCTTCAGGAAACTCTTGATTGCGCTAGTCTGTAACATTCCGTGATATTCAGTGGCGAAGACCCGGGATGAACTGCAAAACCTTTATCCATCGGTTCGATTCCGATCGCCGCCTCTATGAAAGCAAGTCGGGTTAGTCACTTAGTGGCTGGCCCGATTGTCTTTCTGGGAGCTGGTCGCGGCACTGTAGCGAAAACTGTAGCGGGTCTTGACCACTTCGACCTCAAGTGAGAGGAGCCGTATCTTTCAACCGAGGTGGGTGCAACCGCCAAACCGACTATCGACAACCCGCGGCAATCTCTCTGGGAAACAACGATTATTCCGATCCGTGTTTCGGCGTCTGGGTTTACGATGGGCCTACGGGCCACACTGGGCTAAGCTGCCAATTTCTTGGAGGTGAACGAGGACTATCAACTAGAGTCCGCATGCGATGTCGTGATCGCCTCAGAGTAAGATCATAAGAAGAAATCGCCGACGAGAGATCGGCAGAGATCTGCCGCGGACCTGCTGTCCTGACGAGCTATGCGCTCACAGAGTCTCTTGTTGTTTGTCTTTGCGATCTGCATGGCCGCTGTGCCACGGCAGGCGGTCGCTCAAGCAGGCCCACCGCTGGTTACTGATGACCCCGACACACCCGGAAACCATCATTGGGAAATTAACGTCGCTTGGACGCTTTCACAAAATCGAACCAGCCGTCTTTTTGGAGTTCCGCTATTAGACATCAATTATGGATTGGGCCAGCGCCTCCAGCTTAAGGCGGAGGTTCCGTGGTTAATTCTGGAAGACCAGCAACGGGGCACACAATCAGGTATCGGCAGCACGAACCTAGGCGTAAAGTGGCGTTTTCTGGATAAGGCTCAACATGGCTTTAACATGTCCACATACCCGCAACTTGAAATCAGAACGTCGGCTTCTTCAGCCAGGCGCGGACTGATTGAGCAAGGCGCCGAATTGCGGTTGCCGATCGAGATGAGCCGAAAACTCGGCCCCGTCACAATCGTCGGCGAAATCGGCTATCAGTTCGTCCAAGGCGAGAAGCATGAATTGGTGTACGGTTTGGCCGTTGCGAGCCAGATCAATAAACGTCTCGCATTGCTGACAGAAATTCACGGCACCGCTAAACGCGACTTTGGAGACAATGAAGTAATCTTTAATGTCGGCGGGCGCTTCAAGATGAACAAGCATTACACGCTACTGTTCTCGTCAGGCAGAAGTCTACGTGGAGCGGCAACTGGGCAGCCCACGTTGGTCGCCTATGTCGGATGGCAGTTCAAGTTTTGATATGCCTCATCGTTCGCTTTCTATTCCCCAAATGACCAATATGTGACCAAAAAACAACAGGACGTGGCGTGGCCGTTTGAAAATCAGCACATTCCTGCTGAACAATCCCGCGGCGGACGGGGACGATAGCAACCAATTCCCATCACTGATCACGGTCCATTAGCACGTTCCAGTCATAAACATAGCGAGCCAGCATGCGATTCTGCATTGCTGCTGCTGCCTTTTTTGACCGCATCTTTTGACCGCGATAGAAGAGGTGCCAGCCCCGGTTGAGGTGCCAGTCGATCGTCCGCGAGAGATGTGAACCACTTCGCGCATAGGTCTTGATCCGCGCCTTTTCGTTCGCGGTTTCACCGATATATACAATCCGAAGATCGCCACCGCGCGGTCCCGCGATCGCCAGTTCATAGCAGGCCGGCTCCTCCGAATCGAAAAGATCATCGTGCCAATTGTACTTGTCTGCAATCTCGCGCCAGTTCGTCCAGCCCATATGTCGACCTCTCAAAAGCGATCACCATCCACGACTCAGCACCCAAAAAAAGGCCAGGATCCAACCCGCGACTATAAGCAATACAAGAACTACTGCGGCATTCGTGGACCCAGCCCTCCGATCCGTAAACCACCCCTTCTCAGAAAACGTTATACGCAATTCTTTTCGCCAGGCGTGATACTTGTCCTTCACTCTATCGGCGTACCATAGACTCGCCAACTGTACATAGAGCCAGAATAAAGATAGAAGCCCGCCTGCACCTATGATGAGAAGCCGGGCGCCGTGCGGCTGTACACTAGTGGAGGTGACCAACACCAACATGCCAGCAGTGAGAGTTGCGAAAGAATAGAATCTCTGCCAAAACATCTGTTGCTCAATTACGACCATCTCTTGATAGAACTTTAGCGTCTGAAATGAATCTCCCTTTGTTTCCAGTGGGGCTAGCGGAACGTCAGCTGCCGGGGGTGTGTTTACGGACGGCTTTGTTTGACTTGTCATATCCGATTCCTTTCCTTGGACAATATTAGGTAACGGTCCGATCGGAG
>Ga0070708_100002378_pt1 | contig 14561 bp, 19 predicted proteins | sample KBSK5503metaG_FD_65469 | JGI IMG/M metagenome (GOLD analysis project Ga0070708, IMG submission 65469) | Corn, switchgrass and miscanthus rhizosphere microbial communities from Kellogg Biological Station, Michigan, USA - KBS K5-50-3 metaG | ecosystem: Host-associated > Plants > Roots >...
GAGGTCGGTGACGGCCTGTGCGTAGCTAGGATCGGCTCGGAGGAGGGTGTAATCGACGGCGTTCAATCGGATCCCAGTAATCGTCACCGGGCGGACATGGGCCGCGAGCAGACGCGCGTACGCCGTTCGCTGTTCCGTCTCCTGCCCGGTGGCTGGGGTGGTCCCCATGGCCGCGAGCATTAGCAGAGCCGGCCCGCCGACGCTCCGAAGTCGCCGAGTCATCGTGTCCCGCGTCGCTCCAGTGTCACGGCTCCCGGTCATCCTAGACCGGCTGGCTTGCTCTGGCTCGCCCTCCGCGAGAGGAGGCACGCCATCGCCACTCCGATGACCGCCAGGGCCAGGCCCTGCTGCGGCGACAGGCCGAGAAATCGTTCCGGCCGGCCGTCGGCGCGCAGAGGATCGAGGGCGACGCGCAGCGCGCCATAGAACAGCAGGTAGAGCCCGGGCGTCAGGAATTGGTGGGTCTCTCCGCCCATCCCGCAGTAGGGGCACGTGAGCTTCCACAACGCCGGTACCGCCTTTGACCGCCAGTACCCCTTGCACGCCGGGCACTGATGACCAAACAGCCCCCGGGAGTCGGACCCAATGAACACGCGCAGGCACCGTCCCCACGCGTCGGACGAAGAGGACGAAGTGCTTCTGTGGCGTCGGCAGGTCTCCGTAGATCTGCTCCTTCGGGCTCATCACCGCCTTGATTGTGCGGGGAACGATACGCTGCATGAGGTCTCTCCGTAGTGAGGTGAATGGGTTTACCGCACGGTCGACATTGCCATCATCAAGAGTGCTTGAGCCACTAGTCGCCGCGCAGCAGGCGACGGAGGCGCACGCCTACCGGCGTGCCGAGGAGCGCGGCCGCGCCCCAGAGCCAGCCATGGAGGCTCGTCGAGGCGATGCCGCTGAACGTCGCGCCGATATTGCAGCCGTAGGCGATGCGGGCGCCGTAGCCGAGGAGCAGCCCGCCGACGAGTCCGGCCACCGCCAGCCGGGGCGGGATGCGCCGGGGTCTTGTGAAGCGACCGGCCAGGCCCGCGGCCAGGCTGGCCCCGAGCACGAGCCCGATGTCCATGATCGACGTCACGTCGGTGAAGACAGGGGCGGCCAGCGCGGCCTGCTGGAACTCCCCGGTCCAGAACGGCGTCGAGGAGAGGTCGACGCCTGCCGCTTGCAAGATCTTGCCGCCCCAGAGCGAGAAGGCCCAGGTGATAGTCCACGGGTGGCCGGCCACCAGGAGCGTGGCGAGGTTCAGCACGGCGAGAGCGACGGCGCCGGCGGCGAGCGACCAGGGGCCGCGCACGAGTCGGAGCGCGAGGGAGGTCGGCGGGGGGAGGGGCGCGCGAGGGGCGGGGAAGGAGTTGCGGCGCAGGCTCGCGAGCGCGATAAGCCCGAGGATCGCCAACTGAAGGACGACGGCGGGAGTCCAGCCCAGGGTGCGCCCCAGCGACACCTCGCCGAGGGACGGCAAGGACCACCAGAACGACATGTGGAAGGTGGCGATCAACGAGCCGGCGAGAAAGCCCACCAGCGTGACGGCGAGCGGCGCCCGACCGGAGCCCACTTGGAACAGCGTCCCGGAGCCGCAACCCCCGCCGAGCTGCATGCCGATGGCGAAGATGAAGGCGCCGGCCAGGACGGAGAGGCTGGCGGGAGCGAGCGCCCCGCCCACCTCGACCCCCAGCCCGCGCCCCGTCGCGAGCGCCGGCGCGAAGAGCACCGTCGCGACCGCGAGCATGAGGAGCTGGGCCCGGAGTCCGCGGCCGTCGCCCGTCGTCACCAGCGCGCGATACGCGGCCGTGAAACCGAACGCGGCGTGGTGAAGGGCGATGCCGCAGCCAACTCCCACGAGGAACAGCCCGCCGTGGCGAATGCCGGACGCCGCTCCGAGGGCGGCTGTGGCGCCACCAAGAAGCGTAGCGGCGGCAGTGACGACCTTCCACTGCGGCACCGGGGCCGGCGTCAGCCCAGGCGCCGTCTGCTCATTTCGCCTGCTTCTTGTAGAACTGGACAAGCCCGAGAATGTCCTGCCAGATGAGCCGGCCGATCGGCCCCGAGCTGTATTGGGCGACGGCGATGGTCTTGTCCGGCTTGATCACGAAGCCGGTCGCCTGCAGGAAGCCGCGCCGGTCCTCATAGAAGGCCCCGAACGTGGCGGCGGTCTCCGTCAGCGGGATTCCGTAGCCCACCGGAAACGTGAGCGAGTGCTCGCCGACCGTCTCCTTGGCCTTCTCGAGAGGATCGGTGGAGGCGGCGACGAGGGAGATACCCTCTTCCCGAAGCTTGTCCTGCGCGCGCTCGAAAGCAGCCAACTGCTGCTTGCAGTACGGTCACCAGTGAGCCCGGTAGAGGAGGAAGACGCCCCAGCCCTGGCCGAAGTGATCTGGCATGGTCAGGCGTCCGTGGGCCACCGTCTCCATCGAAAATGGCGGCAGGGTTTCACCGCTATCCAGGATCTTCGTTCCAGCTCTCGCCATGGTAGGCCCTCTTTTCTCAGCTGCGCCGTGAAGCCTCGGGTGGGATGTCGCCGGCAGCCAGGCGCTGGAACAGAGCCGGGTTGCCAGCCAGGAGTTGGAGGATGGGAGATGGCTCCTTCGGATGCCAGTGCACCTGTTCGGGCGACTCGGGCCACTCGAACGGCAGGTGGACCACCGTTCCGGCTCTTGACGCGTCTCTCAGGGCATCGAGCGTGCCCTGGAGCACGGCCCGCTGCGTGGCCGCGTCGTTCGGCTGGCCGAATGGGCGGCCGAACGGGAACTCGATGGCCGCGACCCGGGGCGCCCCGGCGGCTACGGTAAGGTCGGGAATCATCGAGAGGGCGATGGTGGCAATGCCTGCCGCCTCCACCTTCCGCTGTGCCAGGCCGACGGACCGGCAGCAGATGGGTCAGACAGGCACGAAGACTGCGGCGTCCACCGACTCCGCGCGCATCCGCTCGATCATCGCCGGCACCGAGCGGTCCAGGAACTCGGCCGGGTCCAGGAGATAGCCCATGAAGCTGTAGTGGGACGGGGCGACCCGGCCGATCCGCCCCTCGGCTTCCGCCTCGGCGAGGCGTCGAAGTGGCAGTGCCACGTCGAGGTCCTGCTGGAGGTAGGCGGTCTCGATGTGCAGATGCAACGCGACAATGTCGGCCGCGGTCGCGCTGCGGGGAATGACACGGTACGAGGGATCTCCCCACCACGGGTTTTGCCGCTCGCCCTCCGCGTCGAAGGGCGGATCAGCCAGCATCGAGAGGCCGGCCGTGCTGACGAGGGCGACGGTCGCCTCGCTAAGCGGCCGCGGCAGCGGGGTCCACGGCACGGGATCTCGTGGGGCCAAGGCGATCATGGTCTTTATGATCGCCTTGGAGGCCGGGTTCAGGTACCGGAACGAATCGACAATCCGATCTCGGGAATCCAAGGTTCGTTCTCAGAGATTGTAAACCCCAGAACCGGTCGGTTTATTCCGCAAATCACGGTGCACGGCCCTTGACCGCTATCGAAGCTGGAAGCAGTCCAGGTAGGCCATCTCGGGAGGCCGGGGACCGGCTAGATTCGCGGGGGCCCGTCCGCTCGCCTTCGCCCGCTCGATGGCCGCCAGCACGGCTTGATAGCGCTGCACTAGCTCGGGCGTAACCTTCGTGGTGCATACGCGGCCGATGGCCTGCCGGTACGCTCCGTACTCGGCTTCGAAGGCGGCGGCCGAATTGGCCGTCACGATGAGTGCTACTGTAGGGATGATCCAGACGAGCCGGGTGAAGCGCCCTCTGGCATAGCGGAACGTTTCAACTGGCGGCGACGATGTCATGAGCAGTCCTCCCGATGGCCGATCGACAGCGAAGAACAGCGCGCGAGGCCCCCTGCGTCCCGAAGAACGTCCAGGTGGCACGCACTCACTGAACACCGCAGCGCGGCGCGATATTCCACGGTCCAACAAGAAACAAGTGCGATCTAGGAACCGATAGTCGGCGCGTTACTCTTGGCGATGATGACATCGCCGGAGATGGGAATGATGACATCGCCTGAGATGGGAATAGATCATGGGCTTCGCAGATTCTTATTCGCATGACTCACACCCCGACGGCGCAATCGATGTCGCGGTGGCAGGCTCGAGCCAAGCGCTCGCTGTGGATCGCGGCCGCGCTCTCTGTGGTCGTCGCCGGCCGCTACATCGACGCGCCGGAACTGCTCAGGGCGGCGTTCGATTGGATTCAGGGTCTCGGGCCGTGGGGAGCGGCGATGTTCGTGCTTCTCTATATCGCGGCAACCGTGCTCCTCCTGCCGGGCTCCGTGCTTACGCTTGGAGCCGGAGCCGTGTTCGGTGTGGTGCACGGTGCGGTGCTCGTCTCGATCGCCGCCACCCCTCGGAGCGACCGCGGCATTCGTGGTGGGCCGATACCTCGCACGCGAGTGGGTGGCCGCCAAGGTTCAGGGCGCTCCGCGATTCGCGGCCATCGATCAGGCGGTCGCGCGTGAGGGGTGGAAGATCGTCATCCTCACACGGCTGAGTCCCATCTTTCCTTTCAACCTGCTCAACTACGCCTTTGGGCTGACCCGCGTATCACTCCGTGACTACGTCTTCGCGTCGTGGATCGGGATGATTCCGGGAACGCTGATGTACGTCTACATGGGCTCGCTCGCTGGCGACCTTGCGACCCAGGGCGCCGGCTCTCGCATGCGGAGCGGCGCGGAGTGGGCGCTGTCCGGCATTGGCTTGTTGGCGACCATTGCGGTGACGGTGTACGTGACGCGCCTGGCCCGGGCGGCCCTGGTCCGGCGAGGGGCGGCCGAAAAGTGACGCTGTGTGTTCAAGCAAGGAGGTGACTCGATGGCGGTGACCGAGGTTCCGGAAGCGACCGAACATCCAGTCATAGTGCAGCCTTGGGATGAGCCCAACCGGGCGCTTGTAGCGAACGTTCATCCTCCGGACTGGGTCAACCCCGAACCGGCACCCCGCTACAACCTCGTGCGGCTATCGGCGCGGCCGGGCTTGGCGCCAAGGTGGCCCTGGTGGAGCGCGAGCTGATGGGGGGCGATTGTCTCAACGTCGGCTGCGTGCCGTCCAAGGCGCTAATCCGCGCTGGCCGCGCGTGAGCGGATGTCCGAAATGCCGAGGAGTTCGGCGTGATCGTACCCGCGGGCGCGCGCGTGGACTTTGCCGCCGTCATGGAGCGCATGCGGCGCCTCCGGGCGAGGATCAGCCCGAATGACTCCGCGGAGCGCTGTCGGCGCCTCGGGGTGGACGTGTTCTTTGGGGCGGGCCGGTTCGCGGGCGCGGATTCCGTCGAGGTCGCCGGGAGGACGCTGCGGTTCACGAAGGCGGTGATCGCCGCCGGGGCGCGAGCGGCCGCGCCGCCGATTCCGGGGCTCGTCGAGGCCGGCTATCTCACCAACGAGACGGTGTTCGCCCTCACCGCGTTGCCTCGACGGCTGGCCGTGATCGGTGCCGGGCCCGTCGGGTGCGAGCTGGCCCAGGCCTTCGCACGGTTCGGAGCCAGAGTACAGTTGATCGAGGCGATGTCGCGCATCCTTCCCCGTGAGGACCGCGATGCGGCCGCGCACGTGGAGCGGGCCTTCGTCGGAGACGGTGTGGAGTCCATGTGCGGGCGGAAGATCCTGGCCGCGGAACGGGAGGGTACCGACAAGATCCTGCGCCTGGAATGCGAGGGCGCGGCGCACGCGGTCGCGGTGGACGAGATCCTAGTCGGCGTCGGCCGCGCGCCCAATGTTGAGGGGCTCGACCTCGAGCGCGTGGGCGTCGAGTACGATCGTCAGTCTGGGGTGAAGGTCAATGATCGCCTTCAAACCACACACCCCCGGATCTACGCCGCCGGCGACGTCTGCTCGGCCTACAAGTTCACGCACAACTCTGACTTCCAGGCCCGGATCGTGATCCAGAACGCCCTGTTCTTCGGGCGGGCGCGAGCGAGCGCACTCACCATCCCCCGGTGTACCTACACCGACCCCGAAGTCGCGCACGTCGGGCTCAACGAGGATGAGGCGGAGAAGCGGGGCCTCCGGGTGCGCACCTTCGTGCAGGATGTGGCGGAGGTTGACCGGGCGCTGCTCGACGGAGAGAGCGAAGGCTAGGCTTCGTCAAGATCCACGTCCGCGAGGGCACCGACCGGATCGAGGGCGCCACGGTGGTGGCCCGGCACGCCGGTGAGATGCTCCCGGAACTGACGCTGGCCGTGGCTCGCGGCGTCGGGCTCGGCAAGATCGCGCGGACCATTCACACCTATCCGACGCAGGCCGAAGCCATTCGCAAGGATGGGGGACGCCTACAACCGGACGCGTCTCACGCCGCGGCTGAAGCGGCTCTTCGAGACGTGGCTCCGGTGGACACGTTAGCGGGCGGAGCGGCTCGAGACCACCCCGTCCACTAGTGGCAGGCCGGTGTCCGTCCGCCTACCGCGACGCTCCCGCGTCGCGGGGGTCGGCCGGCGCCTGGATGTCGGTCCGTCGGTCGCCCGCTTGAACTACGCGGGCTGCCAGAGGAGACCTGCCAGGGTCATCGAGAGTATTCGCTTTACCTCGCTCACCTGTCCTCCGTCGTCGGTTCGAGGCCCTCCTACGAGCGAAGAGGCCGACCGCAGGATTCGCGGTCGTGGCGGAATAACGGCGGCGCCCCCAAGGTTCAGCCGACTGAGGGAGGGATCTTTGAGGGAGCGAGCCGAGCAAGAGCGCGATCTCGTAGGGGGGCTTCGCCAGGAAGAGCCGACCGCGGCAAGTTTGCTCGTGGGGCGACCCGGCGCCAGTGTCTACCGGGTGGCGCGTTCAGTTCCTCGTCGATCGACGAGATGCCGAGGAGGTCACGCAGAATGCTCTGCTGACGATCATTCGCAAGATTCGGACGTTTCAAGGGTGAGGCGGCGTTCTCGAGCTGGGTCTACCGGATCGCCTCCAACGCGGCACACGGCAAGTCACGGAGGGGCCGCGGCGCGCGTTTATCGTTGGAGTCCTACCTCCCCGTCTTCAACGGCCGGCATGCCGAGCCCGGCTCGGAGTGGTCGCGTAGACCAGACGACGCCGCGATGGCCGGGGAACTCAAGACCGCGATCGAGCGGAGCCTCAGAGCTTCCAGCGGACTATCGGGCGGTCATCCTGCTCCACGACGTCGAAGGCCTCCCGAATCAGGAAGTTGGCGGCATCCTCGGCCTGACTGTGGCTGCGGTCAAATCCCGGGGGCCCGACTCTGTCTGCGGAAGAAACTCGGCCCCGTCGTTTCGCCGAGCCACTGAACGGCCAAACAGACGTGGTCGGAATCTGTCTGTTGGTCGATGAAGGGTCGGAGCTGGTCCCGAAGCGGGCTATGTGCGGGTGAGATAGAGCTAACACAAAAAGATCGTCGCCCCGGAATAAATCGCCCCGCACAAGGATTATACTGGTGACGGCGTCACGGGGGTCGGTAACGCTGCGGGAAGCTGCGAGAAAGGAAGGGGTGTCGTGCCGGCCGACGAACGGGTTTCGCGTGCGCTGCTGCTGTTACGCCTGAGCGTCTTCCTGGTGATGTTCATGTGGACAATGGACAAGTTCTTCAGACCCAGTCACACCGCGCAGGTGTATACGTACTTCTACAGCATCGGAGGATTGGGCAACGGCGTCTTCTACGCGATCGGTGTGGCCGAGATGCTGCTGCTCCTGGCGTTCGTGGTCGGGTTCCAGAAGCGTTTCACGTACGGCGCCGTGCTGGTGCTGCATGCCATGTCGACACTGGCGGCGTTCCGGCAATATCTGGCCCCGCTCTCGAACCTCCTGTTCTTCGCGGCGTGGCTGATGCTCGCTAGCTGCTTTGCGCTGTACACCCTGCGAGACCTGGATACCCGATGGGTAGTGAGAAGAAGGCTAGAAGGAGTCACGGAGTGATGGGGCCCGCGGTGCGGGCAGACTTGGTAATCCGCGCTCCGACGGCGGCGTGAACACGATGGGCTCAAACCTTCCTTTGCTGAGATCGCAGCCGAGCCGGATTCCGGCTGCCCCGTTCCTGCGCCTATCGGCGCTCTGGATCCAGATCACCGGCACCTGGTGCAACCTGGAGTGCACCCACTGCCTGAACGCCAGCGGACCCAAGGATCCGTGGCTCCGGCCCCTCCACGCCGAGACCGCGCGACGGGCCATCCGGGAGGCCGAGGCGCTCGGCGTGAAGGAGATCTACTTCACCGGCGGCGAGCCGTTCCTTCACCCCGCGATCCTGACCCTGCTGGGCGAGGCGCTGGAGGTGGCGCCCACCACGGTGCTGACCAACGGCACCAGGATCAGTGAGGGCGTCGCCGATGCGTTGGCGGAACTGGCCGCCGGGACGTCTTACTCCCTCGAGATCCGCGTGAGCCTCGACGACGTGGACCCGGAGGCCAATGACCGGGTGCGGGGGCAGGGCGCCTGGGAGAAGGCGGTGGCGGCCATTCGACGCCTCGACGCGCGAGGGCTCTTGCCCATCGTGACCGCCACGGAGATCCTGATGGCGGAGCGTGACGCTAGGACCGGGATCTATCAGCGGTTCCGCGACTTCCTGCTGTCCCTGGGGATCGAGAAGCCTCGGGTGAAGATCATCCCGGTCTTCTCTACTGGGAGGCTGGCCGGCGCGGCCGGCGAGCGGCTCACGGAGGAACGGCTCGAGGGGTTCGACCGTGGGGTGTTGCAGTGCGCGGAGTCGCGCGTGGTCGCCCATGGGGGCGTCTACGCCTGCCCGATCCTGGCCGGCCTGCCCCCCGCGCGGCTCTCGACGGGAAGCCTCGAAGAGTCGTTTCGGCCGGTCGCCCTCTATCACCGGGCCTGCGTGACCTGCCACGAGACCGGCATGTCGTGCCGGAACTACTGAGCGCGCGATGAGCGGCAGCGCCGCGATGACACGCGCTCGCAGCGGCCGGGTCATCGTGCTCGCGGCCGTGATCGGAGGCGCAGCCGTGCTGGCCTGGCGCTTGGGCGTCTGGGATCTCTTGCGCCTCGAGCACTTGGCGCGGTTCAAGGCGTGGATCGACGGCTACGGGTTCTGGGGGCCCGCGGTCTTCATCGTCGGCTACGCGGCTGCCGAACTGCTCTTCGTACCGGCCTTGCCGCTCACAATCCTGGGTGGCGCGGCCTTCGGGCCGGTCCGGGGAACAGCCTACGTCTCGCTCGGCGCCACGCTTGGCGCCGCGGCCGCCTTCCTCGCCGCCCGCTACGCCATGCGAGGGCTCGTGGAGCGGTGGGTAGAGAGGAACCCGCGCCTTCGCGAGCTGGACGCCGCCGTGGCAGAGCACGGCTGGCGCATGCTCACGATCACCCGGCTGGTGCCGCTCTTCCCGTTCAACCTCCAGAACTTCGCATATGGCCTCACGCGAATCCGGTTCCGGACCTTCGTCCTGCTCTCGTGGCTCTGCATGCTGCCGGGCACCGCGGCCTACACGCTGACCGGCGGCGCGCTCTCCGAGGGACGTCGCGCTCTGCATCGGGCGCTCGGTTACCTGGCCGTCGCCGCCATCCTGATGGTGGCTCTGTCTCTCGTGCCACGCTGGCTCCTCACTCCTGGCGGCGAGCGGGCAAGACAAGTGCGACGTTAGCGTTCTTCTTCCGGGAGCACCGGGCGCGCTGTCATCGAACACAGCGGAAACCCACCATGGACAGGCCGATATCTGGGGGATTGGCGTGGCGAAGGGTGGAGCGCAAGCCCCACGGGTTATTGCCCCAGCCGCCTCCGCGTATCACCTTTCGGCCCGCTGGCGTGGTGTTGACCGGGTCCACGGCCGGTGATCGGTTGTAGAACTCCGGATCGAACCAGTCCTCCACCCATTCCCAGACATTTCCCGCGAGATCCTGCACCGCGAACGGCGACTGGCCGGCCGGGAAGCTGCCGGCGGGTGCGGTGAAGAGGTAGCCGTCGCCGGGATCGGCGCCGCAGCATTCGTCGCTTCCATATGACGCGCGGTAGCGCCCAGCCTCCCTCGGGGCCTGGTCGCCCCACGGGTAGATGCGGCCGCCGTCGCCACGGGCCGCACGCTCCCACTCTGCCTCCGTCGGGAGCCGCGCCTGGCGCCACTGACAGTACGCACCGGCATCGCGCCAGCTCACTTGCACCACGGGGTGGCGCTCGAGCCCGGCGATGGAAGAGGCGGGACCGTGAGGATGGCGCCAATCCGCTCCCGGGACCTCATGCCACTCTCGATCCCAGTGCCATCCCACGCCCGCCCGTTCGGGATCCGTTACGTGGGCCGTGGCGGCGACGAACGTCGCAAAATCGGCGTTCGTCACCTCGAGGCGGTCGATCCAGAAGGCCGAGATGGTCACACGGTGCACCGGGCGCTCGGCCGGTGTCCCTTGATCGGAGCCCATCATGAGAACCCCGCGTGGGACACGTAGCATTCCTCGGACCGGGAACCGCTTGCTGGGGGACTGACGTGCCCACCAGTCGCGCCAGGCGGCAAAATCGTAGCCGAAGCGCTGATCGGTCAGCGCGGTGAGCGCACCCACGAAGTCTCCGTCGAGCCATCGAGGACGATCCGGTGCCCCCAGTCCGGAGATCAGCGCCCCGAGGGTATCATCGTCCGCTTGTCGCAGCTCCGCCGCGGCCCAGGCCGCGGCCGGGGCCGGTGCTAGATACTTCTCTGCACGGTTGGCGTGATCGGTCCAGGGTTCCGACAGGAGCGCGGGAGGAATCCGGCCATAGCCGCTCAGCGCGGTGCCCCACAGGAGGTACCAGCGTACGAACGTGGCCGCGGAGACCGTGAGCTGTCCCCCGAACAGGCGCAGTGTGACGGAAGGGGCCGGACGGTCCAGCCGCCGAGCCAGCTCAACGCCGATCGAGGCGTTCCCGCTGAGAGCCAGGGCTTGCACCAAGTCTCGAAGCCGTTCTCCATGGTTCCGGTAGCTCGACGGGCTGGCGATCGCGCGATCGAGCGCGTCGAGCCCGCGGGCCAGGTCGACGCGCTGAGGAGGCCGGGGCCGTGGAGGTAGAGACGCTGGGGCGGGGGGCGCCTCGACCTGCGCCGGGGGCGCCGGGCCCCAGAGCGCCCCACGCGCGTTCGGGCCGACAGTCCCGATGTAGACGCGGCCTGCGTACACGGTCACGTCCACGGGCTCCGCGGCCGAGAACAGCTGGGCCAAGCTCCAGTTCACACCATCTGGGCTGCGCCACAGCGCGCCTGCCCCCTCACTCCCGGTCACCGCCCAGAGCGTCTCGCCTCCCGCCGCGAGAGCGCGCACCGGCTGGCCGTCCAGATCGTTGACACGCTCGATTCCTTTGCCATCCGTTCGCCAGACCGTTCCCCGGCCGCCGGAAACGTTGACCGCATAGAGCCACCCGCGGTACACCGCGAGCCGGTCCACCGACTCGCCGGTCGGCCATCCGGCCAGCGCTCGCAGCGTCTCGCCCTCCGCTCTGAGCAGCTTGGGCCCGCCTTCGCCGAAGGCGGTCAGCCCGGCGTACAGGGTCCGCCCGAGCACGGCCAAGGCGGTCAGCCGGCTAACGAGACCGGTCGGCGTCGGATGATCGTACAGGACTCGCCACGTCATGCCGCCGTCGTCCGAGCGCTGAAGCCCGGCGTGCCACGCGGACGTCGCCGCGAACAATGTCTGCCCACTGGCGGCCATCGCGTGGACGTGGAAGACGTTTCCCTCGGGCAGGATGCGCCATTGCCACTCGCGGCCGTTGGTAACGGCGTATTCCCCGCGGCCTACGGAGAACCGGGCGTCCTCGAACGGCCAGTAGAGGAGCCCGTTCGCGACGACCGCGTCGCCGGCGTCCTGACTGAACAGGTGACGCTCGTACCTGGCCTGGCCGAGGGCCGGGTCGTAGCTGTAAACATCGGCCGAGTTGTGGTCGACGAACTTGGTGCTATTGACGAACCAGAGCCGGCTCCCGTAGCCGATCAGCCCGGAGATCGCCGACCAGGGGCCAGGTTGCGCTAGGACGACCAGCGGCTCGGCCTCGCCGGCTGCCGCGGAGGTCGCCGCGGCCCAGGCGAGCATGAGGCTTGCCGACAGCCGGAGAAGCCACCGGCCGCCGAGTCGTTGTCCCGGCGGGGCCATGGCCATCGGCTCCAGGTCCATTCGTGACCTTGAAGACCGGGCAAGCGGCTCGAGTCAGAGCCCGAGCGATCGCGCGGCGAGCTGCGTGCCGATCACTCGCACGCGAATCTTCTCGAAAGCGGTCTCTCGAGATGTCGAGAGGTCGTCGGCGAAAGGTGAGAACCCGCAGTCGTCGGTCGTGCCCAGCTGGGTGGGTCGGATATACTCGGCCGCCTCGAGGATCCGGTCGCGAACCTGTTCCGGCGTCTCGACTGTCGGATGGATCGGGTCGATCACACCGACGAAGATCTGGTGATCGGGCGTGGCGTGTTCCTTGATGAGCCTGAGGACCCTCGGCCGGTCGGGCTCGCTGGCGAGCTGGATGTAGAACCGTCCGACCGCGAGCCCAAAGAGCGTCGGGAGTAGCTCCCCGTAGTCCACATCCGCACTGTGGGTCGAATCCTTGTCGCCCCCCGGGCACGTGTGCACGCCGATCCGCGTCCGCTCTTCCGGAGAGAAGCGTTGAAGGACGTGGTTGTTGAGGGCCACGAGGTCGTTCAGGAGCTGCTTGGTCGGATCGAGCTTCACTGCTAACCGCGCCTCCGTGAAATCGATCTGCACGCCATGGGCGCCGCGTTGCAGACACCGCCGGATGTCTTGCTCGGCCTCGCGGACCAGGTCGGCGAGGAAGGCCGCCCGGGAGTAGCCGTCGATTCCTTCTGGGGGATAGAGCAGACTCAGCGCCGAGGCCGAGATCACGGCCTGTTTCACAGGCACGTGGGCGTGCGTCTGGGCCTCTTGAAGATACGCCGACGCGTAGGTCTGGTACCGGAACGGGCCTGCCGTGAGCCGTGGCAGCTGCCGGACATGACCATCGGCGAAGGGGATCACGACGCCGTCGGCGGCGAGAGCCTTCAGCCCGTGAATCGGGTACGTCGCGAAGCTGGGCTTGGTCTGTTCCCCGTCGGTGATCACCGGCGAGCCGGTCGCTTCGAATCGGTGGATCGTGTCACGGATCGCCTGGGCGCAGAGGGACCGCCATTGCTCCTGTGAGATGCGGCCGGCATCGAGGTCTCGCAGTCCCTCGATGAGTGCCGCCGGTCTGGGGATGCTGCCAATGGGCTCGGTGGGAATCGGCATGGGGAGCGCCTCCGCGTCAGTCGGTGGTGGACGAGGTGGCAGCGTAGGGCGCCGCCGGGTGCTGTGGGCTGGGGTGGTCCGATCGCCGGGGGTCGAAGTCCGGCTGGAGGCGCAGGGCATCCGCGATCTTCGTCACGGTGTTGAAGAGCTGGACCACCTCCACGGCTTCGGTGAGCGCCTGGTCCGTCAGGCCGAGCCGCCGCGCTTCCCGAAGGTGGAAGTCCACGCCATAGTCGGACTTGCCGGTCATCGAGGCGGCGAACGCCAGGATCTCCTTCATGAGACGGTCGAGCGTACGACCGGTGAATGCCTGGCGGGTCGCGGCCCAGTAGGATTGGAGAAAGCCGACGTCGCGTGCCATCCACCGGAAGACGGTGGGCGGGCGGTCCAGGGCATAAAACCCGACGATCTCATCGAAGACCGCCTTGACCTCGGGCGACGCCTCCGCGAGGTCCGGCAATGGCAGCACCGGCTGCCGTGCCGAGGGAGAAAATTCCAGCGGCAGACGTAGACCATCGGCGACGGCGTTGAGCGCATGGGTGACGCCGGCAACATACGCCACCTCGTACCACACCCGATCATCGGAGAGTCCTTGCAGCTTCCCGGCTGCACTGTGGGCGACGAGTCAGTACTCGCAGACGTTGATGGCGCTCACCATCGTCGCGATGAGCTCCTTCTGGGCCCGCGTCAAGGCGCCGTCCGCCATGGCCCGGCGCGAGGCGCGGCCGTAGGGCCGCCCGAACTCGGGCACGGTGAGGAGCACCCGGCTCATCTTGGGCACGAAATCGATCTTGAACCAGGCCTTGGTGGCGTCGCAGAACCGCTGGTCCTCCTGGGCAAGTTCGCGGGCCTCGGTTATTCTGACGATTTCCATGATGTCTCCTTGTCGCCGTGGGCGGCAACGGGACTGTCACACGCTCGAAGGGCGGCGCACCGTCGGGTCATGGGCGGATCGGCACCTTCCCGGTCCCGAGCGCTCCGAGCGTCGCAACGAGGAAGGGTACCGCATAGGTCAACGGCAGCTTCCAGACGAGGCCGGGGGGCCAGTGCCCCGCGAGCAGGATGTCTCCCTGGTTGATGGCCGTGAGGATGGTGCCGACGATGAGGGCGATGAGGCCGGAGCGCCGGAGCATCGGCGTATGTCGCAGAGCGCAGGGGAGACACTTGCGGGAGAGCCCGTGTGCACTCTGGAACTGGTACGCGGGGCGCTGGCCGAACGACTGACCACACCCGGCGCACGGCTCGGCGACGGCTTGCGGGGGCATGCTGGCGCGCGTTACTACACGGTGAGCGGCGCGCCGTTGAGGACGGTCTGCCCGGTGACCGGCACCGGGTGAAGGAGGGCTTGCATGACGAAGCAGCCGCGCTCGGCGTTCCGGACGATCCGGACCACCTGCGCGGGGTCGGCAGGGGAGTTGATCTCCAACGTCGTCTCGGCGCCCAGCATCGCGCCCATCACGCTGTCGT
>Ga0070708_100002379_pt1 | contig 14559 bp, 14 predicted proteins | sample KBSK5503metaG_FD_65469 | JGI IMG/M metagenome (GOLD analysis project Ga0070708, IMG submission 65469) | Corn, switchgrass and miscanthus rhizosphere microbial communities from Kellogg Biological Station, Michigan, USA - KBS K5-50-3 metaG | ecosystem: Host-associated > Plants > Roots >...
GATGTTCCGCTCGGGAGGGTGGACCTGCGCGGCCTGCCGTTCTTGATCGGGGCGGAGCCGCCGTCTGCGGAGCAGTGCTTCCTGCTGCCCGGCGCCCCGGCATCGGTCGGGATCGGCCGGCTGGCGCGGCGGGTGATTGTCGCGCATCGGCTGCTCGAGCCGGGCGCGCCAGCCGGTCACGCCGTCGGACAGACCGTCGCGGAGTATGTATTTCACCTGGCCGGCGGCGAGGTCGTCACCGTGCCCATCCGGGAGCGGTTCGAAATCCAGGTGGTGCCGCCGGCGTGGGGCCGTCAGCCGTTCCTCGCCGTCACCGACACCAGTGACCACAACCTGCCGCGTTTCGTGGGCAGCTGGGGCGAAGCCGGGATTCGCCTGGTGGAGCACGCCATGGGAGGGCCCGCCGGATACTACCTGTGGTGCTGGGAAAATCCTTATCCGGAACGACCGGTCGAACGGATCGAGTTCATCCCGCGCGGCACGCGATTTATCGTCGCCGGCATCACGACCAGCGACGTTGATGAGCACCCGTTCGTCCGCGCGCCGGCGCGCCCGGTGCGGCTGGTGGCGAAGGACGGGCGGGACGGCGTCCTCGATATCGACGTGGACCGGGGTGTGGCGACCTATCCGCAGCCGCTGCCCGGCGAGGACGACCGGGCCGGCTGGGGAGCGGCCGAAGGAACGTCCGCGTACGCCTCGATCGCCGCGCTGCCGTCGGCCACCGTCGCGGTCCGGCGGGGCGAGGACGAGCTCGGCCGGGTGCGCTGGGGCGACGTGGAACGTGACGGGCGGGCGGACGCCGGCCAGGTCTTGCTTGAGCTGGTGGAAGGCGGCCGCAACTGGGTGCATGTCAGCGTCGTCGACGACGCGACCGGGCGGCCGGTACCGTGCCGGGTCCATTTCCGTTCGGCTGAGGGAATTCCCTACCAACCGCACGGCCACCACAATCACGTCACGCAAAATCTCGGCAGCTGGCATTACGACGTTGGCGGTGACACCCGTCTTGGCCAGCGCAGCTACGCATATGTCGACGGCACCTGCCAGGGGTGGCTGCCACGAGGCGACGTCGTCGTGGACATCGCGCGCGGGTTCGAATACGAACCGGTCCGGCAGACCGTGCGGATCGAGCCGGGTCAGCGAGACCTGACGCTGCGGATCAGGCGCGTCGCTGACATGGCCTCGGAAGGATGGTGGTCTGGCGACTCGCACGTGCACTTCCTGTCGACCCCGGGCGCTCAGCTCGAACAAAGGGGTGAGGATCTGCGTGTCGTCAATTTGCTGCAGACGCAGTGGGGCGTGCTGTTCACCAACACCGAGGATTTTTCCGGGCAGCCCAGTGTCGTCGACGGCGGCGGCTACGTGACGTATGTCGGCCAGGAAAACCGGCAGCACGCGCTCGGCCACATCGTCCTGTGGAACCTGAAAGAACCGGTCATGCCGTGGTGCAGCGACGGTCCCGACGAGGCCGAGCTCGGCGGCGCGCTGGACGCGACGCTGAGCGACTGGGCCGACCGGACGCACGCCCAGGGGGGCACCGTCGTCGCCGCGCATTTCCCGAATCCGAACGGCGAGCCGGCCGTTCTCGTCGCGACCGGCCGAGCCGACGCCGTCGAGATGCTGGCCCATTCCGGCGATGCGATGCTCGAGTACTACCGGTACCTGAACAGCGGCTACCGGCTGCCGCTCGTCGGTGGCACGGATAAGATGTCGAGCGCCGTGCCGGTCGGTCTCTACCGCACGTACGCGCGGCTGGACGAGGAGTTCAGCTATGCGGCCTGGTGCCGGGCGGTGCGGTCGGGTCGCACGTTCCTTTCCGGCGGGCCGCTCGTGACGCTCTCGGTCGACGGGCGCGAGCCGGGCGGTACCGTCGAGCTATCCGGGCCGGGAACGGTCAGTGTCCATGCCGAGGTGCGCAGCATTTTCCCGCTCCGTTCGCTCGAAATCGTGCGTAACGGCGAGGTCGTTGTGAGGGAAGAGGCCAACGGCGGCCGGCAGGCCGAAATCAACGAGGAATTGCGGGTCGACGGGAACTCGTGGATAGTCTGCAGAGCGTTCGGCGTCGGTTACCACCTCGATGAATGGGGTCGGCGGGTCTTCGCGCACACCTCGCCGGTCTACGTCGCCTGCGGCGGCGACTGGACGATGACCGACCCCGAAGGCATCCGCTATATCCGGACCCTTGTCGAGGGTGCCCGCGAATACGTACGGCACACCGCGGTCCGGAGGTCCGACCAGTTCACGACGCACCATCACGGCGAGGCCAACCACCTCGCCTGGCTTGAGCGGCCGTTCGCCGAGGCCCTGCGCGCGCTGGAAGAGCGCGGCCGTGGGTGAGCGAATCAGAATTCGGCCGATTACCCGGTGACGCCGATCAGGGCCGCCGCGCCGGCCGGTTCGTCCCGCTGATAGGTTCGGAGCCGTGCCCGATCTGCCCTGGACAGTCCGCGCGGAGATGGAACCCGGAACCGGCTACCTGGTCATGGCCTCCCATCTGCCGCTCAAGCGAATCACCGCCACGGTGCGCTTCTTCCGGGGAGTCTTCGCGGTGCGCAAGCAACTGGCCGCCGCAGACGGCCTGATCGGCTACACGCTGCGGGCCAAACCGCTGGCCCGCGACTACTGGACCCTGTCGGTCTGGAAAGACAACGCCGCGCTGCGGGAGTTCATGCGCACCTCTCCGCACGTCCAGCTCATGACCTCGCTCAAACCGTACATGGGACCGACGAAGTTCGTCACCTGGACGATCTCCGCAGCCGATGGCCTTCCCAGCATGGCTGGCGCCCTTGAACACCTGGCCTCCGGATAGCGTGCGTCTTTCGCCGATCCAAGCTGTCAATCCCCGCCAGGAGCGGTCCGACTAGCGCGCTAGGACTTCCGGCTCGTCTTCTGGTCCCGAACTGGCTGGGACGGCGGGGGCGGCCGGGTCCAGGGAGGTGAGCCCGGCCAGGGCCGGCATGCGCCCGGCGAGCATGCTCACGCCGATACAGGCCGGGCAGGCCGCTTCAGGTCCGCGGGCACCGGGATGGGCACGCCCGCCTCCATCGGGAGGAGCAGCACCAGGGCCAGCGGCCCGCTCAGGCCCGCGACACTGCCCTTCATCTCACGCCGCCGCGCTCGCGCTCACCGGCTGCGAAAGGTCAGGCATCGGGACTCCTTGTGGCCGTCACCTTCAGGACGCTCCCCCGAGCGCCCCCCTCTGACATCGGTTCGTCGCCCGGGAGCCTGCCGGATCACTCGGCCGGAAAGAACGTTGAAACCGACGGCCGGCCAGGGCGATACTCCGGTGGTGACGATGCATACGGGGCGTACGTCGTTCGACGTGACCGGGGAACCGCTCAAGGAACAGATGGAGGCATTCCTCGACGAGCACAGGGCCGCGCTGCGCTCGTGCCTGGACGGCCTGACCGAGGAGCAGGCCAGGCGCTCCCTCGTCCCCTCCCGCACGACGCTGCTTGGCGTGGTCAAGCACGCGACCTACGCCGAACGGGTGTGGTTCGGCGAGGCCGTCACCGGGCGCCCACGCCAGGAGATGGGCCTGCCGCCCAACGCCGCCGACGCGTTCATCCTCGCCGGCGGGGACACCATCGAGTCGGTCCGCCGCGCCCACGCCGAAGCCTGCCAGGCATCACGCCAGGCCACGGCCGACCTCGGCCTGGATGACGTGCTCCGGGGCCACCGCTTTGGACCGCTGCCCCTGCGCTGGGTCTACCTGCATGCCCTGCGCGAGTTCGCCCAGCATTGCGGGCACGCGGACATCCTGCGCGAGCAGATCCTCAGCGCCGGCTAGCGTTCGCGGGTTTCCGGGTCGCGGGCTTCTTCCGCGGCGGCGCCGTGCTGCCCGGATGACCAGCGACGTAGTCAGCTCGACCCGCGTGCCGGTCCTATGCGGCAGGGATGTGAAGATCGCGCCGGTCGGGTCGGTTGCCGGGCTCGGGGCAGGGCTCGCCGCTCAGTCGCCGGGTGGCGCGACCGAGCGCCTGAGCGCTTCGGACACTACGGCCAGGGCGACGGTGACGGCCTCGGGCCGGTCCGGGGTGCGGACGGTGACGACGCTGATGATCTCCTCGGCCGTGTGCGCGCTGACCACGCTCGCGGCGCGGCGCGCCGCCGCCAGCTCGGCCGCCAGGGCGAATTCGGCCGGGCCGGGAAGCGAACCGCCGTCCCTGGCTACCGTTACGGTGACATCGAACCGGCGCAGTTCGTTCATGCCTGCACCTTAAGTCCGGTATCTGACATTTCCCGGCGGGAGAATCCAACCGGCCCAATGTTTCATTGGGCCGGTTGGGAGCGGCTCGATGTAACGGCGTGCCGGAAGGGGCCGGGGCAGAACCCGGACCGAACCGGGACGCATGAGTAGCGCGGGACGCCTGAGGCCTGAGATGCGAGACTCCTCGGGCCTCGGGCGGCACCACGCAGGCTACGGCGCGGTACGGCCGTAGAACAGCTCCTGGGTGAGCCGGTTCAGCTTCATCCCCTGATGCTCGCCGTAGGTCAGCACCGAGTTGATCCGCGGGCGCGGCCCGCTGACCGGGGTGACCCGGTGGAGCGCGTGCTGGCCCCGGAACACCGCGAGCGTGCCCGGGCGGCTGGGCAGCGTGACGACCCCGTCCGGGCTGCCCAGCAGCACCTTCCGGACGCCCGGGTAGTTCTCGTCGTGCTCGTCGCGCAGCCACGGGCGGTACTCGAAGTGACCGCCCGCCTCGGACTCCTGGTACATCACGGTCACGGAGAACTCGCTGTTGTCGAAGTGCCAGCCGAGCTCGTCGCCGTCGTCGAAGATCGCGATCTCCAGGGCGTCCAGCGGGTCCGCGCTGCGGTAGAGCACGGGCTTGCCCAGCACCGCGGCGATGAACGCGGTGAGGTCACCGGATTCGTATAGCCGCCGGAGGGGCGCGCCGGAGGGGATCAGGTCGTAGGCGATCGCCTTCTTGGCCGAGTGCTGCAGCAGCGCGCGCGGGTGATCCGGGCCCGCCGAGGACTCAGGGGGCTCGAAGTAGACGGTGTGGGTCTGGTCGCTCGCCCACGCCAGGCCGGTGAGCAGGCTGGCCAGCGCGAGCATCTCGCCGACGGCGGCCGGGGTCAGGAAGCCGTCCAGCCGGGCGACCCCGCGGTCGCGAAGCTGGTCCTGGCAGTCGCGGACCAGGGCCTGGTACTCCGGGCTGGCGGGCTCGCCGATCGGGTAGCGCCGCAGGTCGACGACACCCTCGTACTCCGGGGTGGTGATCATTACCCGAGGATGTCACAGGCGCGCCGCGGGCGAGCGCGTGTAGCCGGCGGGATGCGGATAACCAGGCCCGTTCGGGAAAATAAGGGACATCATGATCCCGAACGCGCTGGGGTTCCGCGGCGGTGACCGGTCATCCGCCATCCCGTCTGTCCGGGCGGCCGGCCGGACCCGATAATGGTGCACGTCGGGTCCGCTGCGGGAGGTGATCGCCGGGTTATGCACAGCCGCCAGGTGTTCACGTCCCGGCTGCGGAACCGCCCGCTGCTGGACAGCGAGGGCCTGACCATCGGCCGGGTCCGCGACGTGGTGATCCTGCCGTCCGCCGGGAACGACCCGCCCCGCGCGCTGGGGCTGGTGGTGACGCTGCAGCGGCGCCGGATCTTCGTCAACCTCGGCCAGATCACGGAGATCTCCGTCGACGGCGCGCACCTGCGCGGTGGGGCTGTGGAGCTGGACCGATTCACCCGGCGCACCGGGGAGATCCTGGCCTCCGAGCTGAACGGCCGGTCCACCCCGGGCGGGACCGTCGCCGACGTCGCCATCGTCCCCGTCGAGCACCGGCGGACCGGCTGGGAGGTCGCCGCGCTCGCTATCGCGCACGGCCGGGGCCTGCGGAACCGCGGCACCGAGATCGTGCCGTGGGACAAGTACCCCGAGCTGTTCGACGCGGGCCCGCTGGGCGACCAGCTGGCCAGCCTGCGTGACCTGCGGCCGGCCGACCTCGCCACCGCCTTCGGCAGCCTGCCGCCCGCCCGGCGCAGCCAGGTCGCGGCCGCGCTCGACGACGAGCGGCTGGCCGACCTGCTGGAGGAGCTGCCCGAGCGGGAGCAGATCACGCTGCTGGCCGGGCTTGGGCTCGAGCGCAGCGCCGGCGTGGTGGAGGAGATGCAGCCCGACGACGCCGCGGACCTGCTCGCGGAGATGCCTGCCGAGCAGCGCGAACGCCTGCTCACGGCGGTGGAGTCCGGGCAGGCGGCGGACCTGCGGCGGCTGCTGCGCTACGACAAGACGACCGCGGGCGGCCTGATGACCTCCCAGCCGCTCATCGTCGCGCCGGACATCCCGGTCGCCGAGGTGCTGGCCCGGATCAGGGACCCGGATATGCCGGTGACCTGGGCCGTGCAGGCGTACGTGTGCGAGCCGCCGATGGTGACGCCGACCGGCCGTTACCTCGGCAGCGTGGGGTTCCAGCGGCTGCTGCGCCGGCCGCCCGCCATGGAGGTCGGCGAGTGCGTCGAGGCGAGCGTGTTCGTCCGCCCCGAGCTGCCCGAGCGGGAGCTGGCGGTCAGGCTCGCCGCGTACAACCTGGTCAGCGTGGCGGTGTGCGACGAGGACGGCCGCCTGCTCGGCGCGGTTACCGTGGATGACGTACTGGATCACATACTGCCCGTGGACTGGCGGATGACGGGAGGCGGAAATGGCGCGGTTTCCCCTAAGCCTGCTCAGTGAGCGGACCGACCTGTCCGTCCCGCGGGGCGCCGCCCCGCGGATGGGCGCCCGGTACGACGCCGACGCGTTCGGGCGGTTCTCGGAGGCGATCGCGCGGTTCCTCGGCACCGGCCGCTTCCTGGCCGGCCAGACGGTGCTGGTGATCGCTTGGATCGCGCTCAACACCATCCTCATCGTCAGGCACTGGGATCCCTATCCGTTCATCCTGCTCAACCTGGCCTTCTCGACCCAGGCGGCGTACGCCGCGCCGCTGATCCTGCTGGCGCAGAACCGGCAGGACGACCGGGACCGGGCCATCATCGAGCGCGACCGGCAGGTGGCGGCGCGGACCCAGGCCGACACCGAGTTCCTCGCCCGCGAGCTCGCCGCGGTCCGCCTCGCGCTGGCCGACGTGGTGACCACCCAGGACCTGGAGGACTCGCTGACCCGGCTGGCCAAGCTGATCGCCGACCGGCCCTTGCCGGAGCCGGATAAGGACGGGTAGACCGCGCCGGCGAGCAGCCTGGCCGCGGCGGTGAGCTCGGACTCGGTCGGAAGCGGGTAGCCAGACAACGCCGCCCAGACAACGCCGCCTAGACAAGGAGAATCCCATGAAGCTCACCCTTCACGTATTCCTCACCCTGGACGGGGTCATGCAGGGCCCCGGAGGCGCCGACGAGGACACCTCCGGCGGCTTCACCCGCGGCGGATGGCTGGTGCCCTACGGGGACGAGGATTTCGGGGCCGTCGTCAGCGACTGGTTCGGTAAGGCCGAGACGTTCCTGCTCGGCCGCAACACCTACGAGATGATGTTCAGGTACTGGTCCCAGGTCACCGACCCGGAGAACATCGTCGGGGCCAAGCTCAACGGGCTGCCCAAGTACGTCGCATCCACCACGCTGCGCGACCCCGGGTGGCAGAACACGACCGTGCTCTCCGGGGACGTGCTCGCGCAGGTGCAGGACCTGAAGAACAAGCCCGGCGGCGAACTGCAGGTACACGGCAGCTGCGGGCTCGCGCGCTCCCTGCACCAGGCCGGGCTCATCGACGAGTACCGCCTCCTGGTCGCCCCGGTGACCGTAGGCTTCGGCAAGCGCCTCTTCAACGGCGACGCCCCGGCCGTCGGATACACCCTGGTCGAGTCGCGCGCCACCAGCCGCGGCGCGGTGTACTCCGTGCTGCGCCCTGCTCCCTTCGAGGCCGGCCACCTCGACGTGGTCGAAGGACGCGAGGTGGCGAGCTGAGGCCGTCACGGCTGCCAGATGGTCGTGACCGGCGCCGCGGCGGCCGCCTGGCCGTCGCGCGGCAGCCGGCAGGCGGCCTCGATGGTGGCCAGGACGCCGTAGTGGGTGACCGGTTCGGCGTAACGGCCGGGCCGCACCCGCTGCCCGGCGAAGATCGTCACGATGTGATTGGCCTGGCTGCCGTCGTCCTCGTCCCAAGTGAGGATCAGCAGGCTGTCGTGGCTCATCGCCCAGTCCGCATAACCGCCCAGGTGGGCGCGCAGCCACCCGTCGCCGACGGCGACGCTGCAGTCGTGCATGTCGTGGCACAGGTTCGGGATCACGAAGGACACCGTCGGCAGCCGCGCGAAATCGGTCGCGGGGAAGCTGGTGAAGGGCAGGCTGACCGAGCCCGGCACGTTGCTGAAATCCGTCCACGGGACGTGCTTGCGCGCGTAGTCGCCCGCCGAGCAGGCCGGCGAGCCCGGGCCGGGCAGGTCCTCGGCGTAGCCGGCGAAGCTCTTCCCCGCTGCTATCAGGTCCGCGGCGAGGTTGGGCGTGCTGAAGCGGTACGGGCAGCCGTCATCGCCGATTCCCTGGTTGCTGCCGGAGAACAGAGCGAGGTAGTTCGGCTCACTGGGATGGGTGACCGCGTAGGAGCGCGTGAACAGCGCGCCGCGGCGGGCCAGCGTGTTGATGAAGGGCGCCGCGGGGTTGCCGATGATGTCGGCGTAGGAGTGATTCTCCATGACGACCACCACCGTGTGGGCCGGCTCGGGCAGCGCGGCTGGCGCGGTGCCGAGCGCAGCGGTTCCCTGGCCGACGGGCGATCCGCTCTGGCCACGCGGGCTGCCAGCGGACCCGGCGCCGGAAGTGCCACAGCCTGCCATTGCCAGCAGCAGCACAGCCACGGCCACGGCCACGGCCGCAGCGACCGGCTGAGGGGGGCATGACTGGCGCACCATGGCGGCACCCTACCTGACACGACGCTCGCAAACGTGTGCCGCAACTCTTCTTGGCGCCGGGTAAAAATCGATTGCAATCGTCGTTCTTTATGTTAACTGTATGCGATTATACCGTTACTGAAAATGGTCGTGCGGGCATTCTTGGATGGCTGGCCGACGTCAGGAAAGCTAGGCCGCGATGTATCGACGCGATCCTGACGGTTCCATCGGAGAATCACCCGCTGAAAGATGTCTACCGCTCTGCGTCCGCTGGTGGCGGGTCAGCGCCGTGACCGACCGCCACGGCGACCGCCTCGACGATGCGGCTGACCGGGATGCCGGCCCGGTCGTTGAACTGACGGACCGCGGCGGCCGACGGTCCCTCATAAACCGAGAAGACGACCTCCTCGCCGAGGATGAGGATGCAGCTGATGTCGCAGACGCGCGTTCCCTCGCCGTTCATCTCCGCCATCACGCGACGGCCCCGGTTGATGGCTTCGAGGAGTACTTTGCTCGTCACGCCAGGCCAGTAACGCTCGACCAGGTACACGGGCACGCTGGTCCTCCCTTTTCACGCGAACGCTACCGCCGCTTCGGAGCGCGGCAATCCCTTGAATCAGTGAGATTCCGGTTCTGCGCGCGTATCGGAGATGAGGTTCTCACCTCTGTATGAATGTGTAGACCCGATTCGGGGGGTGAAAAGGTGGATCCAGGGCCAGTCGGACGGGACGTGGAGATCGCCGAGATCTGCGCCTTCCTCTCGGCGCCACGGGCGTCCGCCGCGCTGGCCATCACGGGCGATGCCGGGATCGGCAAGACGGCGTTGTGGCAGCACACGCTCAAGATCGCTGGCGGCTCGTCGCGCGTGCTATCCTGCCGGCCGACCCTCGCAGAAAGGCCGCTCGCCTTCTCGGCCCTCGATGACCTGTTCGGAGACGTGGCCGGGGAGATCCTTCCGGCGCTTCCCGGGCCGCGCAGGCGTGCTGTGGAGGCCGCGCTGCTGCGGGACTCGTCCGCCGGGCCCCGGCCGGCTGGCATCGCCGAGGCGGACCGGCCGTTGCCTGAGCCGCGAGTGCTGGCGCGCGGAATCCTGGACGCGCTGCGGGCCCTCTCTGGCCGGGCGCCGCTGGTGGTCGCCGTGGACGACGCACAATGGCTGGATCGCCCCTCGGCGGGGGTGCTGGCCTTCTGCTTCCGCCGCTTGCAGCGCGAGCCCGTCTCGATCCTGCTGACGTTCCGCCGCGACAAGGGCGGCTTCCCGCTCGGCCTAGACCGGGCGCTGCCGCCCGATCGCCTGGGTCGTATGCCGCTGGGGCCGCTAAGCCTGGGCGCGATCGGCGAGATCCTGCGGTCGCGGCTGGGAACCGTGCTGCCGCGGTACGCGCTCACCCGGCTATACGAGGCATGCGGCGGAAATCCCTTCTACGCCCTCGAATACGCCCGTGTGCTCGCCGAACACCCGCAGGTGTCCCTCACCAACGAGCCCATCCCCATCCCGCACAGCCTCAGTGACCTCGTGCGATGCCGCGTGCGCCAGCTCACGCCAGAAGTACGCCGGGTGGGCTGGCTCATCGCCGCCTCCTCGCACCCACGCGAACGGCTGGTGCGTGCCGTCTGCGACGGCACCGAGTCCTGGGCGGCGATCGACCGCGCCGTCGACGTCGGTCTCATCGAGCGCGACGGTGACGTGCTGCGGTTCACCCATCCGCTCCTGCGGTCGGTCATGTACAGCGAGATGCCGCTCAGCGACCGCCGACATGTGCACCGGCGGCTGGGGACCGTGGCCGAGGACATCGAGGAGCGGGCCTGGCACCTGGCTCTTGGCGCGGACCGGCCCAGTGAGGAGATCGCCGGAATGCTCGACGGCGCCGCGAGGCACGCGGCGCTCAGAGGAGCGCCGGGCGAGGCAGCCATTTTTACAGAGCAGGCCGCCCGGCTTACCCCGGCCAGCCGGCCGGAGCTCGCGCGTGAACGGGCGATGCATGCCGCCGACTACCACTTCCAGGCCGGCCACATGGCCCGCAGCAGGGAGCTGATCCAATCCGCTCTCCCCTCCTGCCCGGCCGGCCCGCTCCGCGCGTCGCTACTGCTCCGGCTGGCCACCATCTACTACCACCAGAACGGCTGGTCGCTGGCCGAGCGTACCTTCCGCCAGGCCGCGGAAGAAGCAGCGGACGACCCGGCCCTGCAGGCGCATGCGGAACAGGAGCTGGCCTTCACCCGGCTCGTAGCCGGCGACCTTCCCGGTGCTTCGTCCCTGGCCGAGGCGTCGCTTCGGTCAGCCCAGCAAGCCGCCGACCCGCACCTGCTGGCGTACTCGCTGGCCAGAGTGGCCGTCCTCGAGTTCCTCCAGGGCCGTGGCGCTCGGCTGGACCTGCTGGACCGGGCCGAGGAACTCGACGCCGCGGCGACCACGGAGCCGCTCACGCGCCTCCCGAGGTTCGACCCGTGCCTCGTCAAGGGCATCGTTCTGAAATGGTGCGATCAGATAGACGAAGCGCGGCCGAGGATGGCCGACGGGTACCGGAACCGGGTCAACCGCGGAGACGAGGCGTCTCTGCCCTTCCTGCTCTACCATTTCGCCGAGCTCGAGTGCTGGGCCGGGAACTGGGATGCCGCGGAGGAATACGCGCTGGAGGCATGCCGGGTCGCGGACGAGACCCACCAGCTCACCATGCGACCAGCGACGCTGTATTCCCTGGCTCTCGTCCGGGCCCATCGAGGCCAGGCGCGGCAGGCACGGGAACTGGCCGATGAAGCGCTGGCGCTGTGCGACAGCACCGGGAACGTTCCGGTCAGGTCCATGGTGCTGTCCGTACTCGGCTTCATCGCGATGTCGCTCGACGACGCCCGGACCGCGCACGCCCACCTGGGCCGCCTGGCCAAGGTGGTTTCCGCGGTAGGCCTCGGAGAGCCGAGCGTGGTGAAGTTCCTCCCCGACGAGATCGAGGCACTGGCCGCCCTGGGCGAGGTCGATCTCGCCCGGGAATTCACCCGCCAGCTCGAGGAGCAGGGGCAGTCGCTCGGGCGCCCGTGGGCGCTGGCCACGGGCGCGCGATGCCGTGCCTGCCTAGCCGACCTGGACGGTGACCTGGACGGCGCCCGGGCGGCTTGCGAGCAGGCGCTAGCACAGCACAAGCGGCTTCAAATGCCGTTCGAGCTAGGCCGAACCCTGCTCGTCACGGGCATGATCGAGCGGCGAGCCGACTGCCGGCCGGCGGCCCGGGCGGCCCTCAGCCAGGCGCTCGGCATCTTCGAATACCTCGGCGCGCCGTTGTGGGCCGCGAAGGCCACCCGCGAGCTGTCCGCGATCGCCACGCGGACGCCGGCCGAAGGGCTGACCGAGACTGAGCGCCGCGTCGCCAGCCTGGTCACGCAGGGCCACACCAACCGCGAAGTGGCCGCGGCCTTGTTCGTGACGGAGAACACCGTGCAGACCCATCTCCGGCACATCTTCCAGAAGCTCGGCGTGAGATCGCGCACCGAGCTGACCGTACGGCTGCTGGCCGCCCCGGGACCACCTGGGATCGAGAATCCAGCTGAGCAGGCCGGCCGACGTGCACCCAATATCACTGATTCAGGGGATTTCCTGGCTCGCTCGCGGCACTAGCGTGAGAGTGACGACACGCCCATTAACGGCAAATCAGCGAGGCGGCGACATCAGGGTCCAGGTGCCGGCGGGCCAGCTTCGCCTCGATGGCGCCCTGCCGGGCGCCCAGCCAGTCCATCGCCGCGGACACGTCATCGTCGCTCACCTGGGCCGCGCCCAGGTCGGCGCCGAGCGTGGTGTCACCCCGCCAGGCCAGGGTGGACAGCTTGGAGGCCGGGGCCACCACGCGGGAGATGACCAGGGCCAGGGCCAGGTCCCGCTGCGGGCCGGCCGGGCCGGGCAGGGCGGGCAGGCCGGGTGTCACGGCCATGGCGTGCACCGCGGCGGCGTGGCCGTGCGGCAGCGACCGCGTGATCGTCATCGCCTGCCCGGCCGGGACCAGCGGCGCGCCTTTCAGCGCCGCCTCGATCAGCGCGACGGTCTGCTCCGGCAGCCCGGACAGGCTGGCCAGGGTCTGGTGCCGGACCGTGCCGCCGTCGCGGTAGGTGCGGCGCAGGTACGCGGACTCGTATTCGCGGCGGCGGCCCTGCTTGTCGGTGTAGCCGCTCCGGATCCTGGCCACGTGCATTGCCGTCGGCTGCCCTGCCATAGCGCGGTCATATCGGATGACGCCACGGAAGTCGCCCTGATTTCAAGATTTTCTGGCTACAGTATGTAGTCGCGGAAAGCTCCGCTGCGCAGGTCAGGGCACGGAAGTTCTACAGGGAGTTACCGGAACTTCGGGTTAGTCACCCTGCGCGGAATCTCGACGGCGTGGGAGGACGGCGCGTGGCGGATCTCGGCCAGCCGCCTGACCCCGCTCAAGATCGTTCCTCTGCCGGGCGGCCTGCCCTCGTTCTACCGCGACCGGCCGGCTGGAACGGCTGGGACCGGGTAAACCCCAGTCGGGAATCACGCGGCGGAGCCTGTGCCATGCTGGGTTAGTCACGCCACGTCGTGACTGGCGTCCGGCTGGGTTAGGAGACCAGATGGCGGCTGGGTACGTACCGAACCCGGGTGATATCGCGGCCCGCGGGCTCGCGCAGGCCCACTTTGGCGAGCGCGAACGGGACACGGGCGAAGATCACTGCGCTCATGCCGCGGGGGCGATCTGCGAGAGCTGCGGCCAGGCGATCGAAGCGGAGCAGCCTGCCCGCCGGCGGGGCGACTCGGGGTGGGTACACGATGTCTGTCCGCCCGTTACCGAGTAACGGCGGAGTCCGAGGGCGGGCGATGGGCTGGGCCCCGGGTCGCGCCGGTAATGGAACGGAGCTGAGCCGGTGCCGGACGTGGTGATCGCCGAGTCTGGCGGCCGCCTGGCACCCGGAGCCGGTTCGACAATTGCACTGTGACCCCGGCTGATGATCCGATCCCGGGTCGGAGCCGCACCTCACGTCCCACGTGCCCCGCGCGACTCCTGCTTCGCGCGCCGGCCCGGGTCCCAAACCGGCGCGACGTTAACACTGAGCCGGTGATATGCGGCACGCTGTTACATAGTGCCGGTCGCATTTCAGGGGCAAACTCGGCCTTATGCGACACTCGCACCAATACCTGAAAGCGGAGGGCCCCATTCGGGCTCCGGAGGGGCCCTCCGCTTCCTTCCTGCCGATCGCTGTCATAAGCACAGCAGGTGGTTACTGCTGTTACTCCCGACCGAAACGGTCGAATTCTCCGTTTCGTACGCCGCCGAGGAAAGCGTGCCATTCGTCCGGCGTGAACCGGAGAACTGCACCGTCGGCGTCCCTGCTGTTGCGGACTCCGATCTCGCCGTGGGGTAGGCTTGCTACCTCGACACAGTTGCCGTTGGAGAAACTCAGCGAGCTCTTGACCCAGTCGGGACCTGAAACCGGCCTTTCTGACGGGTTTCCGGACATAGATATTCCCACCGTTGCACCTCACTGATTGGGCGATATTATCCCGAATGTGATACTACGTACTGCAGTCCTATAACTACTTTACGTAGCCACTTATCACCAAGACTAGCAGAACCCACTGCTCCCCCATAAGCCCCTTGCATCTCGGATAGCACAACGGTCCGGTGAATGTCCTATGTAGCGTTGGTATACTGCATACTTCAAATGTTTCTCAGGCGTAGCGCCGCCGGGGCGGCTCTGGGGCGTCGCCGGCCGATCAGGACAGGACAGGACA
>Ga0070708_100002380_pt1 | contig 14559 bp, 13 predicted proteins | sample KBSK5503metaG_FD_65469 | JGI IMG/M metagenome (GOLD analysis project Ga0070708, IMG submission 65469) | Corn, switchgrass and miscanthus rhizosphere microbial communities from Kellogg Biological Station, Michigan, USA - KBS K5-50-3 metaG | ecosystem: Host-associated > Plants > Roots >...
TGGGTGGCCCAGCGGGTGTGCCCGATTCCGGTGGTGCCCTTGGGAGGCTCGGCGGTGATGCGGTTTTCGAGGTTCTTGAGCTTGCCGTTGGCGCGGACGATCTTCAGTCCGGTGCCGTTGACGATGGCCACGCCGGCCGAGTCGTAGCCGCGGTACTCGAGCTTTTTCAGACCCGAAACAAGTATCGGTGCCGCTTCATCGCCACCAACGTACCCAACGATCCCGCACATCTCTGACCTCTCTATCGCCGCTCCCGACTGACCAGGCGACGATCAAACCCCCGAGCTTCTGCATCCGAAATGGACATCCTGTCCTCGCCCGACAATACCCGCGAGGTGACGATCGGAACCATTGGGTCGGCTTCACCCTGCATCTTTCTTGGGTATCTCACCTTTCCTCTTAAGAACCCACCCCTCCTTCGTGACCTGGGGGCTGCGGGAAAGCACCAGGCTCATCGCCGGCACGTCCTCGGTCACCGTCGTCCCCGCCCCGATCAAGGAACCCGCCCCGACGGTCACCGGAGCCACCAGCTGGGTGTCGGAGCCGACGAAGACGTTGTCTTCCACCACGGTCAGGTGCTTGTTCACGCCATCGTAGTTGCAGGTGATGGTTCCCGCGCCGATGTTGACGCCCGCGCCGATTTTCGCGTCTCCGAGATACGACAGGTGGTTGGCCTTGGTGGCCTTCCCGATCGCCGCCTTCTTCGTCTCCACGAAGTTGCCGATGTGAACCGAGTCGGCCAGCTCGGTTCCCGGACGCAGCCTGCAGAAGGGTCCGAGGATACAGCGCTCGCCGACCCGCGCTCCTTCCAGCACGGAATAGGGTCGCACTTCGGTTCCGTCCGCGATGGTCGAATCGGCGATCACCGATCCCTGGCCCACGCGGACGCCCTTCCCGAGCCGCGACGCGCCGACGAGGGAGACCATCGGGCCGATTTCCGTGTCTGGCCCGATCTCCACGCGGTCGTCGATGATCGCGCTGTCGGGGTCGAGCAGGCTCACCCCGTTTTGCATGTGCAGGGAATTGATCCGCTTCCGTAGTACCCGGGCGCAGGCGGCGAGATCCTCCCGGGTGTTGACCCCCGCGGTCTCAGTAAAGTCGACCTGGATATCCGCCAGCTTCTTCTTTGCTGCGGCGATCGCGACCAGGTCGGTCAAATAGAGCTCGCGTTGGGCGTTGGCGCTGCGGGCCTGCGGCAACGAATCCCAGAGAAAGCGGGAGTCGGCGACGTAAATCCCCGCATTGAACTCCCGGATCTGGAGCAACTTCGCGCTGCAATCCTTCTGCTCGACCACGCGCGTGATCCGACCGCGCGAACGAACGATGCGGCCGTATGCCGTCGGATCCGGCGCCACGGAGGTGATCATGGCCAGGGCGGCGCGCTGGCGGTGGTAGGCGGCGATCAGGGCTTCGAGGGTCGCGTGCTGGAGCAGGGGGACATCGCCGTAAAGTATTAGAATCGCGCCGGAATAGTCCTTCAGCTTGGCATGCGCGGCCTGAACCGCATGCGCCGTTCCCCTCTGTTCTTTTTGCAGGGCAAAGCGCAAAGGCTGGCCTGGAAAAGCGTCTTGCATCGTGGATTTCACCTGCTCGGCCTGAAATCCGACCACGGCCACCACCGGCGATGCGCCCAGGTCCAGGGCGCGGGAGATCGGGTACGCGCCGAGTGGCCGCCCGAGGACGGGATGGAGCACCTTGGCCGTCGATGATTTCATCCGGGTGCCTTGACCGGCGCATAGAACGATCGCCGCCAAGGGGGAATTCGGGGTTGCGGAGGTCCCGTCGGCCTTGGAAACAGGTTGTTTGAGGGTTCCTCTGGGGAGCGCTCGGGGGTATTTTCGTCCGCTCGATTTCATAGGTGCGATCAGGTCTCAACCCTTCGACTCACGGTGGTGCAAACGAAACGCCAGAAACGAGGCAAGATGCTCATCGGCCTCCCCCTCCAAGGATTCCGAAGATTTAACACGCGTTCGGAATTGAATGAAGTCGGCGCTCGCGACGCCGGGGTCGTAGCCATGGGCTGGAGAACCAACGGTGCCCGGAGACCAGGGGCGATGAGCGTGTGTAGGTTGCCGCACCGCCTCGCCCGCACCACCCCGACGATCCTCGCCCCGGTGCTGCTGGTGGGGTTTTGCGCGCTCGCGGCGCGGCCGTTTCGCGGCGGCGTCGTCTCCACCGCCCATCCCCTCGCTAGCGCGGCGGCCTTGTCCATGCTCGAGCGGGGCGGCAACGCCGTGGATGCATCGGTCGCCGCGGCGTTCACGCTGGCGGTGGCGGATCCCGCGCACTCCGGGTTGGGCGGGGGCGGGTTCGCTCTTCTCCACGATGTGCGCTCCGGTCAAACGCGGGTCCTCGATTTCCGGGAGACCGCGCCCTCGGGGGCGAGCCGGAACATGTACATTCGCGACGGAAAGCTGGATCCCAAGCTGGTTACAGACGGAGCTCTGTCGGTGGCGGTTCCGGGTGCGGTGGCGGGTTACTTCGCCGCGCTCTCCGGCTTCGGCACCTTGAAACCCTCCGTCGTCCTCGCCCCGGCGATCCTCGCCGCCAGGCGAGGGATTCCGGTCACCCCGATGTATCAGCGACTCGCCAAGAGCCGCCTGGATTGCCTTCGTTCGAACCCGGCGTCGGCGCGGATTTTCCTCCGGCCCAATTCCGACGGCTTCCCCGACGTTCCCGCGCTGGGCACCCAGATTCGCCAGCCCGAGTTGGCGCGCACGCTCGAGCTTCTCGCGAAGGAGGGCGCACCGGCGTTCTACACGGGCAGGCTCGCCCAATCGATCGCCTCCGCGGTCAAGGAAGGCGGTGGGATTCTGACCACCGAGGATCTGGCGCGATTCCGGATCGTCCGCCGCGAACCGCTGGTGGGCAGCTATCGGGGCCACCGGATCGCGACGATGCCTCCGCCCTCCGCGGGAGGACTCACGCTGCTTCAAGTGCTGGGAATGATCGAGCTCAAGGAGCCGGCCAACCTTCCCTATGACGAACCCGACTCGATCCACCTGTACGCCGAGGCGCTGCGCCGCGCTTTCGCGGATCGCGCGAAATACCTCGGAGATCCCGATTTCGTCGAGGCGTCCTTTCAAACGCTCCTCTCCCCCGCGCACCTCGACGAGCTCCTCCGGACGTTCGATCCCGCGCGCGCCACGCCTTCGAACGACATCCTCCCGACCCCGGCGCTCCCCCCGAGCGCGGAGCGCGGCGAAAAGCACACCACCCACCTTTCGGTCCTCGACCGATCGGGAAATGCGGTGGCGATGACGACGACGATCAACGACGGCTTCGGTTCCTGCGTCGTCGTTCCGGGCACGGGAATCCTCTTGAACGACGAGATGGACGATTTCGCCGCCAGCCCCTGGCAGCCGAACGTCTACGGACTGGTGATGGGCGAGGCCAACGCCATCGCTCCCGGAAAACGGCCGGTCTCTTCGATGGCCCCGACGATCATTTTTCAGAAGGAGGACCCGAAGCGGCCGATGATCGTCGCCGGGGCCGCAGGCGGTTCGACCATTCCCACCAGCGTGCTCCAGATCGCGCTGCACGTGATCGACCATGGAATGGACGTCGCCTCGGCCAATGGCCGCGGCCGCGTGCACCATCAGTTTCAGCCGGACGAGCTGAGGCTCGAGCGATACGCGCTCGATCCGGCGACGGTCAAATCCCTCGAGGCAAAAGGACATCGGATAGTGGTGCGCGATCCCTGGGGGGATGCCGAAGCCGTGCTCGAGGATCCACGGACCGGGCTGCGCTATTTGGGACCGGACCCTCGCAACGAAGGCGCCGCTCTCGGACAGGACTGATGGAAGGCGACCCCCCGCCGCTTTTCGATGCCCACCTCCATCCCGAGGGGCTAACGGATCAGGACATCGAGTCGCTCCGGATCTTCGGCCTCTCCGCCGCGCTGGTGGCCGCGCACCACGTCCCGGTGAGCTCGACCCCGCGCGAGATTCTCGCCCACTTCGAATCGATTCTCGCGGTTCAGCTTCCTCGGCTCGAGCGGCAGGGGATCCGCGCCTATGCCGCGCTCGGCGTCGATCCGCGGTGCGTTCCGAGGCGGGGGATGACCGAAATCCTCGCCGCCCTTCCCGACTATTTCAGCAGCGGCAAGGTGGTCGCGCTCGGCGAGGTCGGGCTGCAGCACGGAGGAGAGGCGGAGGAGAGCGCCTTCGTCGCGCAACTGGAGCTGTCTCGGAAGCTCAAGCTTCCCGTCCTGGTTCACACCCCCGCCCTCGACAAGGAACGCCTGACCCGGCGAACGCTCAACATCCTCAAGACGGCGGGCGTGGTCACCCAACGGGTGATGATCGATCACGCCAGCCCGCGAACGGTCCGCACGATTCTGGAGTGTGGGCATTTCGCCGGGCTGACCATTCATCCGGACGAGCTCTCGGCGGAGCGCGCCACCGCGCTGGTGAGGCGCCTGGGCAGCGAGAGAATCATCGTCGACTCCGACCTGGGCGACGGGCCCGGCGACATCATCGGGCTGCCCCGCATGGTCAATCTGATGGCCAAGCAGAAGCTCTCCGCGGGAGTGATCCGCAAGGTGGCGTACAAGAACGCCGCCCACTTCTTCCGGGTCGCCTCGAATCCGCAGAGCTGACTTGTAGGGAACGCGATGAATCCGGCAGGCCGGCCGGTACTTCAGTGCAGCGCGGCGCTCTGCGGAAATTCGAACTTGAGGCTCAGCTTGCCGTCCCCGTTCCAGTCCAGGAGCAGCTGCACCGGAATGCCCTGCTGGCGGTAGCCGCGCAACGAGTCTTCGGCCGCGTCGAGGAGCTGTTGGTACGAGTGGCTGAGCTCCACCGCCACCAGCACCCCGATCTCCTCACCGTCGCTGGCGCTGGAGTCGTAGAGGGCACAACGCTGAAAGCGCGCCCAACGGCCGTTTTGCATCCTCACCAACTCACCTTCGTTCGCCATCGGGATACCCTCTCCCACTTGCCTTCTTCGCGCTGAAATCAAAGTCCTATCTTGCTGACTCGACGGGAGTTTTGGTGCTTTCATTTCCGTTTGCAAGTCCGAGGGGGTGGGTCAATAAAAATCTGTAAATTTAGGGGCGTGTAAATTTGTTTACTGTCCGAAAGCAGGCGATCAGCCGAGCTTTTGTCCGCGCAAATCCTCCAGGGCGGTGACCACCGCGCCGATGTCCAGACCGCCTTTGCCCTGCGCGCGGGCCAGTTGATACGTCTCTTTCACAGCCGCGACGCCGGGCGTCGGCACCCGATGCAAAGCCGCGTTGTCGAGAAAGAGGCGAAGGTCCTTGAACATGAGATCGATCGAAAAATGCGGCTCGAATTCCCGCCGCAAGATCGAAGGCCCTTTGAAGTCATAGTAGGGCGAGCGAAATCCGGAGGCCTGAACCACTTCGAGAAGCTTGCGCGGATCGATCCCCGCCACTTGCGTCAGCAGCATCGCCTCGCACAGTCCCTCGAGCATCATCGAGATGATCGCGTTGCCCCCCAGCTTCACCTGGCTTCCCGAGCCGACCGGGCCGCAGTGGATCACCTTTTCGCCCACCGCAGCGAAGACCGGCTTTGCGCGCTCGAACGGGCCCGGAGAAGCGCCCACCATCAGCACCAGCGTTCCCTTCTCCGCTCCCATCTTGGAGCCGGTCACCGGCGCCTCGACGAACTCCACGCCCTTCTTTGCAGAAACGGACTCGAGCTCGCGGGCGAGGTCGGGTGAAACGGTGGAGAAGTCGATGAACAGCTGACCCGATCGGGAAGCGGAGAGCAGGCCGTTCGGGCCCATCGCCACTTCGCGCAGCGCGGCGGGGTCCGCGACGCAGGTGCAGAACACATCCACCCGAGAGGCCAAGTCGGCCGGCGAGCTTGCCACCCGGACCCCGTATTGCTTCAGCGCCTCAGCGCGAGCGGGAGTGCGATTCCAGACCGTGACCTGGAATCCCTTCTGCGCCAGGTTTCGCGCCATCCGGCTGCCCATGATTCCAAGGCCAACGAACCCAACTTTCGTTTCGCTCATTTTTTGGTCTCTTTCTCGTCCATCCGCGCCGCGCAACTTGCGCGAGAAGCGCTTCCAAAGGGGCTCGCGCATTTATATGAGGGATGAGGGCCCGGCGCACCGCGAGTAGCGTCCGGCCCGGCGATCTCTTAGATTGCGGCGATGAAGTTTCCGCTCCTGTTCCGCCGCCTGAACGCGATCACCAGCAACGCCGCTCAGGACCGCGCCGAAAAACTTCTCGCCGAAAGCCTGAGGCTGCTTGGGCAGTTCTGCGCCAAGATGGCGGATACCGTCGAGGCGCAGCGGTTGGCGCGGGCGGGCTACTCGCAGCAGGATGAGTTTCTCGAGCGAATCGATCCCGGTGCCGGCCCTGGTTCGCAGAGCAGCCGGTCGAATCCAGAGCGTTAAGCGGCGCATTGAACCTCGCCTTCCCCGCCGGTGTTGAACGATGTTTCCCGTAAACGCCCTTGACGACGAAGAGGGCGAGCGCATCCCCCCTGGGCTACCCCCGGTGATCGACGCCCACGTCCATCTCTTCCCGGATCGCGTCTTTGAAGCGGTGTGGCGTTGGTTCGACAGGTATGGCTGGCCGATCCGATACAAGATCTATTCGCGACAGGTGGTGGAGTTCCTCCTGTCCCGCGGGATCTCGCGGGTGGTGGCGCTGCACTACTCACACCAGCCGGGAATGGCCCGCGCGCTCAACGAATACGCCGCGGAGATTGCGCGCGACGAGCCGCGGGTGACCGCCTTGGCGACGGTGCTGCCGGGTGAGCGCGGGGCGGTCCAGATCCTCGAAGACGCATTCCGCGCGGGGCTCAAGGGAGTCAAGTTGCATTGCCACGTCCAATGCTTCAGCCCGGACGCCGCGCCGCTCGAGGAGATCTACGACGCCTGCGAGCGGGCCGATAAGCCCGTCGTCATCCATGCGGGCCGCGAGCCCTCCAATCCCCATTACCACTGCGACACCCGCGAGCTGTGCTCCGCCGATCGGATCGAGCGGGTCCTCCGCAATCACCCGCGCCTCAAGCTCTGCGTTCCCCACCTGGGCGTGGACGAGTTTCGCGCCTACGAGGGCCTCCTCGAGCGGTACGAGCGATTGTGGCTCGATACCACCATGGTGCTCGCGGATTACTTTGCGATCGAGGTGCCGATCCGGCTTCTTCACTGCCGGTCCGAGCGCATCATGTATGGAACCGACTTTCCGAACCTCCCCTATGCCTGGGACCGCGAGCTGCGCAAGCTGGCGGGAATGGTGCTCTCGCCGGAGCACCAGGCGCGAATCCTCTCTGAAAACGCCATCGATTTCTTCGGGATTCAGTAGTACTTCACGAATGCCGAGCGGGGAAGCATCTTTCCGGGGCCCTCCTTCTTGGCACGCGAGCTCGCGGCATGGCGCACATTCTGGTGGTCGACGACGACGCTTCCCATCGAACCCTGGTCTGCGACGCCTTGCAGGAGATGGGCTACCGGACCGCCGAGGCTTCGAATGGGCGAGAGGCGCTCGAGTTTCTCGACGGCGAAATGCCCGATGGCGTGCTGCTCGACTTGCGAATGCCGGTGATGAGCGGTTGGGGCCTTTTGGACCTGCTCAAAAAGAGCCCGCGCACGAAAAGCCTGCCGATCATCATCATCTCCGCCTACGGCTTCGAATGGGAAGCCGAGCTGGTGGGCGCGAGCGGCTATATTTCCAAGCCGGTCGACATCCAAAACGTCCAGGAGACGGTGAAGCGCCTGATCGGCCCTCCCCCCCCGACAACCGTGATTCACTAGCCGCGGCCAAGCGCCTGCGCGGCATCCAGGGGCCACCGCGGAGATAAGTCGTGCGCGTCTACTATTCAGACCAGCACCCCGTACCGCTGCCGAGCGCTCACCGGTTTCCGATGGAGAAGTACCGGCGCGTTCGCGAGCAATTCCTATTGACACGGGTATTGGTCCCTTCGCAGCACGTGGGAACCTATCGAACCGCGGTGCGCATCGCCGGCGACCCGGTGCGGGCGGCGCGATGAGCTCGCCTTCGCGAACGGAAGCGGCTCGGCGCGCCCTCGCGCTCGATGACCTCGCGCTGCTCCGCGAGTGCGAGCACGAGTTCTTCACCGCCCGGGGACCAGGAGGTCAGCATCGCAACAAGACGGCCACCGGCGTACGCCTGACCCATCCGGCGACCGAGCTCTCGGTGACGGCGACCGAGCGCCGAAGCCAGGCGATGAACCGGCGCATCGCCCTGCAGAGACTGAGGGGCGCGCTTTTGGTCTTGGCCACCCCGGCGAAGGTGCGTCGAAAGACGGCGCCGACCGAGGCCTCGCGCCGTCGCAGGCGTGAGGAGAAGACGCGCCTCTCGGCGAAGAAGTCGTCCCGCCGGGCGGGCTTTGGCGACTCCTAGCCCCCTGGCGCGCGCAGCGAAGCAGGTGGGCTGCGCAGCGGCTCTTCAACGCCCTGCTCAGGCTTTTGCCAGCTGGCGCAGGACGTAAGGCAGGATTCCGCCGTGGCGGAAATAGTCGAGCTCGTTCGGAGTGTCGATGCGGGTCAACACGGTGAACTTCTTGGCCGCGCTCCCCGTCGAGGCATTGACGGTCAGCTTCTTCCCCGGGGCGAGCCCTTCCGCGATCCCGAGGATTTCGAAAACCTCGTGACCGGTCAGCCCAAGCGACTGCGCATCCTGGCCCGCTTCGAACTGCAAGGGCAAGACGCCCATTCCGACCAGATTCGAGCGATGGATGCGCTCGAAGCTCTTGGCGATCACCGCGCGCACGCCGAGCAGCTGCGTTCCCTTGGCCGCCCAATCCCGCGAAGAGCCGGTTCCGTACTCGGCGCCGGCGAGGACCACGAGCGGAATTCCCGCCGAGGCGTAGCTCATCGCGGCGTCGTAGATCGACATCTTCTCGCCGCTGGGCAGGTGGACGGTGTAGCCGCCTTCGACTCCGGGCACGAGCAGATTGCGCAGCCGGATGTTGCCGAAGGTCCCGCGCACCATCACCTCGTGATTGCCCCGCCGCGCGCCGTAGGAATTGAAATCTTTGGGGTCGACGCCTTGCTCGATGAGGTACCTCGCGGCGGGGCTGCCCTTGGCAATGCTCCCGGCGGGCGAGATGTGATCCGTGGTCACCGAATCGCCGAGCAGTGCGAGGACCCGGGCGCCTCGAATGTCCCTCGGCGGCGGGGGTTCCTTGGGCAGCTGATCGAAGAACGGCGGCTTGCGCACGTAGGTGGACTTGGGATCCCAGGCGAACGTGTCTCCCTTGCCGACGACGAGCCCCTTCCAGCGCTCGTCTCCCTCCAGGATCCGGCTGTAGCGGCGGACGAACTGGTCGGGCTTCACCGCCTGCTGAATCGCTTCGCGAATCTCCCGGTTGGTCGGCCAGAGGTCGCGCAGGAACACCGGATGACCGTTGCGGTCCAGGCTGAGCGGCTCCTGGAACAGGTCGATGTCCATCTCGCCCGCCAGCGCATAGGCGACCACCAGGGGTGGAGACGCGAGGAAATTCATCCGCACCAGCGAGTTGATTCGCCCTTCGAAGTTCCGGTTGCCGGAGAGAACGCTGGCGACGACCAGCTCTCCGCTGGTCACCGCGTCGGCGATGTGCTCCGGCAGCGGCCCCGAATTGCCGATGCAGGTCGTGCAGCCATAGCCGACCAGATGGAATCCGAGCGCTTCCAGATAGGGCAGCAGGCCCGCCTGCGTCAGGTAGTCCGCCACCACCTGCGATCCGGGCGCCAGCGATGTCTTCACCCACGGCTTGGTGGTGAGTCCGTGCTCCACCGCCCTCTTCGCCAAAAGTCCGGCGGCGAGCATCACCGCGGGATTCGAGGTGTTGGTGCAGGAGGTGATCGCCGCGATCACCACCGCCCCATGCCCCAGCTGGAAGGTGACCGAGTCCTGCGCGCAGGGGACCGTCTGCACCAGCCGGCCCAATTCCGGCTGAAGCAGCCGGGCGGGAGGCGTCGCCGCGCTGCCGCCCTCGGTCAGCCAACGCCCGACCTTGTCCTGATCGAGGTCCGCCGTCTCGAGCATCTCGAGCAACGACTTGCGAAACACCCGTTTCGCTCCGCGCAGAGGCACTCGATCCTGCGGCCGGCGCGGGCCGGCCAACGACGGTTCGACGGTGCCGAGGTCCAGCTCCAGCGTGTCGGAGTAGACCGCGGCCGGACTGCTCTCTTCATGGAAGAGGCCCTGTTCCCTGCAATACGCCTCGACCACCGAAATCTGGTCCGGCGATCGTCCGGTGAAACGCAGGTAGGCGAGCGTCACGTCATCGACCGGGAACAATCCGATCGTCGCTCCGTATTCGGGAGACATGTTGGAAATCGTCGCCCGATCCGGGAGGGACAGAGCGGAGATACCCGGGCCGAAGAACTCGACGAACTTGCTCACCACGCCCTTTTTCCGGAGCATCTGGGTCACGGTGAGCACCAGGTCCGTCGCGGTGGCGCCTTCCGGAAGAGTTCCAAAGAGCCGGAAGCCGATCACTTGTGGGACGAGCATGGTGATCGGCTGCCCGAGCAGAGCCGCCTCGGCCTCGATTCCTCCGACCCCCCAGCCAACCACACCGAGCGCATTGACCATCGTCGTGTGCGAGTCGGTCCCGACCAACGTGTCCGGGTAGAGCACGCCGCGCTCGCGGAACACCACGCTGGCGAGGTACTCCAGATTGACCTGGTGGCAGATCCCGGTGTCCGGCGGCACCACCCGGAAGTTGCGGAACGCGTCCTGCCCCCAGCGCAAAAAAGCATAGCGCTCGCGGTTGCGGTCGAACTCCATCTGCGCGTTGGCATGAAACGCCGTCGAGGAGCCGAACTCGTCGACCTGAACCGAGTGGTCGATCACCAGATCGGCTGGGTGCAGCGGGTTGATCCGGTTGGGATCGCCGCCCATCTGGACGATCGCCTCGCGCATCGCCGCCAGATCCACCACGCCGGGCACCCCGGTGAAGTCCTGGAGCAGCACCCGGGCCGGGTTGAAGGAGATCTCCGTGTCGGGAGGCGCGGTGGGCTTCCAATCGAGAAGCGCCTCGATGTGCTCCCGCTTGACCACCCGTCCATCCTCGCTGCGCAGCAGATTCTCGAGCAGCACCTTGAGCGAGAAGGGAAGTCGCTCCACCGAGGGATGGGCCCTGACCAGCGTTCTCAGGTTGAAGATTTCGTATTCGGCCGATCCGACCGCCAGACGACTCTTCGTTGCGAAGCTGTCCTTCATGCCAAGTCTTCTAAACCCATGGGGCGAGCGCGGCAACTAGAGGTTGAGCTCGGCTCGCCTGAGCTCTGCTTTGGACGGACATGGATGGTCGGGTCCGGGAAAGTAGTTTTTGATTTCGTCCAACGCGTCGCGCGCCGCGACCCCGTCTTTGAGGGCCAAGGAGCGCTGCAATTGGAGCATCAGCTTCGCGCAGAGGCGGTCGAGCTCGCGCTGCGCTTCCCTCATTTGATCCTGCGCCCGCGAGGCAAGCTCGGGTTTGGGATCCGGAAGAGCCTGAAGGGTCAACCAGACGCTCCGGAAGTCCTTCCAGGCCGTATATCGGTTGGACGCGGCGACCTCGCGCCGTGCGAACGTCTGCTCGGCGCGGCGAAAAATCGCCGAGGCCTCGTGGAGCAATGGATCGGGCGGCAGCTGCGGCAAGGCGATCGCTTCGATCCAGAGGTTCCAGACACGCCAGGGGTCCGCTTGCGGCGGATTGCGCGTGTTCTCGAAAACGATCCGGTTCGGTTCTCCGTTCTTCAAAAGACCGGAGCGGATGACCATCTGATGGAAGAGACCTTCCACGTCGATCAGATCCGCGGGAACCGCGCCGAGGTGGGCGCCGTTGACCTTGACCAGCACCTCGCCCTCGGAGATGTCGCGCGATTGGAAGTGGAGGACCGCCACCGCGGTGCCCGGCGCGCGAAATTCGAAATCGAAGGCCTTGGCATCCGGATGGGGATAGGTCACCCCGACCCCGAGCCCGAAAGAATCCTCGATCGGCGATCGGGTGAGGGCGTTCGGTTCCACTCCGACCTTCTCCGCGGGCGACGAGGGGCGCTGACCGACCGCGGCGAGCGACCCAAGGACGGCGCTCGCGGCCCCGATCGCGATCAAGACCCGGGTGGTCCGGGAAACGCCCGACCAGAACGAGGCGAGCGCGCCCGCGGCGGTCCTTCCGCCGGCCAACGCCCGCCGCGCCAGCGATGTCGCCGGCTCCCGGGGGACAACGGGACTCGTCGAGCTCGCCGGCGGCGCGGGTCCCGCGTCGGGCAAAGTCCGATCGGCCGTCGTCGCGCCGGCCGCAGCCGAGAAGGAAAAACGCGCGGAACCCAATGCCAGCTCATCGCCGGTGGAGAGCTTGGCGCGGTCGATGGCGGCGCCGTTGACCCGCGTCCCGTTGGAGCTTTGGAGGTCCCGGAGGAAATAAGCGCCCTCCACCCGGACGATCTCCGCGTGTCGGCGCGAGACCTCCGGATCGGCGACGACTACGTCGCACTGCGAGCCGCGGCCGATCGCCACCGCCGGCTTGTCGAAGGCAAGCTCCGCGCCCGCATCCTTCCCCGCCACCACCTTCAACCGAAACCCCATCAACCCAAGGACGCGATCGACGCGGCGGCACGAGCGATCGCATCGCGCGCCCAGGCTGGCTCGATCACCTCTGCTTCCCCTCCGAAAGACAGGATCCACTGGGTCAACCACCGCTCCGAGTCACCCAGAACCGAAACCTCGACGCTGCCGTCGGCCGCCGGCCGGGCCTCGTCGCCGAAGCGCTCCCGCATGTAGGGCGCCAGCGCGGGCGCAAACCGGACGCGAATTTGCCCGCGGTCGCTCACCGGCTCCGGTACTTTTCCGCGGCTCGTGGGCAGAGGCTCAAACGTCCGCTCGGTCAACGTCAGCTTGCGCACCCGGTCGAGGCGGAAGAGCCTCTCGTCGTTTCGAGAGAGGCAATGGGCGAAGAGGTACCATTGACCCCGGTGGCTGAAGAGCTCCAGCGGCCGAACCCGGCGGGCCTCGGTCGCGCCCCGCCCATGACTGAAATACTCGAAGGTGACCTCGCGCCTGACCGAGATCGCCTCGGCCAGTGGCGCCAGCTCCGCCGGCCCCTCCATGCTCGCGTCGACCTTTTTCCCCATCTCCCGGTACTGCTCGCGCGCCTCGGCGGGGAGGACTTTTTCCAGTTTGGCGATGGCGCTGCGGAGCGCATCGCTCGCGGTGGGTCGAACGAGATCGGCGGCCGCCCGAAGCGCCGCGGCTTCCGAGCCGGTCAGCCTGGGCGGCGCAGAGAAACGCTGATCCAGGTCGACATGGACGCGCCCGTTCTCGACGTAGATGTCGATGTAGTCGTCCGGCTGGAAAGGCGGCCGGCCGACCATGGTCAGCAGATCGAGATCCTGGAGCAATTCCTCCTCGGTCAGCCCGAGCGCGTCGGCGAGCTCCCGCACCGAGATGCCGGGCCGCCGCGAGGCGTAGGGCACCAGGAGCAGTAGCCGCCGGAGCCGCTCGTGGACATCGCTCATTGGACGTTCCCCCGGCGCCCTCGAGAGTGAGCGGCATGGGCGCTGCGCACGCGCGCCGCCATCGCCTTCCAACGAGCGACTGCATCGGCCGGCGCGCTGACCCAGCAGTCGGCGCCGAGCGAAAGGGCGTAGCGCAAAAGTCCGTCGAGATAGGTGGCGACGACCCGCACGGTCGATTCAACCGCGCTCGGCTCCGCCTTCGACTCGGGGAAAACCCGGTTGGCGAGCGGCGCGAGATCCCCGCGCAGGGTCAACGTCACCTCCACCGGCGCTTCGATTCGATACTGCCAGGGATAGCTGGCGACGTAGTCTTCCAGCCGGAATCCGGGAGGGACCTCGAAGTCCGAGCTTCTCGGCTTGGCCGGATTGACTTTGAGGCCGCGGATCCGATGGACGTGGAAGGTGCGGATGTCCTGGCGCAGGTGGCAGTAGCCGACCAGGGACCAGACTCCCCGTCGCATCGCCAACCCGTAGGGATCCACCCGCCGCTCGGTGGTCTTGCCGCTCCGCGGGGAGTAGTACGAGATCTCCACCCACTTGCGCGCGCCCGAAGCGGCCCGGAGCACCTCGAGTCGCGGGGCGATCTCCTCCTGGCGCGCCACCGCGTCCAGCTCCATGCGAACCCGGGGGCTGGGAAGCTCGGTGCCCGCGTAGAAACCGATCTTCCGCATCGCGTGGGCGAGATCGCGGCGCCCTGGAAATGCCTCCGCCGCGAGCGCGGCCGAGCCCGCCGCATAGAGCAGGGCAAGCTCTTCCGGGGTCAGGCCCACTTCGGGCAGATAGTACTTCTCGCGGTCGACGACGTAGCCGTCCTTGCGCTCGTCATCGCCCTGCACGTAGGCGACGGGAATCCCCAGTTCGAGGATCTCCGCCTTGTCCCGCTCGAACTTGCGCTCCGCCGCTTCGTCCGACGGTGCACCATAGTCCTCCGGGAAGGACTCGCGGAGCTCCGCCCAGGTAATGGGTTCCCGCGCATCGAGAAGCAATGCCACCAGGTCGAGAAGTCGTTCCGTGCGTTCCATCGTGTGACGCGCCCGTTTTGAGTGAGCAACGCAGAATGCGAAAACCATGCCTTCTGCGTCAAGCTGCGGGACGGGACATCACCGACAATCCGATCGCAAAAGC
>Ga0070708_100002384_pt1 | contig 14548 bp, 12 predicted proteins | sample KBSK5503metaG_FD_65469 | JGI IMG/M metagenome (GOLD analysis project Ga0070708, IMG submission 65469) | Corn, switchgrass and miscanthus rhizosphere microbial communities from Kellogg Biological Station, Michigan, USA - KBS K5-50-3 metaG | ecosystem: Host-associated > Plants > Roots >...
AGCCAGGTGACGCCGGGGGCCGCGGTTCTCGATCTTGGGTGCGGCGACGGCACGTTGCTCGCGTCGCTCCAGCCGTCGGTCGGCGTGGGAGTGGACCTCTCCGAAGCCACCCTGGCGCGCGCGCGCGCACGTCACCCCGACCTTCGATTCGTGTGTGCGGACATCGAGCAACTGCCGATCTCGGGCACGTTCGACTACGTCATCGCGAGCAACGTCGTGGGGTACGTCATCGACGTCCTGGACTTCTTCCGCAACCTGGCGCCCGTCGTGGGGCCGTCGACACGGGTGATCGTCGCCTACTACAACTTCGCCTGGGAGCCGTTCTTGAAGCTGGCCGAGCGAACCGGCCTGAAGTCACGGGAGCCTCTGCAGAACTGGTTGTCTAGGCTTGATCTCGCGAACCTGGTCGAACTCGCCGATCTCGAACCGGTGACCTCCGGCTACCGTACGCCCCTTCCGGTCGGACCGGCGTGGCTCACGGCTCCCCTCAATACGACGCTCTCGGCCCTGCCGTTGGTCAGGCGGCTGGGGATCATCTCCTATGTGACGGCCAGGCCGCGCGCACGGAACGTCGCTCCGCGGATCCCGGACCCCACCTGCTCCGTGATCGTCCCCGCCCGGAACGAGCGCGGGAACATCCGAGGCATCGTCGAACGGTTACCACGTCTGGGGCGACACACTGAGGCGATCTTCGTGGAAGGGCATTCCACCGATGGGACGGCAGAAGAGATCCAACGGATGATCGACGAACGCCAAGATCTCGATCTGAAGCTCCTCCGTCAAGACGGGGTCGGGAAGGGCGATGCCGTTCGCAAGGGGTTCGAGATGGCCTCGGGGGACGTGTTGATCATCCTCGATGCCGACATGACGGTCGCCCCTGAGGAGCTTCCGAAGTTCTGGTCTGCCTTGGTCGAGGAGAAAGCGGAGTTCGTCAACGGCAGCCGGCTCGTCTACCCGATGGAGCAGCGGGCGATGCGTTTGGCCAACCTTGCGGGGAACAAGCTGTTCGGGCTGATCTTCAGTTGGATCTTGGATGAGCGTGTCACCGATACCCTCTGCGGTTCCAAGGCTTTGTGGGCGAGCGATTATCGGCGCATCGCGGAGAACCGCCGTACGTTCGGGGACTTCGACCCGTTCGGGGACTTCGATCTGTTGTTCGGAGCAGCGAACCTCGAACTGAAGATCCGCGAGGTCCCCGTTCGCTATCGGGAACGCACGTACGGAGCGACCAACATCGACCGGTGGCGGCACGGTCTCTTACTCGCGCGGATGGCCGTCATCGGCGCGCGGAAGCTTCGCTTCCGATGAGCTCGGACCCGGTGGGGAAACACTTCGACAACGTGGCGCCCGGATACGACCGCTGGAAGGAAAAGGCTCGTCACTACTACGCAGCCCTGAAGGCGAGCCTGGCCGAGATCGTCCCCCCACGGAACCATGTGCTTGAGGTCGGCTGCGCCACCGGCGACATCCTGGCATCGCTCGATCCGGCCGACGGTGTCGGCATCGATATCAGCCCCGCCATGATCCAGATCGCAGCCCGCAAGCACCCCGACCTCCGGTTCCTGGTCCACGATCTGATGGACGGCCCGATCGACGAACGGTTCGACTACGTTGTTGCCGCCGACGTCGCCGAGCACGTACCGGACCTCGATGTTTGTGTGCAGGCCATGGCCGGCATGCTCACGGACAACGGTGTACTGGTGATCGTGACCGCGAATCCGGCTTGGGGCCCCGTCCTCCATCTCGCCGAACGGCTTCATCTGAAGATGCCCGAAGGCGATCACCGGTGGCGATCTCGAGGGGACCTTCTCGGGGCGGCGATCCGAGCAGGTCTCCACGAGCGATCGTTCACGCGTTCCCTGCTGGTACCCAAGGATCTGGTCGGGGTCGGGATCCTGGATCGAGCGAGCTGGGCCTCGGGCATCCGGCAGAGGTTCGGACTCATCCAGAGGGCAGTCTTCGAGACCGGACGAGGTCCACGAGGCTCACCGTCAGGTTCGGTCTATCCAGATCCGACCTGAGCCGCGGGCATCCGCCAGACCGATACGTCCCCTCCTTCGTACACGGGCGCGAGGCCGACGGAGCGCAGGATGGGGTCGAAGGTGGGCTGGGCTCGATCGGCGACCACGACCGCGGTGACGCCGTTCGCTTCGAGCCACCCCATGAGGTCTTTCGTCGACGGCAGGACTCCCACATCGGCCGAGAGGCCGTGGATGAACCGTGACCCTCGGTTCGCGATCGGGATCACCCCGACGTATCCCTCGGGCATCCGGAAGGAGAAGTCGGCCGTCGCCTGCCAGGCCATCTCTTCGCCTGCATCGGTGGGGATGATGAACACGTTCTCGTCCGGCCGCAGCACGGACGCGTAGGTATGGTCTCGGAAGAAGGCTGGCGTGTGATCCTCTGCATGCCACGGCGGCGTCGTGATGCTCGGCAGCAGCATGAGGGCGCCGATGCCCGCCAGGGCCCATCGCGACCAGGCGAACGAACCTCGTGCTCGGGAGAGCCACAGCGCAGCGACGACGGCAACGGCGAGGTCGGTATAGACGGGGAACCGGTCCGGGATCGCGTTCCTGATCAGCGGCAGCTTCCAGATCACGGCGGTGGGCAGGCCCGTCACGCGATGGCCGGCCACGTGCAGCGCAGGACCCATGGTCAGGAGCGCGCTCACCAGGATGAACGCAAGGAGTCCCCAGGTTCCCCTCCTCCGCCGTTCCGTGATCGCGAACGCCACCAGCAGCACCACCAGGGCGGCACTCAGGTACGCAGCACCTCCGAGTGATGCGGCGGTGTACCGATACGCGAGCGAGGAGAGCGCCCCGCCCCCGATCAGCTCGCGATCGCGCGGGACGACGAACCGCAGGAGGTCGTCGTACGAGTGGTCGGGTGCGTGGATGCTTCCGGCTGGCGCGGTCCGGAGAGCCGGAAGGATGTAGGGGATCAGCATGATGGCGGCGACGATCGCGTAGGCCGACGCGAACAGGAGGAAGGTCTGGACCACCCGGCGTCGGTCCTCCCGCGCGAAGATGAGCGTGATGCACCAGGCGATAGAGCCGAACAGCACCGCCGTCGCGAAGACCTCCGTGGAGATCGAGAACAAGGCGAGCAGCGTCACCGCGAGCCAGACCACGAACGCCAGCGCACCGAGGGAGCCCTCGATCCGGCGGATCACGAGGTAGACGATCAGAGGTATCGGGAAGACCAACAAGAGGTTGGGGTGGTTCAGCTGGCCGGTGACATACGCACAGAACCCGTAGAGGAACCCACCCATGAAGGATGGCCAGAAAGACCGCGTGAGTCGTACGCACACGAGGAACGCGGCCCACGCAGCGAGCGGGGGTCCCAGCAACGTGATGAGGTTCAACGACGCGAGCGTCCCGAACATCCGAGTGATCGGCGCCATCGCGAGCCCAGGGCCGGGAGAGATCGTCACCCACGTCAGGTCAACTCCCCGCGGCGCGAACACCCGGTCGGTGAACAGCAGGCTGTGCCCGTGGGCGAGCGCCCACGGCGACCATCCCATGGCCCACTGGAAGAAGCTCGAGTCGGCTCGCCACGGAGTCACGAGCCGGGAATCGAGATGCGCGACCACGGGCCAGCCCCAGATGGCGACCGACAGGAGCACGTACGCCAGGAAGACACCGAAGGCGCGGATGGCCGGCCGCGTTCGCGGTGGCGTGTGCACCACCTGCGTGACGAGGCCTGCTCGTGGATCGAGTTCTCCCTCGGGGGCGGTCACGTGGGTGGCCGGCGTGTCCGTGTGAGGAGGCTCCGACCTGCCATCCGCCTCGGTCGGTACGTCAGGAGCGTACCGAAGGGGACCGGGCGGACGCGGTATCGTGCCGCCGCATGGAAGAGGTCGACCCCTCGCGGCGTGAGCGGAACGCCGGCGACGGGCCGATGACGCCGGTTGCCTCGCGGATCGTCCGGCGACTCCGAGCGGCGAGCCCGGTCGAGGAAGCGTTCGGAGCGTTCGTGGCGTACGCGATCATCTCTGGCCTCCTCTACGTCAGGGGCGCGTTCGCTCATCTCGATACGTGGTGCATCGGCGGATGCCATTCGGACACCATGGTCTACCTCTGGTCGCTGCGATGGATGCCGTTCGCGCTGAGCCACGGACTCAACCCCCTGTTCACCACCCATTACGTCTGGGCCCCCCCAGGGTTCGATCTGGTCTGGGTCACGACGATCCCGGGTCCCTCGTTCCTGCTGGCACCCGTCACCACGATCTGGGGACCGCTCGCGAGCGACAACCTGATCCTGTGGCTCGCGCCGGCCCTCGCCGCCTGGGCCTGCTATCTCCTCTGCAACGAACTCACCTCGCGTCCGCTCCCGGCGTTCGCGGCCGGGGCGATCTTCGGCTTCTCGACCTACGTCGGGCACCACATGCGCGGGCACGTGAACCTCTTGCTGATGTTCTGCGTCCCACTCGCCTGCTACCTCGTCGTCCGCCGGGTTCGAGGACGGATCGGGCAGAGAGCGTTCGTACTGCTCCTCGCGATCACGCTCCTCGGTCAGTTCTCGATCTCGACCGAGATCTTCGCGACGATGACCGTCTTCGGAGGGATCGCCCTGCTCTTGGGACTCCTGTTCGGCCCCGAGGACGTCCGGCGCGACCTATGGTCCACGAGCCTCCTGATCGGCGTCTCGTATCTGGTCGTCGTTCTCATCACCGCGCCATACCTCCTCGAAGTGATCCGCAACCGTCCTCCCGGCTCGTTGCGCCCGCTGGGGCCGAACTCGGTCGACCTCCTGAGCTACGTGTTGCCGCGATCCCCGACGTGGCTCGGCGCGGGGACCTTCCTCGACATCACGCGGCGGTTCTCGGGGCTCGCACAAGACGACACCGCGTACATCGGCCCGGTGTTCCTCGCGATCGTGGCGCTGTTCGCCTGGTTCGGCCGCCGCTCGCGATGGACCTGGCTCCTCATCGCATTCATGCTCGTTCCGGCCGTCTTCTCGCTGGGACCCACGCTGCACGTCCGCGGACGGGCAAGCGTCGCGATGCCGGGTGCGCTCCTCGCGCATCTCCCGGTTCTGTCCAGCGTCCTTCCCGAGCGCTTCCCATTGTTCGTGTGGCTCGGTATCGCGGTGATCGTCGCCCTGTTCCTCGCGCGGAGCTCCGGTCGAGGCTGGTGGCGCTGGGGCATCGTCATCGTCGGCGCGATCTCCGTGGCCGTCGCGCTCCCCAGCCCGCCGTACCGAACGCCGCTCAGCACCCCGCCCTTCTTCACCGACGGGACCTACCGAACGTACCTGCTGCAGGGCGAGAACGATCTGTTGCTTCCCGCGAACGTCGGCGACGAGATGCAGTGGCAGGAGGCGGCCGACTTCTGGTTCCGTCAGTCACGCGGCTACATCGGCCTCGGGCACCCGCAGGGGCAGGTCGGGAATCCGGGCGGATCGATCGCCTACGTGGATCACTCGGCCGACGCGATCACGCCGACGCCCGAGAACTTCCTCCTGTACCTGCACCAACAAGAGGTGTCGTCGGTGATCCTGCCCGCCCCCGCCCCCGTCGCTTGGGATGAGCTGCTGACGAGCTTCGGCGCGGAGCGTGTCGCGACCGGCGGTGTGACACTGTACCGTGCCCCCTCCGGGGGATGGCCCCGAACGGTCCCCTGACGCTGCGATGATGTTGCCTGACCCGGACGTCTGACCTCGGAGGCGGCATGGAGATCGCGCGAACCGCGGCAACGCGCACGGAGGAGCTCCTGGCGCTCGCCGAGCGCTACGCGGCCCGCAACTACCATCCGCTGCCGGTCGTCATCGCGAGCGGGGAAGGCGCGTGGGTGACCGACGTCGAGGGGAAGCGATACCTCGACATGCTGGCGGCCTACTCGGCGCTCAACTTCGGGCACCGCCACCCCCGACTCGTGGACGCGGCGCGCCGGCAGCTCGAGCTGGTCACCCTCACGTCCCGTGCCTTCCACAACGACGTCTTCCCGGTGTTCTGTCGCGACCTCGCACATCTCGCGGGCAAGGACATGGTCCTCACCATGAACACAGGGGCCGAGGCCGTCGAGACCGCCATCAAGACCGCCCGGCGATGGGGCTACGACGTGAAAGGGGTCGCGCCGGACCGCGCGAAGATCGTCGTGGCCGACGGCAACTTCCACGGACGCACCGTGACGATCGTCGGCTTCTCCGACGACCCTTCGGCTAGAGACGGTTTCGGGCCGTTCACGCCGGGGTTCCGGTCCGTTCCGTACGGCGACGCCGAGGCCCTCCGCCGCGCGATCGATGACGAGACCGTCGCCTTCCTGGTCGAGCCGATCCAGGGCGAGGCGGGCGTGATCGTGCCACCCGATGGCTACCTGCGTGAGGCCCGCGAGCTCTGCACCGAGCGCGGCGCGCTGCTGATGGCTGACGAGATCCAATCGGGACTCGGACGGACCGGCACGACGTTCGCCTGCGAGCACGAGGGCGTCGTCCCCGACGTGTACATCCTCGGCAAGGCGCTCGGTGGCGGGATCCTGCCGCTGTCCGCCGTCGTCGCCGATCGCGACGTCCTCGGGGTGTTCCGGCCCGGCGAACACGGCTCGACGTTCGGCGGCAACCCCCTCGCCTGCGCGATCGGCATCGAGGTCGTGGACATGCTCCGCGAGGGCACCTATCAACGCCGGTCGGCCGAGCTCGGCTCCTGGCTGATCGCGGGATTGCGAGACGCAGCGGTGCCGACGATCGCCGAGGTCCGTGGGCGCGGGCTCTGGATCGGCATCGATCTCGTGCCCGGCGCCGGGTCGGCGAGGGCGGCGTGCGAACGACTGATGGACCGCGGCATCCTCGCCAAGGACACGCACGAGCAGACGATCCGGCTGGCTCCGCCACTCGTCGTCGAGCGCTCCGACCTCGAGTGGGCGCTCGGCCAGGTGGTGGACGTCCTGTCCACGCCCGCCGGCTAAGCCTGCCGGTCCGCCGGCTGGAACCGTTCGATCGCATCGGGTGGGAAGGCGCATCATAGCGAGGTGAGGCTCCATCACCGGCGCCCCGAGATCCCGACCGTCGCCGAGGAGATCATCGCCTGGCGCGGATGGAGCTTGGTCGAGGTGGACGGCGAGCTCCGGCTCTCGTCCTTGACGCGGCCCGAGGTTTGGACGCCGCGTGCTCCGCACGCGGCGTCCTGCCCGAAGGGTCGTACGCCGACACCGCAGCGGCGATGCCGCTGCGGTGTCTACGCAGCGGTCAGTCCCGAGGTACTCGGCGGACTCCGCTCCCTCCCGGGAGGCGTGGTCGGCCAGGTGTCGCTCTGGGGGAGGGTGGTCGAGCACGGCCGGGGATATCGGGCGGAGGTCGGCTACCCGGCTCGGCTGGGTCTCGTGTGCGCAGCGTGTCTGGCGGAAGGCAGCGGCGAGAGAGCCGACGCGGTGCAGCGGGTACCGGTGGGCGGAAGGATCCGGCTCATCCCGTGGTGCGCGCACCATGCCCCCGCAACGGCGCACACTCCGGCGCGCTCGGTGGAGTCCTCGTTGCTGTCGGTGTACGCGGTGGATCCGCTCGCGGACGAACTGATCGCAAGGATCAAGGGGCCTGCCTCGCTTCGCCGGGTCAGAGAGGCATCCCCGCCACGTCGTGGATCCGTTGCCGTTCGCGCGGCGATCCTGCTCCTCCTCGTCTGCCTCGCCGGTCTGGGGCTGGGGCGGATCGACACGCCCCGGGGTGCGAGCGGGCCATCCGGGGATCGCGCGGCGGCGGAACATCTGTCTTACCGAGGCTTGCTTCGTTCGCCGGACGAGACACTCGGCGCGTATCCACCGATCCGCATCGTGTTGAATGCGGTTCGAGACCAGGACGGCCTGATGTGCGGCCACGCGGAGAACGGGACGGTCGTCCCAACCGATTGCCGTGACGACCGAACCAACGCGTACGTGTTCGACATCGCCCCGTCACACGCGAGCCGACCGGGAGCCTGCACCGAGCGCGCAGACGTGGTCACCCAACGAGGTTCGAACCTCCTTTGCTGGCAACGGATCGTCGCCGTCCAGTGAGGCACCGCCCGCCCGTGGTTCGGGTATCGGCTCGCAGCTCTCCGAGCTTGGAGGCATCAAGTTGACGATGAGAACCACTCCCATTATCGTTTGCCGACCGGTTCCAAGAGCGACCCCGGAAGGACGAGGGAAGGAATGTCGTCGGCTGCTCGGCACGCGATGGCTGTGGCCATCTTCGTGCTCGTCGTGCCCCTCGCTGGATGCGCGAGCGTTGGCAGCGCCGCGCCCGGCAGCCGGCCGAACGTCGTCACGGCCGAGAACGTCTGGGGCAGCATCGCTTCCCAGCTGGGTGGCGACCGGGTCAGCGTGACGAGCATCATCGACAATCCCAACGCGGATCCGCACGACTACGAGCCCACGACGGAAGACGCCCGAGCGATGGCTTCGGCGAACTTCGTGATCGAGAACGGCGTCGGCTACGACCCCTGGGCTCAGCGGCTGGTCGATGCGAACCCGGTGTCAGGACGTGATGTCCTCGATGTCGGCACCCTGGTGGGTGAGCCCACCGAGGGGAACCCGCACCGCTGGTACTCCCCGTCGGACGTCCAGCAAGTGATCGACGCGATCACGAGCGAGTACCAGAAGCTCGAGCCCACGGAGGCGTCGTACTTCGACCAGCAGCGCTCGACGTTCGAGACGTCGGGACTCGCCCAGTACCACGCGCTCATCTCTCGGATCAAGACCAGGTACGCGGGAACGCCGATCGGTGCGTCGGAGAGTATCTTCGCGCTCATCGCTCCTGCCCTGGGCCTGAACCTGATCACGCCGCCGGCGTTCCTCACGGCCATCAGCGAGGGAACGGAGCCCACGGCGGAGGACAAGGCCGCGATCGACCACCAGATCTCCGCCCAGGAGATCAAGGTGTACGTCTACAACAGCCAGAACGCGAACCCGGACGTTCAGCGCCAGATCGACGAGGCCATGGCGGCCAACATCCCGATCACCACGATCACAGAGACCCTCTTCCCGGCGGGCGCGACGTTCCAGGCCTGGCAGGTCGCGCAGCTCCAGGCGCTCGCGGCGGCCCTCCACGAGGCGACGGGCAGATGATGCCGGCGCCTCTCGTCTCCGGCGCCGTCGTGTCGACCTCGAACGAGGTCATCCATGCGCGCGCAGCGTCCGTGCGGTTCGGGGATCGTCTCCTGTGGAGCGGGGTCGATCTGCACATCGGCCCCGGTACCTTCACCGCGATCCTCGGTCCGAACGGCGCCGGCAAGTCCACGTTGCTGAAGGTCCTCCTCGGACTCCAGCCCCTCGCCGCCGGAAAGGTGGACGTTCTCGGTGCTCCGGCGGGAGCGGCTCGTCGGCGCATCGGTTACGTCCCCCAACGGGGAGGCTTCGATCGGACACTTCGGATCCGCGGCCTCGACGTGGTCCGCCTGGGGCTGGACGGGAGTCGATGGGGCGTCCCCTTGTCGGCGATCCGCGCGAGGCGCACGCGCGAAGCGGTGGCGGAGGTCGTGGACCTTGTGGGGGCGGGCGCGTACGCGGGCCGGCCGATCGGCGAGCTGTCGGGCGGGGAGCAGCAGCGGCTGGTGGTCGCTCAGGCATTGGTCCGTCAGCCGGAGCTGCTGCTGCTCGACGAGCCGCTCGATAGCCTCGACCTCGCCAACCAGGCGGCCGTGGCTGCATTGGTCCAGCGGATCTGCCGAGAGCGCGGGGTCACGGTGGTGATGGTGGCGCACGACGTGAACCCGATCCTCCAGTTCCTCGATCAGGTCGTCTACGTGGCCGAGGGCGAGGCGGTGGTCGGTGCGCCGAACGAGGTCATCACGACCCAGACACTGAGCGCGCTCTACGGCGCCAAGGTCGAGGTGCTGCGAGCGTCCGATGGCCGGCTGGTCGTCGTCGGAACCCCTGAGGCGCCCGCGTTGCACGCCGACCGGCACGCGGGGTGAGTCGTGACCCTGTTCGATTACCCGTTCATGATCAACGCGCTCCGCGCCGGATCGATCGTCGCGATCGTCTCCGGGGCGATGGGGTGGTTCATGGTGCTCCGGCGGCAGACCTTCGCCGGGCACACCCTGTCGTTGGTCGGGTTCCCCGGCGCGGCCGGCGCGATCCTGATCGGCCTCTCGCCGGCCTTCGGCTACTTCGGGTTCTGTCTCGCGGCCGGGGTCATCATCGCTATGGCCTCCCCGCCCGTGGGCTCGGCCCTGTACAGCGAGGAGTCGGCCGTGATCGGGTCGGTGCAGGCCTTCTCACTGGCGTGCGGCTTCCTCTTCGTGAACCTCTACCACGGCAATCTCAACGGCCTCACGAACCTCCTCTTCGGAAGCTTCCTCGGCATCACGAACGGTCAGGTCCTGTCGCTGCTGGCGGTGGCCCTCCCCGCGCTCGTCGCGCTCGGTCTGATCGCCCGTCCGTTGCTGTTCGCGAGCGTCGATCCAGAGGTTGCGGCAGCCGCGGGTGTCCCGGTGCGGTTGCTCGCCGTGGTCTTCCTGCTGCTCCTGGGCGTGGCCGCGGCCGAGGCGAGCCAGATCACCGGGTCGCTGTTGGTGTTCGCCCTCCTCGTGCTGCCTCCCGCGACGGCTCAGGTGATCACCGGCCGGCCGCTCCTCGGGATCGGCCTGTCGGTGCTCTTGGGGCTCGCGGTGACGTGGGCCGGCCTGGTGATGGCGTACTACACGCCGTATCCGACGGGTGCCTTCATCACCACGCTGTCGTTCGCGGCTTACGTGGCGGCTCGAGGCATCGGGGTACTCAACGTCCGTGCGAGAACGGATCCCGCTCCGATGCGCGAGACGCTGACATGACCGGAGCGCTCGCCGTCCTCGGGTGGGTGCTCCCGATCATCGGTCATCCCTTCATGCGGAACGCGTTCTTGGCGGGAACGGGGATCGCGGCCTGCTGCGGTGCGGTGGGCTACTTCGTCGTGCTCCGTTCGCAGGTCTTCACCGGAGACGCCCTCAGCCACGTCGCGTTCACCGGTGCGCTCGCCGCCCTGGCGGCAGGAGCCGACCTGCGGCTCGGGTTGTTCGGCGCGACGATCGTCGTCGCCGTGGGGATGGGGCTACTCGGCAGATCCGGCCGGGCCGACGACGTCGTGATCGGCAGCGTGTTCGCCTGGATGCTCGGTCTCGGCGTGCTGTTCCTGTCGATCTACACGTCGAACAGCAGCGGCGCCAATGGAACCGCGGGGGTTAGCGTGCTCTTCGGCTCCATCCTGGGTTTGTCGGCCGGCGCGGCGCGAGCCGCAGCCCTGATCGGGGTGATGATCCTGGGCGGCGTGCTCCTGATCGCGCGCCCGCTGCTCTTCGCGAGCCTGGACGAGGCCGTTGCGGCGGCCCGCGGCGTGCCGGTTCGGGCCCTCGGGATCGGGTTCCTCGCGCTGGTCGGTCTGGCCGCGGCGGAGACCACGCAGGCCGTGGGTGCGCTCCTCCTCTTGGGGCTGCTCGCGGCCCCGGCCGCCGCCGCGCATCGCCTGACGACCCACCCCTTCCGCGGGCTCGCGCTCTCGACGGCGCTCGCGATCGGTGCCATGTGGGTCGGGCTGGCCGCGAGCTACGCCTTCCCGTCGGTGCCGCCGAGCTTCGCCATCATCGCCACGGCGGTGGTGACGTTCGCTGGCGCCTCCGCGACGCACGGGGTGGCCGGGCGCGGCCCCATCGTGCGGCGCCGGACGACCGGGTTGCCCGTCGGCGTCTCCGAGGAGATCCATGCCTGATCCCCGTGGCGCGACACACGACGTTGATCAGGTCGCGGCCGTCAGACTCAGGCGGGTCGGCCAACGGCTCACCCCGCGCCGCCGCTCCCTGCTCAAGATCCTGACGTCGGCCGCGCACCCACTCACCATCCACGAGATCCTCGACCAGGGGAGCGGCCTCGCCATGAGCTCGGCCTACCGCAACCTGACGGTCCTCGAGCACGCGGGCGTGGTCAACCGCGTGATCACGCGGGAGGACCTCGGTCGCTACGAGCTCGCGGAGGAGCTCACGGAGCATCATCACCATCTCGTGTGCTCGTCCTGCGGACTCGTCCGCGACCTGGTTTCGGACGTGGATGCCGAACGCTTGATGAACGTAGCGATGCATCGTGCGACCGAACAAGGGTTCACGCCCGCGACCCACCGCTTGGACATCGTGGGGCTGTGTGCGGAGTGCGCGGCGAGGGAGCCTGCCTAGCCGCGCGGAGGGTTCCATGGACCGACGCCGCCGATGCGTTCCGGCGTGACCCTCGTGACGAACCCGGGCGGTGGATCTGGGCATGTTGGGGAAGACGACCTCGGGTCCCAGGTAGGTGTACGCGAGCCGCTGCAGCATCTCCGGGGCGCCGCCCTCGGTGACGCGAGCCGTGCCGTATACGACGAGGTACTCGAGCAACCCCCACGCGTTCCTGGTACTCGACGGGATCGAGATCGCGATCCGAGGGTCGCGACGGAGGTTCCGCAGCTTGCGCTGGTCCGGGATCGTCGCCAGCACGATCTCGTCGTCCTCGATCCCGACCCAGGCGAGGGTGATCTGCGGTGCCCCGTCCTCGTCGATCGTGACCACGTTCGCGACCGCATCGCTCGAAAGGAGCGCTCGCGCGGCCTCAGGGAGATCGATCACGCCACCTCAGTGCGCCGTCCGTGCTCCGAGGTAGGAGCGGTCGCCGATCCACAGACCGGGCGGTGCGGCCAACAGCACGGCCAGCGCGTCCAACCGGGGCGCATACTTCGCGCGCTTCTCCGTGAAGCGGGCGAACGCGTCGTCCACCGGCCGGATCGAGAACCCATCATCCTGCATGTCGTCGAGCACGTCCTCGAACTCGTCGCGCTGGATCACCGCCTCGCGCTCCGTGAGCTTCAGGTAGTAGAAGAGATCCTCCACCGCGTGCACGCCAGTCCCGTACAGGAGCTTCGCACTCTCGTCGGGCTCGTCGTCGATCGCGGTGAGGATGAGCGTGGCTGCATCCAGCACCGAGCCGAGCGAGGTGACCCACGATGTGTTGTCGTGGGGCGAACGGAACATCACGAGGATCGGATACGACATGTGACTCTCGAGGACGTCCGCAACCCATCGCTCCCACTCGGCGAACAGCTCCGGCAACGCCGACGCCATGCCCGCGTTTCCCATCCGGTGCAGCAGCTCGGGGCCGGAGGGAGGAGACCCGGCCCGAGCATCGAGCAGCAGCACGCCGACCTCACGACGGTTGAACGCCTGGTACAGGACCGGCAGGTACGCGATCACCACGGCGAAGAGCCCGAGCCCGGTCGCCCCGGCGAGGACCACGACCGCGCGGGTCCATCCGCTCGTCGCCGCGGATCCGACTCCCAGCGTGAACAACGATGACCCGCTGGTATACAGGGCATCCGCCAACGAGCGATCGGTGTGTCCCAGCCCGTGGACGAACGCCGGGCTCCACAGGATGAGCGCATAGCCCAGCAGGGCGAGAGAGACCCATCCCACCAGCTGGGCGAAGAAGAAGACGGGCGCCGCTGCAGACAAGACGCGTTCCCGGGATTGGGCTGTCTTCTTGCGCAGGCCGACCCAGCGCCACGGGGGCCAGAGCAGTCGGTACAAGATCCGACCGAGACGCGTGCGCCCGCGAGCGGCCCTCGGCATGACGAGGGTACGCAGCACGTCGAGCAGGGCGTAGAACAAGATCACGACCCCGACCGGAAGCGCGATCCACCTCATCGACCAAGCCTACCGAGATGACCACCCCTCGCTCGGATGAGGATCCTGGCGGACGATCTCACCGCCAATCCGGGAGTGACGTCTCGCCGACTCCATCGACCGGCAGCGACTCGATCCCCGTACCGTCGGCCCGCACCACGAACAGACCCGGGGCGCAGAAGACGATGTTGCTCCCGTCCGGTGACCAGGCGGGCGTGTACGCGCTCGCATCGGTCAGGCGCTTCACACCCGATCCGTCCGGGCTCATCACGTACACATCCGTGTAGTTGTCTGGATGGTCTCGGTGCGAGTTGAACAGGATCGATCGGCCGTCGGGCGACCACGCCACCTGCCACCCCTCTCCCACGCTCGAGAGATCCACGAGCCCCGAGCCATCGACGTTGACGATGTACATGACGTGATCGCTGGTGAGGTTGGAGTTGAAGGCGATCCGCTTCCCATCGGGCGACCACGAGGGGTACTCGCCGCCATCGGTGTTCGGCACACGGTGCTTTCCTGATCCGTCTGCGTTGATGATCGAGATCCCGCTCAACGGAGGGTTCGGATCATGTCCGGGGCTCGCATAGGCGATGGAGGGGGCCGTCCGGGGGCCACGCTAGCGAGATACCCGCGGTCAGCCGGCGCTGACCCGTGCCGTCGGCGTTCATGACCCAGATCTCCGACTCGTCGCCTCGATCGGATCGATACGCGATCTTCGTACCGTCGGGCGACCAGGACGGGTCGAACTCGGATGCGAGGGAATGCGTGAGCCGGCTCAGGTCCGTGCCGTCGGCGTTGATCGTCCACACGTCGTCGTGTGTCGAACGCGATCCGCCCGGAGAGATGCGCGGCGGCCGAGTGCGTGCTGGCTGGAGCGGAGGGGGTTCCGGTGGACGTCGGCGATGGGCGGGAACCCGGCGGTGCCGAGGCGGCTGAGCAGGCCACGTGAAGCATGAGCAC
>Ga0070708_100002388_pt1 | contig 14540 bp, 12 predicted proteins | sample KBSK5503metaG_FD_65469 | JGI IMG/M metagenome (GOLD analysis project Ga0070708, IMG submission 65469) | Corn, switchgrass and miscanthus rhizosphere microbial communities from Kellogg Biological Station, Michigan, USA - KBS K5-50-3 metaG | ecosystem: Host-associated > Plants > Roots >...
GGGACCAGCGTCATCGAGCGCCGGATCGCGGCGGCGTAATGGCCGGCTTTCCGCTCGATCGCCTCGAGCAGCGCAGGGTCGTCGGTCGGCCGGCCGTGGCGCTCGAAGGTGAAGCGGAAGCACTCCCGGTCGTCGAAGCCGAGATACTCGCGATAGTACGCCTCCCGAGCGAGCGGGATGCCGTACTCGGCGAGGGTCGCAGCGAGCGCCTCGCAGTGTTGCGGCTCGTCGTCGATGATGACGCCGTTGAAGTCGAACAGGATGGCCCGGGGCATGCCAGAACAACGGTAAACGGTGAACGGGGGAGAAGGGAACAGTGAACAGTAAACCGGGGGGCTCCTTGCCGCCGAGAGGCTCCGGTGGCTGCATGGAGCCCGGATTCACCACGCGAAGCCGGGCCTCAACCCCCTGTTCACTGTTTACTGTTCACGGTTCACTGTACACCCCCCCCGCCGCGTAGGACCGATCCAGCAGCTGCACCGGGTGCACCGCGGGAATGTCTAGGCCGGCGGCCCGGAGCCCGGCGCCGATCTGCATGAGGCAGCCGGGATTCCCGGTCGCGACGGCGTCCAGGGCGGGCCGGGCCGCGCGGAATGCGCGGAGCTTGTCCTCGAGCACCGAGCGAGCGAGGCCGGGATGGAGCAGGGAGTAGATCCCCGCGCCGCCGCAGCACCGGTCGGAGCCGGGGAGCAGGCGTACCTTGAGGTCCGGGATCGCGCCCAGGACCGCCAGCGGCGGCTCCTGCACCCGCTGGGCGTGCTGGAGATGACAGGGCGCGTCGTAGGCGACCTCGAGCGGAAGCGGCGCCCCGGCGCGCGGCCCGCGGTCGGCGAGGAGCTCGGACACGTCCCGCACCTTTGCCCCCAGGCGTGCGCCGGCCGCACTGCGCAGAAGGTGGCCGTAGTCCTTGAGCAAGGCACCGCAGCCGGCGCTGTTCACCACGATCCAGTCGGCGGCGTCCAGGAGCCCCGCCAGGTTGCGCTCGGCGAGCGCCGCGGCGCCCGCCCGATCTCCCGCGTGCTCATGGAGGGCGCCGCAGCAGCCCTGGTCCGCCGCCTCGCGCACCTCGTAGCCGTTCGCCTCCAGCGTGCGTCGCGTGGCCTCGTGCACATGGCCGAACAAGCCCTCCATGACACAGCCCCGGAACAGCACCACGGAGGGCTTCGCGAGCCCGGGCGGCGCGCCCTCGGCAGCCACCCGCCCGTCCGTGCCTCTGCGTTGCCCGTTCGTGTCCCCGCGCTGCCGGCCGGCCGCGGGTCGGCCGTCGCCCGTGGCCGCCAGCATGCCCATGGTGAACCCCAGGCTCGATTCCCCCGCCAGCCGGGCCGGGAGGCCGGTCGCCCGGAAGAGGCGTCCAGCCCCGAAGAGCGCACGCCAGAGCGGCCGGCTGCGGAAGACGCTCAGGCCGAGCCGGGCGACGGCAGGGACCCCGCGGGCGCGGAAGAGCTGCTCCCGCGCCGCCTCCAACCCGCGACCGTATCCCACCCCGGACGGGCACACGGGCTCGCAGCCGCGACAGCCCAGGCATGCGTCCAGGTGAGAGACGAGCCCGTCGTCGTCGGGCCCGAGCTCGCCTCGCTCCAGCGCGCGCATGAGCACGATGCGGCCGCGCGGGCTGTCCGCCTCGTCCCCCGTGGCCAGGTACGTCGGGCACGCGGGCAGGCAGAAGCCGCAGTGGACGCACGGGTCGAGCGCCTGGTAACCGGACGCCGCCTCACTCACCGCCACCGCCACCCCCTCTCACTTTTCACTCTCACTGCCCTCCAACGCCACGCTCAACGCCTGCTTCGGGTCGAACGTGTCGCGCAGCCGGTCTACCAGGCGGCCGAGGCCCTCGCGATAGGCACCGAAATGTCCCAGCGCCCGGCGCACGCTCCACGGCGCCCGCTCGAGCGTCATCGGGATCTCACGCCCGGCGGCGGCCCGGCGCACCGCCCGGAGCCGCTCCACCGGGGCTTCGCCGGTCCAGCGGAGCGACCCGCTCGCGGCGCCGGCTGCGACCATGTCAACATCGAGATCGTGGGCGAGCAGGTCGAGTGCGTCGTCCAGGCCGTCGGGCAGCACGCCTAGGCGGAAGGTGACCGGACCGCTCAGTCCGCCCCTCGCCAGGAGAGCCCAGAACCCGGCGGTGCGATCCGCTGGCAGCTGCTCCCACACGGCTTCCGTATCGGACGGCAGCCGCCGGACGTCGGCCTGCACCGCGGGATCGATCCCCAGGAAGCGGGCCGCCAGGACCCACCCGGCCTCCGCCGCGAGCGCGGGGGAGATCAGCTCGAGGGCTGCGGGCGCGATGCGCGCCTCGAGCAGGTCGCGCGCAGCCGCGGTGAGCGCGTCCCGGCTCCCCTTGGAGATCACGGTGACGTCGGCCCGCGGGAGCGCCCGGAGCCGCAGGTGCGCCTCCGTGACGATGCCAAACCCGCCGAAGCTCCCCACGTGCAGCTTGGTGAGGTCGTACCCCGCCACATTCTTCACGACGCGCGAGCCCGGCCTCACGATCCGCCCGTCGCCCGTGACCACGGTGCAGCCGAGGATGTGGTCCCGCACGGGGCCGAAGCCGTGACGCAGCGGGCCGCTCGTGCCGCTCGCGATGATCGAGCCCAGTGTCCGGTCCGGGCGGCCCGGCGGGTCCACGGCGAGCCACATGCCGTGCTCCGCGAGCCGCCGCCGGATCGCATCCATGGACGCTCCTGCCTGGATCGTGGCGACCAGGTCCGCGGGGCTCACCGACACGATCTCGTCGAGCCCGCGGGTGCTCACCGCCAGGTCGGCGGGGGCGTCGGGCGGAAGCCAGGAGGTCAGCCCCTCGATTCGAATCTTCCAGCCCTCGTCGTACGCCAGCCGGCAGACGAGCGCGAGCGCGTCGGTCGAGTCAGGGGTCACGCGGGGAACGTTGTCGGGGTCGCGGTCCACGGCCCCGGGTCCGAGCAACGCGCGCAGGCGGGCGAAGATCACAATGCCACCTCCCGTGCCGCAGGCGTGGCCCGCCACTCGCGGCAGGCGCGGGTCGGCAACACCTTGCCGGGATTGCAGCGCTCGTCGGGGTCGAAGACCCGGCGCACCGCCTGCATTGCGCCGAGCGTCTCCGGGTCGAAGATCCAGGGCATGTAGCCCATCTTGTCGTTCCCCACGCCGTGCTCGCCGGTGATGCTCCCGCCCGCGGCGACGCAGGCGGCCATGATCTCGCGGCTGGCCTCGCGCACCCGGGCCGCCAGCGCCGGGTCCCGCCGGTCGAAGCTGATGTTCGGATGCAGGTTGCCGTCGCCCGCGTGGAAGACGTTGCTGATCGACAGGGCGTGGCGGCGCCGGATCTCGCCGATGCGGTCCAGGATGTCCGGGAGCGCCGAGCGCGGGACCACCGCGTCCTGCACGGCCAGATCCGGCGCGATGCGTCCCATCGCGCCGAATGCCTTCTTGCGCCCCTGCCAGAGCCGGGCGCGGTCCGCCGGGGACGAGGCGCTCCGCACCGCCCGGGCGCCTTGCGTCCGCAGGGTCTCCTCCACCAGCACCGACTCCGCCGCGACCTGCTCGGGCGTTCCGTCCACCTCCACCAGAAGGACCGCGGCCGCGTCGGTCGGATAGCCGGCCGCGTAGATCGACGCCTCCACCGCCTGCACGCAGGCCTGGTCCATCATCTCGAGCGCGGCCGGCACGATGCCGGACGCGATGATCCGGGAGACGGCCTCGCTCGCCAAGCGCACACTGGGAAAGTCGGCCAGCATCGTGCGCACGCCGGGGGGGATCGGCTCCAGGCGCACGGTGATCTCCGTCGCGACACCGAACATGCCCTCGCTCCCGACGAAGAGCCCCACCAGATCCGGCCCCCACGGCTCGCCATGGGGCGAGCCGAGCCGGACGACGCTCGCGTCGGGCAAAACGACCTCCAGCTCGACGACGTGGTTGGTAGTGACGCCGTACTTGAGGCAATGGGGGCCGCCCGCGTTCTCGGCGACGTTGCCGCCCACGGTGCAGGCTGCCTGACTCGACGGGTCGGGCACGTACTGGAGCTCGAGCGGGGCGACCGCCTCCGACAAGCGCGCGTTCACCACGCCGGGCTGGACGACCGCCCGGCGCGCCCCCCGGTCCACCCGGAGGATCCGGTTCATCCGCGTGAGCGCGAGGAGCAGGGCGTCGGGGTCCGCCAGCGCGCCGCCCGAGAGCCCCGTGCCCGCGCCGCGGGCCACGAACGGCACTTGGAGCAGATGCAGCAGGCGGATCACCTCCACCACTTCCGCCCGGCTCTCCGGCATGACGACGGCGCCCGGCAGCGACTCGTGCGTGGGAAGGCCGTCCATGGAGTAGGTCGTGAGCTCCGCCTTGCGATGCCGCACCCAGCGGGGGCCGACGATGCGGCCCAGAGCCTCGAGGAGCGCCGGGCTCATGAGTCGGCCGGAAGGACCGAGTGGACGCCGCCCTTCCCGTTTCGCCGGGCCCGGCGGTGGATCCCGAGCGCCGACTCCAGCGCGCGGGTCAGGACGGGGAGGACCTGGAGCAGCAGCGCGACCCGCTCGTCGGTGGAGCGCGTTGCCAGGAGCCGGCGCTTGACGGCGGCCTCGCAGTCGACCGCGGCGCTGATGGTGAAGGAGAGGGGGATCGGCTCGTCGGGCAGCTCGGGCGCCTCGGGCTCCGCGTCCTGGAGCGACTGATACAGGTCGAAGTACCGCGCGAACAGCTCACGGAGCACGCCCAGCGGCTCGGCGCCGGGCAGCGTGCCGGGACGCTCGTCGAATTCCTCCACCAGCCCGACGTGATAGGGCGCCGGGTCGTCGAGCATACGCTGCACGACGAAGCGCGCGCCCCCGACGACAACGATGTTCGACCGCCCGTCGGGGAGCCGCTCGTTCCCGCGGATCTCCGCCGCGCACCCCACGGCGCCCGGGTCGGGCGCCTCCGCCTCGTGTCCTGCCCCGACGATCCCGAAGCGCGAGTCGCCAGTCAGGCAGTCGGCCAGCATCTGCCGGTAACGGGGCTCGAAGATGTGCAGCGGGAGCGGCGTGCCGGGGAAGAGGACGACATCGAGCGGGAAGAGGGCGAGGGGATAGGGAGGCATAGGAGAAAGATAGCCGTTAGCCGTTAGCTATTAGCCGTTAGCTAACGGCTACCAGCGGAGCTTCGATGAAACGAGGCCCCCCGCGAGGAACGTGGAGGGCCTCATGCCTTCGACTAATGGCTAACAGCTAACGGCTAATAGCTCGCGGCCCTACGCCGCCACCCACCCTTCTTTCAAACTCTTCACGTCCGGCGACTCCCGCAGCTTCTCGAACGCCCGCTCCCGGATCTGGCGGATGCGCTCGCGAGTGACGCCAAGGAGCGCACCGATCTTCTCCAGGGTGAGCGCCTCGGAGCCCTCCTCCAGCCCGTAGTAGAGCGACAGGATCTTGCGCTCGCGCGGCGTCAGGTGCCGCTCGAAGAGGCGGTCGATGAACTCGCGGCGGAGCCGGGTGTCGGTCATCTCCTCGATCTCGCCGTGGCCCGTGCCGGCGACGCGCTCGCCGAAAGTGCTCGACGCGCGATCCTGCCGCTCCACGGGGGCGTCCAGCGACACCTCGGCACCGGTCATGCGGCGGGCGGCGCGGATGTTGTCCACGGTGTCGTTGAGGGCGAGCGCGACCTCGTGGTCAGTCGGCTCGCGCCCGAGCTCTTGGGCGAGGAAGCTCTCCGCCCGGGACATGCGGATGAGGGCCGAGTTCTGGTTGAGCGGGATGCGGACACTGCGGGTCTGTTCGGCGAGGGCTTTGAGGACGGCTTGGCGGACCCACCACACCGCGTACGAGATGAACTTGACGCCGTGCTCCGGATCGAATTTGCGCACGGCTTTGAGCAGCCCCTCGTTGCCGATCGCGACCAGCTCGGAAAGCTCGAGCCCGTGCCCCTGGTATTTCTTCACGTAGGAGATCACGAACCGCAGGTTGGCCGTCACCAGCCGCTCCGCCGCTGCGGGATCCCCTGCCTGTGCCCGTCGCGCCAACCGCTTTTCCTCCTCGGGGTCCGTAATCATCGGAAGCTTTTGGATGTCGAGCAGGTATTGATCGAACGCGCTGGAAGGTGCGGTGCGGAACAGCGGGCGGGGGTTCCCGTTGTTGCGGACGACAGGCATAGACCACCCCGGCGAGAGGGTTGACCTAACGACAGATTGTGGAGATCAAATTCAGCGGGCCTGCGTCGTAAGCCGTTGCGGCCCTTGAATATACGGAGGTGTGGCGGAACGGTCAAGCAAGTGTTCTTTTCCACATCACAAAACCTTCGTCAGGAACCGGTTCCTCTCTTTCTCCACCCCTATATTTTTTGGGGATAAGTGACGAAGCCGCCCGCCCCGGCCTGCTTGAGGGGCGCCCGGACCCATCCGGCCAGCGCCGTCCGGGCCCAAATCACTCCGACGAGCCGGCCGCCAGACCCCTGAGCGCAGAGGCGATGCTTTGCTCCTCGGCGGCAACCGTCCAATGCTCGCCTGGGAACATGATCCCCACGTCCCGGGCCAGGGCGAAGCGCACGCGCGCGGCCCGGTTCTTCTTGTCCGCCGCCATCGCCGCAAGCACGCGGTCCTGCGGAAGGGGCCGCTCCAGCCGGACCGGAAGCCCCAGCCGGCCGAGGAGCTCGCCTACCTCCGCGGCGAGCCCCGGCCGGCCGATGCCCATGGTCTCCGCCAGCCGGCACTCGGCTACGAGCCCCAGCGCCACCGCTTCCCCGTGCGCCAGCGCGTACCCGGAGGCGTGCTCAACCGCGTGCGCCACCGTGTGCCCGGCGTTGAGAATGGCGCGGCGCCCGTTCTCCCGTTCGTCCTCGCCCACGACTGCCGCTTTGATCTCGACGCTGCGGCGCACCAGCGTCGCGAGCGTCGTTTCATCGCGCCTCGTGATCGCTTCGGCGGAAGCGCCGAGCCAGGTGAAGTAGCTGGCGTCGGCGATGAGGCCGTGCTTCACGGCTTCCGCGAGACCGGCCCGGTACTCCCGCTCCGGCAGGGTGCGGAGCACGAGCGGGTCCGCGACAACGGCGACGGGCGGGTGGAACGCGCCGATGAGATTCTTGCCGTGGGGCGTGTCCACGCCCGTCTTCCCGCCGACCGACGCATCGAGCATCGCGAGCAGGGTGGTCGGGACCTGGAGGTGCGGAATGCCGCGCAGGTAGGTGGCGGCTACGAAGCCGGTCAGGTCGCCCACCACCCCGCCGCCCAGGGCCACGAGCGCGGTGTCGCGACCGAAGCCGCGATCGAGCAGTTGATCGGAGAGGGCGCTCCACTGGGCTCTGTTCTTCGACGCCTCGCCCGCGGGCACGACCAGCTCCGCGACGAACGCCGGCAGCTCCGCCCGGCCGCTGCCGCTGGCGTGCCAGGGGCCGGTTCCGCCTCGATAGGTCCCCAACAGCGGCCCGACCGTGGAGTCGGTGACGAGCGCGAGTTGCCGGCCGCCCGCGTGCGCGCCCGCGAGGGGGCCTAGGCGGCCGAGCGCGCCGGGCTCGACGTATACCGGGTAGCTCCCCAGCCCGTGGCGGACCGTCACCACGTGACGTCACCGACCCCGGCGCGATGGTTGGCGAGGCGCGCCAGGGTGAACAGCAGATCCGAGAGGCGATTCAGGTAGATCAGAAAGAGCTCCGGGACCTCGTTCGTGCGCGCCAGCAGGACCACGCTCCGCTCGGCCCGCCGGCACACGGTCCGGGCGACGTGCAGGGCCGCCGCTTTGGGCGCGCCACCTGGGAGCACGAACGCTCGGAGCGGTCCCAGCTCCTGGTCGGAGGCGTCCATGACCAGCTCGAACTCGCGGATGCGCTCGGGCGAGAGCGTCGCGCGCTCCAGGGCCTTCGCGACCTTAGCGGGATCCGGAGTGGCCAGGTGGCCCCCCAGGGAGAACAGGTCGCGCTGGATTGCCTCCAGGAGGGGATCGGCCAGGTCGGTGGGCGGGGTCGCCCGCGCCAGCCCGATCACGGCGTTGAGCTCGTCCACGTCCCCATAGGCGGAGACCCGGGCGTCATCCTTGGGGACCCGGCCGCCGCCGAAAAGGCCGGTCGTCCCGGTGTCGCCGGTACGAGTATAGATCGGCATCGGTGTAAAGTATCAGGACGGCTGATCCGGATCATCCACCGCGGTATATTTCACCGTTTGCCCTCATAATTCCCTGACGGACGGACAATGCCCGAGCACGACCTGCGTGACATCGCGATCATCGGCGGCGGCCCCACCGGCCTGTTCGGGGCCTTTTATGCCGGCATGCGCGGCGCGACGGTGCGGATCATCGACGCGCTGCCGGCCCTGGGCGGCCAGCTCCAGGCCCTGTACCCGGAGAAGTACATCTTCGACGTGGCCGGTTTTCCCAAGGTGCTCGCCAAGGACCTGGTCTCGGGCATGGTGGAGCAGGCCCTGCAGTTCGGCGCCCCGACCCACTTGGGCGAGGTAGTCACTGGGCTTCGCCGGGCGGACTCGAATGGGACCGGGCATTTCGTGCTCGAGACGACCGAGGGGGACTATCCCAGCCGCACCGTCATCATCTGCGCCGGCATCGGCGCGTTCGAGCCGCGGAAACTGGGCATCGAGGGGGAGGACCGCTTCGAGGAGAAGGGGCTCTACTTCAAGGTCGTGGAGCCGAAGCTGTTCGCCGGTCGCAACGTGCTCCTGGTCGGCGGGGGCGACTCCGCGTTCGACTGGGCGGTGAATCTCCAGGGGATCGCCAAGTCGGTCCGGCTGATCCACCGCCGCGACCACTTCCGGGCCCATGCCGCCACCGTGAAGCAGGTGCAGGATCTGACGGCGGCCGGCAAGTGCGACGTGCGGACGTTCTGGGAGGTGAAGGCGTTGCACGGGAGCGACCGGCTCGAGCGCGTCACCATCTTCCAGAACAAGACCAAGGAAGAAGAGACGCTCGACGTGGACGCCGTCATCCCCCTGCTCGGCTTCCACTCCGATCTCGGCGCGATCAAGGAGTGGGGGCTCGACACCGACAGGGCGGACATCAAGGTGGACCAGGTCATGGCCACCAATGTCCCCGGGATCTACGCCGCCGGCGATGTGACCAGCTATCCCGGCAAGCTCAAACTGATCGCCACCGGGGCCGCGGAGGCCTGCATCGCGGTGAACAACGCCGTGCACTACATCAACCCGAAGGTCAAGGTGAACCCGGGGCACTCCTCCAACATGGCGATCTTCGGGCAGAAGGACGATTGAACTGCAGTGAACAGTGAACGGTAAACAGTAAACAGGGGGCCCGGTGACGAGCGGAGCCCCTGTTAACTGTTCACTGTTTACTGTTCACTGCTGTCACAGCATCTTCGGCCTCAGAAAAAACCGCAGCGCTCCCCCTTTAGCCGCCACCCGGTCTGCCTCGATACCCATGACCCCGCTCTTGGGGAAATCCACCATTATCCCATGGGTCGCGCCGGTCAGGAGGAGCCCCGCCAGCTCCTCCACCCACGGGGAGTGACCCACCAGCGTCACCACCGCCTTCCCCTTTCGCGGGCCAAGCATCGCATCGATCGCCGCGAGGTCGGGGGCGTCGGCCAGGGGAGGGCAGGGGACCGGCGCCGCCAGGCCGAGCTCCTGCGCCAGGATCTCCGCCGTCTGCGTCGCGCGGAGCCAGGGGCTGGTCAGCACGAGCTCCGGGATCAGGGCGGCCTCGCGCAATGCCCTCGCGACGCGGGCATGGACCTTCCGGCCCTTCTCGGTGAGAGGCCGGAGGGTGTCGTCGGGCCATTGGGTGGGGTCGCGCTCGCCCGCGTCGGCATGCCGAACCAGCAGGAGCAGCATGGAGCCTCCCTGTCCGTCGGAGCTCAGCGCCGCGGAGCCAGCCCGCGCGCGATATCCCCGACGAGACTGTCGATCATCGCCACCGTCGTGCCGTTGGCGAGGGTGTGGTGATTCACCAGGATGGCAAAAGTAACCCGTCGTCCGTCGGCGAGCTCGAGATACCCGGCCAGGCCGTTCACTCCGGCGATGCTGCCCGGCTTCGCCACGACGCGGCCCTCGAGGCTCGTGCCGAGGAACCGGTTGCGGAGGGAGCCCCGGGCGCCCGAGCGGGGCAGCGCCGCGAGAAGCGCCTCCATTGCCGGTCGCCTCTGGACAAACCGGAGCACCTGGGTCAGGGCGAGGGGGCTCGCCTTATTAGTCCAGGCGAGCCCAGAGCCGTCCACCAGCGCGAACTGAGTCGAGTCGATGCGCACCGAATCGATGAGGAACCGGCGCTCGACCCGGAGCCCCTCCGCCCACGAGCCGGCACTGCCGAACCGGCGGCCGAGCTGCTTGAGGAGCATCTCGGCGAACCAGTTCTGACTGCTGTTGAGAATCGGGAAGATCCAGTCACCGAACGGGCGCGATTCGATTTCGGCGAGAGGCGGCGCGGTCCGAGCCGCGCGATAGGCGCTCGAGTCGGCCGTCGAGCGCACCGAGCCGCGGATCTCGATGCCCGCCCCGGCGAGCGCCGCTCCGAACGCCCAGGCCGCGTAGAGGTTCGGATCGGGAAGGGCAAAATGCTCCGTGCCACCGCTCGCGCCCTGCGGCAGTCGGCCCTCGGCCCGGATCAGCTGCGTGCCCGGATCGCGGAAGAAGTCGAGGGTGGCTCCCGTGTCGCCCGGGATCACGATGCTGCGATTGGCCAGCGTCACATCCCCCAGCGCGGGCGAGAACGTGATGGACGCCGGCTCGCCCACCGGGCCGGGGCGCCAGTCGATGTCGACGCTGTTGTCGTTGAACCCCAGGCCGGACACCGGCGCCGCGTACCACCAGTTGAGGTCGTAGCCCTCCCACGCGCGATGCACCAGCGTGGGCTCGAGCCAGCTCCCGTCGCCCACCAGATCTCCGGCCACGGCGTGGATGCCAAGGGCCCGCAGCGAGTCGGCCAGCCGGCGGAGCGGCGCGGCGGGGTCCGTCTGGCAGGCGTGACTGCGGGTCGTGTCGAGTCCGTAGCAGCGGCGATCCATCGTGGGATCGCCCCGCCCGTACAGCACGAGGTCGCCCTGAACCACGCCGTCCGTTGTCGGTCCTGTCGCGTATACGCTGGTGCGCACGGTCCCGTCCGGCGGCAGCCGCGCCGCCGCCACCGCGCTCACGAACAGCTTGGCCGTGCTCGCCGGGACGAACAACCGATCCGGGTTCCTGCCGTAGAGCAGCCGGCCCCCGTCGTCCACCACCGCGATCCCCCAGGGGAAGCGCCTCGCCGGCATCGCGGCGAGGCGGCGGTCCACCAGTCGCGTGAGCGGGGTCTGGGCGGGAAGGAACACGGGCGGGAGCAGCGGCGGAGCGGAGAGTGCCAGCGCGAGGGCCGCGCGACGGAGCGGCGCGCGACCCCGACCGGTCGGCGGCCCGGGCCGCGCCCGCCCGGTCCTATTCGTACGCCACCCTCGGGTCCGCCTTCGCGTAGAGCAGGTCGACCGCGAGATTCACCAGCACGAACACCAGGCTCAGGAAGAGGATGCTGCCCTGTACCGCCGGGAGGTCCCGCTTTTCGATGGCGGTGAGCACGTAGCGCCCCACGCCGGGCCAGGAGAAGATCGTCTCCGTGAGGATGGACCCGGTCAGGTAGCTCCCGAAGTCGAGTGCCAGCACCGTGACCACCGGGAGGAGCGCGTTACGGAGGCCGTGGCCGAGGACGACCGCGGGCTCGGTCAGGCCCTTCGCCCGGGCGGTGCGGACGAAGTCGCTCTGGAGCACCTCCTGCATCGCCGCGCGGGTCATGCGCGAGAGGAACGCGACCGAGCGCATGCCCAGCGTAAGCGCGGGCAGCACCAGATACGCGAGACCGCCGTAGCCCGACGGCGGAAACCAGCGGAGCATCACCGCGAACACGAGGATCAGGAGCAGTCCGACCCAGTAGACCGGAAACGACACCCCGAGGTACGCCGCCAGCGCGCTCAGCCGGTCGACCCAGCCCCGGGGCCGCCATGCGCCGTACGCGCCGATGGCCACGCCGGTGAGGGTGGCGAAGAGCATGGCGGCGCCGGCCAGCCGCAGGGTGGCGGGGAAGCGTTCGAGGAGATCGCGCAGGATCGGGCGGCGCGTGATGTACGAGGTGCCCAGGTCGCCGCGCAGCACGCCGCCGAGGTAGTGCGCGAACTGCTTCGGCAGGGGATCGTCCAGGTGCAGCTCGGCGCGAAGCCGCGCCAGGGTCTCCGGGTCGGCGCGCTCCCCCACCATGGCCTGGACGGGATCGCCCGGCGCCACGTACAGCAGCAGGAAGGTGATGAGCAGGACCCCGAGCAGCGTCGGGATGAGGAGCAGGGCGCGCGTGGCGAGCACCCGCGTCATCGCACCCGCCGCACATCGGTCCAGCGCTGGCCGGTGAAGATAGCCGGGACCCGCCACCCGCCGAGCTCAGGCCGGACGGCCCAGAGGTCCACGGGGAACCAGAGGAAAATCCAGGGTGCCAGCTCAAAGACGCGCGCGTCGATCGCCCGCGCGAGCCGGGCTTTTTCCCCGTCGTCGGAAGTGGCCCGCATCCGCACGATGAGGCTGTCGATCGCCGAATCGGCGAGAAACGCGTAGTTGCCGCCGGGGCCCTTGTTCTTCGAGTGGAAGAGCGGGTACGTGAAGTTCTCTGCGTCGGGATAGTCGGCGTACCAGTCGGAGAGGAAGAGATCGGCCTCACCGTTGCGGGCGGCGGCGCGGGTGCTCGCGGCGTCCCGCTCGACGATCTCCACGCTCACGCCCACCTGGCCGAGGCTCTGCTGCACCGTCTGGGCGATCCGGGCGTACTCCGGCAGGTGGGACCGCCACAGCTTCACCGCGAACCCGTTGGGATACCCGGCCTCGGCGAGGAGCTGCCTGGCCTTCGCGGGATCGTACGGGTAGGGAGCGCGGGTAGAGTCGTAGCCCGCAAGGCCGGGCGGGATGGCGCCCGCGGCGCGGACCCCGCGGCCCGCCATCACGCTCCCGAGCAGCGTGCGGACATCCACCGCCAGGTTGAGCGCGCGGCGCACGCGCGGGTCCTTGAGCGGCCCCCGGGTGGTGTTGAGCGCGATGTAGAGATCGCGCAGCGCCGGCCGGCGTTGCAGCTCCGGGCCGTGCCGGTCCTCCCACCGCTTCGTCTCGCTGAACGGAACCTCCACGACGCTCAGCCGGCCGGCCTCGTATTCGGCCGCCCGCGTGAGCGGCTCCGGGATGATGCGGATCCGGAGCGTGTCCATCTGGGGTGCGCCGCCCCAGTAGCGCGGGTTCTTCGCCAGAACGATCTGGTCGTCGTGCGACCAGGAGACGAAACGCCAGGGACCGCTGCCGGTCGGGTGCTGATCGAAATCGGAGGGGACGGGTGTCGGCACGATCGCCGCGACCGGCATGGCGAGGAGCTTGGGGAAGATGTTGAGCGGCTCCTCGAGCGTCAGCACCACCGTCGAGTCGTCGGGGATTCCGAGGCCCGGCACCGAATCTCCCTGGCCGGAGGCGTAGGCGCGGGCGCCGCGGATCGGGAAGAGAGGCCAGCCGCGTCCGCCGGTCGAGCCGGGCGCCAGGGCGCGCAGGAACGACGTGCGCACGTCCTTCGCCGAGATCGGCCGGCCGTCGTGGAACGCGGCGCCGCTCCGGAGATGGAACGTGTAGGTCGTGCCCGAGCGGTCGGTGGTCCAGCTCCGGGCGAGGTCGGGGACGAGTGCGCCGCTCACTTCGAAGCGCGTCAGGTTGTCGAAGAGGAGTGCCGCGACTTCACCGGTCGGGACGTCGGTGGAGAGCGCGGGGTCCAGCGACCGGGGGTCGGAGCCGAAGTAGTAGTCGAGTGTGGTTGGCGAGGACGTCGCCGCGCCGCCGCACGCGGAGAGGACGAGGACCAGCAGAAGCGGCGGCCAGCGTGGGCCCATTGGCGTTGACATGCGAGCGTAAGGCCGTCAAACTAAGGAGCTTAGAGCATCGCGTCAATCGCCGGCCGGAGGTTCCGGGGCCGGTCGTCCCTCCCCCGGAGTGCCGAATTCCGACCCACCTCGCTCGCCGCGCCCGGCCCGGCATCGGTTTCCCCGGAACCGGGCTCCTCGTTCTCCTGGTCGGGTTCGCGGCGTCGAGGCCTCTCGCGGCGCAGGCGACCCGGGTGGTCCGCGACCTCAAGTTCGAGGGCAACGCCTCGATCGACAAGACCACGCTCGCGGCGGCGATCGGCACCACGAAGTCCAGTTGGTTCGCCACGGCCTGGCCGGTGCGGTGGATCGGGCTGGGCGCCAAGCGGTACTTCGACGAGACCGAATTCCGCCGCGACGTGCTGCGGCTCGCCGTGCTGTACAAGCGCAGCGGCTTCCCCGACGTCGTCGTGGACACGGCCGTGCGCCGGACAGACCGGGACGCCTACGTGACGTTCCGGATCAAGGAGGGGCGCCCCATCATCGTTACCGCGTTCGCGATCAACGGGCTCGATTCCCTGCCCGAGCGGGCGCGCAATCGGCTGCTGCTCGATCTGCCGCTGCGCGAGGGAGACGTGTTCAATCGGTATCTGATGCAGGCGGCCGCCGACACCATCGCAGCGCGGCTCAAGAACCGCGGCTTCCCCGAGGCCGCGGTGTACGCCGGGTTCGTGAGCAATCGCGAGCAGTACACGGCGGACGTGACGCTCGACGTGGCGCCGGCCAGGCGCGTTCGCTTCGGCGCG
>Ga0070708_100002390_pt1 | contig 14533 bp, 20 predicted proteins | sample KBSK5503metaG_FD_65469 | JGI IMG/M metagenome (GOLD analysis project Ga0070708, IMG submission 65469) | Corn, switchgrass and miscanthus rhizosphere microbial communities from Kellogg Biological Station, Michigan, USA - KBS K5-50-3 metaG | ecosystem: Host-associated > Plants > Roots >...
TCAGGTCTCCAGCACCCAGTCGAACATGAGCTTGAAGTCCTCGTAGCAGGGCTCGCAGATCCAGCGGTGGTCCTGCGTGACGTAGCCTTCCTTCGCCGTGTTCGGGAGGTCCGCCGTCTTGAACGGCACCCAGCAGAACTCGCAGTGGTCGTGCTCGGACCCCTGACGCTGCGGCGCGTACCGCGCATACCGCAGCAGCTCTTCTCGCAGCCAGTCCTGACCCTGCAGGCGCCAGTCGTTCTGGGTGATCACGCTTTGCTCCTTCATGGCACTGGGATTCCGCCGCCGGGTGGTTCGCCCAGCAGCTTCTCGCAGGCGGCGATCTTCGCGGAATCTCCCGCGCCGCTCGCCGCCGCCCGGGGATCCGCGGAGGAAACGTTCAAGGAAAGCCCATAGGCGACGCAGCCCTTGTCGTCGCTCACGTCGACGGTCTCGGGAGGCGCGGCTGCCAACGCCTTCGCCAGCGCACGCACCCAGCCGAGCACGGCCTGCTTCGTCAGATCGTCCGCGCCAGGCAGCGCCGGCTCGAACTTGGCCGCGACGGCCTGACTGGGCACGGCATCCCAGGTGAAGTCGCGCGCCTCTTCGGTGGCCCGCAGCACGCGCGTCTTTCCGCCCAGGCCCACCTGCGCCTCCGCGCGCGCCACGAACCGGTGCTGGATGGCCGGGACGCGCTGGTTGCCCCCCTTCGCATCGACGACCGTCGTGGAGGTGGCCTTGGTCACATGATCCAGGACGACGGTGAGCTTGCCGACGATCACGTCAGGTTTGTCCGGGCTCCAGGACAGGTTCAGCTCCGGCCCGAGCTGCTGGAGCGCCGCCGCGAGCTGCGGATCGGGCGCGGTCCGTTCGTCCGGGGGACCAATGGTGAGGCGCGGACGCAGGCGCGCGCCGAGCTGCGCGACCAGCGTGGGGTCGCAGCCCTTCTGACCCGCCGCGGCGGCGCGGCCGCACCAGAGCAGGCCCTGCGCGGGGGTAGACGACTCGACCAAGGCGCTCAGCCGGTCGGGAGCGCAGGTGGAGGCGAGCTCCGCGGCCAGGTCGCCATCGCCGCGCGCCCGCGCCTGGTCCGCCGCGCCCAAGAGCTCCGCGCAGTCGCCGCGGCTCATCAGGGGTCGGTGCTCCGGCGCGGCCGTATGGGCACAGGCCAGGAGGACGCCGGTCAGGATGGCGAGCGTGCGGCTCACGGTCCCTGCAACCCCGGGCAGCGAGTTTTTCTGCCCGGGCACGGTCGGTTTGGAAGCGGGCGAGGCCCGGACCCTGTGCTAGCCTCCCCTTGGGATGGCGAAGATCGGCGAGGTCCTGGTCCAGGCGGGACATCTGAGCCAGGAAGGGCTCGAGGAGGCGCTGGACTGGCAGGTCCTCTACGGCGGGCGCCTGGGAACCAACCTGCTCGAGCTGAAGCTGGTCGAGGAGGAGCAGCTTGCCCGTGCTTTGGGGAAGCAGCTGGGGGCCGAGATCGCCTGGGGTGAGCTGCAGGTCGATCCGGCGCTGGTGTCGGCGATCCCCAAGCACATCGCCGACCGGCACGAGATGGTCCCCTGGAAGCTGGAGAAGCGCCGCCTCAAGGTGCTGTGCTGCGAGATCAAGGTCAGCGAGCTGGACCAGCTCTCGTACAAGACGGGGCGGACCTGCGTGCCGGTCATCGCTCCGGAGTTCCGCATCTACCAGCTCCTGAGAGCGCACTACCAGGCCACGCGGCAGATGCGCGCGCTGGATTTCGGAGTGGTGCCGGAAGAAGGCCAGCGCCGCAAGCGGAAGGGAAAGGAACCGGGGAAGACGATCGAGGCCGGGCCCGAGCTGATCGACGAAGACGCCTTCAACGAGATCTACAACAGGGTCGTGACGGGGCCCCTTTCGCGGCCCTCGTCCCAGGCGTCCGCGGCGGCGCCGCCCGAGGAGGAGAGGCTGGAAGCGCTCCCGGAGGACGCGATCCTCGGGGAGTTTCGGGACGACGTCATCCCGGAGTCGGCGCTGCCCTCGGTCGCCGCGGACGCGCCTCCGGCGATCCCGGAGCCACCGGTCAAGCAGGTGAGCTGGGACGACGTTCCCGCGCCTCCTCCGGAACCAGCGCGCGAGGAGAGCCCGCTCGATTTCAAGCAGGCGCTGAAGGCGCTGGAGGGCGTGTCGGACCGGGACTCGATCGCGCACATCGTGCTCCGGGCTTCGCGAAACAAGGCTGCGCGCGCGCTGCTTCTCCAAGTTCAGGGCGGAGTCGCGCTCGGATGGGACGGCCTCGGCGAAGGGACGGAGAACGCGCGCCAGGTGGCGATGCCGCTGTCGGCGGAGTCGGCCTTCGCGCTGGTGGCGAAGACGCGCAGCCACTACATGGGACCGCTGCAGAAGACCCCGACGAACATCCGGTTCCTCGCCACCCTCGGCAAGCGCGTGCCGCTCAGCTCGCTGATCTTCCCCATCCTGCACAAGGGGCGCGTGTCCTACATGCTGTACCTGGACAACGGCCACAAGCGGCAGGCCCCCACCGACGTCGGCGAGATGCTGATCCTCAGCCAGCGCATCGGCCAGACGGTGGAAGCGCTGGTGGAAAAGAAACGGAAGGCCGCGAGAGGGTAATTGGCGGGCCCGAAAACCGTCTGGGATACTGACTTCCCCACCGGGAGGGTGACCGTGCTTCGCCGCATCGCACTGATCGCCGCGCTCGCCGCGGCGCCGACGTTCGCTCAGGGAAAGGGCGAGATCGATTGGACCCGCCGCGTGCTCGTCGGCCACGGCCAGGGCGCGCCCGACCTGAACGCTCCGTCCGTCGCGGTGGCGAGGCTGGGGGCGGAGCGCGCCGCGAAGGTCGACGCCTATCGAAACGCCCTCGAGTCCTTGAAGGGAATGCAGCTGCAGTCGGGCGGGACGGTGGGGACGCTGCTCCAGAACGACGCGACGCTGATGGGCCGGGTCGACGGAACGCTCAAGGGCGTGAAGCCGGTCAAGACGCGCTACTTCTCGGACGGCGGCGTCACCCTGGACATCGAAGTGCCCCTGGACGGGCTTCCGCCCGATCTGGCGGGCGCCATCGTGGTGCCGGCCGGCGCTGCCCCGCTCAAGGGCGCGGGAGCCCAGCTCGGCGGTGCGGCGATGCAGACGCCGCCCCCGACGCAGGTCCAGGGCGATCTGCTGGTGCAGGTGGCGCAGGGCGAGGCGGCGGTGCTGGGAGGAGATCGGCCGGCGGCGCGGCAGAAGGCCATCGACGATGCCCTGCGCCGCGCGGTGGAGATGGCCGCGGGCACCCGGGTCTCCTCGACGACCGAGATGAAGGATTTCCAGGTGCGCATGGACCGGGTGCTGACGCACGCGCAAGGCTTCGTGCGCCGGTACGAGATCGTCCAGGAAGGGATGGACGGCACGGTGGTGCAGGTGACGGTGCGCGCTTTCGTCGGCACCGCCGAGCTCGACAAGGACCTGGAGGCGATGGGCCTCTTGATGGCGCGCAAGGGGATGCCGCGAGCGATGGTGTTGATCGCCGAGCAGAACATCGGCATGGCCGCGCCGCGAGCCGCTTGGATGCGCGGCCAGGACGCGCCGGTCTCCGCCGACCTGCGCATCGCCGAGACCACCGTGCTCGACGTGCTCAGGAGCAGCGGATTCGGGCAGCTGGTCGATCCGGAGGTCGCGGCGGAGAAGACTGTGCAGGTCGGTGGGATCGTCACCGAGATCACCGGCGCGCAGGCGCGCAAGCTCAAGTCGCTGACCGGCGCGGAAGTGATCGTGTTCGGGCAGGCGGTGGCGACGCCACGCGGCGAGGTCGCCGATCTGGGAGCGGGCTGGCGCTCCTGCACCGCGACGATCTCCGGCCGCGCGGTGAGCACGGACAACGGCGACATCCTCGCCTCGGGCGAGACGACGCAGAACGCGGCCCAGCTCGACGACCTCACTTGCGGCAAGGAAGCGATCAAGAGGGCGTCGCGCGCGTTCGCGCAGGACATGGTGAAGAAGATCGCCGCCCGCTGGACGAAGGACGTCTCCTCCGGAGGCGACATCCACGTCACCGTTCGCAACGTCTCCTCGTTCCGCGCCGCTTCCGACTTCCGCGCGGCGCTCGCCAGCCACGTGCGCGGCGTCCGCAACGTCTCCCAGCGCAGCTTCGCCGGCGGGACGCAGGAGCTGGACGTCACCGTCCAGGGCAGCGCCGAGGAGTTCGCGCAGGAAGTGGAAGCGAAGAAGCTGGGCAAGTTCTCGGTGCGCGTCCTGGGGCTGACCGCCAACACGGTGGATCTCGAGCTCGGGCAGTGACGCGGCTCCGCCGATGAAGCTGCTCGCCTCGCTCGCGTTTCTCGCCGCGTGGCTCGGCGGTGGAGAGGCCCTGGCCGCGCAGCCGAAGACCGCTCAAGTCTCCCTGCTGGAAGGCAGGGCGCAGCGAACGCGCGCCACCGGCGGGCCGAGCGAGCTGCGGGCCGGCGCTCCGCTCGCCCAGGGCGATACGATCGAGACGCAGGACGCGTCGCGCCTGGAGGTCCGATTCAGCGACGGCTCGGTCCTCCGCCTGGGTCCGAGGGCGAAGCTGCGGCTGACGCAGGCCCACTTCGGCGGCCCCGCCCGCCGCAAGCTCAGTGCGCGCTTGTTCTTTGGCAAGCTGTGGGCGAAGGTCATCTCCGTGGTCCAGGGCGAGCAGAAGTTCCAGGTGGAGACGGAGAACGCGGTCGCCGGCGTGCGCGGCACCACCTTCCGCGTCGACGCCAACGAAGACAAGAGCGTGCTGGTGCGCGTCTACGACGGGTCGGTGGCGGTGGGAAAGGGCCCGGCTGGCGGCGCACCTCCCGGTGGAGAGCGGCGCGAAGTGCCCGGACCGCAGGAAGTGACGCGCGACGAATGGGAGAAGCTGGTGGGCCGGCAGATGCAGATCCTGATCTCGGCCGACGGCACGCCGGGGGAGCCGGAGCCATTCTCGCCCGACGTGGACAAGGACGACTCGTTTGCGCGCTGGAACCAAGAGCGCGATGCCGCGGCGAAGTGAACGTCCCCAACTTCCTCACCGGCCTGCGCCTCGTCGCCGTCCCGGTGTTCATCATCCTCTTCCTGGAAGGGAACCCGGGCGCCGCGTTTGCCGTCTTCGTCGGGGCCATGATCACCGACTGGCTGGATGGAGTCGCCGCGCGGATGCTGAAGCAGTTCACGGCGATCGGCGCCATCCTCGATCCCATCGCCGACAAGCTGCTGGGCATCTCCGCCGTCGTCCTGCTCTGCCTCTCCGGACGCCTGCCGATGTGGCTTCTCTGGCTGATGGTCTTCCGCGAAGTCTGCATCTTCAGCGCCATCGGCATCCTCACCCGCACGGGCCGGGCCTACGCCATCCGCCCGACTCGATTCGGCAAGTACGCGACGGCGTTCGTCGCGGTGACCATCATCTTCGCCCTGCTGCAGGGAGCCCGCGGCGTGCCGGCGGGGCCCTTCCTCATGTCGCTGACCTTGATCTCCGCTCTGTGCATCGTCGTCTCCTGGGCGCAGTACCTGGCGATCTTCATCGGCTTGATGCGCCGGCCGCCGCAGGCTGCGTGACGTAGGCGATCCGCTTGACCGGCCCCCGCCCCGCTGCTACACGCCACAGCCCGGCTTGCGTCCTTAGTTCAGCGGTAGAACACCACCTTGACACGGTGGGGGTCGCTGGTTCGATTCCAGCAGGACGCACCACCCAATCCCTGGAATACAAGAGAATTGAGCCGATCCGGGGAGGGGCCTGCCGACGCCATTCCAGGCCCACAGGACAGCCACAGGACAGCGGGGGCGGGAAGGGGCGGCCCGCGCTGACGCCGCCCCGCGGGGGTCACTGTCGCGGCCCAGGGAACTGGATCACGTTCCCGACGGAAGCCGGAGCCCGGGCTTTGGGCGCCGGGTTCTCCAGCGCGCGCAGGGCCCTCGCTGTTCGTGGCCACCGGGCCTCGAGCGGGCGATCACCTGATGGGCTCTCGCGACCCGGAGGCGGGCACGCGCCAGCCACCCGGTAGATCATCTCCACCAGATAGACGCGCTCCGACTCTGGCAGTCGGTTGATGAACGCCGCCGCTTCGCGCACTTCGGGCCTCATGACTGCGCCGCCCTCTCTCGCGTATCCTGGCCGTGTCGTCTCCGGCGCACCTCGGGGGGCATGCCCAGCTCGTTCTGCTGCTGCTCCAACTCCTCCTGCTGTTTACGGAGCGCGTCCGACTCCTCCGAGATCCCGCGCGCCCAGGCGGCGATCTTGCCAGCCCGCTGCAGGGCCAACTCGTATCCGTGCCACGCGTCCGGCGATGAGACGTCGGCCGTCTCGTCCGGGTCGTTGATCGCGTCGATGATCGCCGTCTGGAGATGGTCCTGGAGGGCGATCTCCAGCATGTACAACCGATCCTCGGCCGCGTTGATCTTCTCCTGGATGGCGTCGATCTGCTCGTTCAGCTTGCTCCATTCGCCGCCTGCGGAACCGTTGCTGCTAGTGTTTCGCTTCATGGTCGTTCCCTTCCTTCGGTGAGGGCGCGATCTAGGGCGGCGTAGCTGTTTGACGCAGCTCCGCTGCCCACTTCGCCCGAGCGTCAGCGCCGAAGGGCGCGCGAGCTAGGCCGCGATACGCACGGCCGCGTGAGACTCAGCGTTTGCGCTTGCCCCCCGCCTGCGTTTCCAGGGAGTCGAGCCCGCGGAGCAGGATCTGCTTCACCACGTCGGCGCGGGTGACGGTGATCCGGGTCTCGTCGGAGAGCCGCTTCGCGTAGGCGTCCAGGCGCGCGATCAGCTCATCGGGCAACCGGAACGTGTACTGCGTCGTATTCGCCACCTCGTCCTCCCTGAGCGCCGCTTCCCATCCGGCGCGGTTCCTCGGGCTGCTCGGCCCGGTCAGTTCCGGGTGTGCCTTCGCCAGCTCCCGCAGCCGGCGCCGCGAGTCCCGCACCTCGCGCAGGTCGATGGGCCGTCGCGGCACTACGCGGCCACCATGCCGGCGATCTGCTCGGCGCCGAAGATCCGCCCGACGCGGCTCCGCAGACCATGGCCGTCGAGCTCGCGGGCGACGGCGCGCAGGGACAGTCCCGCAGCCCGCAGCCGACGCGCTTCCGCGATCACGGCCTGCTCCGCCGGCAGCGGCTGCAGGTGCAGCCCGTCGTCCGCAAGCCGGGAGCCGTAGGGCACCGGGCCGCCCGTGTACTCGCCCTGCGCGGCCTTGTGCTGCATCGCCGTCGCCGTGCGCTCTCCGATGGCCTCCCGCTCCCATTGGCTCACGGAGGCGAGCACGTTCAGGACCAGCCGCCCCGCGGCGCTGCGGGTGTCGATCTGCTCGCCTACGGAGAGCAGCGCGGCCTTGCCGGGCGCGAAGTAGCGCTCGACCAGCGTTCCCAGGTCCACGACGCTTCGGGTGAGCCGGTCCAGCTTCACCACCAGCAGGGCCTCGGCGTCGCCCATCTTCAGCATCCCGAGCGCGCGCTGCAGGCCCGGACGGTCCAGAGACTTGGCACTCTCGCCGGCGTCGACGATGACCTCGAGCAACTCCAGCTCGTAGAGTTCCGCGTAGGCGGCAACCTTGGCGCGCTGGGCATCGAGGCTCACTCCGCGGTCTGCCTGCTTGTCCGTCGAGACCCGAAGATAGGCGATAGTCCGCGTGCGCCGCATGCTGCCTCCTGGCGATATGGGATGCAGCGTAACACAGTGGGAGTCAGTGTCAAGCAGCTTCTCGCCCTCGGCGCAGACAACGACAGCGAGCGGTCGCCTCTAGGACCGCCCCGCGGAAGCGTTACGTTGCCGGCCAGAGGCAGACCATGCGTGGAGCCATCGCGGCGCTCGTGATCGTCTCCGCCGGCAATCTGGGCTGCCAGGTCGCTGCGGCGACGCTGCGCGGCGATGGCTGCGGTCTGAGTCCCTCGTCCTGCTCAACCCAGCACACCGGCGAGTCGTCATCAGCGGCGCAGAGCCAGGTGGAGTCGCGAGCAGCGTGCTACAGCGACTACGGCTGCGCGTACGGCTCGACGTGCGTCAAGGCTCCCTATCACTCGGAGGGATACTGCGCGCAAGCAGTCAACGAGTACGGAATTCCGACCTACGCGGCGCCGGCACCCGGGTCGGTCATGCCTGGCGGAGAGGGCCAGTGCGGTTTCGACGCCGACTGCCCGATCAGCTTCCGCTGCGCGATCGAGCCAGGGTCGCTTCGCGGGGCGTGCCTGAAGCGCAACTGACCGCGACTGCGCGCCACCAGCGGGCGGATCCCTACGCGAGCCGCTGGCGCGCTGTGACGGACGGTGGCGAGACAGAGAACCCGAAGAGCGCGAGCACGCGCACGAGCTCCTCTGTCATGACCACCACTCCGTCGTCGGTCGTGGGTTTCCAGCCGTCCGGTGTGAGCACCTGTTCCTCGAAGAAGAACGCCTGCGAGGTGTCGGGAGGATGCACCACCATGACGTGCAGCCGCTTGCCGCGTCCGCGCTCGAGGTAGATGATCGCCTCTGGGCTCGGCGCTACAGCGGACACCGCTTCACCTCCTTGTGGCGGCTCACCGGACCCTGCCGCCCCTGCACATCGCCTCGAGCTGCTTCAGCCTGTTCTGCATCTGGCGCACTTGGGCAAGCACGTTGCCGTATCCGCCCGGGTCCTTCTGCCGCTCATGGCGCTGGAGTGCTCGTACGAACGCCGCGGACTTTTCGGGGTCATCCGCCACGCTGCGGGGAAGGACCACCTCACCGGGGGACGCCATGATCGGCACCGTGTCGTTGCGTGAGCTGTCGCCGCCAACAGCGGCCCGCCCGGGGACGGCGCCGCCACCGCCGAAAGCAGCCGCGCCGCCCAGCATGTCGCCGGTCAGGAACGAGTCGGCGCCGTAAGGTTGCGCCCCGCCTGGCGGGACGGGGGGCTTTGTCGTCTTTTTCGTGATGATGTCCCAAATATTCGGGACGGAACGGATCCCGATGTAGGACATCGGGTCGTCGAGCGCGAAGGTGCTCGGGACCTCGCCGCCCTCTGCCATCGGTTTACCGCTTGGCATGCCCAGCAATGAGCCAACGCCGCCCAGCAACCCACCCCACGCGCCGGTGCTGATGTTCGCGTTCTGCCCGTAGATCCCGGCGTTGATCTTCTGCGACTCCAGCGCCGCCTGCTGGTTGCCCATCGCCGCCATCGCGTTCAGCCGCTGCGCATCGCCGGCCAAGCTCGCGTTCTGTCCAGCGACGCCGGCGTTGAGGCCCAGGGCGCCCATCCCCGCCTGCTGGTTTGCCAGCGCCGCCTGCAGGTTCATCCCCTGCGCGCCCTGGGCCAGCTGCGCGTTCCCCATCGACGTCGCTTGGTTCATGCCCTGCGTCTGCATGGAGTTCTGAAGGGTCAGCGCGTTCTGGCCCTGCTGCAGTCCGCCGAGCGTACCGATCCGGCCGGTGGTGGCCTGCTGCCCGAGGATGTCCTGGCCGCGCTGCGCCTGGAGGGCCTGTCCGAGCATCTGTTGCGCGTTCATCTGCTCCTGCGCCCGCAGCATCGCGGCTTGCGCGGCGGTGTCCTGCCCCATCTGCGCGCCTTGCTGGCCGATCAGCCGCGACGCGAGAGCGGGATTGATTCCGCGCACTCCGCCCATCGCGGCGGCCTGCTGCATCTGGTTCTGCTGCAGCGCCCGCTGCAATTGCATCTGGGCGAGGGAAGGGATTCCGTTGCCGGCGATCTGGGCGCGGAGTTGGTTCGCGAAGTCGCCTTGCTGCTGGCCGACCGCCATACCCGGGTCCTGCGCGAACATCGACTGCTGCAGCGCTCCCGAGAAATCGGTGTTCTGCAGATTCGCCTGCTGCGCCTGGAAGCCGCTCTGTGGCGCGACGGCGTTGAAGCTATTCTGCGGTGCTACCGCGTTGAAGGCGTTGTAGGGACCCGGATCCTGTACCGGACTGCCCATGCCGCCGCCGATGGCGGATGCGAAGCCGCCACCACCGCCATCCGCCTGCAATGGGCCGGCGCCGCCGAAGATGCCGCCCCTGCCTGAGCCGCCCGCGCCGCCCAAGCCGGCACCGCCGAACGCGAGGGGCTGGCCGCTTCTCCTAGCACCGCCGAGCACCGTGGCCGGCTGCGGAGCTTGGCCGCCGGTGGCGTGGAATGCGTTAACGGGTGCGGTACTTCTGAACTGGTTCGCGCCCCCTTGAAATCCGAGGGTGTTCCCGACCTTCCCGAAAATATCCCCGATCGCATCGGCCACGAAGCCCACTTAGACGCTCCTCGCCGTTTCGCCGCCGTTCCTCCGGCGGGTGCGTGGCTCCGGCCCGCTGTCAGTCGTGGCTGTCGCCACGGGACCCCGTGGAGACAGACCGCAGGCCCGCTCGCCAGGTTGAACAGCGGGGCGCGCCGCGAAGCTGCGCGATCCCGGAGAGCAGTCCCGAGGCGCTGCTGCGGGCCCGCGCACGGCGCGCCACGCGTTCGCCAGCGCGACCGAGGGCGCAGCCTCACCTCGCCGGGCGCCGTGCTCCCGGCTCACCGCAAGGCCGTTGCCGCCCGTGTTCATCGCGACGCCGTGCCCCCGGCGCTCTTCCCGGCCGGGACAGCGGGCGCCGGCAGCGGCTCGAGCTGCGTCGCGTCCGGCACGGGGACGATCATCGCGGCCGGCTTCCCGAAGCGCGTCACCAGCACTCGCTCGCCGTTGAGACGCACGCGAGCAATCAGATCGGAGAATCCCCGTGGCGCGTTCTGGCTCGTCACTTCACGCATCGTCACCTCTGCAGTGGACTACCCCTACAGAGAGTACGGACAACACGTTGCCGCTCGCCAAGATGGTAAGCGTTGATAAGGATTGCGCGAGATGCGCCCACGGCGGACCTGCCTCAGAACGCAATGAGCTTGACGATCCGGCGGAGTTCGATCGTGCCGTCTGTGGACCGGCCGTAGATCAGGCGCCAGCGGTCGCATCGGTGCGCTAGGTCGCCAGGTTCGGCTCCGGCAACCTTGGTCGGTTCCCCTCGGTCGGGTACCGCGACGATCTCCCGCAGATTCCGCCACAGGGTCGCGTACTCCGCGCTGCTGCGGGCGCGTTCCGCGCTGAGAAGCTGCCACGCCTGCTCCGAAGGATGGAACAGCACCGGCGGCGCTTTCAGTGATGGAGCGGCTCGAGGTCCGCCAATTCGACGGGGCGGCCGGCGCGCTTCGTTGCCTCAAAGTCGCCAGCGGACAGGCTGAGATCCGTCATGAGGTCCAAGGCCACATCGCTGGAGATCCGGAACGATGCACGATCGCCACCCCCGGCATGCAGCGCCGCGCCGAACCTGGCTTCGCGCACGGTCACCGGCTTGCCGTCGACGACGACTGTGATCTTGTAAGCCTCGCGTTTTGCCGCTTCTGCGGTCCAACCAGCGCGCATCGTCATCGACTCGTCGAGCGCCGCGAACACATCGCGGTTCTCGGGCTCGAGCAGCTGCCGGTAGTGCCTGGCGATCTCACTCCCGCGGGACGTGGACTCGAAGCTGAACACGTCGACGAAGCCCTGCGCCCGCAGCAGCGCCAGGTCGGCGGCCAGGGAATGGCTGTACGGTCCGTAATAGTACCGGACGTACTCGTGATGAGGCGCCCGCGATTGCGCGCCGCGTTTCAGCGCGAAGAAAACCTTCTGGAGGACCGTCAGCCCGGGTCGTACCTGGATCGCACGGCACACCTCGGCAGCGCACAAAACGAGCAGCAGATCTACCGCTCTCTCGATCGACGTCCGGTTTGTCGCTGGGGGACTCATGCGGTGCCTCTGTGCGGATGGTGCGCAGCCCCTTCGCCGGCCTCAACCGCCCCCGCCCATGTGGCGTGATCTTTCTACCAGTTCCGGTAGATCCCCGTCGATCCCCCGGGCTCGTTGGGCATTGAAAACCGGGGCGCGCCCTGTGCTCCTGGGTGGGTCCGACAGCAGTGCTATGCCCTCTCGCGCACGCAACCCCGCCCCCGCGGCCCGCATGGATCCGCTCCTGAGAACAGGCGTCCCCCTCTCGATCACCGCCGCCAGTTGCCTGCGTCGTCCCGGAACCGGAAGGGCGAGGGCCGGCCCGCCGCGATCGCCGCGATGTGCTCCGCCGTGTCAGCCGCGCGCTGCTGTTCCGGCGTGAGCTGGGGTGCCGGTGCCGCTGGCGCGGGGGACACGGCCGCCGGGAGCCGCGGTGCCTCGCGGAGCTCGAGGGCGGCCCGCCTGGCTACGTTGGCGATCACCAGGTTCCGGCGAGCTGCATCGGCGCACCGCGCCTTACCCTCGGGCGTGCGTGGCCCGGTGGACTTGCCCCCGTGCATTCGGCACCGGCCATTGAGGGGCTTGCCGAGTCTGGCCGTGAGTCCGCTGGGCGTGACGATGGTTCGCCAGGCTGGCGCGCGGCACTGTCCGCCGGCTCGCGTGCGCGCTCCGCACTTCGGAAGCTGGCTCTTCGGGGTGAGCGGTCCGCGGACGGTCGCCCAGGTGACCCGGTTCGCCCAATCCTCCCGGTTGAGCTCGCGGAGATCCAGCCGGCAGCCAGCGAAAAACTCGCGCCTGTCAGCGGCGCTCTCGAACATCGCGGGTTTGTCTCGCGCGCCATCGCGCATCATGGGGTCCAGCTTACGCCGCCACTGATCAGGTGCGCCGTCCTTTTTTCAGGTCGCCCGGGGTCGCCCGCAACGTCGCCCGCCTCCTGCCTACGTCGGATTTTTGCGGATTGTGCGGACACGTCCTTAACAGGCATTTTCTCTTCTCTTCTCTTCTCTCTCTCTCTGTGGCGACCCTCGATTTTTTGTCTCTTCTCTGGAATACGTCCGCAGAATCCACAAAAACACCGCCCGCAATTCGAGGCTGCCGGGGGACTGACTTTCGACTCCGGGCAGTCTCGGGGGACAGCTCACTGCCGTTGGCGGTGCCAGAGCTCCAGCAGCTCGGGGCGCAGGACGTACACCTCGGACGGCCGCCCCGGTCCTTCCTGGGGGCTCTCTTCTAGGGCAACGTAGCCGTGCGCCTCAAGCAGCTTGATGGTCTCGCGCAGCACCGGGACCTTGTTCTCGAATGTCCTGCGCTTGGACTCGAAGAGCTCCCGCAGGGTGAATCGGTCGACCGCCTTGCGTCGGCACCATTCGAGGGCTTCCCTTGCGCGCTCGATCTGCGGGTCGGTACCCATCTCCGCCAGGGCGGCCCGTGCGTGCTGGATCAGGTAGTTCGCCAGGTCGATCGCGGCCTTCATGGTCTCCGGCGCGATGGCGACTGCGGGGGGATGGTCTTGCTCGCAGCAGTGCAGGATCCCAGCGATGCGCACGGTGGTGCCGACGAGCTTGCGGGCCCACTCTGCGATGCCAGGTGTCCCCATGTCGCCGGTGGTCGGGTCCAGCCGGGGCTCGACTTGTCCATGGAAGGCGTCGCGCACGTCGACCGCGGCGTGGCTCATGGAGATCGCCGTGGTCGCCTCTCCGGGTTTGCGTCCGTCGAGCAGGCTGCGGATCTTGCGCTCGTACTCCACCGCGCCGCGGTCGCGCATAGGCTCTCCGCGAGGGGGGCGCTTGCCGACGTCGCTTCCGGGGAGCACATAGAGAAAGCGGCCAGCGAATCCGACGTCGATCACTTCGCGCTTCTCGGCGAGCTCGCGGAGTACCCACGGCTGGATGGTCAATGCGAAGGTCAGGAGCGGGTGCTCCAGCTCGAGGCTGTCTCGCCCGACACGATCCACCTTGCACGCCTCGCCCGACCACGCTTTCAGCACCAGGTCCAGATCAGCCTGCCCGTCGGAATAGCGACCACAGAGCGTCCGGAAGATACCACCCTCGGGAGCGAACACGCCGGCCCGTTCGCCGCAGCTGGCCAGCACCTTCGCGAGGGCCTGGGGAGTGATGTCGTCCACGAGCAGCTGGGGATCGAGGACACGATCGAGACTCGCCAATTCCCGGACGGCGGCCGTGACGGCCGTCTGCCAGGAAAGCCGCTTGCCCTCGTCGATCTCCTTCGCCAGCTTGCCGCGCATGTACTTGAGGCGCGCCTCCAGCCCCTTGCGCTTCTCGTCGGCCTCGGCGACCGCAGGGCGGGCGCGCTTGCGCGCTTCACGTTCCACGTCACGGAGGATGCGGGTACAGCGATCGAACACAGGCGACTTGCGCCCGCCCGAGCGATCGACTGCGGCCACATAAAGGTTGAGGGGCTCGACGTAGCTCGGCTACACCTCGACGTGGAAGCGACCCATACAGGCAGTGGAGAGCGCCGCCAGCATGAGCATCGCCGGCATGTCGTGGTGGACTTGCACAAACCCGGCGACGTCCTCGACATGCTCACGCAGCCAGGGGACGCGCGAGAACACGCTGAGCGGGAAGGGTGGCACCTTGATCTCGTCGAAGCGCAGCCAGGACGGCCACGGCCTCGCACTGATCACCTGCTCCGCGGTGTGCGGCGGCTCCTCACGCGCGTACGGTTGGTCGCCATTCATGCCCGGCCTACGGTCCCCGAACCCGTCCGGCAGCGGCTCGGTTTCGACGTATGGATCTGCTGCGAGCACGCGCTTTGCAGCCCGGTCCGCCGCGTCCGCCTTCTTTGGCGCGCGCGCGCTCATGCCGCCTCTCGGGGGTGCCAGCGGAGGGCGCGACAGCGACCGCGCAGCGTGTGCGCGATCCAGCCGGCGTACTTCTCCCCAGCATCGTC
>Ga0070708_100002391_pt1 | contig 14532 bp, 14 predicted proteins | sample KBSK5503metaG_FD_65469 | JGI IMG/M metagenome (GOLD analysis project Ga0070708, IMG submission 65469) | Corn, switchgrass and miscanthus rhizosphere microbial communities from Kellogg Biological Station, Michigan, USA - KBS K5-50-3 metaG | ecosystem: Host-associated > Plants > Roots >...
AAGCGCTGGGATCACCTTGCTAAAGCACGAGCCATCGGCCCAGATCCCGTGGCAGAACACGATGCTTGGTTTGGTTTCCGTAGATTTCGGTTTCATTTCTCTCTCCTTCTCCTTTTACGCACATGGGCTTCTAAAAGCGAACGTTGCGAGTCTGGCTGCGGCCATAACGGCACAACCTAGACCTGCGCTGCGGAAGTCCTCAATCGTCCTTTAGTGCGGCCGGCTACGACTTTGGGACGCGGATACTAAGCCGGTCAGCCATCCTCACCAGCCCGGCGAGGGAATCGGCGCCCATCTTTTCCATGACGCGATGGCGGTGAATTTTCACGGTCGTTTCGCTCATCCCCAACTCGGCCGCTATCTGCTTGTTGAGCAGACCCGCCACCACGTAAGCCATGACCTCGCGCTCGCGCGGTGTCAATGAGTGATATCGGTTTTGCAATTCCTGACTGGCCGCCCGCTGCGCACGAGCCTCGCGATCACGTTCCAGCCCCAGGTGGGTCGCGTCGAGCAAATCCTGGTCCCGAAAGGGTTTGGTCAGAAACTCCACTGCGCCGGCTTTCATCGCCCTTACCGTCATCGGGATGTCGCCGTGCGCCGTGATGAACACAATCGGAATGTCTAGATTGGCCTCGGCCATCCGCCGCTGCAGATCTAGCCCGCTCAGGCCCGGGAGCCGCACATCAAGCACCAGGCAGCCTGGCAGATTCGGGGGGGTGCAGCGCAGGAAGTCCTGAGCGGAAGCGAAGACCTCGACGCGTAGTCCAACCGAACGAAACAGACTCTCCAGCGAACGGCGCATCGCCGAATCGTCATCGACGATGAACACCACACCGTGGGCTTCCGTCATGGCACCGACCTCTTAAGCGCTGGGTAGCGGCAGGGTGAACTGAAAGATTGCTCCCTGGCCGAAATCGCGCGAGGCCCAAATCCGCCCCCCATGAACTTCGACGATCGAACGGCATATCGACAGCCCCATACCCATCCCACCAGCTTTGGTGGTGTAGAACGCGTCGAACACGCGCTCAAGACTCTCTGCGCTCAGTCCTGAGCCGGAATCGCGCACCGTGACGAGGACGCCGCTTGCATCCTTCCGGGTGCTGATGAGCAACTCTCGCGACCCTTCACGGAGGCTGCTCATCGCTTCGACAGCGTTGATAATCAAGTTGAGGATGACTTGTTGCAGCTGAACGCGATCTCCTTGAATGCGCGGCAGGTCCTCGGCGAGCTGTGTCTGAATCGCGACGTCGTTCTTTAGGAGCTCGCCATGGGTCAGAACAACGACCTCACGGATCGCTTCGTTGATGTCGACCGCATCCTTCTGCAGCGGCGCGTTCTTGAACATGGCACGGATCCGGCCGACGACGTCGGCGGCTCGATTGCCTTCCTGGACGATTCGATCCAGCGACTGCCGAACCTCATCCAGATTCGCCGGCTGCGCGGTCAGCCAGCGCTGAGCCGCATAGGCATCGTTGATTCCCGCTGCGATCGGCTGCATGACTTCGTGGGTAATCGAGGCCGCCAGTTGTCCCATCGCCGTGACGCGATTGACGTGCGCGAGCTCCGCTTGCGCTTCACGCAACGCCCCCGAGGTCTGCCTCAGTTCACGAGTCCGTTCTTCGACACGTTGTTCGAGCTCCTGCGCCGTCTGACGCTGCCCTGTCGCCACACCAGCCTCGTGAAGAGCAATAGTGGCCTGATTCCCCGCCACACGCAGCAGAAGCATCTCGATCGCGGTCGGAAAATCGGGCCGCTCCGATCCCGCCACGAGCACGCCACTGTCGCTTTGGATTCCGAACCGCAGCGGCGAGATCGACAGCTGGCCGTCGCCGATGGGATTCAGAATGGTCATGGAGCGCGGTGGCTCGTCGCCCCTGACCCAGGGCTCGAGCGCCCGCCCGATCTTGGCGGCGTCGACGTCGACCGGCCGCCGATGGCGAATCCGAACCATTTCGAGCCTGCCGCCGAGCGTATCGATGGCCTGGGCATAGGCGAAGTCCAGGTGCAACATGCCGATCAGCGCCTCAAGCATGACCGAAAGGAACCGCGAGGCTTCGCCTCCGGCCCAGATGGCGGGTAGTGCCTGTAGGCTGATCAGATTGCTGATGCAGCTTCGCAGGTGGTGGATCTCGCCGGAGTCGTTCACCGGCCCTCGTTCCTCACCCGATGCCATTCTCGCGCGCCTCGCATACTACTCTGAGGGCTCGTGAATGCACTCGATAACGTGCAACCGGACCCTAGCGAAGGTTCTTGCGGCTACAGCCGGAGAAGGGCAGCGGTCTCTTCCCCGGCGAACTGGAGAACCCGCGCAGCGACGGCGGCCGGATCAACGGCGATCGGAGCGTCCGCGGTTACTTGCGCCAACGCGTGAACCGCGCGGGCGGCGAGAGGTTCCCACTTTGCGATCCAGGCGGCGGCGATATCGCGGTTGGCGTATGTGTCCTCGAAGGCCATCCGTGTCAGTGCTGCCGACCAGTCACGGTGCCAACCGGCGTCACCGTCGAGGGAAAAGTGGATGTTTCGCAGCATGAAATCGCCATTGACCGAGGCGGTCGTCCCCGCTAGCTCCTGGTTCACCAAGCGATCAATGCGTGGCTTGATCACGAGATTCGTCACAACGAACGCCTCACCCCAGTCGTAGGACACCAAAGCCCGTTCGATCAGCTCGCGCAGCGGCTGGAAAGCGTCCGCCTCCTCCCAGAGGCGTCGATGCGCGCCGATGTCGATGCCAGCTCGATGTCCGGCCAACTGCACGGTGCGGTAGGCAATTCGCTGCTGACGGCGAAGCTCATCGCCGGCCTGGAACGACGCGCAGTTCGTAATCCGCGACGCAGGAGCCATCTGCGCGATGTAGGCCGCGAGCATCTGCAGGCCGTGGGCGGGAAAGCGCAACGGGGCGTACCAGCGGTCGAGGAACGCGACCCAACCGTCGGCCAAGTTGTCGTCGTAGCCGGTTTCGTCGATCTGCCCGAGGAGACCGTCGATGACGTCCTCCTTGCGGTCCTGGAGCTCACTGTAGGCCCGGTACGTCGTCCGCCGCGGATCGGCGAACGTCTCCCAGTCGCGTGCCGAGAACGCTGAGCCCTCACGGTAGCGCTCGTACCAATCGATGATCGCATTATCGCCGGACAGCTCGAACCGGTGCGGATAGTTGTAGAGCAGGTTTGTGCTCACGACCTCGTACTCGGACGGGATGCGCTTGCGCCGCTCGATTCGGGAGTAGGTCTTCCGACCAGGTGGGCGACCGGTGGTCATCACGGACGCTGCGCGTTCGGCGCGGGTAGATCGGGAACCGGCTCGGTTGCGAGCCACCACACGGCGCCGAACTCCGAGATCCGGACCAGACCCGTGAACGACGACATGATCACCTCGAGGTCGCCCGGCAGGTGCACCTCGTGTCCCGCTGCCGCAGCGAGAGCCGAACTCGACAACCGGCAGACACGCGGGGCCTGCACCCGAAGATACGCCCCCTCGTCCTCGACGACGACCTCGTCGTTCTCGGCCTGGATGGCAGCGACGACGACAGCTGCGAACGGCGTCGCATGAAGCACGGGTCCGACTCCCAGACGGGTGCTCCCCGCGGCATTCATTCGCCACCCGCGTTCATGTCGACGAGGATGCGGTCACCTTCGAGTCGAACCGGATAGCGGTGCAAGCATACCCCCGCCGGGTTGATACCACGCCCGGTTCGGACGTCGAACGACCACTCGTGCGCCGCGCAGGTGAGCACGTGCTCCTGGAGCCTTCCCTTCGAGAGCGGGTTGCCGAGATGCGGGCAGGAATCATCGTAAGCAAAGACGGCTCCCTCGACGTTGCACAGCAGGACCTCGCGGCCGTCGAGACTCACCGACATTCTGTCCCCTTCCCAGAAGTCGTCGAGTGTGCCAATGACCACCCAGCGCGCCACGCGAGGCTACCCCCACTCGACGGTGAAGATATCACCGTTCGAAAGCCCGGCCTGCGCAATCGTGAGAGCGGGATCGAGGACGGTACCGCCCTCGTTCATTACTCGGTATCGATCGCGGCGCTCGGGATTCCAGCCCCACGACACCAGTTGCTCCGCGAGGCGTCCGACCGTCTGTTCGGTGGGCGCCACCAAGACGCGCCCCACGAAGTCATCGCTCATGTAGCCAAAGAGATAGACGACCATCGGCGACCTTCAGACCTTCGGCACTGGCTCGAGCCGCCACTTGTCGAGGCCGCGACGAAGGTCCTTGCCGGTTTCGATCGGAGCCTCGAGACCCATCCACTCGTGCAGGTCAGTTAGCTTGCCGGGCGCCACACCAGCCACGATGCGGTCGACCACCGACTTGTGGCTGGCGAAACGCGGGAGCTCTTTGTCGAAGATCCAGCGACACGGCTCCGAGCAGAACAGATACCTTCGCTCACCGACCTTGCGGGTGCACGCAGTGTTTTTGCCCGGCCGCACGAACACTGTGGGCAGCTGACAGAGATTGCAAAGCGCGGGCAGGGCGTAACCGAGCGTGCCCGCTTCACCGTCATGCTGCCAGTGGCGTTCCAGCGTGTCCCAGATGGGCGCATAGATCTGGTTCCAACTCTCGTACTTCTCGCTCAGCCAGCGGCGTTCCTGTTCGTCGGGCATGGCAACATCGAACCAAAGCGTCGTCCGATAGGAGTAGAGCCCGAGCTGAAAGCTGTGGTGCGCGTACTCGAGCTCTTCCATGAGGAGATCCCAAAACCATGGGCGCGTCAGCGAGAACTCGGCGAGGTTCTTCGTGAACTGTTCGATGACCCACTCGTTCATGAACTCCTTGAACGACCGCCGGCGGGCCGAGAGGGGGACGAGGTAGTCCATCGACGACCCTGTCAACGCGAGGAAGAGGCGCCAGCACCTCCACCACATCTTGTCGACGAGGTACTGCGCGTGCTCCGTCGCCTCGTGCTCGATGAGCGTCCGGAGCACAGGGTGGCCGATCTGGGCGTGGCGCGCTTCGTCGGTCTGGATGCTCGCCAACGCCTTCTCGAAGAGGTGGTGGGAAGCGCCGTCGGCCATGGCGGCCATGGCCATGAACTGGAGGTTCGTGAAACCCGTCTCGAACACGAAGTTCAGCTGAACGGCCAGGTCCACGGCGTTGGCGGCGAGGAACATGTCGTCGAACAGATGGCGGGCGGCAATGATGACCCACTCGTTGGTGTGATACGCCTTGTGGGTCCAGTCGAAATTGCCGTCGAACGGCAGCATGTCGTGACCCATCAGCAGGGGAATCTGGGTGTGGCGGATCTCGTCGAGCGCGCCCAGAGCCGCCATCGTCCGCCACGCGCTGTCGCGGCCGAACCGGGCCATCCTCTGCTCGGCCATCACAGCGGCGTACTCGATCAACGCCACCGCGCCCTGATGGAACTTCACCAGCTGCACCCAGCCAGGGTCGAGCTGCTCGAGGATGCCGACCTTGGTGAGCGCGGATCGCGCGCCCATGACGGCGTCGTCCTTGGCTCGCTGATTCCGGACGTACTCCCGATACGTCGTGCGGTAGACCTCGTTCCAATCTTTCCACGCCCGCTGGGGGAGCCACGGCGTTCCGCTCACACTCTCGGGGAACGCCTCCCGCTCGTCGATGTAGCGGTAAGTCCAGTCGACCTTGCGAGCAACGTCGAGCCAATCGTCGCGGCGCAACGCCATCGTCAATTACCGTTCCGACCTGAGGAACTGTTGTTTGCCGTACGGGTATGGCGACGCGAGCACCTCGTCCAGCGCCAGGTGGAGCGGGTTCTCAAAGATCATGCCCCTGACGAGCACTTTCGAATGTAACTTGATCACGTCGCTGATGATCTCGCCCCCAAAGCGGTCGATGTCGTAAAGACACACCATCACCTGCGGGTAGAGCGCCAGGAAATGCCTCATCTCCCTCTCGAGATGCAGGAGCTCCCCTGTGTCGGGCACCACGTCGCGGAGCGACCACGACTCGACCGCTCGAACGCGGGCGAATCGCCCCAGGTACATGACCTCCGAGATCGCCGCCTTCCAAGTGGCGATCGTCTCCGCCGCGCTGAACTTGCCCGACCGGAGGTAGGCGTCGGCCGCCCGCATCACATCGAGCTGCTTGACGCCGGCAGCGGTGTTCTCACCTCCGGGCGCGCCAAGCGCGGCGACGATCTCGGCCGGCTCCGTGCCGTCGACGATACAAATGCACTTGTCTCCGGCCTCAAGGCCGGCCCGGAGAAACGGCAGCAGGATCTCGTCGCGTTGCCGAACTCCGGCGTAGAGACCGCACAGGTGCTCGCCCGGCTGGAGCTCGAGCCCCTTGAAGCCAAGATTAATTGGTACATTCATGAGCGACGTTGCCTCTTGGCTGGTCTCGGAGGTTACGTGCCAAGAGGGCGGCAGTCAACGAGCGTCGCTGTACTCGCTTCTGGCGACGGTGGCCCTGCAGCCGGCCTCAAAGAAGCGCTCTGACCCGGTCGCCGGCTGGCTGCCGTTTTAGTGAAGTCTGGATCGCTAGCGAGTTCGGAGAAGAGCAGCGAGCGTCCTGATAACGACCGCCTCAGACAGGATCAAGCACCAGTCCGCCGGACGCTGACGAGCAGGAAAGGCGCGCGGAGAGAGCAATTCCGACCCTGTTCTCCGCGGTCACCCAGGCCGCCCGCATCAGCTCGAAGGGAACGGCCACGCATTCAATCTTGGAACTGAGTGGAACCCTCAGCTGGAAGGACGTGTCATCGACGGCGCCAAGCTGAATCGGGGCCTTGAGCGTGAGTCGAGGAACGGGTCCACCGGGCACGCCGGTGAAACCCCAAACCCCACCAGCCAACTCTACGTCTTCGCCGGTCGCACCCTTCATCGCCTCACGAAGCGCCAGCTGTGCTGCTCTCGAAGCATTCATCATATGACGCTCGACCTCATCTGGATTCATTCTGGCCTTGCCGTGACTGGTTCTGCGGACGCACTCGATGGTTCCAGAGGCAGTGTCCCAGATCGAAACGAGCCTTCTGGATGCGGCGACGTTGACCGCGACGACCACCCCGCTGGACGTACGAATCGGGATCACCTCGTGCGAGAGTGTCGACGGGACCAAGAAATTAGAGACCGACTGCTCGATCCAGGCGCGCATCACGTCCGGATCCGCGACAGGCGCAACCTGGTCAGCAACCTTCAAGCCCGTCCTCGGGTCCAGACGTTCGGCCACTCCAACAAGCAAAACACCACCGTAGGTGTTGGCGAACTGCGCGATGTCACGACAGACTTCCCTCTGCGCGTTCTTTTGAACGGCGTCTTCCGAGGCACTGCGCCCGTTGATCGCCTGCTTAAAATCGAGCGTGACGGATTCGATGGTCTCGCCGATCCGAATGAGACGTTCGAAGTCAGCGGCGTCACGGATGGCGTATTCGATCATTGGTCCTCTCGTACCACGCTTCGTGTGGAGACAGCTGTTCGGACTTGAGGCATTGAGTCTGGACTCACTGATAGCTGGCAGCCCGGGGCAGCGACCTTGGGTGTCGAAGGTGTTCCAAACGTCGAGGCAGAGGCACTGCCACCGATCGTCGGGGCGAGGTTCCAACGCACACTCGGGACGGCGGATCCGCCGGCGGCAGGGGTCGCGAGCGCGGCGTTTACGGGGACTGGGGGAGTCGTCTGGCACGTCTGGCCAGGGCACGAGCTCCGTCTGAGAACTCCCCTGCGCTGGCGCCACCGGTGGACCGGTCGTCGGCGGCCGGAGGTGCTTGAGGATGGCCTTGACCGCGGTGCGTTCGGTGAGGAACGCGACCACCACCCGGCGACCGCCCCAGGTGGCGGTCGCTTCGTTCCTGAACTACAAAAGCCCGCGGACGACCGCACGCTACTCCGCGACGCATGCGATCCCGGCCGGGGTACCGACGCTGTTTTAAGGAACGGCCTGGACACGTTCCTCTACGACTTTCCGCCGATCAGGGAGCGAATCCCGTCGATCATCTGCCTCACACGTTCGGCGCTGTAGTCCTTGGAGAATCTCAGCGGATCGTGTGCCGCATCGTTTCGCATTTTCGCCCAACCGGAGATCTGGTCACCGGTCGCTGCCGAATAGAGCGGCAAGTTCGGATTCTTCCTTCGATACGAAGCGATCGCATTGTTGTAGGTCGAAACTCCGCGGTCTCCGTGCTGCTGCGACGGAATTGCCAAGCGCCCGATCAGACTCGATAGGTAGGTCTCGAGCGCTCCGCCCGCGATAACGGCTGCGGCGGCAACTGCTTTGGCGTCAAGCAAGGTATCGGCCTGCCCCAGCAAGTCGGCCTCAGTTTCCGCTCGAACGATGTCAATGAGGCCATTGATGGTGTCGCTGTCCGCTATCTGCTTCGCGGCGTGAAAAGCACCCTCAACCGCGTTGCCTTGTCCGACGTATATGTGGACATCTTTCCCGTAGGGGGCATGGGTACGAAGGTAATCGAGGGAACCGCGCATCGATCGAGTGGTCTCATGAGCTTCGCCAAATGTTGCTTCGATTTGGGCTAAAGCCTCAATCAGCCAGGCGCCACCAGGCACACTAAGCGCCGACCCTGAGAACAAGGAAGGAGGTTTGCGCTTCGCGAGCTTATCGAATACCTCGCGAATTTTCTCGGTCGGTGTCATTCAAAGCAACGCAGAGTGCCTGCGAATGCACCCATAAGCAAGTCCCTGTTGCCGATCTTCACCGCGCGCAGAAAATACCCGCTAGCGATCTTGATCGCCCGGATGGCTTGACCAGGATTTGCGCTGCGGCGTTACCAGCACGAAGCGCTGAGCCAACTTTGCTGATCGCCTGCAACCGGCTATTCCTCAAGCCTGCGGAGCGCTGACGGATTCGGCTAGCCGCTTGACAATGTAGACTACAATGCCGTTACCGAAATCCCAGATGTCATTGGGGCATCGGCCTGCGTCCTCGATTTTCTGAGCGGCCTCTGTCGCCCAAAGCGCCTTGTTCTCTCTCGAAGTTGTGGTGAGTGTGGGAACCCAGGACTCCAAGGCGCCGCGGGGAACGACAAATATACCCTGTTCTTGAAGATCCTTCAGCAGGGAAAGGGCTTCTTGCTTCCGTTCATCAGGTACGCCAGCAACCCCGCATCGCTTCACAACGGCTAGGCGATTCAGCCGCTCGATGATTCGAATCAGCTTTGATTTCAGCGATGCTTCCTGATTGAGGTCCTTCCAGTTGTTTGGATCCCGAAGAATCGGGGCAAGTTCAGAAATCGCAGCATCGGGCGAAAGGTCTGGCGTGGAAACGATCGTCATGAAACGCGGCGGAACGATCGCCGCGCGCGCGGAAAAGCGCGGGGACTTGAGGCTCACGATCGATGAAATCCTTTCCCGTTACCTGCCCTTGCGGACCCCCTGGTCGATCACAACGTGGGGATCGGGAGAAGCGACGACGAGGATCGCCTCCGGAGCAATCTCTCGAAACGCGGGCAGAATTCCGGATTTCCAAACTTTGATGCACGGTACTTGCGCTCAGACGCTAAGACGCTGATCAGAGAAGGCGCTCGGCAAATCCTTGTGGGTACGCGAGGTTCGCCTGGACCACGATCTCAGAACGATCGCGCTGGCCGCGATCGTTCGGCCGCGCTTTTTGGAGATCGTCTCCAGACTATCCTGCGCACCACAACTGGCGGCGAGTAGAAGCACCTCCTCAAATCCGCTTTGCCAACTGAGAGGATCCGCCCGCCCGGGGTTCGAGATCGTGCGTGCCATCGGCGGCCGGGCCTTCCCCACACCATCCGTGTCCTTCCGGTGAGCGTGCGTGATTTCGGCGGCGCGCAGCCGGTACTCTCCGCTGATCATCGCGGGAGGAAAAATGGTGGAGACAGAAGCGGCGCCCGAACTCGGGGAGTTGGAGTTGGTGCAACGGGAGATCGAACACTGGCGGAGGGAGCGCCCGCAGATGGGGGAGATGCCAGCCCCGCTTTGGGAAAAGGCGACGGTGGTTGCTCGGAAGCTCGGGGTGTTGACACTTGTGTACCGTTGTCGAGCGAAAGTCGCATACGGCGGATAGAAAATGGCATCCAGACGCTGCACCAGGCGCCTTTGGCTTGCTCTCCCCATCCCGTCTCCTTCCGTTTCGCCGCGCTGCGGGACCCCTTCGACCCGAGCGGGGTCTGGCGCAGCTCAGCGGCGACTTCGGTCGGGCTCAGGGTGGCGAGGGCAAGGTCGGCGTTGCAATTCCATTCGCAGTCCGCGAACCCGTTTGACCTCGCCGCGCCGTGCATGTGAGTGTCCGCCCGTGCTCGGCAAGAAGCCCAACCATCGCCGTTGGCTGACGTTGGAGGAGCGCGCCGAACGGGCGCTGAAACCGGGCGCTGTCCCGAACGCCCCCGATCTCATCCTTCTCATCCACGAGGTAAACCCCTCGGGCCGCGGGCTGAATGGTGAAGTCGAGCGCCGGCGCTATCGGCTCAAAGGGCGCCTGCAAAGCCTCCTCATCTCCAGATTCAGGGAACAAGTCGAGGTGGTGCCGGTGCCCGAATCCAGGGACGTGGTGAGCCTTCGCTATCGTCCTCAAAACCGGGACGCGTGCCACGCGGTAGTCGAAGAGCTGGAAGAACAGGCGCGGGCGTATGTCCGGCTTGCCCTTGACCTTCGGGCGGAGGTCCCAGCAGCCACGCACGATGCCCAGCCCACCGCTTCTTCGGCGCCGGCGCGACGACGTGTTGTTCAAACCAAACCGGTTCCATCAACACCGAGGGCGCTCTTGAAGGCCGGTCACGCTGCGTTGGCCGCATACGAATTTGACGGCGCGCGTGAGTACTTTCTCGAAGCCCTGCGCTCTTGCGCGCCCGGAGCGGAGTCGGTGGAAGCGGCGAGCGCTTGTTTGGATCTTCTCGTCGATCGCCTCGCCGCCTACGGGGAGGCGGCGAGGCTGGAAGCGGAGCTGTCGGACGACGCGCTGGCGGATCCCCGGGTTCGCTCCACCTTGGCCCTGGCCCAGGCGCACCTGGGTCGATCGACGGAAGCCAGTGGACTGCTGGAACGCATTTCAGGAGATCGCGCTGCGGAGGCGCTGATTGTCCTCGCACGCAACGCGCTGGCCAGGGGTGACGCCAACGACGCCGAGCGATGGATTGCCGATGCACGCAACGCGGCACCCTCCCACGCCAACGTGGTCGCCGCGTCCGAAGAGCTTCGGGGCTTCCTGGCCGGCAGCTGCCGTCCGTTGGAGGAGGAGCTGGAGCGCCAATTCCAGGGCGGCGACGAAATCGGATCCGAGCAAAAGGCGCGGCAGCTTCTGCAGACTTTCGGCGAAAGCGCCGCGGCTCGAAGGGTCTTGCGCGAAATTGAAGGCCGCCGCAAGGCGCGCGCTGCCGAGGCCAGACGAGCCGTGGCGGAAGAAGCGTTTGCCCGAGGCGAATACGGGAACGCCTCGGCGTTGTTCCGGGAGGCAGACGCGCTTGGCTCAAAAGGCCTGGCGGATCGAATTTCCGCCGCCGATGAGTTGGAACGACGACGTCAGGAGCGGGCTCAGACCGAGGAAACGCTCCGGGTTTTGGGACGACCGCCCGATGCGAACACTCTGCGGGCTTACTTCTCGAAGCCGGAAAGAGTCCGCACGGTGGTGCGAGAGTGCACCAAACTCGAGGAGCTTTCATGGCTGGAGGAGCTTCAGCCCAAGGATGAAAAACAGGCTCGGGCCTGCGCCGAGGCGATCGTCGCGTTTCGCCGGGCCCTGGCCGCGAACGCCGAAGGCGAGCCGCAGGCTCTGGAAGAGCTGGAGTTCCACGAGCCCATCCTTTCCCGGCTCCGTCCATCTCGCCAATGGATGGCACGCGTACGCTCGGCCCAGGAAGAAAAAAGGAGTGCAAACGCCCAAGAGCGTCTTTCTGCTGCTCGGGCCATGCTTTCGGCCTCGAATCCGAACGGCGTGCTTCAGCTCCTCTCGCCTCAGAATGTGCGTGAGTTTCCGGAGCGCCTTCGCGTGGAAGCCAACGAGCTGATTCGACGAGCGCGCGAAGCAGAAGAAGAGACTCGAGGCGGGGAGCGCTTCGAGCACCTGGTTGCCTCCGGCGAGCACGTTGAAGCACTGGCGCTCTGTCGCAGCCAGCTGGCCAAAGAGAGCCGACGCCCGGCTTGGTTGGAAAGGATGGGACGCGTTCGGGCCCTTCTTCGACGGGAATTTCGCATCCAGACAGTGGAGGGGTGCTTCGGATTGGATCCCGGATTTGTGTCAGATCTCTTCAAGAGCAAAGGCCAGGGTGCGTTGAGTGCCAATGCCGAACGGCTCTACCTGGTCAGCGTCATCGGTCCGCAGTTGCTCATTCGGGTGATGGAAGTCGCCACGGGGCAGGTCTGCACCCTCGTGACGCTGAAGGTACCCGAGAAGCTCGAGTCTCTGGATGCTCACGTCGACCACAACCTCTTGCGGATGGTTGGAGGAAAGGAGGCGAATCTCGAGCTGTCTCTCTCTTCCTGGGATGTCGAGCGTTGGATACCCGGCGGAAAGCGAAATCAGACAGGTGAAGACGACGGAGACGCGCAGTTGGCCCCGCTCACGAATTTCTTGTGGAGGCACGCTGAATCCACCAACAAGGACTGGCGGCTCGAGGTGCGGGACTTGTTGAGAGAAAGACCAGTTCGGGAGGTGGCCACGGGCCGCATCCCCTGGGAGCTGAGCTTCATTCCTTCCCCGGGAACGGTTCGGATGTTCGCCAGCGACGGTGATGACGCCGACCTCTATGAGCCCAGTGGGGCCCATGTGGCTCGACTTCCCTTCGGCACCCGCTGCCTGGCCATCGCTCCCGAAGGCCCCGGATGGATCGCGTCCTTGGAGGACGAAGAAGAGGGCATGCAGGGCGAGCTGAGGTTGGCCCTGATAGGGCCGGACGGAGGTCAAAGGTCGATGATCGCCGTGGAGCACAGCCGCGCAGAATCGGTACATCACCTCGCGACCTCGTTGAACGAGAAGCGGACGTTTCTCGTCTTTGAAGATAGATGGCGTAACCCGTGGCTCGCCGCGTTTGAATTGTGCAACGGCGCTTTGAAGCAGTCGTATCGGGTTGCCATTGCAAACGATTGCCTTCTAGCCCAGGACCTCGCATCGCGCGCGGTGGTTTTGTTGGCCGTGGGTGAACAGGTCTCCAACCTGCGCGTTCTCGGCACAGCGCCGCCTTCCTTCGATTGCGGAAAGGTCTGGAGACGTCAGGACCTTGTGGGCAGCGTTCATTTGTTCTTCTGCCACCCACGCCGAAAGGAGCTCGAAGCTCCAGTCAAGGAGATCGTCAACCAGGCGCGCCAAGGCCCTCCGAACGCGCGACAGAGTATCGTCCGTAGTTTCCTGGAAACGCACCGAGAAGACGATCGGGCACTGATTGAGCTCTCTGAAGCGTTGGAGGATGTGCAGTTGTACGACGAGGCCGGGCAGGTCCAGGCGGCCGTGTGGACACGCTTCCCAGATCGACCTCTCTCTCGATTGACTCGCGCCGACGCATGCGGCAGGCGGATGGACTGGCCTCAGGTATTGCCCCTCCTGGAAGGACTCTCGCCCGAGGAGTTTGAAGCCAATCGCAGGATGCACTTCCATCACCTCCGGGGTGCTGCGTATCTATATTCGAAGAGAGCACCCGAAGCGTTGACTGAGTTTATGGTCGCAGCCGCAGTCCGCGAAGGTCGTTGCGACCTTGCCGGGTGGTTGGAGCTGACAAGGGCGCTCGCAGATGAGGATGCCAAAAAACCTGTGCGAAGCGCCGCCGGGGAATTGGTGGAACGCATTCGCCTCGCCGACAAAGGCATTGCTCAAACAGCTCCAGACAAGGTGGTGGAAGCTCTCGACGTTTCCTGGACATGGAAAGCGAAGCACATCCAGGCTCTCGCCCGACTGGCTTGGGCAGTGCTCGAACGGAAGCCCTCAACCGGTGATGCACGTTTTCGCGCTCGTCTCGTCCTCGCTCGCTACCTCGAAGTGCTCAAGGATCCATCGAGGGAACCTCCGCTTGCTAATCTGGAATGGGAGCAGTCCAAGCTGGAAGTGCTGGCGGAGAAAGCAAGGAACTGGCTTCAAGCGGAGTGAATTGGTGGGGATCAGCGATGATGCGAGCGACAGCCCCAGTACCTCAACGCCCTGGGCATGAGTAGAAGCAGCGACAAGAGAAGGGCCCGCACGGCTCGAATGCTACCTCAACATGCGCGCTCAGCAGGGATTGCTCTTCCCGGAGCAATCCCTCGTCGCCCTCGCATGCGGTTTCTACGAACGTAGACCGCTCGGTCCCGTCAGCCAGCCCCAGCGCCTCTTGGTAGAGCCGCTCGATTTGCCGATACGGCTCAGGCGTTATTTTTGATCCGCCCCGACCGCTCGATGCAACCAGGCTTTCGCCATCCGCCAGTCGCGCAGCATGGTGTTAGGCGAAACTTGGAGCGTTTCGGCGGTCTCCTCCACCGTTAGCCCGCCGATTTCACGATAGGTGTTGACGTTTGCGTACCGTTATCGAGCGAAAGTCACATACGGCGGATAGGAAATGGCGTCCGGACGCACGCAGCGCGGCCGAACGGGAGGGGGGGCGGGATGGGGAGAGCGAGCCAAAGGCGCCTGGTGCAGTACGCATCCAGGCAGTTCGGCCTGGTAACCGCGGCCGATGTTG
>Ga0070708_100002393_pt1 | contig 14531 bp, 9 predicted proteins | sample KBSK5503metaG_FD_65469 | JGI IMG/M metagenome (GOLD analysis project Ga0070708, IMG submission 65469) | Corn, switchgrass and miscanthus rhizosphere microbial communities from Kellogg Biological Station, Michigan, USA - KBS K5-50-3 metaG | ecosystem: Host-associated > Plants > Roots >...
GGCGTCGGTCGCGCATGGTTCGACTGGACAGCCGTCGGGAGTTCCAAGCGCAATAGCGGCGCGCGCGAGTGGCCGACACATTTCAAGAGACTACTCGAACAAGGACGCGCCACTCGGGCCGAGCACGCTGGCGCAAGTTACTGGGTTGCGGCGGAGCGGGTAAAGACATTTTCGCGGCTCTTCCCTGATTCCGGGTTCGATCGACCTGTACCGGAGATTGAGACTACCCTGCCCGCACCCGAGGACGCCATGCTTGCCCTGGTCACCGGCTGGATGTCACATCTGGGTCCGATTACGGCTTCGCAACTCGGAGAACTGCTCGGGCTTGCCGCGGGAGAAATCGAAAAGGCGCTACTCCGCATGGAAGCCAGCGGCAGCGTCCTGCGAGGACAATTTACGGACAAGACCTCGCGGGCGGGGGCGCCCGCGCCACACGTGCACGAGTGGTGCGAACGACGGTTGCTGGCGCGCATTCACCGCCTGACCGTGGCCACCCTGCGCCAGCAGATCGAGCCAGTGACCTCCGCTCAGTTCATGCGCTGGCTGTTGCGCTGGCAGCATGTTGCTCCAGGAACCCAGATGCAGGGAGAACGCGCCACACTCGATGTGCTGCGACAGTTGCAGGGCTTTGAGATTCCCGCCAGCGCATGGGAAAGGCACGTTCTTGGGCGGCGTATTTCAAATTACGATCCCAAGTGGCTCGACCAGCTTTGCCTTACCGGTGCCGTCGGTTGGGGGCGCTTGTCTCCGCATCCCGCCACGCTCGATGACACGGTCGCCGGAAAACGCCGGGTGATTCCGACCAGCGTGGCCCCAATTACATTCTTTGTGCGCGAGGAAGCCGACTGGATGACACCGCGTCGTCCAGCCTCCAGCAACGCCGCCCCAGATCAGCCCGAAGCGCGAGGCCTAAGCGAAGTCGCGCGGCAGGTGCTGGACTTCCTGCGCCAGCGCGGCGCGTCGTTTTTTGCCGACATCGTGCGCGGCACAGGCCGGCTCAAAGCCGAGGTGGAGACGGCACTGTGGGAGTTGGTCGCGGGCGGACTGATCACCGCCGATGGCTTCGACAATTTGCGCTCATTGATCGATCCCAAACGGCGCGCCGGGCAAGGCAACGGACGGATGTCACGTCCCCGACACAGCACCGGCAGATGGGCGGTCTTGTACACGGATCAAGCCGCAGATGGCAATCGTGCGGTCGAAGCCACTTGCTGGATGCTGCTCAAGCGCTACGGCATCGTCTTTCGCGATTTGCTGGCGCGCGAGACCAATCTCCCGAAGTGGCGGGAACTGCAAATGGCTTTCCGCCGCCTGGAAGATCGAGGCGAAATTCGCGGCGGCCGCTTTGTGGATGGTTTTCTGGGCGAACAGTTTGCGCTGCCGGTGGCGGTGGAGTCGTTGCGGGCAACCCGAAAAATGCCAAACACCGGAGCAACGATTGTGTTGTCGGCTGCCGATCCCCTCAATCTTGTGGGAATCCTGGTGCCGGGCGAACGGGTTCCCGCCATCTCGGGAAAAACGGTGACCTTCAATGAGGGCGTGGTGTTGCAGACAAATGTCTCACAAGATTCCGAACCCTTGGTTGCCATAGGCGGGTAGAAACATCCGGCTCAGAATTTCTGACGCAGAGAGGTTGGACCAGTTGTCAGTTGATAGTTCTTGGTTAGCCGTAGAAGAATTTACCGGGAACCCGATGAGGGGGTCCCTCGGATTCCCGGGTCGGCGCTACCCGGCAGAACTTCTGAAAGCGCTTCCCCCGTCGCTTTTTGCCAGACCGGCACCGCTCAACGTAAGTAGCACGTACTCCGCCATTGCTGGAACCGGTTGTCGAAATGTATAGACTCCACGTACCCTATTGATTAAATTAACCTTAGCTGCATCCCCGGGCACGGAGCTAGCGCTCCTCAGAGACCACAATCCTATCCGACCGGATAGTGCTCTATCTGTTCGGATAGTGAAACAGGATCATTTCCGCGACTCGAAAAGCCGGCAACTGTGATAAACGAGATGCACGAACGAGGCCCAAACCAGTGAAACCCAGACTTCAGGTAGCCGCCGGACCTTTGACCGATTCCACCTACTTTCTGACCGATGCCGAAATCCGGATTGGGCGAGATCCATCCAACTCGCTCGCCATCAGCGATCTCTCCCTGTCGCGACGTCACTGCGTGCTCAGCCGCGAGCAGGACAGTTACAAGATTTGCGACCTCGACAGCCGCAATGGAACGTTCGTAAACGGAGGGGCGGTGTCGGAGGCAAGTCTATGTCACGGCGACCGAATCTCGGTGGGCGAATCTGTCTTTGTGTTTCTGGACAAAGATGAAGACCCCGACGAAGCAATCGTGGCCGCCGTGGAGTTCGACGACGCCATCACCCAGGCAACCACGCAGATCCGACCGCAGGACGTACTCTACCTTCAGCCAGAACGGATCCTGAAACAATTGCCGGCAACTTCGCGGCTGGGACGGAATCTGAACGCACTGCTCAAGATCAGCCGCGTAGTTCATTCCATTTCTGACCTGAACCAGTTACAGAGGCAAATTCTGGAACTGATTTTTGAAGTGGTGCCGGCCGAGCGTGGCGCTATCCTGCTTGACGACACCGGCAACGAGAAGTTCTCCTCGCTGTTCGTCCATCCCAGGTCGGTCAAACGAGGGGAACCAGTGCGCGTGAGCCGCACCATCACACGCCAGGTGATGGAGCAAGGAGTCGCGATCTTAGGCGCGGACGTACCCGGTAGCGGAGGATTGAGCGGGGTGGAAAGCCTGGTCACCTTCCAGGTGCGATCCCTGTTGTGCGTGCCGCTGACGGTTTTTCAACGAGTAATCGGCTGCATCTATCTAGACACGACCAACCCGGTCACTCGTTTTGATCGGGACCATCTGGAACTCGTGGCCGGCATCGCCGGCATCTCGGCCGTCGCGCTGGAGAATGCACGGCGGCTGCTGTGGCTGGAGCAGGAAAACCTGCGCCTGGCGACGGAAATCAATCTTCAGCACAACATGGTTGGCGAAAGCAGTCCCATGAAGGAGGTGTACCGGTTCCTGTCCCGGGTGGCCCCGACCGATGCTACCGTGCTGGTGGGTGGCGAGAGCGGCACCGGAAAAGAGCTAGTGGCGCGGGCGATTCATCGCAACAGCCCGCGCACCAGCCGACCCTTTGTCGCCATCAACTGTGCCGCCATTCCTGAAGGTCTGCTGGAAAGCGAACTCTTCGGTTATGAAAGAGGCGCATTCACAGGCGCCCAGAGGCAAAAGAAGGGCCGGTTGGAGATGGCTGACGGAGGGGTAGTGTTCCTGGACGAGATTGGGGAAATGGCGCCGTCGCTGCAGGTCAAACTCCTTCGAGTTCTGCAAGAGCGCGAGTTCGAGCGGCTGGGCGGAGCCCGCCCCATCTCGGTAGACATCCGCTTGATCGCGGCCACCAACAAGGATCTGGCACACGCTGTCAAGGCGGGGACATTTCGCGAGGATCTCTATTACCGGCTGAACGTAGTGTCGGTGGTTGTGCCTCCGCTGCGTGAACGCCCCGAAGATGTTCCAATTCTGGCCGAATACTTTGTCTCTAAGTTTGCCGTCAAATGCAAAGTGAAGGCGAAGAAGATTTCTCCTGAAGCCATGTCCGGCCTGATGAATTACGACTGGCCCGGCAACGTGCGCGAACTTGAAAATGCCATCGAGCGCGCCCTGGTGTTAGGAGTATCCGATACGATCCGGCCCGAAGACCTTCCCGAGTCCGTTCTGGAGAAAGATCCCGCACCCGGAGTGCAGGAAGCGAGGTACCACCTGGCGGTCAAGCAATTGAAGAAACATCTGATCCTTACCGCTGTGGAGGAAGCTAGAGGCAATTACACGGAAGCAGCTCGCATCCTGGGAGTGCACGCGAACTACCTCCACCGCTTGGTCAGGAACCTGAACTTGCGAGCCCCAATTCGCTCTCTACCGATTCCGCGCAGCGGAACATCAAGAACCGTGGATGGCCGGCTGTAAGGGCTCGAAACCGGAAAACTGCAACCAGAACAAGCACGCGGAGACAACCGCCCGCAGCGATTTCAAGGTAGCTTCAGGGTCAACAGGGTGGCGGGATTTAGGTAGACGCCTTGCCAACGTACGGCCAAATGCAGGTGGGGTCCCGTGGCTCGGCCTGTGCCTCCGCTCAACCCGATTTCCTGGCCACCTTGGACCCGCTCACCTGCCTTCACTTTGATCTCTGACAGGTGGAGGTACAGCGTCAGCAGTCCCTGCCCATGATCGAGCACCACGCAATTTCCTTCAAAATACAGCGGGCCCGCCAGCAAAACTCTGCCTGTGTTAGCGGCCAAAACCGGTGTGCCCTGCGGAACCGCGTAATCGAGCCCCTGATGCATGCTCTGAACTTTTCCGTTGAAGGTGCGCCGCGTGCCGAAAACATCGGAGACGCGTGCATCGACTGGCGGACGAAACTTCCCCAACCACTCCCGATCCGGATCGGTATGCCGGAACACGTCCTGCTTGAGAGTTTTGTCCTGGTGAATGCGTTCCAGTTCCTGCTGGCTGGGCTCGGTGTATCGCTTGGCTACGCTCACTGCAACGCTTGGATACTTCGCTGCCCGGACGGCAACCTTTCGGGCAAAGGAGATTTCGGTTCCTCGGGAGGCAGTTCCCTTCAGTTCGAGAGGGTAGATCCCTGGACGAGTTTCCAGATTGATCCCGGCAATCCCGTACCAGGTCTTGCTGGCCGCGTCGTAGGTGAAGGAAACGTCATGTTCCAGCCATTTCGCTGCGAGTCCGGTCAGGCGCGCCGGTGGTGCGACCTGAAATAACACGGGAGATCCATTCACCAGCGGCTCCGGCTGCCAGTGAATGGCCCAGGCACTCGCTGCCCCGCTTTTTGAAATTGCGGGCATGCTTTCACCCGCCGCGACTTGGAGCGCTCCGGGCATGAAGATGGCCAGCAGCAACATGGCGGACTCGTAGCGCGGGCGTCTCGCCAGCGGTCCCGAGGGCATCTTGCCCTCGCCGGTGCGGGCGGGACGCCTCCACGACAGCCGCCGGGACGGCGGCGCTACCTGAAAGGAATGCCTTTCGGAAAACGGCATCGCGATGGCGTCTCCTGTGCCTGTTGCACAATCAGAAAGCGATGGGACCAGCCTAGCACCGCGGGGGCACGGGAGTCACAATCCGCTAGGTGCGAACCCACGTAGGAACGATTACCGAAGAGCGCCTATTTACTATTGATGAGGAATAAAATCCAACTGGACTTCAGCGGTCGTCGGGTGATCTGCAGGGACGTATTTCCACTGCTTGACCGCTACGGTGGCTGCATCCACCAGGACCGGGTTGCCGCCAATGGGAGTGACTTTGCCTACCGAACCATTAGGACTAATCGAAACCGACAGGCGTACCACCCCCCCGATTTCGTTCTGCTTCAATTCGCGCGGGTATTTCGGAGCCACCTTGTAGACCAGCTTGCGCGAACTTGGAATATTTTGAGCCCTGATGGAAGAGGTTGATGCCAAGAGAAGAAAGACCACGAGCACCCCAAGCGCGGCGCAGCCGTGGCGCGCGGCTCCCATGAACTCCGATGCTATTGGTTCGAGCACGTGAACTCAAATCCTGTGGCCAGACACTGACAAGCTGCTTTTGGAGGTTAAGAAGTTAGTCACACTCTGGCAAGTTACCAATGTAACGGTGTCCACGGAAGACGTTGCGGCCGGGTTGGGCTACCGGCTCGTTCGGCGGTCTGCGCTGGCGCGTAGATCGGTTTTAGCCGGCTGACGCAGCCTTGGTTCTGCCGCTTCCCCGAGCACAGTCAATCTGGATGAGTCGCGCTTTCTGCCCTGCATCTTTTCTTTGTGTACCAGCTGGCTGTGTACTGGATGGCGCCTCAGGCGCCGTGCCCAGCCCGCTGCGTAATCGCTGGATACGGTTTATCGCCTTGTCAATCACGCGAGACAGGTCGGCACCGTAATCAGGCGCGCGGTCGTCGCGTAGACGCCGCTTCGCCTTTTCGGCAGAAAACCAGGTCGGATTTCGATTCAACTCCGGCGGGGGGACGAGCCGCAACACTTCACAAAGATGAGCCGAGACGGCAAGCTCGGTGGCGCGCCGCATGTGGCCACGCTTGCGTTGAACGTAGCGGGCAAACGAAGCTTCCTCCATCCGGCCATGAACTCCGGCTTCTTCGAAAGCCTCGAGCGCAGCAGCCTGGGCGTGGGTTAAACCCGGCTCGGCACTCCCCTTGGGGAAAATCCATCGTCCCTTGCGGGTCTGAACCAGCAGGAACTCAATGCCGCTGCCGCGGGCCCGGAAGCAAATCGCAGCCACCTGCTCGCACCGGCGCAGCTTACGCAGTTGCGCCAATCTAAAAAACTTGGTGGAAGGGTTTTGGCCTTGGGATCGGTTGATGGTCGAAGACACTCCAGCGTGCATAGCAGCAGAGTGCACGATGCCTTCGGCTTCTGGCTAGAACCCAACTTGGTTCGGGCTGTGATTTCCGACGATTTCGCCCCTATCTGACACGGCCTCCACTCCACACCAAGCGCACGCCGAAGGCACAAATAAGGCCACCAAAGAAACGTTCTGCATGGACTTTTAGTTTCATGTAGGTCCGTTGAATAGCCGATGTTCCGAACAGCGTGGCTATGCTTCCATACCAAAGCGTTTCGTTGACGAAAACAACCAACAGCGCCGCCCATCGCACGCGTACAGGAGTGGCAGGGGCAAACACTGTCGTGAAGATGGTTCCGAAAAACACGATCACTTTGGGGTTGGAGAGACCAAGCAGCAGCCCTTTGCGAAATCCAACCGTGGGGGAACCGCCGCCACCAGCGGCAGGCACTGGCAGCGGATCTGCGGCGTGATGCCAGGTTGACCAACCTATCAAACAGAGATACAGGCCACCACCGACCTCGAGAAGACGGTAGATACTCGCTACCCGGGCCAATACGAGTTGCCATCCGAGAAGTGCGGCCGCAGCCCAAGTGAGAGAAGCGGCGACCGTACCGGCCGCCGCTGCCCAGGCAACCCTCCGCCTGGATGAGGCCGCAGTTTGAGTGATCAGTACAAAGGCAGGGCCAGGGCTGACAGCGGCTGCCAAGTTCAACGCGGCAACGGTTAGCAATGGATGGATCTCAGTCATCGGTATAGGCTAAGAGTTGAGCAAACTATGGTGGCCGTTTGACTCCCGCATCGCTTCGATTTTCTCCACCCAGCGATGCTGGATTTCTCCGGGAAACGCGGTGTCTGGATAGACCAAAAACGTTAGGCGCCGAATAGGGAGCGTCGACGCCCCGGAAGTATTGTTTCCGCGTTCCGTACCCGGCCCAAAGCTACTTCTTGTCCGGGCTCTTGACTTCGCTCTTGTTTTGGATCGAGAGCAGTTCGACCTCAAAGATCAGAGTGGAGTTGGGCCCGATCTCGGCGCCCGGTGCGCGTTCTCCGTAGGCAAGTTCTGCGGGGATGAAGAGTTGCCACTTCGATCCCACGGGCATGAGGGGAAGAGCCTCAGTCCATCCCTTGATAACGCCACTTACGGGAAATGTCGTGGGCTGGCCGCGTTTGTAGGAACTGTCAAATTCCGTGCCGTTGATGAGCGTGCCCCGGTAGTTGCAGACAACCGTGTCAGTGGATGTGGGCTTCGGTCCTGTGCCCTGCGTCAGAATCTTATACTGCAGACCGCTGGGGAGAGTGACGACCCCGTCTTTACTCTTGTTCACCGCCAGGAATGCTTCTCCCTCTTTCTTGTTCGTCTCTCCTGCCGCCTGCATCTGTGCTTGCTGCTTCTGGCGCAGTTCGTTCTGTACTTCGGTGAGAGCCGCCTTGGCCTGGTCATCCGTCAGCAGCGTCTTGCCGCCGGCCAGAGAATCTTTCAAGCCCCGCAACAGAATGTTTGGGTCGACAGCCACGGACTGCCGGTGCAGGCTGGTCCCCAAATTCATCCCGAGGGCGTAGCTGAACTTGTCTTTTGGTGTGATCAGTGCCAGGGTGGTCGGGCTCTTGGCCACCGCTGCTTTATGGGTCGTGGCCCCGGGAGCTGAGTGAGTTTTCGCCGGCGGAGTTTGCTGCGCGTGGGCATAGGCATTCCCCATGAACAGCATTCCAGCCGTCAATAGATTTACTGCTATGCTTCTTGACATGATGAAAAGTTTTTGCATGTCTCCATTGTCCCATTGCTCTAAACGGTTCGGCAAACGGGACCTGATTCGCGCAGCGGTGTACGTCATGGAAGGACGAGTCGTCACGTTCTTTAAATATGCTGTGCCCGGCACAACATAGCCACAATAGCAAGCAGGATTCATGGTTGCTATGAAATGGGCTCTTGCTTCTCTGCTTCTGATTTCTCCAATATTCGCAAATGGGCAGAATGCTCGGTTTTCGGCTGAAGGCGTGCGACGCTGGCGATGCAGAAATGCTGGATCGAATCGCGGGGGGCGACTTCACCGTCGCGGATGAGTTTGGGCAACCCAACAGCAACCGCAATTAGATAGTGTCCGCCACCGTTCCGAGAAGTCTTCCGCGGTCACCCGCAGCATCGAGAACCGGCAGTTTCAGTTCTATGGGGATCTCGCCCCGGTTACGGAAACCTACCACGCAGTCGGTGCAGCGGCACCGACGATTATCAGTCGACGGAGCTGTGGGTTCGGCGTGGTCAAGCATGGAAAGTCGTTCGCCTGCATTCCTTGGCCTTGGCCAAAAAGCTCTAGACGAGCGACTTGCGGCCTCAGCGCCGCTCATCGATCACGGGACGGCTTCGGATCGCTTTCTGCTTTCCTCCGTTCTAGCGGGAATCTCTCTGCGTACTTGCGGCTCGCGGGTCATGGACAGAGTATTTCTTTTTGGCCCCAACTCGCCGTCAGGAAGTGACCTTTGGAAACTTTATGTTGCCTTCGCTGCAATCGGGAGCTTGAACTCGGACACAAATCCGTGGCGGTGTATATGTTCGCGCAGACCGTGGGAATCAGGCCGCGGCAAAAATCGGCGGCGCAGCGGATATGTTTCTGTCCTCAATGCTCGGTCTCGCTGGCCATGGGGCCTCCGCCCGAGGGCGCGCTTAACCTTGCCGCATGGAACATGATCCGCGACCTAGTGGGCTCAGACCCAGCGCTGAACCAGGCGGCTTGGGAAAGCCTGCGAGGGATTGTCGGCTTGCTGCCTGCGGCCACCGGAACTGAGGGCAGCACTCGTCGAGCCGCCGCTGCCGGGTACTTCGAGTTCTGATGCGGGGATCTTGGAGTGCGGAGGAGCAGGGCGCTTTGACCTCTCCCACCGGGTGGCTTTACCTCTTCCCATTCTGCGCGGCTGTCCATTTGGTTACTTACCCTCTGAGCAGCGTTGCAAAGAGTTCGGGACGAGTCGCTCTGATCCCCTTTTCCACATGCGCGCGAAGGGGGCAGCGAGTCTCTGAGCACCTCATCCGCTTCTTATCGGACACTGACTCGGCAACATCGAGCTGCTGACATTGCGCTGCTTGCGAAAACCGTCAAAAGTGCAATGAGTCCTCTGCCGGTCCGGATCGCCTTCCCGATATGGCAGCAACGTCGACAAACACTCAACCTCCCCGATGCTTTGACATCGATTTAGAACGCTCCACTGTGGTGGGTACCGGTTTCTTCTCGATTCCTTTGCGCCGGCGACCCAGAATGAGAGTATAAGGTGAGGCCGGGAGGTCCCAATGGCCAGAGCGACAGGTCAGGATTTGCTCATCGGCTTGGAGCGGGGCCGCAACCTCAATGGCACTTCCCTTCTTTTTATCTTGCTGATTGTGTGTGCCGCGTCGTCCGAGGAATCTGCGCGAAACTATGGGTTTCCGCAGGAGACTAGAAGGGCGCCGCTCACCGCTCCACGCGTTCCCCACTCCACAACTGAACCAATGCGCAGGACAATTGCCTTCAACGCCAGGCTGAATCACTCGTCCACACTTGCGCCAGCGTCCCCGCTGGGGCATCGACGGGGAGCAAGGAGTCCGCAAAGCCGGATCAGAGACAGAGCGGCGGCTGCATCTGGCTCCGGGAACGCAACTCCCCAATTTCTGGAAGGTCTTGAGTACTCGACCGGCGTTGGTCCTGCGGCGGTTGCCGTGGGTGATCTCAACCACGACGGTTGGCAGGATCTCGTGGTTGCCAACTCTACGGACAACACGGTCAGCGTTCTGTTAGGAAGAGGGGACGGGGCCTTCGCGATTCATGTGGATTACGCCACCGGGAAGGGACCGTCCTCAGTCGCGATGGCGGACCTGAATGGCGACGGCAAACTGGATCTGGTTGTTACCAACGCTACGGACAACACGGTCAGCGTTCTCAAAGGCAATGGCGACGGTACGTTCCAGGCACACATGGATCGCCCGGCGAATGACTTGCCCCAATCCGTAGCGGTAGCGGACTTCAATCGTGATCAGAAGCCCGACCTGGTGCTGGTGAACGCACCGGCAGATTTCGGTCAGGGAAACATCAGCGTCCTACTAGGGAATGGTGACGGCACTTTTCGCAATCCCGTGCAGTATGCGGCGGGAGTAGGAACCACGTCGCTAACCGTGGCAGATCTGGATGGGGATGGCAATCCCGATGTGGTGGTAGCGAATTCCGACACTGCCCATGTCACCACGGGAGCTCTGAATGTTTTCATCGGCAAAGGCGATGGAACCTTCCGCACCGCGACTACTTACGACTTCGGTCGCGGCGCCGCCTCAGTTGCTGTGGCCGACTTAAACGGCGACGGAAAAGTTGACCTGGCAGTTTCCACCTTCGATCGCACCACTATTCCGGGACCGGCAACAGTCAGTGTTTTTCTCGGAAACGGTGACGGCACGTTCGGCGCACCGAATGCATTCGTGACCGGCGCCGCAGGCTCGATCATCGCCGAAGATTTCGACGGTGACGGCCAGGTGGACATAGCGGTTGCCTCCTCGGTCAATAACACTGTGAGCCTGCTCCTGGGGGCAGGCGATGGAACGTTTCGATCGCAAGTAGACTTCGGGGCAGGCAACTCCCCCCGTTCCCTGGTTGCAGGCGATTTCAACGGTGACGGACATATTGACCTGATCACCCCCAATTTCAACAGCGATTCCGCTGGTCTGCTTCTCGGTAACGGCGACGGCACCTTCCAGACTCGCATCGACTACGCGGTTTCAGAACAACCAGTATCCATGGTGGTTGGAGATTTCAACGGCGACGGCAAGCCTGATCTCGCGTCCGCAGATACATATGGCGAGGGCATCTCGCTTCTCCTCGGGAACGGCGACGGCAGTTTTCAAAAATCCGCCCCGTACCCCTCGGATTTTCTACCCGTGGCGGTGGTTGCCGGGGACTTCAACGGAGATGGAAAAACAGACTTGGCCACGACCAACATCGACCACAATACCGTAAGTGTGCTCCTCGGCAATGGAGATGGCACCTTTCAGCCGCACGTTGACTATGCTGTGATCCAATTCCCGCGTTCGCTGGCGATTGGAGATTTTAATGGAGACGGCAAACTTGATCTGGTCGTGGTTGGTGACGGTCTTGGCGGTAGCGGCGCAGTCGGCATCCTTACGAATAGAGGCGATGGTACTTTTCTGCCAATATCGGATCTCGGGGGCTCGGGGTTTGCCGTCGCCGTCGCCGACTTTAGCGGCGATTCCAAAGACGACCTCGCTATTGTCGATGGGTCGAACATCAACATTCTTCTCGGCAACGGGAACGGGACCTTCCAGACTGCTGTCAGCTACAGCGGGGGGCCCACACCCGGGGCCTTAGCGGTAGGCGATCTTAATGGCGACGGTAAGGCCGATCTGGTTGTCGTCAACGGTGGGAACAATCAAACTATCAGTACCCTGTTTGGCAATGGCGATGGGACATTCCAAGCGCATGTAGATTACCCCACCGGGCTTTTTCCAGGACATGTGGCCGTTGGAGACTTCGATGGGGATGGCAAAACGGACATCGCGGTCGGGGATTCGACTGGACTATCGGTCTTTACAAACAGGGGCGACGGCACCTTTGAGCCTCGCGTGGAGTACGCAACCGGCGCGGCACCAGCCGCGGTTGCAGTCGGGGATTTTGATTTGGATGGCAAACTGGACGTCGCCACTACGAATCTGCTTAGTTCCCCGCTTGCCTATGTTGGGGCATTTTCACCCGGGAGTGTAAGCGTGCTGCTCAACGGAACGGGAGCAATCATTGCAATGCGATCCTCGGAAAATCCCTCCGCCATTGGAGCATCCATAACCCTTACCACGACCGTCAGCGCCGCAGTTCCCGGAGCACTTTCACCGAGTGGAAGCGTCACCGTGCAAGAGGGCAGTACGATATTGGGAAGTGCCGCCCTGATCGGCAGCAGCGCGGTCTTTTCCGTACCGGCGCTGGCCCCCGGAATTCACTCGATCAGCGCCCATTACAGTGGGGATCAGAATTTTCGGCCTAGCACATCCGTTTTGCACCAAGCCGTGGCAGCGCCAGATTTTTCCCTAACCTCATCCTCGATTACTCCCGCTTCGGTGTCCGCAGGTCAATCCGCCACCGCGATCGTCACCGTCACGTCGGTCGCCGGTTTTAGCGGATCGGTTTCCCTTAGTTGTTCGGTTTCCCCAAGCGTAGCGAACGCGCCCGCCTGTTCCCTTACCCCGGCCACGGTGCCGAGTTCTGGAGGTATTTCGACGACTTCGACTCTCAACATCAGCACTACCGCCCCGGCGGCGGCGCTCGGACGGTCCGAGTTTCTTGAACCTACCCGCCGCATCGCGGCGCTCTGGTTGCCACTCTCCGGATTCCTACTGGCAGGCCTGGTGTTGGCTATGAACCGAGAAAAGAAGCAACCCTGTCTTTTCGCATGCGCTTTCGCCGGCATACTTGCGCTGCAAGTAGCTTGTGGAGGATCTCAAAACTCTCCAACGGGAGGAACACCGAGGCGAAATTACGTGATCAACATTCAAGGAACATCCGGCACCACGCAACATACTGCTTCCGTACCTCTAAGTGTTCACTGAGCGGCGCCGATGGATAAATCAGTTAGCGTACAGACTAGGCGATCCCTACGGATGGTGGTCTACAGGGGTGAACTTTTCCACTCGCCAGTTGAACACCTCAGCTACAAAAATCTCCTTCTTTGAGGTAATTGCAAGCGCGTGCGCACCGGCAAATTGTCCGGGCCCGCGGCCGGCGATTCCAAAGCTGCCAAGCATGTTTCCGTGGATGTCGATCTCTGATACTCGAGAAGCTTCCGCGTCGGCAAGGTACAGGTGTTGATCAGGAGCTAGGAAGAGCCCATAGGGATGTCCAACATCCGTCCATTCTGTGCGGAAGTTTCCGTCGGAATCAAAAACCTGGATGCGCGCGTTTTCCCGATCTCCCACGTAGACCAGGCCTTCCGAATCGGTGACGATCGTGTGCGGAAGACGAAATTCGCCTTTCCCCGAGCCCCTTCGTCCCCACTCCCGAACGAAGTTGCCGTCGCGATCGAACTTCACAATCCGCGAATTGACTTCCCCATCGGCAACATAAATTTCTCCCGATTTGCCGAATGCTACGTCGTCGGGACCGTCGAAGTGCGAGTGGTCGTTCCCTGGATAGTCGTTCTGCCCCAAAACCATTAGAATGCGGCCTTCGGGATTCAGTTTCAGCACGAAGTGAGCTCCGTTATCGGTCACCCAGAGATTGTCCGAAGCGTCGACCCTGAGTCCGTGCGGCCGGTTGAACAAACTTTCGCCCATCGTTCGCACGAACTCTCCGTTTTCATCGAACTCCACAAGAGGATGGGTTCCACGCTGGAATACGAAAACGTGGCCCCGAGAATTCAAAGCCACGCCGGATACTTCGGAGAAGTATGAATTAGAAGGGAGCTTGAGGAAGTCCGGCACAAGTTGGTAACGCAGTTGTGCAGTGCTGCTTGAACTGGAGGCGACCTGCCATACTGCGCGGGATGCTGGGAGGACAACAACTCCGACCAGCATCAACCCCAGAACTCCTATCGATATCCGAATCTTGCATCTGGTAGTCATAGCTGTAAAGAATCAAAATTACGAGCTTTCACCTACCATCACCATCAATCCGTGGTTCTGGATCACGGAAGGTGCGGAGTGGCATCCTGGACGGCACTTCTCCCAATGGCCCTTTTATACGTCTCCCAGTGACAGAGGACTTAACTCCACGCGTCGCCATGCCCTGCTATAGCGACCTCCACCGAAACTATTCCCGAAGTTCTTCCCCGGTTGACAATACCTATCTGTTGTTTACAGTCGACGGCGACTGGCCGGCGGAACAATTCCGTTCATCCGCAGATACAGGACCATTTGTCCATAGTGGTCCATGGCGTGCCACAATTGTCGAGTCGCGATGTCCAGTTTCGGCACAGTGCCTGCCCCTTCTGGGTTTGGTACCTGCTCGGTTGCGTTTTTCTCGTTGATGCTGCTAGCCGCCTTGTGCAGATACGCGAACGAGTCCTTCAGGAACTTCATAATATCTGCCTTGATAGTCATGGACTCCGGTCCGTTTTCACTACCTAGATCGACAGGGGGGGCCTCTCGCAGGATGGCAGATCCCATGGCGTAGTTTGATGCGGCCACATGCTTCACCTGCAGCG
>Ga0070708_100002394_pt1 | contig 14530 bp, 9 predicted proteins | sample KBSK5503metaG_FD_65469 | JGI IMG/M metagenome (GOLD analysis project Ga0070708, IMG submission 65469) | Corn, switchgrass and miscanthus rhizosphere microbial communities from Kellogg Biological Station, Michigan, USA - KBS K5-50-3 metaG | ecosystem: Host-associated > Plants > Roots >...
GCCCAGGAGCAGCTCGCTGTAGCCGGTGATGGCGGTGAGGAGATTGTTGAAGTCGTGCGCGATGCCTCCGGCGAGCTGGCCAACGGCCTCCATCTTCTGCGCCTGGACGAGCTGCTCCTGCAGGCGCCGCTTCTCCTCCTCGGTCGACTTCCGCTGCGTGATGTCGTGGACGAACCCCTCGAAGTACCGGACCGCGCCGTCGGCGCTCCGGACGGGACGCGCGTCGATCTCGAGCCAGATCGGAGTACCGTCCTTCTTCCGCCAGCGGACTTCCTGCCGCAGCTCTTTCTCCGCGGGCGCGGCCTGCGAGATGATCGCGCGCGCCTCCTCCGGATCTATCGCGATCTCGTCGAGTCTCTTGCGCATCAGTTTCTCGGGAGAGTCGTAACCGAGCATCTCCGCCAGCGGAGCATTGGCCGTCAGGAGCGATCCGTCGTGCCTGGCTTGGTAGATGCCGACGGTCGCGAAGTCGAAGATGTCCCGGTACTTCTGCTCGGACTGCCGCAGGGCTTCTTCGGCCCGCTTCCTCTCCGTGACGTCGTTGGCCAGGATGAGCTGGGCATCCCGCCCCGCGAATTGGATCGGGTGTGAGGCGATCTCCACCTCGATCGTGGTGCCGTCTTTCTTGCGGTGCCGCCAGACCCCCGCGCGGTGGAACTCGCGCGAATGCGCGGCCAGGTTCTCGAGGAGACCGGGGACGTCTTCGGAAGGACGAATGTCCTCGATCGTCATCCGGAGGAACTCTTCGCGCGAGTATCCGTAGTGGCGGCAGAGCGCTTCGTTGACGGCGAGGAAGGCCAGGGTCTCCCGATCGAGGACCCACATGGGCTGCGGGTTGTTCTCGAACAGGAGGCGGTATCGTTCCTCGGACTCTCTCAGCGCGTGCTCGGCGCGCCTCCGGTCCGTGATGTCGCGCAGGATGGCCTGATGGGCGGCCTTGCCCTGAAACGTCATCCCCGCCGGAGTGATCTCCATCTCGAAACGCGACCCGTCGGACTTGAGCCCCACCACTTCGTGCCGGGCGGGGGGGCCGCTCGACGGGGCGGAGACGAGAACCGACGAGAGCGACTCACGCGACTCTTCGGCGGCGAGGTCGAGGAAGCTCTTTCCAGCCCACTCTTCGTCGCGGGTCCACCCGAAGATCTTCATCGCGGCCGGGTTGGCGAACACGATGCGCCCCTCGGCCTCCGCGACGACTCCTTCGCGGGCCTGCTCGAGAAGGTTCTTGTAGCGTGCGTCCCGCTCCGCGATGTCGCGATAGTGGCGGACGTTGATCTCGAGGAGAGCCTTGTAGCTGGCGTCCCGGTCGGACAGCTCCTGGCGGTGACGTCTCATGAGCGTCCTCCAGCAGATCAGGACGATCAAGGCGAGGGCCGCGGCCAGGCCGAGGATGAGCGCTGCCAGGGACGCCGTCATGCGCGCATCAATCCGGCGCCCCAGTGCAGGCCCGCGCCGAGCGCCGTGAAACAGACGAGGTCTCCGGGCCGGATCTTTCCCTGCCGCCTGGCCTCGTGAAAGACCAGAGGGAGCGTTGCGGCAGTCGTGTTGCCGTATTTCTGGATGTTGTTGAAGACCTTCTCGTCGGGGAGTCCGAGACTCTTCTGGACCGCCTCGTTGATGCGAAGGTTGGCCTGGTGCATCAGAAGAAGGGAGAGGTCCGAGAGATCGAGGCCGCACTTCGTGAGAGCCTCACGCACGATCTGCGGCATGGCCGTCGTGGCGAGACGAAAGACCTGGCGCCCCTCGACGATCGGAATCGTCCCGTTACGGGCAAACATCTCCGGGGAGAAGTAAGGAAAGCTCGCGGAGCCGCCTCCCGGAACGTAGAGCTTGTCCCAGTGCGCGCCGTCGGTCCGCATTTCGAAGCCGAGAAATCCGCGGTCCCCATTCGAGTCGTCCGCTTCGAGGACGAAGGCGCCGGCGCCGTCGCCGAAGATCACCGCCCGGTCGCGGTGCTCGGTCCCCCAGGCATAGGAAGCCGGCGGCGGGGGATCGTCCGATTCGCCGAACAGAATCGCCCATTCCGCGTCTGTCCAGGGATAGAGAGAAGCGTGGCATTCGGCGCCGACTAAGAGGATGCGCCGGGCGCCGCCAGAGCGGACGAAGGCGTCGGCCACCTGGAGTCCCGAGAGGAAGCCGGCGCACTGCATCCGGATGTCCAGCGCATGGGTCGTCGAGAGGCCGAGCCTCGCGGCGAGCAGACCACCGTTGCCGGGGAAGTAATACGCCGGCGTCATCGTGGCGAAGATGATCAGGTCGAGGTCCTGCGCGTCGATTCCTGCGTCGGCGATCGCGCGACGGGCGGCTTCGACGCCCAGGTCGCACGAGGAGGCCCCTTTTCGCGCGAGACGGCGCTCTTCGATGCCAGTTCGCTGGCGGATCCACTCGTCGGTCGTGTCCATCAGACGGGACAAGCGGTCGTTGGTGACGACGCCTTCCGGCACGAACATTCCGGAGCCCCGGATGACCATCGAAGTGGAATTCACCAGGGAATTATAGCTATCGGCTGTCTGCGATCAGCTGTCGGCCAGATCTCGAAGGCCCGGAAGCTGAAGGCCGAAAGCGGAAAGCCGACGGTTACTGGCTCGGCTTCGCGATCTCGAGGTCTCGGGTGTCCGCGTCCACCTCGGCCGTCTGGGCGTAGAGGACCATCCCCGGAGCGGGCAAGACGGCGATCCGGCCCACCGCCTGGTTGGTAACGCCCATCTGAGCCATGACTGAATTGACTCGGGCGGCTCTTCCGGCGGCGATGGGAACCGGAAGGCGTCCGATCTCGTTGCCGTCGCCGTCGTAGCCCACGACCGTGACGGTCCCTGCGGCGCCGCGATTGAAGAGCAGCAGGTGCGTGCGGCGGGTCTCCGTTTGCGGCACCCCGAAGGCGGTGGCCGTGCCTCCGTCGGGAATCGCCTCGGCGCCGTCGAGCGCCGGCGCGAAGGTTGCGTAGTCTCCCTCGGGCCGCCGGGCGGCCACCCGGGTCGAGACGGCCACGGGCGCATCGGAGGAAACGAGAAGCGTTCCCTGTCCCGACGTGACGGAAAAGAGGGTTCCGAGCACGTCCTCGATCACCTGGCTCCCGCCCCGAGGCAGGGAGACCGTGGCCGTGAGCGGGGGACCGCTCGATCCGAGCGGCAGGTAAGAAACCGTGACGCTGGCGGGAGCGGCCAGGTCGGCGCTGGCCAGGAAGAGATCGGACACGAAGCTCGTGTCGCCCAGTCCCGTCAGCGTGCCCAGATCGGGAATCACGGCGTCCTGCGTGGCCGCGACCGGCAGGGACGCGGCCACGTCGAAGGTGCCCGTATCGAGCACGTTGACGTAAGGTTGCAGCGCGCCCGAGGAGACGGAAACGCTGATGACGTCGCCCGGCTCCGGCGGCACGCCGAAGGCGGACGCGGCGGGATTGAACTCTTCGGCGATGTTGGCCGCGAGCGAAAAACTCCGGGACCCCCGCACGGTCCCGTCCGGGGCGAGCAGTCGGGCCGTGGCGCTGGCGCCACCCGGAGCGTAGAGCCCGAAGACCGAGACCTCGGAGGCGCGGTTGCCCGTGAAAAGCGTCCGCGTCGCGCCCGGGCCGACAGACCCGGCGGAGGATAGTGCGGGCATCGCGAACCCGAACGAGGAGCCATCGTCCAGCTGCCGGGCCGAGCGAACGGTCGCCGACAGGTCCTCGGGCGTTCCGGTCGTCACCCGGAAGCGCACGGGCCCGAAGAGGACCCTCGAATTCGAGCTGGCGCCCGACAGGACGTCCGAGAGCAGAACCGTCTGGCCGGGATTCACGCTGAAGGTCGTCCCCGCCGCGAACGAGGCCGGAGAGTAAAGGTAGAGAACGTCTCCGGAGACGACCGCCCCGCCGCGGTTGTAGAGGGTCGCGTCGGTCGTGATGCGCGTTCCGGGCGAGACGCCGAAGACCGCCGCCACGGGCGCCGTCAGGTCGGACGCCGCGCCGATCGTCTGCAGGACCAGCCTGGCCAGGAGGGCGTCCGAGCCGACCCAGATCGTCCCGCCCGCAATCCCGATCCCGTAGGCGTTGCGCGAAGGGAACTCGGTCCGCAGCATTCCCGGCACCACGCTCGTCGTGACGAGATCCGAGCCCGCGAAGGAGCTCACGGTGGAAGTGAAGACGGTCGGAGTGATCGTCGAATCGATCAACTTGGCCTTCAGCGCGTTGGGCGAGGCGCCCACGGTCAGCGTGACAGGCGTCAGCGAGCCCCCGACAGCGGCCGCGAGCTGCGGATCGAGCACGACGACCCGGCCGTTGGCGTCAGGGGCCTCGGAGATATAGATGCGCCCGGCGAAGATGTCGAAGTGGATCGGATTGACGAACCCCGGGTAGGAGGCCAGCTCTCCTGTTGCCGGGTTGAAGCGGTTCATCTGGGCGCCCGAAAGCTCGGAAATCCAGAGAAACCCGTTCTCGTCGAACCGGATCTGTGTGGGATTCAGCCTCCCCGAGTTCGGATCGAAAAAGGTCCAGGACGTCTCCTCGGTCGCGCCGGGCACGTAGCGGACGATGCGGTTGTTGCCGAAGTCCGTCAGCCAGAACGCTCCGTCCGGGCCGACAACCATGTCGCTGTACGCAAAGGTCGCCGTCGACCGGTAATCCACGACGTCGAGCGTGTTCAAGTCCACCAACTGCAGGCGGCCGTTGGTCTGCGGGATCCAGACCTTGCCGTCGGACGTGAGGGAGAACGCGGCCGGCCGCGACCCGGGGAGGTCCCACTCCCGCAACTGTCCCGTCGCCGTATCCAGCCGGGCGAAGATCGAGCGGCCGGCGTCGATCAGGCTCTCGCCGTTCTCGATGAACCACACGATGCTGCCGTCCACCTTGAAGTCCACGGGGTTGGCCCCCAGGTTCTTGTCGTCACGGATCTGCCACTGTTTCATCGTCACTCCGTCGGCCTGGAGCTGGACGATCCGGTCGTTGGCCGGAAGGAGGAACCAGACGGTCCCGTCGGGCTGGGGCAGGACCCGGACGCCCGTGACGGGCCGGGAGTTTTCGGTTCCGAACTTCTGCCCCGCCGGCACGGTGGTCGTCTGGGCCGGGAGCGCCGAGCGTGTCAGAAGGCAGAGGAGAATCGGAGGTAAGACGCTGCGCCGCATGGACATCGAGCGATCATAACGCGCGCCGCGGCGAAGGCATTTCCGCGGCGGCTGCGGCGTTATCCTTTTGAAGAGCCATGCCCACCGCGTCCTCCGTCGCTCCCATCCTTGCGCGCCGCACCGTGCCCGCGGCGCCGGAGCTCGTCGAGCGCCTCGAGGACGGACGCCTGCGCTGCTATTCCTGCGGCCACCGCTGTCCGATCCCGGAGGGGCGCGAGGGGGTCTGCCGCGTCCGCTACAACGAAGGAGGAGTCCTCAAGGTGCCGTGGGGATACGTCGGCGCCCTCCAGTGCGATCCGATCGAGAAGAAGCCGTTCTTCCACGCGCTGCCCGGCTCCGACGCCCTTTCCTTCGGCATGCTCGGTTGCGATCTCCACTGCGCCTACTGCCAGAACTGGTTCACCTCGCAGTCGGTCCGCGATCCCGCTGCCGTCGGGCAGCCGCGGGACGTCGCGCCGGAGACTTTGGCCGAGCTCGCGCGAGAGAGCGGAGCACCGACGGTCGTTTCCACGTACAACGAGCCGCTGATCACCTCGGAATGGGCGGTCGCTGTCTTCCGGGAAGCGAAGGCCCGCGGGCTCTACACGGCGTACGTCTCCAACGGCAACGGCACTGCGCAGGTGCTCGACTACATCCGTCCCTGGGTGGACTTCTACAAGGTGGACCTGAAGTCCATGGACGACAAGCACTACCGGCAGCTGGGTGGGGTTCTCCAGAACGTCCTCGACTCGATCGAAGGAATCTATTCTCGCGGCATCTGGCTCGAGGTCCTGACGCTCATCATCCCGGGATTCAACGATTCGGAAGAAGAGCTCACCCGCGCGGCAGGCTTCGTCGCCTCCATCTCCCGGGACATCCCCTGGCACGTGACCGCCTTCCACCCCGACTACAAGATGACGGACCGCGGCCCGACCCCGGCGGAGACCCTCGTCCGGGCGGCCCGGATCGGGACCGCGGCCGGGCTCCGATACGTCTACGCCGGCAACCTGCCCGGGCGGGTCGGAGAGTGGGAGAACACGCGCTGCCCGGAATGCCGGACGACGGTCCTCGAGCGGTTCGGCTTCCGGGTCGTCGGCAACCGCCTCGAGAACGGCGCCTGCCCGACCTGCTCGACGCCGATCCCGGGCCGCTGGGACTCGCGCGTCGAGGGGACGACCCGCACACACGGAATCCCCCTGCCGGTCGTCTGAGAAATCGGTCTTCGGTGTTCGCTGTTCGGTGGGGCCCTGAGCCTCTTCCCGAACACTGAGCACCGCGCAGCGGACACCGGCCTCGGTGGCTCCCAATAGGTAAACCCGCGGTCCCACCCTTCGTCTAAGCCTTAGACAGGGAGTGAAGGGAGTCCCATGAGCTCAATCAATTGGACCAGGGACACGGCGGCCCACCTCTTGAGGCGCGCCGGATTCGGCGGCACTCCGTCAGATATCGACGCCCTTTACGCCAAGGGCCTCGAGGGCGCCGTCTCCTCGCTCGTGGACTACGAGTCCACGGACCCGACCGCTTACGAGGCCGCCCTTGCCGCAAAGAGCTACAACCTCCTGACCACGCGCGGAATCCAGCAATGGTTCCTCGACCGCATGGCCTTCTCTCCCCGGCCACTCGAGGAGAAGATGACCTATTTCTGGAACCTCCACTGGACCTCCGGGATCGCCAAGGTCAAAGGGGTCGCCCTCATCCTCAACCAGAACAAGACCGAGCGGCAGTATGCCGTCGGTAAGTTCGACGACCTCGTGGTGAAGATCTCCCAGGATCCAGCGATGCTCCTGTGGCTGGACAACTGGCTCTCTCAGGCGAGCCGCCCCAACGAGAATTACGCCCGGGAGCTCATGGAGCTCTTCACGCTCGGCGTGGGCAGCGGTTACACACAGAACGACGTCACGCAGGTCGCCAGGGCGCTGACGGGCTGGACCCTCGTTCGAGGCAGCTACACCCAGACCGACAACTACAACGGCGCGGTGTTCCAGGATAACCCGGCGATTCACGACAACGGATCCAAGACCATCCTCGGAAAGACCGGCGCCTGGAGCGGCTCCGACGCCATCAACATCATCCTGAACTGGAGCGACGCGCAGGGGACGAAGTCGGGACGCTTTCTGGGCGCCAAGCTCTGGACCTTCTTCGCCTACGAGAACCCGACGGACTACGTCGTCAACCAGCTCGGAGCGATCTACGACTCGACCGCTCATTCGGTCCGGGAGGTCGTGCGCGCGATCTTTCTCTCCGCCGAGTTCTACGAGGCCCACACTCGGAAGACCTGGGTGCGCAGCCCCGTCGAGTACGCCGTGGCGCAGGTGCGGATGCTCGAGGGGGCGAGCGATTTCTCGAGCGCCGTCAACTCGCTCGCCGGCATGGGCCAGGTCCTCTTCAACCCGGAGGACGCCAAGGGTTGGGACTGGGGGACCGCCTGGATGAACACCGGGACTCTCTTCGCGCGGGCGACCCTCTCGAACACGTACGCGACCAACCGCGGCGGCACTGGCACTCGCTTCGATCCGGCGAAACTTCTTGCCAGCAAAGACGCCTCGACCGCTGATAAGGTCGTAGACATCCTGGCGGACCGGTTGAACATCGCCGACGTGCCGACCGATGTTCGTGCCGCGTGGATCGCGTACATGAACGCCAACGACGACGGGTCGCGGGGGACCTGGACGAACACGACCGCGAACGTGGACAAGAAAGTACTCGGGCTCGTCCACCTCATGCTGACGAGCCCCGCTTTCCACCTAGCCTAAGGAGCGCCCATGCCGTTATCCAGACGCGATTTCCTCCTCCGGAGCGCCGGGTTCGTGTCGGTGTCGGCGATGGTTCCACGGTGGGCCGTCGCCGGCACGAAAATGTTCGAGGAGTCCGTCGGCGCGGACGCGGCCAACCGCACGCTGGTCGTGCTCGAGCTGATGGGCGGCAACGACGGGTTGAATACGGTCGTTCCCTACACCGATAACGCTTACTCCCAGGTGCGTTCGCGCATCGGAATCCCGGTCGGCTCGGTTCTTCAGATCAGCTCGAAGCTCGGTTTGAACGGGATGACGGTCAACGGCGGCACGACGCCGGCGATGGCCGGCATCAAGGCGCTCTGGGACAAGAACCGGGTGGCGATCGTCGAAGGGATCGGGTATCCCAACTCGAGCCTCTCGCACTTCTCCTCGCGAGACATCTGGCACACGGCCGACCCGACACTCGCGCAGCGGCGGGGCTGGCTCGGCCGCTGGGCCGACGCGGCGATCGGAAACAATGTCAACCCGCTGGCCTGCGTCGCGATATCGCAGTCTCTGCCCCGCACCCTTCTCGCCGACAATGTCAGCGTCCCCTCCTTCGTCGACATCGCCACGTACGCCTACAAGACCGACGGCGCCTATCCGGGCGACGGCAAGAACCAGCTGAATACGTTTCTCGCTCAGAGCGCCGACCAGTACGAAATCGAGAACACCGTTTCGACGATCACGGGCCTGGGAAACGATGCGATCTCCTCCTCGAACCTCCTGCAGACGGTCGCGAGCGGCTATGTCGCGGGAGGTCAGTATCCCAGCGGTTCCCTCGGAGCGGGCATGCTGCTCATCGCGCAGATCATCAACGCCAACGTCGGCGCGCGGATCCTTTACGTGACCGTCGGCGGATTCGACAACCATGCCGACGAGGACAACAACGGGCCAAACGGGCACAACGGCCTCCTGCTCAACGTTTCGGAGTCCATCGAGGCTTTCTTCGACGACTTGGACGCCCATGGCAAATCCCACGACGTCGTTCTGATGACCTGGTCCGAGTTCGGCCGGAGGGTCCAGGACAATGCCTCCCGCGGAACCGATCACGGGACCTCCGCGCCGCACTTCGTCGTCGGCGACGCTGTCCTCCCGGGCATCTACGGCAATCCGCCGAGCCTCACGAGCCTCGACTCCAACGGCAACCTGAATATCCAGAACGATTTTCGGTCCTACTACGGGACGATCCTGTCCGACTGGCTGAAAGCCGACTCCACCGCGATCCTGGGAGCGGGCTGGCCCAACCTGGGATTTCTCAACAAGGCCTATCTGTAAAAAGCGACGCGGCGACGCGCAGGATCGCCTTTTCTCCACGCGTCTCCGTGTCCCCGTGTCCCCGCGTCACGTCTCTTCGGAGAATCGGGTGTAAGCTTTTTAGACGATGAGGCTCCACCTCAGGGCTCCGAAAAGCTAAAGCGATGAGCATCAGTTGGGACCGCGAGGCCGCCGCTCATCTGGCGCGCCGGGCGGGCTTCGGCGCAACTCCCGCGGAACTCGACGCGTACGTCGGAATCGGCCTGGACGCCACCGTGGATCAATTCGTCCATTACGAATCGATCGACAACTCGGCCCTCGAGGCGGATCTCCAGAACCTGACGTCGTTCGTGCCTCCCGCGACTTCTCCCGTGTACGACCTCTCGAGGATCGACGGAGTCCGCAAGTGGTTTCTGCACCGGATGACCTTCACGAAACGTCCGCTCGAAGAGAAGATGACCTACCTCTGGAACCTCTGGTGGACTTCGGGAATTTCCAAGGTGCAGGGCGTCACCCTGATGCTCAACCAGAACAAGACGATGAGGCAGTACGCCCTGGGGAAGTTCGACGACATCGTCCTCGCCGTCTCTCAGGACCCCGCGATGCTCGTCTGGCTCGACAACTACACCTCGCGCGTGGGGCGGCCCAACGAGAACTACGCCCGGGAGCTCATGGAGCTCTTCACTCTGGGCGTCGACAACTACACGCAGACCGACGTGACCGAAGTCGCACGGGCTCTGACGGGCTGGACGGTTCAGGGCTACACGGGCGCCGACAACTACAACGGAGCGAAGTTCCTCGACAACGCCCAGGCGCACGACAATGGCACGAAGAGGATCCTCGGACAGACGGGAAACTGGAATGGCCGGGACGCCATCCGGATCATCCTCGAGGCGAGCGATTCCCAGGGGAGCGTGTCCGGCCGCTTCGTCGCACGAAAGCTCTGGACGTTCTTTGCTTACCACGATCCGCCCGAGTGGGTCATTGACGAGCTGACGGGGGTCTATGCCTCGTCGGGCCGCTCGATCCGGGACATCATGGACCATCTCTTCCGGATGCCCGAGTTCTACGAGCCGCACGCGCGAAAGGTCCTGGTCCGGAGCCCGGTCGAGTACGCCGTCGCCGCCCTCCGGCAACTCGAGGCCAGGACGGATATGTCGGTCCCGGTCGGTGACCTGATCGCCATGGGCCAGCCGCTCTTCGATCCGCTGGACGCCAAGGGGCCCGAAGGCGATATGGCCTGGATCAACACGGGGACCGTCTTCGCCCGGGCCTCCACGACCAATAAATTCGTCACGAACCGGGGCACGACGGGAACCCGCATCGATCTGTCCCAGCTCCTGGCCGGGAAGACCTTGACGACGGCGAACGACGTGGTGAATGCCCTGATCGACCGGTTCGGGCTCTCCGACATTCCCCCGCAGACGCGCGCGGTCTGGGCCAAGTTTGTGGACTCCAAGTCCGACGGGAGCCGCGGTTACTGGCAGAACACGTCCGCCCAGACCGACGTGAAGGTGCGAGGCCTGATCCATCTGATGTTGACCAGCTCCGACTACCACCTCTGCTAACCCGCAGGAGAGCACGATGCCGATGGATCGCCGCGAGTTTCTTTTCCGGGGAATCGGGGTCGCCACGGTTTCGGCGATGGTCCCGCGCTTCGCCGTGGCGGGCGCGCGCTTCTTCGAGGAGTCCCTCGCGCCGGGCGCGGGAGGGCGGGTCCTCGTCGTGGTGGAGCTCGCCGGGGGAAACGACGGCTTGAACACCATCGTTCCCTACACAGACCCTCTCTACTCCGCGACGTTCCGCAAGACGATCGGCGTGCCGGCCGACTCGGTGCTCGACCTCGACGGGAAGCTCGGGATGAATCCCGTGATGTCCGGGTTGAAGTCTCTCTGGGATGCGGGTCGCCTCGCGGTCGTCGAAGGCGTCTCCTACCCGAACCCGAACCTGTCGCACTTCACCTCGCGCGATATCTGGCACACGGCCGACCCGGCTCTGGCCCAGCGGCGCGGGTGGCTGGGCCGCTGGGCCGACGCGACGCTCGCCGGAAATGGCAACCCGCTCTCCGGCTGCGCGGTCTCCCAGTCGCTTCCCCGGACCCTGCTGGCGGACAAGGTCGTCTTCCCCTCCTTCACGAACCTCGCGGCTTACGCCTATGCCACCGACGGCTCGAACGCTTCGGACGCAGCGAACCAGATTAACGGCTTCGTCGCGCAGAACTCGATCGAGCACGAAATCGCGACACGCAACGAGTTGATCGAGGACGTCGCCCGCGACGCCGCCTCGAGCTCGGCGACCCTGAGACAGGTGACGAGCAACTATGCTCCCAAGGCCGTCTATCCCAACAACAGCCTCGCCAACGCCCTGAAGCTCTGCGCCGAGATCATCGTCGGAAACCTGGGGACCCAGATCCTCTACGTGACCTACGGCGGCTTCGACAACCACAGCACCCAGAAGGCCGCGCACGACAACCTCCTGAAGGCGGTCTCCGACTCGATCAAGGCGTTCTTCGACGACCTGGACGGCCAGGGCAAGTCCTCGGGCGTGCTCCTGATGACGTGGTCGGAGTTCGGCCGCCGCGTTCAGGAGAACAGCTCCCTGGGGACCGATCATGGAACGGCGGGTGTTCATTTCGTCGCCGGCAACGCGGCGATCCGGGGCATCTACGGTCCCGCGCCGAATCTCTCCTCCCTCGACAGCAACGGGAATCTGAAATGGCAGACGGACTTCCGGTCCTACTATGGAACGGTTCTTCGCGACTGGTTGAAGACCGATTCCGCGGCCATATTGGGACCCGGGTATCCGAATCTGGGCTTCGTCAACGCCTCCTCCGTGTAGAGAGCTGTCGGCTTTCGGCCGTCCGCTGGCGGTTCGCCGATTCATCTGATAGCTGATAGCAGATAGCTGATAGCTTTATTTATGTGATTGAGGGACGAGCGACCCTCGAAGGCACGCAGCGCTTTGCGGAGCGCTCACAAGCGGCCGGCGGCCACTTTCGTTCCGCGATCGGGGTCCTTCTCTCCTCGATCGGGCTCGGGACCTACCTGGGAGACGAGGACGATCCGACCGACCGGGGATTCGAAGCCTCGATCGGTCTGGCCCTGGGCAGCGGTGTCAACGTTTTCGATTCCGCGATCAACTACCGAGGACAGAGAAGCGAGCGCTCGATCGGCCGTTCGCTCGGCCGTGAGATCGGGCAAGGAGCGGCCGCCCGGGACGAGGTCTTCGTCTCGACGAAGGGCGGATACCTGCCCCACGATTCGGAAGACCCTCGCGATCCACGCCGCTACATCCTGGAGACGTTCGTCGAGTCGGGCCTGGCCCCCCGCGAGGAGATCGCCCGGGGAGGGCACTGCCTGGCGCCCGCTTACCTCATGGACCAGATCGAGAGGAGCCGCAGGAACTTCGGCTTCGAGACGCTCGATCTGTACTACCTCCACAACGTGGAGACACAGCGGACTTCGGTCGACGCCGCGACCTTCCGCCGGCGCCTGGCGGCCGCCGCCGGACTGCTGGAAACCGCGGTTTCGGAGGGGAAGATCGGCTCCTGGGGACTGGCCACCTGGGACGGATTGCGAGTGCCGCCAGAGCATCCCGAGCACGTCTCGATGGAAGCCGTCCTGGCGGTCGCGCGGGAAGTGGCGGGGGATCATCATCACTTCGCGGCGGTCCAGATGCCTTTCAACCTCGCCATGGCTCAGGCCGTCGCGTACCCCTCCCAGGACGTCGCCGGGGAGAGAGTTCCGGCTCTCTCGGCCGCCGCGGAGCTCGGGCTGGCGGTCTTCGGATCTGCCTCGCTCCTGCAGGGGAGACTTGCGACAGACCTTCCCGAAGAGATCGTGGAGGCCTTTCCCGAAGCTCTTTCCGGAGGGCAGAGAGCCCTCCAGTTCGCGCGTTCCGCTCCCGGTATGACGGTCGCCCTCGTCGGCGTTTCAGACCCTGCTCACGGCCGGGACAATTTCGCCCTGGCCGGCTTGACTCCGGCCGCCGCCGGCAAGGTCATGGGCCTTTTTTCCCAGGTTCCACCCGGCTGACGATTTTTCTTCCATTTGAGCCCGTCTCGGTTAGAATGAGCCTTTCCCGCCCGGACATTGCGTCAGCGCGGCGGGCGTTTGGGAGTTCATGTCCGAAGATCCCTTGTCACGGCAGGGTTCCGGGTCCGCTTTCGCTCAGACGGAAATCCCGTCCACGGGCGACACGCCTCCCCGTCCGCACCGGCGCCGGCGGCGCCGCCGTCGCCGCGGGGGAGGTGGAGGCGGCCGCCCGGGCTTTTCCAACGGAGCGCCCGAGAGGCTCGACGAGCTGTCCCTGACCGGTCCCGAGCGGCCGGTCGAAGGAGTCCTGTTCCTGCCTCCGCGGGACAACGCCTCGGGCATGCTCGTCTCGGCGAAAAGCAATTACCTGCCATCGCCCAACGACCCGCTGGTGCCGCGCGACCTGATCGTCCGCGAAGGACTGGAGGCGGGCGCGATGATCACGGGAGTCGCCGTCGAGGGAGGCCGGCCGGTCGTCAAGAGAGTGGAGACGGTCGAGGGTCTCGAGCCTGCCGCTTTCCGCCAGCGCCCCGCCTTCAACGAGCTCATCTCCATCGATCCCCACGACCACCTGAAGCTCGAAACGACGCCCGAGGAGATGTGCGGGCGGGTGGTCGACCTGCTGGCGCCCATCGGTCGCGGCCAGCGCTGCCTGATCGTGGCGCCTCCGAAGGCCGGGAAGACGACGCTCTTGAAGCGCATGGCGCACGCGGTTTCGGTGAACGACCCGGACGTCTACGTCATCGTCCTGCTGATCGACGAGCGCCCGGAGGAGATCACCGATTTCCGCCGGAGCGTCCGCGGCGAAGTCATCGCCTCCTCTGCCGATCTCTCGGCCGAAAACCACATCGCGGTCGCCGAGATCGTCGCCGAGAGGGCGCGGCGGCTGGTCGAGTGCGGCAAACACGCCATCATCTTTCTCGACTCGATCACGCGCATGGCGCGCGCCTACAACCACATGCAGAAGGGGGGCGGCAAGATCATGTCCGGCGGCATCGACGCCCGGACGATGGAGAAGCCGCGCCGTTTCTTCGGAGCCGCCCGCAACGCGGAGGGGGGCGGGTCCCTGACGATCATCGCCACCGCGCTCGTGGACACGGGGTCCCGGATGGACGAGATCATTTTCCAGGAGTTCAAGGGTACCGGCAACACCGAAATCGTGCTCGACCGGGACCTCTTCAACCGCCGTATCTTCCCCTGCATCAACATTCCCCAGTCGGGGACTCGCAAGGAAGAGAAGCTCTATGCCCCGGAGGAGCTCCCCAAAATCGTGAAGCTGCGCCGGGCCCTGGCCGCGGTGGACAAGATCCAGGCCATGGAGCTCGTTCTCGGCCGCCTCTCCAAGTTCCGGAGCAACGCCGACTTCCTCAAGAGCTTCTGACGGATTCGCGC
>Ga0070708_100002397_pt1 | contig 14522 bp, 11 predicted proteins | sample KBSK5503metaG_FD_65469 | JGI IMG/M metagenome (GOLD analysis project Ga0070708, IMG submission 65469) | Corn, switchgrass and miscanthus rhizosphere microbial communities from Kellogg Biological Station, Michigan, USA - KBS K5-50-3 metaG | ecosystem: Host-associated > Plants > Roots >...
GCCGCCAGAATGCTGCTCACGCCCGGTTGGCCGTCTCTGAGACGCGAATCAACGCAGGCAAGACATCGCCCATATCAGCTTCCTTTTTGCCGAATGCAAAATACAGACGACTGAACAGCCGATAGAGTTCGTCATAGACGCGCTGCTCCGAGCGATCCGGTTCATACACGCGGTGTTGTGGACAGATCCTGTCCTGCGCCTCTTCAATCGTCTTGAAGGTGCCAGCAGCTAAGAATGCAAAGATCGCAGAACCCAAGCTGGTTACGCTCTTTGTGGGGACCAGCACGGGGCGGCCAAGCACATTCGCGTACACCCGGTTGAGAACGTCGTTCTTTTGCGGAATTCCACCCGCATTAATCACGCGCTGGATGCGAACACCATGGCTCTCCATGCGGTCGAGAATCACGCGGGTATGCAGAGCGGTCCCTTCAATGGCGGCGAACAGCTCGTCTTGTGCAGTGCTCTGCAAATTCCATCCCAAGGTGATGCCGCGCAGATTGGGATTCACCAGCACCGTGCGATCTCCATTGTCCCAGGTCATGCGCAGCAAACCGGTCTGTCCTGCACGGTAGCGTTCTAGTCCCCTGCTGAGCGATGCTACGTCTGTGCCGGCGCGGGCGGCGATAGCGTTGAAGGTGTCGCCTACAGCGGAGAGTCCCGCTTCGATGCCCGTCCGTTGTGGATGCACGCTTCCCTGCACCACGCCACAAACACCTGGAACCAAGTTTGGTGAAGGCGTAATTCCGATGATGCAGGTCGATGTGCCGACGACATTGACTATGTCGTCAGTGCGGCAACCCGCGCCAATTGCGTCCCAGTGCGCGTCGAACGCGCCAACTGGAATTGGAATTCCGGCTTTCAGACCGAGCTTCTCCGCCCAGAAGGGAGACAGTGTTCCAGCGATCTCTTCTGAGGTCGCGTATTCGCCATCGAGTTTCTCCCGGACACCTGCAAGCAGCGGATCGACTTTGACCAGAAAGTCCTCCGGCGGCAGTCCGCCGAGCTTAGCGTTCCAGAGCCATTTATGGCCCATTGCGCAGATGCTGCGCTTAACTTGTTTTGGATCGGTAATTCCGCAGAGCGTCGCGGCCACCATGTCGCAATGTTCGAACGCCGAAACAAACCGTTCCCGACTATCTGGATTGTGGCGCAGCCAATGCAACAGCTTGGAGAAACCCCATTCCGAGGAATACACGCCACCGCACCACTCAATCGCTTCGAGCATTTCGCGGTGAGCTGCTGCGGTGATCTCTTCGGCTTCGCCTTTGGCGCGGTGATCGCACCACAAATAATATTCGCCGAGGGGTTGAAGGTCTTTGTCGACAGGGATGACTGAAGAGCCGGTTGTGTCCAGCGCTATGGCTGCTATCTGATCTTCAGAAATTCCGGCCTGCTTTATCGTTTCACGCGTGGCCTCCGCCAAAGCGCGCATATGGTCATCATGCGATTGGGTCGCGTATTCAGGGTCTTCGCGCTTGCGATGCAAAGGATACTCAGAAACGGCAGAGGCCAGCATTCCGCGCTCGCTGTCCACAATCGAGACGCGGACACTAAGCGTTCCAAAGTCCACCCCAGCCACCACTGCCATCAATTGACTCCGTCAGGCCCGTCGTGCCAGTACATGTCCCAACCCAAGTAGCGGGTTGCAGCCTCGTGGACCGCCGAGCCAACGGAAGAAAGATTCGCCGCCACGTGGTGCTCGAATCCGTTTTCGCAGATGTAATGGAGCAACTTCTGCATCTTCGGAATTTCGACCACGCCTGCGCCGCCGAAGGTATTCAGCGGATCGTCGGTGAAGCGGCCCTCGCCGACATAGCCTCGCATCTTTCCCGCAGTGTCGTCCGTCGAGAAACGCGCGAAGCTCATCTTCTCCGGCTTGATCAGGCCGACAACCGTTCCATAGGTATTTTCCTTGCCGACTGTGCCGGCAATGATCTCCTGGAAATCCATTTTGAAGGAGCGGAAGAAATGCTTCGGAAGATTCGCGCAGTGAAAGCAAACCGCCTTATTGGGATCAGTGCCGTAGTTATTGTTCCAGTCGAGGAGGGCAGACGGTGTGCCCGAGGCAAGCTGCAGTGCATGCATACCCAGCACGCCGGCAATATCCACTTCGCAGGCGCTGGAGAATAGTTGCTCGCTCATCATACTCATGACTGTGCAGGGCACAACTCCAAAATTCTCCTCGAGTGACGTCCAGCACTGCACCGCGCTGATGGCGACTTCGGTCGCGGCCATCCATAGGTCAATTACCGCGCCAAGCTTCGCCATCTTCATCAGAGCGGTAGCCGGAACGTCTTTGGACTCGACATATTTCTTGATCGAAGCCAGCTTGGCCTGCGCCAGATCGTCAGTATCTTTCATGCGATCGATGCGGCCAAGGACTTCGGAAAGGTCGAAAGTCTCGATGGAAATTCCGTTGGCTTCGAGGATTTTCTCGCTGTAGCGGACGGTGTTGAATGCCGCCGGACGCGCCCCAATCGCCCCGACCCGCAAGTTGCGGAATCCGTTCACCACCCGGCACACCGCAGCAAACCATTGCAAATCTTTCGCAAACTCCGGCGAATCGGGGGCTTCAGTGTGGAGTGTGGTGATCGAATAGGGAATGTCGTATTGCCGCAGATTGTTGCAGGCCGACATCTTTCCGCAAAAACTGTCGCGGCGGAAAGCGATCGTCATCTTAGTGCGATCGTCTGGCGTGGCCTGAATCAGGACGGGGACGCGGAGATCGGCCAGACGCAAGGTGTCGGCGATGGCCCGCTCTTCACCAAAGTTAGGCAGCGTCACGATGATGCCGTCTATCCGGTCGCGGTTTTTCTTGAACAGATCGGCGCAACGCCGCGATTCTGTCCGAGTCTCGACTGCCCCGTATTTGCTCTCTTCAGGAGTGAGCGCGACCACATCCATACCCGCCGCTCCAAGCACGCGGATGATTTCTTCGCGACCGCTCTTGGCCAGGTGATCCGGGAAAAACCCCCGGTTCCCTACGATTACTCCCATGGTCATTTTCTTTGCTGACATAAAACCCCTAATTCGATTTTCGAGTTCGTACCGACCAACGATCTTTCGATCCTACGACCGGCGCGGACGGAAGTAAGTGCAGTAGAACAGGCCCAGCACAAACAACAGAGCGCCCCACCACATATTGGCGTGCAGATCGAAAAGTTGAATATTGATTTCAGCCGGAGGATTCACGAGCTGGTAAATCCCAGCCGCCAGAATGAGCGCGCCGTTCACCAAAAGCGAAATCCCGATAAAAAACCAGATCGAAATCATGCGGCAAGCCTCCGCCTACCAGAAGATAATGTTCAGCGCTATGAACACAGCGATGACCACGGCAGCCCAGAATAGCGGCTTCTTGTAGAAGGGCACATCTCCCACCGAGGGCACTTCTGTCAGCCCGTAAACCAAACCAGCCAATTCAGCGTCAGACTTGGGCTGTGTCGCCAGACTAACAACCACGGTCACGGTCACACACACCAAAAAAGACCAGAGGGCCTGATACATATCCTGGGCCATGACTTTAGCGTTCGGCGAGAGCGCCACGTAGCGCAATGCCGAGGGATCGTGATAGACCCATGCCCACATGCTGATTGACGATAACGTTCCGCACAGCAGTCCCCAGAATCCGCCGGGGCCGGTTGCCCGCTTCCAGAGCATTCCCAGCACGACCGTGCCGTACAAGGGAGCAATAAAGAAACTGAACAGGGCCTGCACGTAATCCATGATGCTGGCGGCATGCATAACCAGATACGCCGTGCCTACACTGATGAGCACGCCGAGCACTGTCGTCCAACGGCCCATGTTGACATAGTGATGGTCGCTGCCGCGCGGGTTGATCAGTGGCCGATAAATATCGTACGTCCACACCGTCGTAAACGCGCTCACGTTGCCGGCCATGCCCGACATGAAGCCCGCAATCAGGGCGGTTATTCCCAGGCCGAGAAGTCCGGGGCCACAGTAGCGCGCCAGCATCAACGGCAAAACATCGTTATAGCTGTGGGCGCCACTGGCGATAGCCGACGCTTCGCCTGTCAGCTTCATTGGGAGCACAGCCAGACCCAGCAGTCCCGGCAGGATCACGATGAACGGCACCAGCATTTTGAACCCGGCACCGATGATTGGAGCCATCTCAGCGCTGCGGATATCCTTGGCCGCAAGGATGCGCTGCACCACTAGAAAGTCCGTCGTCCAATAACCGAACGAAAGAATCGCGCCCAGGCCGAACACAATGCCCGTCCAGTGAATCCCCATGGGATTCGTGGTGAACGAGCCGAGTCCCGCCCAGAGGTGAACGTACTGTTGCGAAGCCCTCTGCGCAATTTGTATCTTCAGATTGCTCCAGCCACCGGCTTCGTACAATCCAAGGATCGGGATGAGCAGCGCTCCGGCCCAGATCAGGAAGAACTGCAGCACTTCATTAAAAATTGCCGACCGCAGTCCTCCCAGCGCAACATAAATCGCAACCGTGAGCGACGAAATCCAGATACTGAACGAGAGCGGCCACCCCAGCACAATCTGCATCACCTTGGCCATGGCAAACATGTTGACGCCGCTCATCAGCACCGTCATAAAAGCAAATGAAACCGCGGAAACTGCACGCGCGGGCTCGCCGAATCTCAATTTCAGATAGCCAGGGACGGAGTGGGTTTTCGAAATGTAATAGAACGGCATCATCACCAGCGCGAGAAACAACATCGCCGGAATGGCTCCGATCCAGTACCAGTGAGTGGCCATAATGCCATACTGGTAGGCCGATCCCGCCCAGCCCATAAGTTCCAAAGCCCCGAGATTCGCAGAGAGGAAACTCAATCCGGCGACCCACGCGGTCATCTCGCGGCCGGCCATAAAGAAGTCTTCCCCGGTATTAGCTTTTCCTCTCAAATACCAGCCGATGGTCAGCACCAGGGCAAAATAGAAGACGATAATGGCGTAATCCACTGTAGAGAGATGCACCAGGTGTTCTGCTACGAACATCGCGAAGATGGGTCTCATTTCCCGTCCTTTGCCTGACCGTAGTATGAGTGCTGACCGTGCTTGCGAAGATAGTGCCTGTCGTGGAGCGCCTTTCCAATCGGTGCCGCCTGGTGGTTCAGCGTAGAAGTGAAATAAGCCATCCGCGCGATGGATTCGAGAATGACTGCGTTGTGAGCCGCCCTTTCCACGTCCGGTCCCCAGACAAACGGTCCGTGGTTGGCAACAAGCACTCCTGGGATTGCAGAGACGCTTCTGTGCCTGAATACATTCACGATTGCCATGCCTGTGTTTTTTTCGTAGTCGCCGGCGACATCATGTTCAGATATCGGCTCCGTCACCGGCACCGGACCGTGGAAATAGTCCGCGTGCGTCGTGCCAAAACATGGGATTTCGCGGCGCGCCTGTGCCCATGCGGTTGCGTATTCCGAGTGGGTGTGAACCACGCCGCCGATCTCGGGAAACTCCTTATACAGGACAAGGTGCGTAGGAAGATCCGATGACGGTCGAAGATCACCCTCGACCGCTTTGCCATCTAGATCGGTGACCACCAGGTGCTCAGGTTTCATCCTGTCGTAGGGAAGGCCGCTGGGTTTGATAACAACCAGTCCCTCTTCCCGCAAAATTCCGCTTGCGTTGCCGAACGTGTACAAGACCAACCCGCGGCGAACCAACTCCAGGTTGGCCTCGAGCACTTCCTCGCGCAAGCGCTGAAGCGATAATTTCGGCAAAGTGATGGAACGATTGGGCAAGCGAGCGGTTCTCCGCGACTCTGACTGTGCAATCTCTCCGGAGCTCAGGTTAACGGGCTGAGAATCTATAAATAGTAACGGTATGATATGTCTGCCCTGGCTTCAGCTCAGTTGAAGGAAAACTGGGATGGTTTGGTGAATCAGGAAAGTGCTGGGTCTCCAGACACAGCGCCGATCGCTTCTGATAAACCTTCCCACCTTTTCCAGTAATGGTCCCGTCCAGAAAATTGCCGGTATAAAACTGAATTCCAGGCTGGTCAGTCCATACTTGCATTACTCGCCCGGTGGTTGCCTCGTACACTTCCGCCGCCTCCGATAGCTTTTTCCCACCGCTGTCGAGCACCCAATTGTGATCGTAGCCGTGACCTTTCTTCAGTTGATCATTGTCGTTGTCAATGCGCGCGCCGATCGCAGTGGGTTTGCGAAAATCAAAAGGTGTGCCTGCGCCAGGCGCCAGTTCCCCGGTGGGAATAAGGTTGTCGTCCACGGGGGTGTAGCGACTGGCATTGAGTTGCAGTTGGTGCTGGAGAATATCTCCCTCGCCCTGTCCTTTCAGATTGAAATAAGAGTGGTGAGTGAGATTGATGACTGTATCTTTGTCGCTTGTGGCCGAGTACTCAATCTTGAGATCTTTGCCATTGAGAGTGTAACGAACGACGATTGTCAAATTTCCTGGGAAACCCGAATCGCCGTCCGGGCTGACGTCAGTGAGTTCGATCCCGTGCGGAATTTCCTTCGCTTTCCAAACTGCTTTGTCGATTCCCTTCGGGCCGCCATGCAGAGTATTCACTCCGTCATTCTTAGGAGTTGAATAAGTCTTGCCATCCAGCACGAACTTTGCACCACCGATCCGGTTCGCGTAGCGTCCCACCAGCGCGCCAAAAAAAGGGCTATTCGCCAAATAGCCGTCGAGCGAATCGTACCCGAGAACCACGTCGGCAGATTTGCCGTTCTTGTCCGGGACCCTTAGCGAAACCACGATGCCCCCGTAAGTCATGATTCGGGCTTCGAGCGCGCCACTTTTTATGGTGTAGAGATCGACGGCAGTCCCGTCGGCCGCTTTACCAAAGGGTTGTTTCGTAACCTGACCCTGCAAACCAGCTGTAATACTCATAAGCGTAAGTACGAGAACTGTGACCCGCATCTCGCAATCCTCCGTGTCAGAATTTGCCTTGGCGAGTGTAACAAAGGTAATTCACCATGGGTGCCGGAACCGTGAATTATCGCCCATGATAAATCCTTTGTAAACGTGTAAACGCTTACCGTATGATCTAAATCGACTTAGATAAGTTTAAATTATTTAAAAACTGCGGGTCAGCCGCCCGCGTAACGGCTCCGCGCCGGCGCCATTTGCTGGCGAACAAATGTAAACCTCGGGAGAAATTCCAGTCTGCCGCCGGTAGCGTTCCGCGATTTCTCGCGCAAAAGACTCCGCCTCAGGGGATTCCACTAAATTCACCGTACAGCCGCCGAATCCGCCGCCGGTCATCCGGCCACCGCAGTATCCAGGGAGATTTTCGGCCGCTTCCACCATGACGTCCAGCTCCCTGCAGCTAACTTCGTAGAGATCACGCAGGCTGCGGTGCGATTCTCGCATCAGCCTGCCCACGCCTTGCAAATCGCTCGATCGGAAGCATTGGGCCGCATCCAGGACACGACGGTTCTCCTCAACCACGTGCAGGCACCGCTTGTAAATGATGGCAGGCAGGACTTTGGTCTGAGCCGAGAGCTGACTAGGAGAGACATCTCGCAGGGCCTTCACGCCAGGGTAGTACTTGGACAAAATCTGAACACCTTGCTCGCACTCTTCGCGACGGCGATTGTACTCGCCGCCTGAGAGTTGGTGTTTCACCATGGTGTTGCAGATTACAAGTTTCAGTTTTTCAGGAAGAGGCACAAGCTCGAAATCGAGTGACCGGCAGTCCAGCAACAACGCGTGTCCTGCTTGTCCCAGACAGGAGACAAACTGGTCCATAATGCCGACGCGCGCGCCCACGAATTCGTTCTCTGCTTTCTTGCAAAGTCTTGCTACGGTCTGCAGTGGCATTGTCACGTCAGTCAGGCACAGCAAGGCAAGTGCAGTTGCTACCTCAAGCGCGGCCGAGGAACTGAGTCCTGCGCCAATTGGGACCTCTCCGTGTACCAAGAGGTTGGCGCCGGTAACCGCGCAACCCGCCTGCTGCAGGATGGTTGCCACACCGATCACGTAATCGCACCACGCGTTGAACGGCGCCGTCGGCAAGTTTGCAAGATCGAATTCAAAGTCTTCGGGGTATTCCGCCGAGCGAAGCACCAGCCTGCGATCGGACCGTGCGGAAACGGCCACACGGGTGAAGAACTCTATGGCACTCGGCATCACAAATCCGTCGTTGTAGTCGGTGTGCTCGCCAATCAGGTTCACCCGTCCTGGCGCGCGGAAAACTGCAGGTTGCGTGTGGAATTCTTTCTGGAAACGCTCGGCTAAGTCTGCGGCATTCATCGAGTGAAGGTATTGTAATGAAGTTACAACTTGTGAGAGAACCTTAAGACCGCGCTTGCTGCAACATCAATCCGACCTGTAGCGGATCATTCGGGTTGGAATATGAAATCTGAGATATAAATAACGTGGGACGAATTGAAGCTTAGCGAACAATCGCATCGGCGGTTCAATCCTCTCGCCAATGAGTGGGTGCTAGTTTCCCCTCATCGCACAGAGCGTCCATGGCAGGGAGCGGTGGAGCATTTGCCGGTTGCGGAGCGTCCCAAATATGATCCGTCCTGCTATCTTTGCCCGGGAAACCAGCGGGCGGGCGGCGCTCAGAATCCTCAGTACGATTCCACATTCGTCTTTGAAAATGATTTCGCGGCTCTGAAAAAGGACGCGCCTGCCACACGCCTCGACATTGAGAAAAGGGGCTTGCTGGTCGCTGAGGGTGAACCAGGAATCTGCCGCGTAATGTGCTTCTCGCCTCGCCACGATCTAACTCTGTCCTCTTTGAGCCAGTCGGAGATCGAAGAGGTGGTGCTCGGCTGGACTTCGCAATCCACCGAGCTTGCCAGAATTCCAGGCATCCGGCACGTTCAGATTTTCGAGAACCGCGGCGAAATGATGGGCGCGAGCAATCCGCATCCCCATTGCCAGATCTGGGCAACCAGCTCTATTCCTGAGGCTCCCTCCCGCGAGCTTTCTTCACAATACAGTTATCGCAAGGACCGTGGAGGCTGTTTGCTTTGTGATTACGTCAGTGTCGAGCGAAGCCAGCAATCCCGCATGGTTTCTGACAATGACGGTTTTGTGGCGATGGTCCCCTTCTGGGCCGTCTGGCCGTTCGAAGTGCTCCTATGCAGCCGCAGGCACTTCGGGGCCTTTCCCGAACTCAGCCGCGAGGAAGCGGGGCAGTTGAGCGCGATGTTGAAGCAGATCGTTTCCACCTACGATCGCGTGTTCGACGTTCCATTTCCCTACTCGATGGGATTCCACCAATCGCCGTGTGATGGCAGCGACCACCCGGAGTGGCACTTTCACGCGCATTTTTATCCCCCGTTGCTACGTTCGGCGACGGTGCGAAAATTCATGGTCGGATTTGAAATGCTGGGGACGCCGCAGCGGGATATTACTCCCGAACTGGCGGCGGAGAAGTTGCGGCAGTCGCTCAAGGAGTAGCATCTGCATTTGAGGGGCAACCGGTACTAGAAATCCCGGCGCGTGTGGCGCGCCGATATGAGTTCGGTGGGGGTGCAACGTGTCACGGTTTCCGCTGATCGCAATTGGGCTGCTGTTTGTGGCTGCTCAGGCTCCAGCGCAGACCCAAACCCGGCGCTGGACTGAGACCAAAGCCAACGACTGGTATGAACATCCCACCTGGATCGTCGGCAGCAATTTTATTCCGTCCAACGCAATCAACGAGTTGGAAATGTGGCAGACCGAAACCTTCGATCCTCAAGAAATCGACAAGGAGTTAGGTTGGGCCGAAGGCTTGGGAATGAACACCATGCGAGTTTTCCTGCACGACCTTTTGTGGCAGCAGGATTCTGCGGGCTTTACCAAGAAAATTGATTCGTTCCTGGGTATTGCGTCGAAGCACCACATCCGACCGGTCTTCGTTTTGTTTGATTCCTGCTGGGACCCTAATCCGCACCTCGGGCCACAGCATCCGCCGATTCCCGGCGTCCACAATTCCGGTTGGGTTCAGAGCCCAGGCACGCAGGCGCTAGTGGACGCTGCGCAGCAACCCAGGCTGCGGGCCTACGTTCAGGGAGTAATCGGAGCCTTCGCCGCGGACTCACGGGTTCTCGCGTGGGACTTGTGGAATGAACCATCGAGCTATGGTGGCCCCACTGGCGACCGCATTGATCCAGAAGCCAAGCGGAAGCTTGTGTTGGAGATGCTGCCTAAGGTTTTCGATTGGGCGCGGTCCTCAAATCCGTCGCAGCCGCTGACTAGCGGAGTTTGGGAAGGAGATTGGTCCTCAGCGGAAAAACTCGACCCTATTACGCGCGTTCAATTAGAGCAATCGGACGTTGTGTCGTTCCACAATTACGGCTGGCCTGAGGACTTCGAGCAGCGGATCCATTGGCTGCAGAGTTATCATCGGCCAATTCTGTGTACGGAATTCATGGCCCGACCCATGGGCAGCACCTTTGACGTCATCTTGCCTATCGCCAAGCAGAATCACGTCGCGGCCATCAATTGGGGGTTAGTCGCCGGCAAGACGCAAACCTATCTACCGTGGGACTCGTGGCAGAGGCCTTATGTCTTGCAAATGCCTCCTGTCTGGTTCCACGAGATCTTTTATGCTGACGGCAGGCCCTATCGCGAGCGTGAGACTCAGATTATTCGTCAGTTAACCGGAGCCTCCGCACATTGACTTCCCGCACAGCTTACACAAACGAGACAGCGCCAACATGACTGCTGACTTCAGCGAATCGAATTTCTGGCAAACGACTGCCTCGATGCCGACCGGGACCATAGGCGACCTGCCAGCGCGTGCGGATGTTGCGGTCATCGGCGCGGGGTACACAGGTCTCTCTGCCGCCCGAATTCTCGCAAAACACGGTGTTAAGGTCGCGGTGCTCGAGGCCAACAGCATTGGATGGGGCGCCAGTTCGCGCAACGGCGGCATGGTCCTCACCGGCATGAAGCTGAGTGCAGAGACGCTCGCCAAACGCTACGGCATGGAACTGACGCGGCGAATGTACGCAGATTCGTTGGCCTCGATTGATTTGGTTGAGCAAATCATTGGAGAGGAAAACATCGACTGCAACTTTTCGCGCTGCGGACACCTGGAGGTCGCATGCAAACAGTCGCATTTCGATTCGTACGCCCGCTCCGCCGAGGTGATCGCAAAAGAATTCAATCATCAGCTTCGGATTGTTCCTCGCAAGGACCTGTCAGGCGAAATCGGCTCGTCCATCTATTTTGGAGGACTGGTTGACGAGAGCAGTGCTGGATTGAATCCAGCACGTTACGTTGCTGGCCTTGCGCGGGCCGCTCTCAAAACTGGAGCGTCTATCTATGAGAGCGCTCGGGTCCAGAAGATCGCGCGCAGCTTGCAAAATGGCGCGAGCGGCTTCGAAATCACGACAACGCGCGGAGATATCTCGGCACGCGATGTCTTAGTGGCAACCAGTGGTTACACTTCGTCTGCAACCCCTGCGCTTCAGAAGAAAATTATTCCGATTGGCTCGTTCATTATCGCGACCGAGCAATTGTCGGAGTCGCTGACCACACAGCTCAGCCCGCGCAATCGCATGATCTACGATTCGAAGTACTACCTTTATTACTTTCGCCTCACTCCCGACAATCGCATGCTGTTCGGCGGGCGAGCAGCATTTTTTCCGGAGACCAAGAACACCATTCGCCGCAGCGTCGAGATCTTGCGCCGGGGGATGGTCGAAGTCTATCCGCAACTACACGGTGCGAAAATCGCACACGCATGGGGCGGCACCGTTGACTTTTGCTTCGACACCATGCCGCACGCCGGGCAGATTGACGGCATTCACTATGCCCTTGGGTACGCCGGCCACGGAGTTGCCATGGCCACTTACCTGGGAGCCAGGATGGCGGAGAACATCTGTGGCAGCAGCGACGAAATTCCTTACGCCACGATCCCCTTCCCCGGCGCGCCCCTCGGCCTCTACAACGGAAAGCCCTGGTTCCTGCCGTTCGCCGGCGCGTACTACAAAGTGCTGGACTGGATTAGCTGATTGTTTTTCTTTCGGCGGAATAAAAGATAGGCAATCGGCCCCAACAGCAATGCAACCGGCCCCCACCTGAGGGCAAACCCGTCGCTTGCGATCATCGCAACTCCACTCATCAACAAAGGAGCGATAACTGCGTACGCCAATCCCTTACGTCCCCAGGGAATTCGAAATGACCGCTGGAGCTCAGGACGTGTGCGCCGCAGTTGCCACGCCGACAAGACTGTCAGGATGGAGGTCGCGATTCTGAGCCAGATGTAAACCGAAATCAACTGCGTGACGCTATGCCACGCTAGCAGGCAATAAATCGCCGCCGAAAGCATGATGGCGAGCCACGGAGTTCCGAACTTTGGATGAAGTCGCGCCAGGAATGGAGACAAATATCCGTCTTCAGCCATCGAGGACGGCATTCGCGTCGTGGTCAAGATTGTGCTGTTGAGAATCGATAAGTTCATCACCGCAGCGGCAGCGGTTATGGCGAAGCCCAGCACCGGTCCGCCGATGAGTGTGGCAGCCTGAGAAAAATATCCAGTGTTCCACTTCTCCCAGTCTCCCAATGCCGCCAGTGCACACGCTGTCGGCAACAAATAGGTCGCCATCGAAAGTGGGACTACCCAGGCCAACGCTAACGGATAGTTTCTTTGCGGATTTTCAACTTCCTCCGCCACCGATGAAACCTGTTCGTACCCGGCATACAGCCACAGCCCTAGCGCCAGGCCAACGCCGAAAACCTGGAAGACTGGTTTGTGCGGCGGCACCACAGGCACAAAAGGATTGAAATGCCACATCCTCACACTCAAGGCGCACATCACCAGGACCACGGCCAGAATTCCCAACTCCAGAATCGTCGCAACCCTTCCCACCAGGCGAATCCCGCGAACGTTGACATAGCCGATGACCGCGATCACCGAAACTGCGACCAGGAAATGCCGCCATCCCGTGAGCTGCGGAAAATAGAAAGCTAAATAATCAGTGAATAGGACCGCGTACAAGGCTCCAAGCAGGAATGAAGCGCACCAGTTCCACCAGCCTGCAAGAAATCCCCAAAAATCTCCGAAGGCCGCGCGCGTCCAACGGTAGAAGCCTCCTTCAACCGGCATCGCCGTCGTAAGTTCGGCCGCAACCAGCGAAATTGGGATGCACCAGAAAAATGGAATGAGAAGCTGATAGATCAGGGCCATTCCTGGCCCGGAAGTCCTCACCTGATCTTCCAGACCAAAAGGCCCGGCGGTATTGTAGGAGTACATTACGAAGACGAAGGAGAAGAGACCGACCTTCTTGAGAACGCGGGTAGCAGCAGCGCGTTTCTGATCAGAATTCTGGAGTAGTGCTTGCCCAGTGGTATTGTTCAATTGATCTCCGGTCTCACACCCGTTCCAGAATCACGGCGATTCCCTGCCCCACTCCGATGCACATCGTGCACAGCGCATATCGTCCGCTGGTCCGCCTCGACTGATTCACCGCAGTCGTAACCAACCGAGCCCCGCTGGCTCCCAGTGGATGTCCGATGGCAATTGCACCGCCATTTGGATTTACGTGCTCGGCATCATCCGGCAAACCCAAGTCCCTCAGAACAGCGAGAGACTGCGCTGCGAAAGCTTCATTCAGTTCGATTACGTCCACGTCGGCGAGCTTGAGATTTGCTTTTGATAGCACCTGGCGCACTGCCGGCACTGGGCCGATTCCCATCACTCGCGGCAAAACTCCGGCCGCAGCCGAGACCACCACACGCGCCAAAGGAGTCAGACCGTGCTTCTTGGCCGCCGCCTCAGAAGCCAACAGGAGTGCACAAGCGCCGTCATTCACTCCCGAGGCATTTCCCGCGGTGACTGTGCCGTTCGGCTGAACGATCGGCTTCAGCTTCGCCAGGCCTTCCAGCGTCGTATCCGGACGCGGCTGCTCGTCCTGAGACACAATCGTCACGTTGCCTCTTTTGCTTGGAACAGTCACCGGCACAATTTCCTCCGCCAGCAGCCCCTTCTTCACCGCCTCCGCTGTGCGCCGCTGACTTCTGAATGCAAATGCGTCCTGGTCTTCACGCGAAATGTGCCATTCTTCAGCTACGTTTTCTGCGGTCTCCGGCATTGAATCGGTTCCATACTTCGCCTTCATGAGCGGATTCACGAAACGCCAGCCGATGGTCGTGTCCTCGACTTGCATCGCGCGAGAGAAAGCCGAATCAGCTTTCCCCATCACGAACGGCGCGCGGGACATGCTCTCCACTCCGCCTGCGATCAAAAAATCAGCTTCACCGGACTTGATTGCTCGCGCAGCCACGGAAACCGCTTCCATGCTCGACCCGCATAACCGGTTCACCGTCGCACCCGCCACTTCTTTTGGCAATCCGGCAAGCAACAGAGCCATGCGCGCCACGTTGCGATTGTCCTCGCCTGCCTGGTTGGCGCATCCGTAGAGAACGTCATCGAGAGCACCCCAGTCCGCTTTTGGATTGCGCTCGATCAATGCTTTGATGGGAAGCGCCGCCAGATCATCGGTTCGAATGGACGAAAGCGCTCCTCCGTATTTGCCGAAGGGGGTTCGAATTGCGTCACAGATGAAAACCGAATCCATAGTGCCGAAATTGGTACCGAAGTTGGTGAGCGTGAGCAGTTTACTCTT
>Ga0070708_100002398_pt1 | contig 14522 bp, 16 predicted proteins | sample KBSK5503metaG_FD_65469 | JGI IMG/M metagenome (GOLD analysis project Ga0070708, IMG submission 65469) | Corn, switchgrass and miscanthus rhizosphere microbial communities from Kellogg Biological Station, Michigan, USA - KBS K5-50-3 metaG | ecosystem: Host-associated > Plants > Roots >...
GAGATCCGATTGCCGGTGGAGAAGATGGCCTTCGAATGGGTGCACCGCTACCCGCCCTTCCTGGTGGAAGTAGCCAACGCGGGGCTGCAACCCGGCCGTCCGAGCGCAAATCTGGCGATCCTCGTTCACCGGGACAATCCGCTCTCGCGACTGGATTTGGCGCAGCTCGACGGCATCCTCGGAGCGGAGCACAAGCGCGGCCATCCGAACGTGCGTCGGTGGGGCGACCTGGGGCTCCAGGGGCAGTGGCGGGATCGCGAGATCCATCTGTACGGCCCCGCCGTGGACAGCATCCCCGCGCTGCACCTGCGAACCGTGGTGATGCGCGACAGCCACAAGTGGAACCCCGACTACCGCGAGCTGGGCGGCGATCGCGAAATCGTCGAGGCCGTTGCCCACGATCCCTCTGGAATCGGCTATGCGCCCCTGCCGCAGGGCAAGGAGGTGAAGGCGGTGGAGCTGTGCCCCGACGCCTGCGGCTCCTCGTACGCGCTCACCCGGGAGACCGTGAAGTCGCGCGCCTACCCGCTGTCGCGCGTGATCACCGTGGTGATCGACCGCGCCCCGGGTAAGCCGGTGCCGCCGAGGCTGAAGGAATTCTTGCGCTACATCCTCAGCGCCGAAGGGCAGGCCGCGGTGGCGCGGGACGGCGCGTACGTCCCCTTGAGCATCGAGAGCGCGAGCCAACAGCTCGCCCGGCTGGATGAGGAGGCGCGGTGAGGCCGCGGTTTCTCTTCCTCGCTTTCCTTCTGCGCGCCGGCCCCGCGCCCGCAGGCGATTCCGCTCTACCGACACCGCACGAGGCGGTCCGGATCGCTTCGGGGGATGCACGCGAGGCCGCGCCCCGAGCTGCCCAGGCGCAAGTTTCCGCGGGTGGACGCGAAGCCGCGCGCCGAGCTGCCCAGGCGCAAGTCTCCCCGGCGGAGATCCTCGACTGGCCTCCCCCCTATGTTCCCGCGCGGCAAGTCTCGGGAACGATCCGCATCTGGGGCCATGGCGCCTATGCCCAGGCCCAGGACTTCATCGAGGGGCTGACCCGCGCCTGGGAGGACGGTTTTCGTCGGCGCCAGCCGCGGGTCGATTTCGAAAACCGCTTGCACGGCACCGCCTCCGCCATCGGCGCGCTCTATGCCGGCACGGGCGACCTCGCGCTGATGGGACGGGAGATCTGGCCGATGGAAATCGACGCATTCAAGGAGGTATTCCACTACCCGCCCACCGGGGTGGACGTCGTCACCGGAAGCTTCGACGTGCGTAATCGCGGCTACGCGATCGTGGTCTTCGTCCACAAGGACAATCCGCTCTCGAAGCTGACCCTCGCGCAGCTCGACGCGATCTACAGCGCCGATCGCCGCCGCGGCGGTCGGCCGGTGCGAACGTGGGGAGATCTGGGTGCCGAGGGAGAATGGCGCGACAAACCGGTGCATCGATTCGGATTGCCGATCGCCCGCGGCTTCGCCGATTTCCTCGAGCAGGTCGTCTTTCTCGGCGGGCGGAAGTGGAACCCGGACCTGCGCGAGTTCGCCGACCAGCCCGGATCCAAGGGAGGAGCGACCGACGGGGGACAGCAGCTGCTGAACGAGCTCGCCAGGGATCCACTGGCTATCGGATACGCGGGCCTGGTCTATCGCCACCCGGACGTAAAACCGATTTCCCTCGCGGCAAATGAGGGCGGCCCTTTCGTCGAGCCGACGATGGAGAACGTGCTCAACCACAGCTACCCGCTCACCCGGATGATCACCATGTTCCTCAACCGCGCGCCCGGAAAACCGGTCGATCCCAAGCTGCTCGAATTTCTGCGCTACATCCTCAGCGCCGAGGGCCAGCAGGCGGTGCTGCGCGAGGGGCGGGGATACCTGCCCGTGCTGGCTCCGTTCGCGCGCAGGGAGCTGCAGAAGCTGGAGAACTGAAGGCGCCCCGGTGGCGGGTACCGTTGGCGAGACGAAACGAGCGAAACGTCGGTCGCCCGGTGAAACCCATTTCGGGGCGGTCGTGGCGGTGGACCCAGATGGGAAAGCGGTGGGCGATGGTCGCAAGTCCCAGGACCCGTCGCGCCTGTTTAGGGACTGGGTGGCCCGGGCCATCAACCCGGATCGAAGCAGCGGGACCATTTCCCATCATCGGCACCGGCACCGCCAAGGGGATGCCGGCGGGCACTTATCCCGCCGTTGTCACGCCTCGGAGCCGCCTCAGGCAGTGGCGGTGGGAATCTCGATCATCACCCGAAGTCCGTGGTCACTCGCGGCCGGAGCCGCGGAGATCCGCCCGCCGTGCAGGTCGACGATGCTGCGGCAGATGGCCAGGCCCAGACCGCTGCCCGGGTACTCGGTGTCCACGTTCACCAGCCGCACGAAGCGCTCGAACATCCGCTCGCGCTGATCCGCGGTCAGGCCGGGTCCTTCGTCCTCCACGCTCACCCGCCAGGCGTCGCTGCTCAGCCCCGACTGCAGCGAGATCAATCCCCCCGAAGGCGAGACGTGGATCGCATTGGTCAAGAGGTTCAAGAGCACCTGGCGCATCCATTTCGGATCGAGCGGAACGCTCCCTTCGCCGCGGTGCTCGCAGGCAAAACGGCGGCCGTGGTGCTCGGCGAGGACGGATGCATCCTGGGCGAAGGCTTGCAGCAGGGTGGCCGGGTTCTCCGGCTTCAGGTCGAGCTTCAGGGCGTGGGCGTCGGCGCGCGAGAGGAGCAGAAGCTCCTCGATGATCCGGTTCAGGCGGGCGATCTCCTCGAGCTGAACCTGCACCGCCTCCCGGTGGACCGGCGCCAGAGATCCGTCGGCCAACATCTTTTCCGAGTGCAGGCGGATCAGCGAGAGCGGGATCTTCAGCTCGTGCGAGGCGTCGGCGGTGAAGCGGCGGATCTGGACGAACGACGCCTCGAGTCGGTCGAACATCTGGTTGAGCAGGCGCGCCAGATCGGAGACCTCGTCGCGCACCTCGGGCACCGGGATGCGCTCGCTCAAGTTGTCGGAGCGAATCCGGTTGGCGGTATCGCGCATCAGCCGAACGGGAAGAAGGATCAGCCGGGTCAGCCCCAGCCCGATCAGCGCGCTGGCGATCAGCATCACCGCCAGGAGCGAGAGGCAGACCCGCACGTAGCTCGCCATCACGTCTCGCACCGGGCGAAGCGGGGTGGCGATGGTCACCTCGAACGGCTTCTTGTGAAACTCCGCCACCCGCAGCTCGCCGATCCCCTCCACCTGGACGGTGAAAAGGCTCTCCCCGGGCAGGTCGGGAATGTTGCGACCGCTCAGGTTGGTCGAGCGGAAGATGTCACCGAGCGCGGGGACGTGGACGTCGATGTAGAAAAGGGTGGAGGCGGAGTCGGTGACCTCGCGGATCCGCTGCTCGATGGACTGGGGGCTCAGCGTCGAATAGTCGGGGCCCAGCCGCGCTTCAATCTGCTTGAACCCCGACTCGTTGAGCAGGTCCAGGCCGTGGACGAGCTGATTCTCGAGCAACAGATACCCGACGAGAAAAAGGCTGGCCAGGGTGACGGTGGCCGCGGATGCGTACCAGACCGCGATGCGCGTCCCGATCGACTTCATACCAACTGGTAGCCGACCCCGCGCACCGTCCTGAACAGTGGCTTGCCGGACATCGTTTCCAGCTTGGCGCGCAGCCGGCTCATGTAGACGTCGAGCAGGTTGGTATCGACGTCGTAGCTGGAGGCCCAGATCTTGTCGGTGATCAACGTGCGGGCAAGGATCCGGCCGTGGTTCTGCATGAACACCTCGAGCAGGGCGTATTCGCGGCTGGTCAGCTCCACCGTCTGGCCGTTCACCTGCACGGTATGCCCGAGCAGGTCGAGTTGAATGCCGGCGTGCTCGAGCACGGTGTGCTTGACCGTCGACTGGCGCCGGACCAGCGAGCGGACGCGCGCGAGCAGCTCCTCGAGGCCGAACGGCTTGGGCAGGTAGTCGTCCGCGCCGAGGTCGAGCCCTTTGACCCGCTCCTCCATCGACACCCGGGCGCTCAGGATCAGCACCGGCTCGTTGAACCCGCTCTTGCGCCACTGATGGAGCATCTCCAGTCCATCGCCGTCGGGCAGGCTGAGGTCGAGAACGACGGCATCGAATGGCGTCTCCGCCAATGCCTCCGACGCCTCCTTGCAGGTGCGCACCCAGGTGGCGGTATACCGGCACTCGCCAAAACCCTGCTTCAAGAACTCGCCCAGGCGCCTATCGTCTTCGACGATCAGTACTTTCATATGATGTATGTCTCCTCGCGGTGATCCCCCGCGTCGCCCGGAGCTCGGTGCTGTTTCACCGGTGGGACGGGGCGAGCCCGAGCGCCTTTTGCCTACATGAATACTATTTCAGAATCGCTTCAGGTTGTCTTGAGCTTGGGTGCCTAGCCTGCTTGACACACCTCGTCATAACTGATGGCGGCCGCGCCCGTTTGCCGGCCATGCACTTGAGCTGCTCTACCAGGAGAATCCCCCGATGAAACCCGTTCCGTCTCTGGCCAGTGTCCTGATCGCCGTTCTCACCCTCTCGGTCGCATCCGCGGTGTCGGCCCAGACCCCGGCGGTCGCTCCGCCGAAGGCGAAGAATTGGACGCCGCCGCCGGCAAAAATCTACGCGCAGGCCCTCTCGGATCAGATCATGGCCAAACACCCCGAGCTGATCAGCGTCACCTTCCACGGCGTGCCGCCGGGGCTGGACAAGGTCTACACGATGTTCGCCGGCTCCTTCCCGGAGCGGATCGGCAACCCGGACGATCCGGACGACATCGACGTGATCACCAAGGGCATCACCATCGTCGACCCGCGGTGGAATAAGGCAGATCCGGTAAGGAAGTTCGTGATGATGCTCCCCCTGCGCGACGCATCCGGAGGGCACATCGGCCTGCTGGTCCTCGCCTACAAGAACCCGCCGAACAGCACGAAGACCGAGAAGGACTTCTTCATGGCCTCGACCGCGCTGCGCGATGGGCTACAAAAGAAGATTCCCAGCTACGCCGACCTGTTCAAGGCGGCCAAGTAGGTCGCGCCCTTCCTCTTCAAAAAGGAGTCCTCGATGCAATCGCCTTCCGTTGCCCGCCTCCACCATCTCGTCAGGCTCGCGGCGCTCACGGGCCTCGTCGCCACCTCGGCCTTCGCGCTGAAGTACGCCGCCCCCGAGCACAGTCTCAAGGTTGACCCGTCGATCCCCAATTGGAAGCCGGGCGAAGTGGTGAGCCAGCCGGAAGAATCGCTTACCCTGGTCGGCGCCGACGTGATGGACGAGATCACGCTCGGCTGGGTCAAGCTCTACCGCAAGGCGTATCCAAGGCTCAGCGTCACCATGGAGGCGAGGGCATCGGGCACCGGCGGTCCCGCGCTGACCGAGGGAAAGGCGGACCTCGCCCCGGTGGGCCGGGAGCTCTTGCCCGCCGAGGAAAAGAGCTTCGTCGATAAGTTCGGTTACAAGCCGTTGGCGATCCGGGTGGCGACGGGGAGCGTGGGCTCGCTGGGCAAGACCGCGACCTCGGTGGTGCTCGTCGACAAGGACAATCCGATCAAGGGCCTGACGATGGCCCAGCTCGACGCGATCTACTCGAAGACGCGGCTGCGCGGACACCCGGACATCAAGACCTGGGGCGACCTGGGGCTGAGCGGCGCGTGGGCCCAGCGCTCGATCCACCTCTATGGCCTGAAGCCGGTCAACGGCATCGAGCAGTTTCTCAAAGGAGTCCTGCTCAAGGGCGGCGAGTACAAGGACGGCATCCAGTTCGTGAAGGGCAAGGGCTTCTCCCACGCCTTCACCGTGGCGGCGGAAGACATGGCGCAACACCCCGGCGGCCTGACCTACGCCCTGCTCGCCAACGTCACGCCCAACGTCAAGGTAGTGCCGCTGGCGGAGAAGGAGGGCGAACCGTTCCTCGCCCCGACGGTCGAGAACGTCTATTCCCACCGCTATCCACTGGCCCGCTACGTGTACATCTTCGTCAACCGGCCCCCCGGCAAGCCGCTCCAACCGAAGATCAAGGAGTTCCTCAAGGCGGTCCTGAGCCTCGAAGGACAGGACATCGTCGCTCAGGAACGCGTCTACATTCCGTTGACGCCGCAGATCGTTCGCGAGGAGCTGGCCAAGCTCGACTGAGGCGCTCAACCGCGGTCCTTTCTCGTCACAAGGATTTCCATGAAATCGCTAGCCACCGCCCGTTTTTCCCGTGCGGCCCCCGAACCGAGATCGATTTTCGCGGGCAGGGAGGCGGCAAGGAGTCGCGGTGCCGCGTCGAACTGTATGACATTTTGGGTCCTCGCGGCACCTGAATGTCACACAGTTCGAGCTTCCGCTTCCCGCTTGCGGTCCTGCTTCCTTGCCGCGCTGACCCTCGCCGCAACGCCGCTCGGCACGAGCGCACGCGCCGAGCCGTTCTACCATCTCGAGTCGGCAGTCACGATGAAGGGCGCCTCGCCCAACTGGGACTACGTCACCTTCGAGCCGGGCCGCTCGTATCTGTACATCGCCCGGCGCGAGGAGGGGGTCACCGTCTACGACGCGAAAAAGAAAAAGGTCATCGGCCACATCGAAAACTCCGAGCAAGCAAACGCGACCACCCTGGCGCCCGAATTCGATCGCGGATACACGACCAATGAGGACGGGTCGGCCACGGTCTTCAAGCTCTCTTCGCTGAAGACTCTCAATCGGATCAAGTTGGCCGAGAGCGCCGATTCGGCGGTCTACGAGCCGGTCACCAAGCAACTGGCGTTCACCATCGGCGACAGCAAGGAGATCGTCTTCTTGAATCCGAAGACGGACAGCGTCGCCGGGAAGCTCGGGCTGCAAAGCACCAAGCTAGAGCACCCGACGGCGGACGGCCAGGGCAACTTCTTCGTCGCCCAGCGGGACCAGGACTCCGTGCTGCGAATCGATGCCAAGGCGCGCGAGGTCACCGCCGAATGGAAGACGGCGGGCTGCGAGGAACCCAACGGCCTCGCTTACGACCGCGACGGCCGGCGGCTCTTCATCGGATGCCGCGGAAAGGGAAAGAATCCGTTGCTGGCGGTGATGGATTCGGAGTCCGGCAAGGTGATCGCGACCACCGAAATAGGGCGCGGAAACGACGGCGTGGTCTACGATCCCGCGACCCGGAAGATCTACACCTCGAACGGGGTGGACGGTAATCTGGTGGTGATCGATCAAGTCGACGGCAACACGTACAAGCTGGCCGAAGCCCTCACCACCCGGCCCTACGCGCGAACGATGGCCCTGGATCCGAAGACGAAGAAGGTATACCTGATCACCGCCGAGGGAACCGTTGACCCTTCGAAGAAAATCAACCGCGGCGTCGCTCCGTTTTATCCAAACAAGTACTTCCCGGACACCTTCACGCTCCTCACGCTCTCGCCCAGATAAGCGCGCCTTCGTCGAGAAGGTCCGGATCCTCGACATCAACCCCTACGTCCGCCTGCCCAAGGCCGTCCTCGCCGCGATCTTCGAAAGCGCCGGCCGGGCCAAGAGCCCGATTCCGATCAGGGGCACCTTGAATGGCAAACCATTCCGCCAGACGCTGGTCCGCTATCGAGGCGCCTGGCGTCTGTATTTGAATACGCCGATGCGACTCGCCGCCGGGTTGGAGGTCGGCGATCGGGCGACGCTGGTGGTGAGCTTCGATCCCAAGCCGCCGGTCGTGGCGATGCATCCGAAGCTCGCGCGGGCGCTGGCGGAGAACCCAGTAGCGGCGAAGGCGTTCGAGCAGCAGGCGCCTTCGCGACGTAAAGAAATCAAGCGCTACGTCGCGTCGCTGAAATCGAAGGAGACGCGGGATCGCACCATCGGGAAGGTGATTCGACATCTGGTCGGCGATCCAGGCCTCGCCGTGCTGATCGGGCGGCCGCGCCGCTGAGGGGCGTCAGCGCTGGGTCTTGAGAACGCCCGCGTCAAACACCGGCTGTTGACGATTGCGCCGTGGCCCCACCAGGCAAACAGCAGGACTGGATTTGACGGTGCGACCTCGTCGAGCGCCACTCCCAACGAGCATATCTGCCAGGTGCTGGGACGCCGCATGAGAACCCTCTCGAAGGACTCGGGGTGTCCTAGGATTTTGTCCGAGCGCCTATCAATTTGGCGCGCTCGAGGAGCAGGGCGCGCTCGCGGCCGTTTCGCGTGAGCGATGCCGCGCGCTCGAGCTCCTCCTTCGCCTCGTCGAAGCGGCCGAGCTTGGCCAGGAGATCGCCGCGCACGCTGGGCAGCAGGTGGTAGCGCTGAAGCGAAGGCTCCGAAGTCAGCTTATCGACGAGCTCGAGGCCAACGGCCGGACCGAAGGCCATCCCGAGCGCGACCGCGCGATTGAGCTCCACCACCGGGGATGGCGAAACGCGGGCGAGCGCCTCGTAGAGACCGGCGATGCGCGCCCAGTCCGTCTCCGCCGCGGTACGCGCCCGGGCGTGACAGGCGGCGATCGCGGCCTGCAGCGCGTACGGACCCTGGGCGCCGCCGAGCGATTCGGCGCGCTCGAGCGCGGCGAGACCTCGGCGGATGAGGAGTTGGTCCCAGCGGGCGCGGTTTTGATCGAGCAGCAGGATCGGCTCCCCCGAGGGACCGACCCGCGCCCCGGAGCGCGAGGCCTGAATCTCCATCAGGGCGACCAGGCCATGAACCTCCGCCTGCTGAGGGACGAGCTCCGCGAGGATGCGCCCGAGGCGGAGCGCGTCCTCGCACAGCGCCGGTCGCATCCAGTCGTCGCCCGCGGTCGCCGAATAACCCTCGTTGAAGATGAGGTAGATCACCTCCAGCACCGAGGACAGCCGAGCCGCGAGCTCGGCCCCGCGGGGAACCTCGAAGCTGACCCGCTCCTCGGCGAGGGTCCGCTTGGCCCGGACGATCCGCTGGGCGACGGTCGGCTCCGCGACGAGGAATGCGCGCGCGATCTCCTCGGTGGTCAGGCCCCCGAGCAATCGGAGGGTGAGCGCGACGCGCGCCTCGGTGGAAAGGACCGGATGACAGGCGATCAGCACCAGCCGCAGGAGATCGTCGCCGACGTCCTCGTCGATCGCGGCCTCCAGATCCGGCGCCGCCAGCTCTTGCCGGAGCTGGACCTCCTGGCCGAGCTCGTGGTGCTTTCGGTCGAGCCGTCTGCTCTGGCGGGCAAGGTCAATCGCCCGGTGCTTGGCGGTGGTCATCAGCCAGGCGCCCGGGTTGTCCGGAACGCCCGACTCCGGCCACCGCTCCAGCGCGGCGATGAGGGCGTCGTGGGCGAGCTCCTCGGCAAGACCGACGTCGCGCACCAGCCGCGCCAGGCCGGCGATCAGCTTGGCCGATTCGATCCGGAAGACGGCCTCGATGGCGCGATGCGTGTCGGAAGAGGTCACGGCAACCAGAGGGTCTCCGTCGGCGAGGACCGGGCCGAGGTCTCAGAGTGGAGACTCGTCAACGAAGCCTGCGCTCCAGAGCTTCGAGCCGCGCCTTGAGGGCGGCGTTTTCAGTTGCCAGCCGTCCCCTGAGCTCCGCATTCTCGCTTCGCAGGGCCTCGATTTCCCTCATCTGTCCCAGGCTTCGCTTCTCCAGCGCTTGAGCCGCGGCCATCAGAATTCCATCCATATCGGTCGAGGTGATGGTGGTATCCGTTCCGATCGCGCCCAGGCCATCGTGGCCAAAGGCGGCGAAGAAGTCCTGGGCCATCGGACCGTAGTGGCGAAACTGTCTGGGGTCCTGGCCGATGAAGTTCCAGCTGCTGAGGCTGAGCCCTCGGATGTTTGCAAGAACCTCCTCTCCGTCCACCGGCAGGAAGTTCTCCTTTCGGTAGCGGTCGGAGCTCGAGGTGAACCCCACCGCCCCTTCGATCACGGTGACGTCGCTGTTGCCCAGCCGGATTTTGTTGCTGGCGTCGACGAGGGTCCCGGCGCCGACGGCGGTGGCATTGGTCAAATCGCCGGCGGAAACATCGGCGCCACTTCCGATGGCGGTGTTGTTGCTGCCGCTGGCGTTGGCAAAGAGCACCCGGTTCCCAACCGCCGTGTTCCCGTTGCCGCTGACGTTGCCGAAGAGCGCGCCGTGCCCGCAGGCGGTGTTCTCGTTCCCGCTGGTGTTGCTCCCCAGCGAGCCGGCCCCGGTCGCGGTATTGGCGACGCCGTCGGCGTTGTTTGAGAGCGAATTCCCACCGACGCCGGTGTTGGAGCCGCCGGTGAGCATCAGGTTGCCGGCGGCGAGGCCCAGGAATGTATTGCCGATGCCCAGGCCGAAATTGTGAAGGAAGGGAAGCCCATCCTTGAGAATGTTCCCCTGGGTCTCCGTGGAGTTCACCATCGTGAGATTGCCTAGGACGTCGACGTCTTGCGCCCCCGCCGCGCTCGACAGAAATAGGACGGACAGCGCGCTCAGAACGGCGCGTAAGAGTCGGCTTCGCATGAGAACCCTCCTGGAGGAAGAAAGGAGTGTCCTAGGACTTTGTCCGAGCGCGTGTCAATTTGCGCGCCGGCGGACCGTTCAGCCGCCCGACGGGTCGATGCTCACCAAATCGAACGACGATCAAGACTGAAGAACGGCGACCAGTTGTACCTTGATTCGAATCTCGGGATAGACGCGGAAGATGAAGAGCTTTGGCGGCTCCAGGCCGAACTCCCGCATGTCGATCTCCCTCCCGCCCTCGAGCTGGACGGTTTTATCGTCTATCGCTTTAAGCGTCACGTCTGCCTCCAGGCTCCGGGTCACCCCATGGAGCGTGAGATCTCCGCGGAGATGGAAGCGGGTCCCGCCGTCGAGGGGCTTGACCTCGCGAACCTCCCCCACGACCCGGCGATACTTCCGGACCTCGAGCCGATTCTCGAGCTCGCGATCCACCAGCCCATTTCCGGACTTGACGAGGTTGGCATCGAGCTCCACCCGCGTCGGTAGGGCGAGTTGCAACCGTCCCTCGGCCGCGACCACCTCCACGTATCCCTCGAACCCGTCCGTCTCGACGTGAATCGAGTGGAGGCTCGAGCGAGCCTCCGCCCAAAGCTTCGACCTGCGGGGATCGATCCTGTATCGAGCCAATCTTCCGAGCCCTGTTTTTCAAAACACGCCGGCGTGCGCGGCTATCCAGACGCCAATGACGATGTTGGTCACCCCCAGCACGGCATCCAACCCGCCGGAAACGCGGCTCAAATGCTTCGCGGATACTTGCAGCGGAAGGGAAATCGCCACCGAGAAGAGGACCATTCCGAGGACCGAGCCGATCCCGAAGACGACCAGATAGGCCAGCGCCCTTGGGGCAGAGTGCATCGTCGGGACGGCGATCAGGATCAGCGCCGCCGATCCCGCCAGCCCGTGGACGCTTCCGACGATCAGGGCGCGGGGCAGAAGCCCCCGGGTATGGTCATGGACGTGCGGGGCCGGGTGCTTCGAGAGCTCCTCGGAGTGCGCGTGGAAGTGGAGGTGCCGCTCGCCATCGCCGTGCTCGTGCACGTGCGCGTGGATCCGCCTGGCCCGCAGGCGGCGAAGAACGCCAATGCCGAGGACGATCAGCATGCTGCCCACTCCGAATTCGAAGGCGCGCGCGAGCTTTTCGGGGAGTGTGGTATCGAGCGCGATGAGGATCGAGCCCAGCAGCACGAGCACCGCGGAGTGACCCAGTCCCCAAGCGCTGGCCACCCGGATGGTGTTCTTGATCGAAGACGAACGGGTGACCAACGATGCGACGGCCGCGACGTGGTCGGCCTCGAGGGCGTGCTTGACCCCGAGCATGAAGCCCAACCCGAGCAGCGGAATCAGCATGGCGGGCTTTCCGCTCGTTGGCTGCCCGGCGTCTGGTCGCGAAGCCAGTGGTACCAGGTCGACAGGCCATCGCCGCGGGTGGCGGAAAGCTGGAGGACGTGGAGCTTGGGATTGACCTGGCGCGCGCAGCGGATGCAGCGGTCGGGGTCGAACCGGACGTGGGGCAGCAGATCCACCTTGTTCAGAATCATCAGCTGGGTCGCTCGAAACATGTGCGGATACTTCAGCGGCTTATCATCGCCCTCGGTCACACCACTCGCTCCAATCGCGTTAGCGTTCGGAGCAAACGCTTGTCAAGCTTGATAAGCGACGTCGTGGTCGCGCCTCGGTTCGCACCACGATCCGCTGAGGGCCTGGTTAGTCCCTCTCCCGAACGGTTCTTCGAGCTCCTACCCTTCAGCCTGTTTTATTGTTGCTCCCCGATCGACGGGCAAACGCCCGACCAACCCGGGGAACGACAATCGCAATTCGGGTCGCTGCAAGACAGATGAGTTTCCTTGCCGGGGAAGGGCGAGAATTCGTCGATGAAGCGGCGCTTGCCTTCCTCGATGCCTCTCTCAGTCAATTCGAACAGCTGCCCGCCGCCGGAAGCGATGAAGAAATGCAGCAACTTTCGTTCGATCAGGCGGCGCAGCGCCGTCTCCAAGTCTGGCGGTTGCAGCTTGATAAAGCGATTGAGCCGATCCGCCGAGACCTGGGTTCCCAGCTTCTCGCCGCGGATCCAATACATCACCTCGAGTATTTCGTCCTGCCATCGCAGCGGGGATTCACTCATATAAGACGTTTACCACCGCGTTTTCGCCCGGGCTCGGACAAATGGGGATCGACTGTTGCCAAAGCCGTCGTCTCCGAGGAGCACGTTTCCGAATCCGGCGATCGGGGTCTTCACACCCCAGCGGTCCTCATCTTCCCCGCGAGCTCGGCGATCCGATCGATCGCCGGGCTGGAGGAGCTGACGTCCAGCGGTCCCACCCCGAGTCGCTCCGCCTTCAGTACGGTCGCGTCCTCGGGAACGAAGGCAAAGACATCCACGCCTCGCGATTTGAGGAAGAGCGCAATCTGCTCGTCGTCCTCCTTGCCGCGCAGCTTGTTTGCCACAGCATGGATTCTTGGAACGCCCATCTCCCGGGCAAGCTCGTGGATTCGCACCGCCGTCTCCATCGACTTGAAGTACGGCTCGACCACGATCAGCAGGGTATCCACGTGCCGGGCGGTGCCGCGGCTTAAATGCTCCAGTCCCGCTTCGATGTCGACCACCGTGGGGCGCTCGTGGGTCCCGATCATTTCACCGACGATGCTGCGCACGGCAGCATGGGGGCCGCACATTCAACCTGCCCCGGCGTGCTCTACTTTTCCCATCAGTAGGAGCTTCACTCCGTCCGGCGTCTCGATGGCGTATTCGCGGAGGACATCGGTCACCGTTCGGTTGAGAACGAGCTTGATTCCCCCCTCGGAATCCGCGACGCGATTGAGAACGGTCCGCTCGATTGGTCGCAGCCGGCTGGCTTTCGCGCGCGGGATCCCGAGGGTCAGCGCAAGGTTTGGATTCGAGTCCGCATCGATCGCGATCACATCGCGTTCACCTTGCCGCGCCAGCAAGCGCGCCAGCGTGCCCGCGATCGTCGTTTTCCCAGAGCCGCCCTTTCCTGCAACCGCGATCTTCATGTTCCAACGTCCATTCATTAGACGCGGCCCCTGCGAAACGCAAGGTGCCGCCCGGTGTTTCAGGCCTTCTCGCTCTTGCTTCCTGAGCTGGACATCGGTGTGACAATCAACGCAGGGCCCAATCAGCGCCGATTCAAAGAGTGAACGGGCATTGGGTCCAGAAGATCCCGAACCCCATCCCCGACCAGGTTGGTGCCAATCACCACGAGCGCGATCGCCATTCCGGGGAAGATCATCAGCTGAGGTGCGGTGAGGAAATACGAACGGCCTTCATTGAGCATCGCGCCCCATTCAGGGGTGGGAGGCTGCGGTCCAAGGCCGAGGAAGCTCAGACCGGAAATGGCGAGGATGAGCTCACCCAGCTCCAGCGACGCAAGGACCGCGATCGTGGGCAGCACGTTGGGAAGAATGTGACGCATCAGCGTCTGTCGCACGCCGGCGCCGAGCGCCAGGCCGGCTTCCACGAACGGGCGTTCCCGAATTGCAACCACCAGCCCGTAGACGATCCGCGCGTAGCGCGCCCACCAGATGCTAACGATTCCAGCCAGGAGGTGCGGCATCGATGGACCCAGCATCCCCACGATCGCCAGGGCAAGAACGAGGCTCGGTAAGCCCAGCAGGACATCCACTGCTCTCATCACCAACGCTCCCGGCGTCCCGAGCCGGTAGCCCGCAAACGCTCCCACGCCAAGCCCGATCGCGACGGTGATGCAGCAAGCCAGCCCGGCCGCCCCAAGAGACCAGCGCGCTCCGAAGATGAGCCTCGTCAAAATGCACCGACCCAACTGATCCGTTCCGAGCGGGAAATGCCAGCTGCGGCCGATCAGACGCAGCTCGGGATTGATCGCATTCGGATCGTTGGGCGAGAGGAAAGGACCCACGATCGCGATGATCGCGAAGAGGACGAGGAGGATCAGCCCGAACCTGGCCGTCTTCTCGCGCCACAACGCTTGCGACCAAACCCGCTGTTTCGCCGCGGTTTCGAGCTTCGAAGCATCGCCGGCCGGCGATGGCCGAAGGGAGTGGTTCGCCACGGTCATCTCGCCACCGGACGACGGATGCGCGGATCCAACCAGGCGTATCCCAGATCGACCAGGGTGTTGAGCACCACGAAGACCGTTCCGGTCAAGAGAACGTATCCCTGGATCACCGGGTAATCCCTGTCAAAAA